>LNFM01002017.1_pt1 | contig 43925 bp, 53 predicted proteins | sample 596031 | NCBI WGS metagenome assembly LNFM01 (sample SAMN04254537, study PRJNA301005) | activated carbon metagenome | isolation source: dual media filters at the Ann Arbor, Michigan drinking water treatment plant | place: USA: Ann Arbor
CAGCGGCTTCAAGCAATGAGTGCCAAGAGTCGTGCGATGAGGCGCATTGATGCCGGCGAGGTGATCGTCCGTGAATGTTATGCGCTCATGGGGGTGACACATGACATCGACAAGTCTGTTGGAGCGGCAGGAGCCTAATGCGACAGATGTACGGGATTATAGGTTGCGTGGATCAGCCGGATTACAAGGGGTAAGGCGTATGGCGCTGTTTCGTAAGACCCAGCAGATTCATCTCGTGGGGATCGGCGGTGCAGGTATGAGCGGTATTGCCGAGGTGCTGCTGACGATGGGATACAAAGTGACCGGCTCGGATTTGCAGACATCTGATACTACGAGGCGGTTGGAGGAGCTTGGCGGGAGAATCTTTATCGGCCATCAGGAGTCGAATGTAGGTGAAGCGCAGGTTGTGGTGATTTCTTCTGCTGTGGCGGCAGTAAATCCCGAGGTTGTGGCGGCAAAGGCCCGGCAGATCCCGGTAATCCCTCGTGCCGAAATGCTTGCGGAGCTCATGCGTTTGAAATTCGGCGTCGCCATTGCGGGGGCACATGGGAAAACCACGACCACGTCGATGGTGGCGAACGTGTTGGCACAGGGCGGGCTCGATCCCACGATGGTGATCGGCGGAAAAGTCAACGCGCTGGGTAGCCATGCGCGATTGGGGCGAGGCGAATTGCTGGTAGCGGAAGCGGACGAGAGCGACGGGTCATTTCTTCGTCTTTCGCCGACCATTGTGGCCGTCACCAACCTCGATCGCGAGCATCTCGATCACTATGGGTCGATGGAACGGATCAATGAAAGTTTTCTTGAGTTCATCAATAAGATTCCATTCTACGGGTTGGCGGTGTTGTGTGCTGATGATGAGCGTCTCCGTGCGCTCTTTCCCCATATCGTCAAGCGCTACCATACGTATGGGCTTCATGAACGGGAAGGCGTTTCGACGGACTTCAAGGCAACGGATATCAGCCTCAAACAATGGGGAGGGGAGTTCCGCGCGCACTTCCGAGGAAAGAATCTCGGTCCATTCCGTCTGGCCGTACCGGGCATTCACAATGTCTCGAATGCGTTGGCGGCAATTGCGATCGGCGTTGAATTGGAAATTCCCGTCGATCTCATCCGCAAGGGCCTTGCCGCTTTCACCGGCGTCGAGCGGCGGTTTCATCTGCGCGGCGAAACCGGCGGGATTATGGTCGTTGACGACTATGGCCACCATCCCACGGAGGTACGGGCCACTCTGGCCGCTGCGAAACAGGGCTGGGATCGGCGGCTCGTCGTGTTGTTCCAGCCGCACCGCTACACTCGCACGCGGGATTGCGTTGAAGATTTTGCACATGCATTCGAAGGTGCTGACCAGCTGTTTATCACGGAAATTTACGCGGCTGGAGAGCAGCCGATCCCGGGTGTGTCAGGAGAGAAACTTGTCGAGACAATCAGGGCTGCAGGCCATCCGTCCGTCACGTTTATCGAACGAAAAGAATCGATGCCGGATCAAGTTTTGCCGTATCTGAAGCCGGGAGATCTGGTATTGACGCTCGGCGCTGGGGATATCTGGAAAGCAGGCACAGGCATCTTGGCGCGGCTTGAGCCGACAGCATAGTCCATGGTCCGTAGAAGAAAGACGAATGCCACAGTACGTCGTGGGACAGACCGGCAGGATCGATTGCGGTCGGCAGTGGCCGGGCTCAAAGGAGTGGTCCGTTTCAACGCACCGCTCAGGGAGTACACGTCGTTTCACATCGGTGGTCCCGCCGATGTACTCGTGGAGCCGGTCGATATGGAGGACCTCGTTCAACTCGTCATGCAGGCGCATGCGCAGAAACTTCCGATCTTTGTACTGGGCGGTACAAATGTCTTGGTTCGAGACAAGGGCATCCGAGGCGTGGTGGTCAATTTGGCGAAGTTACGGGCGATCAAAGAAGAACCGGGATCGGTGCTCTATGCCGAAGGGGGTGTGGGGATGCCGACACTCATCGGTTACGCCATCCGCCGATCGCTGGCAGGATTGGAATGGGCGGCGGGGATTCCCGGTACGGTGGCGGGGTGCGTGGTGATGAATGCCGGCACCAGGCTTGGAGAGATGAAGGATACGGTCAAAGCGGTTCGTATCGTGACGCCCAGCGGTGCCGTGATCGATTGTCCTGCGCAGGATATTGCATTCAGTTATCGACGGGCACAACTTCCAGCCGGGATCGTGGCTGGGGTTTGGCTTCAACTCAAACCGGGTGTGAGATCTGATATCGAGAAGGTCGTGAAAGATTACTTGCGGTATCGCCGCGATACGCAGCCCCTGGCGCTGCCGAGCGCCGGCTGTGTGTTCAAGAATCCGCCGAATGATTCGGCGGGTCGGGTGGTAGAGGCCGCAGGACTAAAAGGTGCGCATGTCGGCGATGCGGAAATTTCAGACAAGCATGCCAATTTCATTGTGAACCAGGGCCATGCGAGCGCCAGGGAGGTACTGGCGCTTATCAAGAAGGTGCGAGCGCAGGTCGCTCGCAAGACCGGCGTAAAATTGGAATTGGAACTGAAATTGGTGGGGCAAGCTTAGCTGAGTGTAAGGGGTGGAGGGTGATAGGTGAGGAGTCCATGGGACAAGAAGAAGAAAAACTGACGGACAAGCGAATCGGCGTGTTGATGGGGGGCCGATCCTCCGAACGGGATGTGTCGCTCCGTACCGGACAGGCCGTGCATCAGTCGTTGATCCGTCGAGGATATGACGCTGTGTCGATCGATGTGAGCGCACAGCTGCCGTACGATCTACAGAACCAGAAGGTTGCCGTCGCCTTTCTCGCGCTGCATGGACCGGGCGGCGAAGATGGGACCATCCAGGGATTTCTGGAGACGATCGGTATGCCGTACACCGGATCAGGTGTGCAAGCGAGCGCAGTCGGCATGCATAAGGTTGTGACCAAGATATTGCTGGCGGCACAGGGTATTCCGGTTCCGGCCGGGACGGTCGTTCAGCGAGGCGACACGCCGTCGTTGGCCCGGATTCTGAAGGGAGCGAAGCTGACGTTGCCGGTGGTCGTGAAGCCGGCCTCACAAGGTTCTACGATCGGGGTTACGATCGTGCGCCGGGCGTCACAGTGGAAAGACGCCTTGGCTCTCGCGCATCGCTACGATCCAGAGGCCATGGTCGAGGCCTTTATCCCAGGGCATGAGGTCACAGTTGCCGTCCTGGGAATTGCATCTGGGGAGCCGAAAGTACTGCCGGCCGTCGAGATTGTTGCGCCTGACGGTTTTTATGATTTCACTGCGAAATACCAAAAAGGCAAAACCCAGTATCTGTGTCCGGCCCCATTGCCGGCCAAGATTCTTAAGCAGATCGGAGACCTAGGGCGCCGAACGTTCCAAGCCCTGGGATGCGAAGGCGCCGCACGCGTGGATTTTCGAATTACGCCGAAGGGCCGCCCATACGTCCTGGAAATCAACACGGTTCCCGGTATGACGGAAACGAGTTTATTGCCGATGGCGGCGGCGCAAGCGGGGATCGACTATGACCAGTTGGTCGAATGGATTTTGCAGTCGGCGCTCGATCGTGCTGGACGATCTGCGCGGGCGGCAGAAAGCGAGTCGGTATGAAGAGTTTGTTCCGGAAGCGGAAGCCAGCTTCTCCAGCCGGGCCAAGACAGAATCAGTGGAAGGGCTCGCGCACGGGGGAAGGAATGGGCCGGCAGGCAGAAGCCAAACGGGCCAGGACTCTCGCCAAACGGATCGCTCTCATGCGGTGGAGCGGAGTGATTGTCGGTGTGGTCTTGATCGGGTGGGCCATCGTCATAGGCATGCAACAGTCCGGGCCGTTCTTTCGACAGTTGCTCGAAATCAAGCAGGTGACTGTGGACGGTGTCCGCCATCTTGACAGGCAGGAAGTGATCGAGCTTGTCAATCTGAAGTCCGGTACGCCACTTCACCACATTGTGACATCGGCGATTAAGGAGCGGGTGGAGTCTCATCCATGGATTAAGGAAGCGACGGTGGAGCGTGTGCCGTTTCATGAATTGCGCATATCCGTAAGGGAGCGAACGCCCGCTGCGGTCATTCGGACCGGCTCAGAAAACGTGCTCAGCGATACCGAAGGTCATGTGCTTGCCCGCCTTGCTCAGAGGGATGATGTGTCATTGCCGATGGTGACGGGTATCGATCTCAAGAAGTTCCTGCGAGGCGATGAAGAAGTGCGGCAGGCAGTTGTGTCAGGCATCGAGCTGACGAAACTCATGGGACAGGTCTACGGGGGGCGTTTGCAAGTGAATGCGGCGAATCCCGCCGACCTGGTGGCGTCCGTCCGGGGCGTTCAGTTCCATTTCGGCGAGGGCGTCATCGGCGATCAGTGGGAGCGGTTTCAGCAAGTCAAGCCGGTGGTGAAGACGCTGAGTTTCGATGGGTATGGCGACGGAGTCAACGATGTAGATCTCCGGTACGAGAATCGGATCGTTGTACGGGAAAGGGGGTGATCGCCATGCCGAAGCGAGATCAAATCCTTGTCGGGCTGGATATTGGAACAACCAAGATTTGTGCGATCGTCGCAGAGATTACCGATGCAGGAGCATTGAGTGTCATTGGTGTCGGATCGAGTCCTTCACGCGGATTGCGCAAAGGAGTCGTTGTTGATATCGAGAGTACGGTTGAATCAATCAAGAAGGCCGTTGAAGAGGCCGAATTAATGGCGGCGGTGCAGATTAACTCAGTCTACACCGGCATCGCCGGGAGCCATATTTCTGCGGAGAACTGCAAGGGGGTCGTGGCGCTGAAGCGCGCGGAAGTCACGCGTGAGGATATCCATCGGGCGATTGAGAGTGCACGAACAGTGGCTGTCATCCCGCACGAACGCCGCATTTTGCATGTGTTGCCGCGGGAGTTCATGGTGGACGGGCAGGAAGGTGTGCGTGAGCCGCTGGGTTTGTCGGGGAACCGTCTGGAAGTAAACGTGCATGTGATCACGGGGGCCGTGACTTCTGCACAAAACATCATCAAGAGCGTCAATCGGGCGGGGCTTGATGTGGTGGACATCATTCTTCAGCCGCTGGCGTCCAGCGAAGCAGTATTGAGTCAGGAAGAACGGGATCTGGGTGTGGTGATGGTGGACCTGGGCGGCGGCACCACCGATCTGGCTATCTTTCTCGACGGCAGCATCCGGCATTCCGCTGTGTTGCCTATTGGGGGGCTGAATCTGACGAAGGATTTAGCGATCGGTCTTCTCACCTCACAAACCGAAGCGGAAAAAATCAAGACTCATCATGGCACCGCGCGCACTGAATTGGTCACCGGTCATCAGATCGTCGATGTGCCGTCTGTCGGAGATCGGCCAGCCCGAACCTTCTCGCGCCGGGACATTGCCGAGATTCTCGAGCCGCGCGTAGAAGAAATGTTTGAGCTTGTGCGTAGGGAGATCGCGCGCGCCGGTTATGAAGGCATGTTGGGCGCCGGGGTGGTGATTACCGGTGGAACGTCGCTGCTGGAGGGGATGCCGGATGCGGCTGAAAAGGTGCTGAACCTTCCGGCGCGCCGGGGGATGCCTTCCGGAGTCGGAGGGCTTCGAGACATCGTCGGACATCCCAGTTATGCGACAGGAGTGGGATTGTTGCTGCATGCCCGACGACATGCCGATGAATTAGAAACAGCCGGGCTTCGCAACGGGGGGCCTTGGTCAAAAATGGTGGGGTGGACGAAGCGAGTACTAGAAGTTTTTTAACGAAGGTTCCTCGTGTCGACAGGCCGATGTCATCCGAGGAGAATGAGGAGGTGCCCTGATGTTTTCATTCCAAGAAGATGTGCTTCTGCCGGTTCGTATTAAGGTGATCGGAATCGGCGGCGCCGGATGCAATGCCGTCAATACCATGATCTCATCCGGTCTGGCACGGGTCGATTTCATCGCGAGCAATACGGATCTTCAAGCGCTGGATCGCTCGCTGGCTGCCTACAAGATTCAACTGGGACCGGAGCGGACTCGCGGGCTGGGTGCAGGCGCGAAGCCGGAAATCGGCAAGGAAGCGGCGTTGGAAAGCAAAGAGCACATCCGCGAATGCCTCGAAGGCTCGGATATGGTCTTTGTGACGGCGGGTATGGGGGGCGGGACCGGCACCGGTGCTGCGCCGATCGTTGCCAGTATCGCCCGTGAGATGGGGATTCTCACGGTGGGTGTGGTGACGAAGCCCTTCCAATATGAAGGGCAGCGGCGGCACAAACATGCGGAAGAGGGCATTCGCGATCTGCGTAGACATGTCGATACCCTGCTCGTGATTCCGAACCAGCGGCTGCTGGGGATTGTCGATAAGTCGACGCCCCTTCTCGAAGCCTTCAAGGTAGCAGATGACGTGCTGCGGCAGGCCATTCAAGGCATCGCCGATGTCATCACCACGACGGGCCATGTGAACGTTGATTTTGCCGACGTCAAGACCGTGATGTCTCATACGGGACGAGCCGTAATGGGCATGGGCGTGTCACGTGGGCCGAATCGCGCGATTGAGGCGGCCCAAAAGGCCATCTGCAGTCCGCTGCTTGAGGAAGGCAGCGTGGAAGGCGCACGCGGGGTCCTGTTGAACATTACGGGCGGCCCCACCATGTCGCTGCATGAAGTTGAGGAAGCCGCTTCCATCATTCAGCAAACGGCCGATGCCGAAGCTAATATCATTGTGGGCCAGGTGATCAATCCTGACATGGGTGAGGATCTGATTATCACGGTCATTGCCACTGGGTTTGAGCGGGAGGCCGAGGCCGCGGTGGCCATTGGGGGAGAACGCACGATGGCTCGCACGATGAAACCCTCACAGCCGGTCATGGCTGGGGTGGGGGCGGTCCCTGCGGCCGATCGGGCGATCAAGGATCTTGACCGTCCGACGTTCCTTCGGCGGATGAACGATGTCCGGGAGTCTATAGATCGGGCTGCTCTTGCGGCGGAAGATGAATGGGATGTACCGACATTTCTCCGCAAGCAAGCAGATTGACCAGCGGAATGTCATGACGCTTGATTCTCGATGGGTGGGTGCATGGTAAACGCAGCGGTCATTACCGTTCCGGCTTTTGCGCCTCCGCTGAGCGGGGTGTGCCACTTTTTTGGGACCCGCCGGCATTCGGCAAGTCTCAACATTGAAGTGGGCGCTCCCCTCCCTGTCAAGGGTGCCGAAGGTGCCACGCGCTCCTCATGGATGCTCGTCGTGAAACAGGTGCACGGCACCGATGCGCTTGTGCTGGATCGCGCCCTGACGAAATCCGACCGGTTTCCAGACGGCTGGGATGCGGTGGTAACGAATCAACCAGGAATCATGGTGGCGGTACGAACGGCGGACTGTGTGCCTGTGTTGATCCACGATCCCCAGCGGAGAGTGGTCGCCGCAGTGCATGCTGGATGGCGCGGTGCGGTTGCTGGTATTGTGCGGAAGACCATGGCAGTGATGAAGTCCCGGTTCGGCTCGGCTCCGGAGCATCTGCGGCTCAGTATCGGGCCATCCGCCGGAGTCTGTTGTTATGAGGTGGATGAACCGGTATTGAAGAAGCTGCGCCAAGCCTCTCCTGATTCTGAACAGGTGGTGCGAAGCCGTCGAGGCAGTAAGGCTCATCTTGACCTAAAGCTGCTTATCAGGCAGCAAGCGATGGCCGCTGGAGTGTGCCCAGAATTTATCACGTCCGTCAATGTATGCACGATCTGTCATGAGGATCTGTTTTTCTCCTATCGGCGGGAGGGAAAAGTGATCGGCACGATGGTCAGCGCTATCGGTCTGGGCCCGTTATAAGGGAAGGCAGAATCTCTGCCAATTATCCGATCCTTCCGTTAGAATAGGACCGATACGGCTAGCTAGCCGACCGCGCTTCTTGAGGCCAGATTTGCACAATGGAGCCACTCGCGAGAGAGACGATTGCCCAGCGGGTTCAATCGGTGCTATCAGCAATTCGGTCGGCCGCAGAGAAGGCCGGGAGGCGCCCGGAGAGCATCCGGCTCGTCGCTGCTACGAAAACCGTCACGGTTGATGGTATTCGGGAGGGGATCGCCGCAGGGTTGTCGATCCTCGGAGAAAATCGAGTGCAGGAAGCGCTTCCGAAGGTTGAGGCGCTCGCACAGGCGCCGGTTCGGTGGCACTTTATCGGACATCTGCAGCGGCGGAAAGTTCGATCGGTTGTCGGCATGTTCGAGCTGATTCATTCTGTCGACAGCCTGGAGCTTGCGCAAGAAATTGATCGGCGCGCGGGAGACGCCGGGCAGTCTCAAGATATTTTGCTTGAGGTGAATATCGGAGGGGAGACGACGAAGGGCGGTTTTCATCCGGACGGGCTTGTCCAATTGGTATCGACGATGGCGGCACTTTCGCATATTCGTATCAAGGGGTTGATGGCGATTCCGCCTCCGACAGCTGAGCCCGAGTCGGCCAGAACGCATTTTATCCGCCTTCGAGAATTGGCGGAAGCCATCGCCGCACAGAGGATTCCTGGTGTGGTTATGGAGGAACTCTCAATGGGGATGTCGAACGAGTACGAAATTGCCGTTCAAGAAGGGGCAACATTGGTCCGTGTCGGCTCCGCTATTTTTGGAGCACGTCATGCCTAGCGCCTCACTCTCGCACAAGATTGCTTTCGTGGGCGGCGGTCAGATGGCCGAAGCATTGATCAGGGGGATACTGGCCGCCAAGCTCTGTCTGCCCGATCGAATTTGGGCTACCGATCCGGCTGCAGTCCGACTCGATCATCTGAAGAAGACGTTCGGGATCCAGGTCGGCGGGTCAAATCGCGAAGCTGCGGCTTGGGGTGATGTGGTGATGCTGGCGGTGAAGCCGCAGGTATTCGATGGGGTGCTCAAGGAAATCGGTGGTGAGCTGGCCAACGCCCTGATCGTTTCGATCGCTGCCGGGGTTCCGATCAGCCGAATTGCAGGGATCTGTGGAGGACAGACGCGCGTCATTCGGGCCATGCCTAATATGCCGGCGATGGTGCATGAAGGAATGACGGCATTGGCTATCGGTTCCGGCGCGCACGAACAGGATGTGGCTACGGCACGGTGCATCTTTGAATCAGTCGGCAAGGTCGTGCCGGTTGAAGAACGGTTGATGGATGCCGTGACCGGGCTTAGTGGAAGCGGACCTGCCTATGTGTTTCTTGCCATCGAAGCCTTGGCTGATGGCGGAGTGAAAATGGGCGTGCCGAGAGACATCGCCGCAGTACTTGCCGCACAGACCGTGCTGGGTGCCGCGCAGATGGTGCTGAAGACCGGCCAGCATCCCGCACGACTCAAGGATCAGGTAGCTTCTCCAGGAGGGACGACAATTGCAGGATTGCATCGGCTGGAACAGGGTGGGTTGCGGGCGACGTTGATCGATGCAGTCGAAGCGGCCACGAAACGATCACAGGAGCTTGGGCGCTGATGTTTGTGGTGGGAAACGTGCTTCTGGGGATTGCCACGGTACTCGATTACGCCTTATGGTTTTATATGTGGGTTATCATTGCGCGAGCGCTGATCTCGTGGGTGAATCCTGATCCGTGGAATCCAATTGTGCAGTTCCTCGATCGGGCGACGGAGCCGGTATTGTCACCGATCCGGCGCCGGCTGGGTTGGCGGATGGGCCTGGATTTGTCGCCGCTCATCGCGATTGTTGCGATCACGTTTGTGCAGATCGCAGTGGTGCAGTCGTTGAAGGATTTTGCGCTGCGAATGAATTGATTCAACGGATAGGGGGGAGATGCCATGAAAATCACGCCACTCGACATTCAGCAGATGGTTTTTCGCGTCAAGCTTCGAGGGTATGATCAGGAAGAGGTCAATCGATTTTTGGAGGAAGTGGCGCAAACCGTGGAGTCGTTGAATCGCGACAACGCGGGGTTGCGTGAGCGCATCGCTTCGTTGGAGCATCAGGTGACGGACCTGAAGCGGACGGAATTGACGTTGTCCAACACGTTGGTTTCAGCGCAGTCGCTGGCGGAAGACGTGAAGCGAAGCGCCCAGCGCGACGCCGAGTTGATCGTCAAGGAAGCGGAATTGAAGGCCGGTGAGTTGTTTCGGCAGGCACGGGTTGAGTTGGGCGATACGCAGCGGGACCTCTCAATGCTGCACAAACAACGGCTGCTGATGGTCGAACGGATGCGGGCGACGCTTCATACCTTCGAGCGGATGTTGGATGTCGAAACAAGCGAAGCCTACCAGGATAGCGGAATGGTGTCTGAAGATAAGATGCAGGGGGAGTCAAGTCCCGCCCGCTGAACAATAGCGGCGTTCGTTTCTTATATGAGGGGCCTTACCCGGTCGAGCGTATCGCGATTATGCTGGTTCCTCCCTCACTCCGCTCGGCACTGGATCATGCTGTTGTCGGTGGAATTTTCCCCGGGGCCGTGCTTGCCATTCGGCAGGGCGGAGAGCGAGTCTGTGTCATACCAGCCGGGCGTCTCTCAACTGAGCCTCCAGGCAGTGCAGTCACGTCCTCGACGATCTACGACTTAGCATCTCTGACGAAGCCGTTGGCCACGGTGACGGCTATGGCCTTATTGGTCCAACATGGTCAATGCCGGCTTGATGATCGTGCCGATTCAGTGCTGCACGAATTGCAGGGGGCTGCTGCCGGACCTGCGACGCTTCGGCAGTTGTTGACCCATAGTTCCGGCCTGCCGGGTTGGCGCGGGTTCTATGAACGATTGAGCCTGAATGCGTCTCTACCCACTTCCCCGGAGGCCAGGGTAGAAGTTAGCCGACAGGTTCTACACATGATTGCAAAAGAGGGGCTCGTCTATGGAAGGGGTGAGCGGAGTCTCTATAGTGATCTCGGATTCATACTGCTGGGTCTGATAGTTGAACGGCTGAGCGGCACCCCGTTAGACCGATTTGTGCGCGAGCAGATCGTCCAGCCCTTGAACGCGCAGCCGCTCTGTTTTTTGCCGACTGACAGTGAGGGGGAATCTCGGAAGAATTCGATGATCGGCTCGATTGCTCCCACTGAACGGGATTTCTGGAGAGGGCATCTTCTCTGTGGCGAGGTCCATGATGAAAATGCAGCGGCGCTTGGTGGCGTCGCCGGGCATGCGGGACTCTTTGGGACTGCTGAGGCCGTACTTGCGTTGACGGGGGCCTGGCTGGCTGCGTATCACCGCAAACCTTCGATTCTCAATCCCGAGGTTGTGTCGGATTTTTCGAAAAGACAGTCGAATATACCTGGATCCAGCTGGGCAATAGGATGGGATACGCCGTCTCCGCCCTCTTCATCAGGGCGATACTTTTCACCCGAGTCATTCGGCCATTTGGGTTATACGGGGACATCGGTCTGGATCGATCCAGCTTGTGAACTGGAAGTGGTACTGCTTTCAAATCGGGTGCACCCGACCAGGAAAAACGAAGGGATCAGAGCCTATCGCCCGATGATTCACGATCTTGTCTATCAGGAATGCGCGCAGGCTTTTTAGGGCAGGTCGGCGTATTCGACCCAGCTTTCTTTTTCCGCCAGGTAGCGCGTTCCTTTGAAGTTCGCTCTGGTTCTCATTCGAGTGAATCCAAACTCCTGAAGTTTGTCCACCAGCTCTTTGACTGTCGCTGTGATGGTGGAATGGGACCCGCTTTCGACGGTGAGGGCTTCGTACATGACCTTTGCCGCGTATCCTGATGCGGTTCGGTTTACGAGGATGGCGCGATTGAAATAGCGGTCGCTCGGATCAATACCTTCGACCTGGTGTTTCTCAACCAGCCCTTCTTTTCTGAACATCAGGGGCAATGTGCTCATTCACTCCTCCGCAAATTCCATGAGAGACACGAACGAAGTGCAAATTATAGGGTGCTTCTTCGGCGACTGCAACCGCGTTGACAAGATGGACTTCGATTACTATGATGCCTCCCCTTCTTCCATGTTTGGAGGTTCTGTTCGAACTCCAGCCCCATGAACATCCCCAACAGCCTGACACTGCTCCGTATTCTGCTGGTTCCCGTATTCATCGGGTTCATGACGTATGGGGAATACGGAGTTGCGCTCCTTGTGTTGCTTGTGGCCGGGCTCACCGATGCAATCGATGGTCTCCTCGCTCGCAGGTGGAATCAGCAAACGCGGTTGGGTGCGGTCTTGGATCCTCTTGCAGACAAGCTGCTTCTGACATCGGGGTTCATCACGTTGTCGATACTGCATCTTATTCCGTCGTGGCTGGTCATATTAGTCGTGAGCCGTGATGTGATTCTCTTGTTAGGCACGGCTGTCGCGCATGTCACCGGGACTCCCATCGACGTGACGCCGACGTTTTGGGGTAAAGGAACGACCGCGCTGCAATTGGGCTATGTGCTCCTGGTTATCTTGCTAACGTGGCTGGATCTCGGGCTCTCGCTGCTCACGCCGCTGTTGGCGGCGACCGTCGGGTTCACGCTTACCTCAGGATTGCACTATGTCTATCGAGGTTATAAGTGCTCCAGCGCAGCTCCTCCTGCCTCATGACGATGCCTACGCATGGATCGCCCACCGGCAACAGGCAAATAATGCAATTGTTTTGACAGGTTTTCGACCTCCCAGTAGACTCGCCTCATAGTCACGATTGTCTCACTAACCGGCTGATAGAGCCGTAACAGGACGAGTAGACCTATGGCTACGTTTGCATACGTCGGGCGGAGCAAGTCAGGGGCAGTCAAAAAGGGCGAGCTTGTTGCCAAATCGCGCGATGAAGCGGTTGAGCAACTGCGGAAACAAAGTGTTGTTGTGACAAGCCTGGAAGAGAAAGCCGCCGGGCAAGGTTTTTCATTGAGTTTTGGCAGCGGGGTGGGCGAGAAGGATCTCGTTGTGTTCACTCGTCAATTCGGCACCATGATTAATGCCGGATTGCCTTTGATCCAGTGTCTCGAAATTCTCTCGACCCAGTCTGAGAATGCGGTATTGCGGAAGGCGATCGGTGACGTCAGGGCGCAGGTCGAGGGAGGGTCAACCTTTTCCGATGCGCTTCGCAAGCATCCAAAAATTTTCGACGATCTGTACATCAATATGGTTCATGCAGGGGAAGTCGGCGGGTTGCTGGATACGATTCTCAGCCGTTTGTCCAAGCATATTGAAAAAGCCATGAAGCTAAAGGGGCAGATCAAGAGCGCGATGGTGTATCCGGCCGCCATCGTCGGGATCGCCGCCATCGTGATCTCCGTACTTATGATCTGGGTCATTCCTGTCTTCGAGAAGATGTTCAAGGAATTGTCCGGGGGGAAAATGGCTCTTCCGGGGCCGACCCAACTCGTGATCGATATGAGCAATTTCGCGCAGGCATATTGGTACATCATATTGGCAGTGATTATAGGAAGCGTGGTTGCAGTGAAGAAGTACTATGGCACTGCCCAAGGGAGGCTGGCGATCGATAAGTTTGTATTGAAGCTGCCGGTGTTCGGAGACTTGATCAGAAAGGCTTCCGTGGCAAAGTTTACCCGTACTCTTGGCACTTTGCTGGCCAGCGGCGTGCCGTTGCTGGAAGCATTGACGATTTGCGCAAAGACCTCGGGAAATAAAGTCGTTGAAAATTCGCTGTTGGAGGCAAAGGTCAGTATCAGTGGCGGGAAAACGATCTCTGAGCCATTGGCCAAGAGCGGGACGTTTCCTAAGATGGTGACTCACATGATTTCGGTCGGAGAGTCGACGGGCGCGTTGGATAGCATGCTGGGGAAAATTGCGGACTTCTACGAGGATGAGGTGGACGAAGCGGTGACAAACCTCACTGCACTCTTGGAACCTATGATGATGGTGTTTCTTGGCACCACGGTAGGGTTTATTGTGGTGGCAATGTACTTGCCGATCTTTACAATGGCGCAAGCTATCGGGTAAGCGACAGAAGTTGGGCAGCATTCTTTCTCACTCGACATGGCTTAAACCAGGTCCAGCGAGTGAGGCGGCTCGCTCAAGTCCCGGACACGTACAGCGGCGCCCTCCAATTCCATGTGATCTTTGATCGTTCGTGGATTTCCCTACCGGCTGCTCTTGAAGGGTAGGCGGTAGGATCGCTACGGGGTTCCCCTGCCTTGTCGGGGATTGGAATTATGGACGATATCAAGACCAGAATTTACTGGTTAATGGGGCTGCGCATCGTCGTTGTCACGCTGCTGCTGGGGCTCTCCCTCACTTTCCAGCTGACTAAGGGAGAACGAGTCGAAACCTTTTATGCGCTGATCATATTCACCTATGCGGTGACGATTCTCTACGCTGTCATACTTCGAAGGCTGTCAAGCTCTGAGGCGCTTGTTCAATTCGCTTGGGTTCAAGTCGCCGTCGACTTGTTACTTGAAACGGTATTAATCGCAAGGACGGGAGGCATTGAAAGCCCGTTTGCGGTGCTCTACGTCATCAGTGTGACGGTGGCGAGTCTCGTTCCTCGGCGCCGTGCGGGACTTCTGACCGCCAGTTGCTGCATCATTCTTTTCGGAGTTCTCACCAATATTCAACTGTATGGGCTGGCTGAAGTGTGGGGATGGTTGCCGCAGGCTCGGCTTAGCGCCGCCGAGTCTCTTCAGGCAGTCGGTGTCTATAGCCTTGCTTTTCTGGTCGTTGGACTTCTTAGTGGGGCGCTTGCAGATCAGCTGCAACACGCCGATCAGTCACTTCGTGAAAAAGAGCAAGGGCTCAGTCGCCTTCGGGCCTTCCATGAAAATATCGTCCATAGCATCAGCAGCGGGGTCTTCACGACCGATGCGCACGGGTGTATTACCTCGTTCAACCCTGCGGCGCAAGAGACGACGGGGTACAGTGTCGAGCAAGTACAGGGACGCCGCTGGCGGGAAGTGTTTAACTGGCATCCTGCTCAGCCGGAGGAGGAGGGTCTGCTCAATAGGTCTGCCCATAGCAGATTCGAGGTGGAATGCAAACGGGCCGACGGCAATCGGCTGATTCTTGGGATGACGCTCGCGCCGCTGCATGAACAGGGAGCTGAAACAGGATTCGTCGGAGTGTTCAAGGATCTCACGCAAATTCGGGACCTGGAAGAGGAGATGAGGCGGAAGGAGTGGCTGGCCAATCTCGGAGAGATGTCGGCGGGAATGGCGCATGAAATACGAAATCCTCTCGGAGCACTCGCCGGAGCGATGCAGATGCTTCGAAAGGATCTTCAGGCAGATGAAACCAGCCAGCGGCTGATGGACATCGCGATTCGCGAAGCGACAAGACTGGACGACATCATTACGGAGTTTCTTCAATATGCCCGCCCTCCCGCGCTGAATGTGAAAGAGTCTGATTTGAACAAAGTCCTTGCCGAGACGCTTGATCTGGTACAACATGAAGCACGAACAAGAACAAAGATCGCCATCGAAACAGCGTTGGCCGAAGGGGCTTTGCCGGGGCAGATCGATCAGGACCAAATGAAGCAAGTGTTCTGGAACTTAGCGGCTAACGCGTTTGATGCCATGCCGCGTGGCGGGCGGCTCACAATTGCAACGGGTTGCCGGCGTGTCGATGTCGCTGGGCGCAAGGCGGATGTGGTTGAAATCTCGTTTCATGATACGGGGGAAGGCATTCCCAAGCAGAACCTCGATAAGATTTTTCTGCCGTTCTTCACCACTAAAGCGCATGGATCTGGATTGGGGCTCGCGGCTGTGCATCGGATCGTCGATTTGCATGGGGGGTGGATTAAGGTTGAGAGTGAGGAAAACCAGGGCACGCGATTTGTTGTGTGCCTGCCGCAATCGGCGGATGCCGGGGTGCGGTTATGGCATGAAGGTAGGGAACCGTGGAAAAGATCCTAGTTGTTGATGATGAACAAAGCTTGCGGGAAGTCTTGAGCATTATGCTCAAGCGGACCGGGTATGCCGTGACCAGTGTGGCCGATGGCGAAGAAGCTATCGAGCTTCTGAATAAGGATATTTTCGATCTGGTCATCACTGACTTACGGATGCCGAAGATCGACGGCATGGAAGTGCTCAAAGCTGCGAAGTCGGCTTCCCCCGAAACGGTCGTGTTGATTATTACGGCGTTCGCCTCCGCTGATTCGGCGGTCGAAGCGATGAAACAGGGGGCCTACGATTATTTGACGAAGCCGTTTCAGGTGGACGAAGTTCAGTTGATCATCCGCAATGCGCTGGAAAAGCGGCGCTTGACGACGGAAAATATTTTGCTCAAACGCGAGATGGCGAGCCAGTCGTCCTTTTCACAGCTGGTAGGCCAGAGCGACGCGATGCAAAAGGTGTTTGATGTCGTGCGGAAGGTGGCTGACTCGAAGAGCAATGTCTTGATCTGCGGCGAAAGCGGAACAGGAAAAGAACTGGTGGCACGTGCGATCCATTACAACAGCAGCAGGAATGCCATGCCGTTTGTAGCCGTGAACTGTAGCGCGGTGCCTGAGACACTTTTGGAAAGTGAGCTGTTTGGCCACATGAAAGGATCATTCACCGGCGCGATTTCGAACAAGGCCGGGTTGTTCGAGGTGGCGAATGGCGGGACGGTGTTTCTCGACGAGATTGGCGATACCACGCCGACAATTCAAGTAAAGCTCTTGCGTGTGATTCAGGAGCGTGAGTTCCGCCGCGTGGGCGGCAATCAGGACGTCAAAGTCGATGTGCGCATCGTGGCTGCGACAAATAAGGATCTTGAAAAGGCGGTTGCCGACGGGTCGTTCCGCGAAGACCTCTACTATCGGCTGGATGTCATTCCGATTCGACTGCCTCCGCTGCGGATGCGGAGCGGTGACATTCCGTTATTGGTCAACCATTTCTTGGAGCGCTTCTCAAGAGAGAGCGGGAAGCCGCTTCCAGTGTTGAGCCCCGAAGCCATGTGTGTATTGTTGGGACATGAATGGCGGGGCAATGTTCGGGAATTGGAGAATTTGATCGAACGCGTTGTCGCATTTTCAGTCGGAGGGACGGTGACCGATACGGATGTTCAGGGGTGGCTGCATCGGTCGGTTTCAGCACAGCCGCAACAGGGCGTTCCCCTGGAATTGACGGACGACGGAGTGGACCTTGAGGGGCTTGTCAACGGTATTGAGAAAGATCTATTGCTCAAGGCGCTTGAGCGATCAAAATGGGTCAAGAAGAAAGCCGCTCGGTTGCTTCGGCTGAACACGCGATCGTTTCGGTATCGGCTGGAGAAGTATGCTATAAAAGGGGGTCGTGACTAAAGACTCTTCAGAATTATTTGCCGTCTCGGCGTCCCCCGTTACCGTTTTTGCTCCCGCCAAAATTAATCTTGTCCTTCGTATCCTCGATCGCCGCACCGACGGGTTTCACAATCTCTGGTCTCTGATGCAGACTGTCAGATTGGAGGACGAAGTCGTTATTCGGATCAATCAAGAGCATACCGACATCAGGCTGCGATGTGATGTGCCCTCATTAAGCGTGGACCATACAAACCTTGTCTATCGTGCTGCGGAGGCGGTGCTGCGCCATTGTGAGCGAAGGGTCGGGGTGGAGATTGTTTTGACCAAGCGAATTCCGATGGGCGCAGGCTTAGGCGGGGGAAGCAGCGATGCAGCAGCTACGATCGTTGGACTCCACCGAGCATTGAGTCTGGGATGGTCGTCGGCGGACATGGCGCAAGTCGGTCAGGCGCTGGGCAGCGATGTGCCGTTCTTCTTTTTTACTCCATCCGCCGTGGTAACGGGGCGAGGCGAACAGGTGCACCCTGTTCGAATCACTGGGAACCGATGGGTTGTGCTTGTCAATCCTGGGTTTTCAGTTGAAACTAAGTGGGCTTATCAAGAGCTTTCTTCCAGCCGGAGCCAGGTACGGCCGCTTTCGGATATTCATGCAGCACTAGGGCGGGAATCAGGAATTTCGTGGGAACAGGCTCTTGAAGTGGCGGAAAACGACTTTGAGGCGCCGGTTTTCAGGGCCCATCCTAGCCTGCAGGAAATCAAGCAGGCACTTATGGCGCAGGGCGCAGAGGCCGCGCTGTTGTCGGGTAGTGGGGCGACCGTCTTCGGGATTTTTCGCAACGAAAGAGAAGCCCGGAAAGCGCAGGTTCATTTTCAAATTCAACCTCGTCTCAAGGTTTTTGTAGTCGTTGCATCGTCCGGTCCACTGATCGTCAAATCATAGCTGGGCGTGGCGTAGCAGGTTCGGTTGACAGAAGCCGTATATTTCCGATACAGTTCCGCCCCTTGGTTCCCTTTCTCTGCGCGTGCAGCGGACGAGGGGGCATGGCCCCTAAGAGTCCGCCTGCGCCCACCGAAGAAGAACCACTAGAGAATTCAGAGCCTTACGACGCCGACTAGGACCCATAGAGAAAATCCGATGAACCGGGAACTGAAGCTTTTCTCTGGCAACGCCAACCTTGCGCTCGCCCAAGAAATCGCTGCGTACTTAGGGCAGAAGCTGGGGGAGGCCACAGTCTCATCGTTCAGTGACGGTGAGATTCGGGTACGGATCGACGAAAACGTGCGTGGCGCAGACGTATTTGTGGTCCAGTCTTGTTGCCAGCCGGTGAACGATTCATTGATGGAGTTGCTGATCGTGATTGATGCGCTCAAGCGGTCGTCGGCGAATCGCATTACCGCAGTCATCCCGTATTTTGGGTATGCCCGCCAAGACCGAAAAGACCAACCGCGTGTGCCTATTACCGCGAAGCTGGTCGCCGATTTGATTACAACGGCCGGAACAGACCGGGTGCTGACGATGGACCTCCATGCGGGGCAGATCCAGGGCTTTTTCAATGTGCCGGTAGACCATCTCTATGCGATGCCGGTGCTGTTGGATTACATCACGAAAAAGAAAATCAACGATCTCGTTGTCGTGTCGCCTGACGCCGGCGGCGTGGAGCGTGCCCGTGCCTTGGCCAAGCGGATTCAGGCCAATCTGGCGATCATCGACAAGCGGCGTGAGGGGCCGAATCAAGCCCAGGTGATGAACATTATTGGTGATATCAAAGGCAAGAGTGTGCTGTTGCTTGACGATATGATCGATACAGCCGGTACGATCGTCCAGGGCGCGCAGGCCTGCGCCGATCAAGGCGCGCGCGAAGTCTGGACTGCCTGCACGCATGCGGTGCTCTCTGGCCCTGCATTGGAACGGCTTCAAAAATCCTGTCTTACACAGGTGGTTGCAACCAATACGATTCCTCTGCGGGGGAAAGAGCAGGTATGCCCTAAATTGTATCAACTGTCGGTGGCCCCTCTTCTGGGAGAGGCCATCAGACGCATTCACGAAGATGAGTCAGTCAGTTCACTATTTGCCTAGGCCCCCACGCATCGGGCCTTTGGCCGCACGCAGGGGAGATGGAGGAGTATCATGAAGTTCGATTTAGCAGCGACGGTAAGAGAGCAGGCCGGCAAGGGTGCCGCGCGGTCCATGCGGCGCGCGGGCAAAGTTCCTGCCGTGCTCTATGGACAGGGCGAGTGTCTCATGCTCACTGTTAACCCGGACGAGTTGATCAGGATTTTGAAGTCTCAAGCAGGCAGTTCCGCCTTGATTTCGTTGACCATTGCCGGGGCAAAATCCAATCCGAGCCGCACTGCGCTTCTGCGCGATTATCAGGTTGATCCCGTGAGCGGTGCGGTGCTGCACGCGGATCTCTTTGAAGTGTCCATGAGCAAGCCCATTCGGGTCAAAGTTCCGATCCAGGTTATTGGAGGAATCCCCGCCGGTGTCAAGGAAGGCGGAGTGTTGCACCATAACATGCGCGATATGCATGTCGAATGTCTGCCGTCGATCTTGCCTGACCATATCGAGATTGATGCGTCGGCCTTGAATATCGGCGGCGGCATCCATGTCAAAGATATTGCGGTGCGGGAAGGGGTCCGCTTTTTGGATGATTCCGAGCAAATGGTTGTCAGCGTGGCGGCGCCTATGTCTGATGCCAAGCTCGAAGCGCTCTTGACGAGTGCGGCAGGTGCGGCGGGAGAACCGGAGGTCCTGGTCAAGGGTAAGGAAGCCGTGGCTGGTAGCGAAGGTGCGGCTGGCGCGGAACCGGCGAAAGCTGGTGCTGCAGCGCCCGCTGGTGAAGCGAAAGCCGGCGAGAAAAAGGACGGCGGCAAGGAAGCAGCAGCCTCCAAAGGTGACAAGAAGGAAGCTGAAAAGAAGAAGTAACGGTGCATCTCCTCGTCGGATTGGGCAATCCCGGCAAGGCCTACGCCAAGACTCGCCACAATGTCGGTGTGTGGATCATCGAGCGGGCTGCTACTCGATGGGCAATCCATCTTTCCCTGCGCGGCATGGCGCAACGAGGCTCCGGGCGGTTGGGGTCGGAGTTGGTCGAGTTGGCCGGGACGCTCGACTTCATGAACGTGACAGGCCCTCCGCTCAAGGGGCTGCTTCGCGACCTGACGCTTACCCCAGACAATCTCATTCTCATTCATGATGATCTCGACCTCGAACCGGGGCGTATCAGGATCAAGCAAGCAGGCGGGCATGGAGGTCATAATGGCATCAAGTCCGTCATTGAAGCATTAGGCACTTCCCGCTTCGTTCGACTCAAGATCGGGGTTGGACGGCCTGCGCAGAGGCAGGATTCAGCCGACTATGTGCTGGAAATGGTAACGAGCGACGAGATGGAAGTGTTCGACCCCTGTGTCGAACGGGCTGTTGATGCCCTGGAGTGCCTGATACACCGTGGTGTGGAGACGGCGATGAATCAGTTCAATGTGCGGGAAGGAAAGGAAAGTGGTGAGTTGTAAGTGGTGAGTGTTGAGTAGAGGAACTAACTCAGCACTCAGAACTTAAGGCTCAGCGCTTTTTAAAACATGGGGCTTTGTTGCGGGATGATCGGGCTTCCGAATGTCGGTAAGACAACGGTGTTCAATGCCTTAACTGGCAGCGGAGCGCTGGCAGCCAACTATCCCTTCGCCACAGTCGACCCGAATACAGGCATTGCACTGGTGCCCGATCCGCGCCTCGTCACACTTACTGATCTGTTTAAGTCAAAGAAAACGACCTATAGCACACTTGAAGTCCGGGACATCGCCGGCTTGGTCGAGGGTGCCAGCAAGGGAGAGGGACTCGGCAACCAGTTTTTGGGCCACATCCGGGAAGTCGACGCGTTGCTCCACGTCGTGCGTTGTTTCCAGGGAACCGATGTGGTGCATGTCAGCGGCGGCGTGAATCCGCTTCGCGACATCGGTGTTATCGAAACGGAATTAATGCTGTCCGATCTTGAAACGCTCGACCGGCGCAAGCAAAAAACCGAGAAAAAGGTTCGTGCGGGAGACAAAAAGGCAGCGTTTGAGCTGGAGTTGATCGCGCGGTTGATCGGTCTGCTCGACAAGGGCGAGTGGTTGGGCAATCTCAGCTATACGCCGGAGGAGCGGGCGATTCTTGATGAGTGTCAACTGCTGGCCGCCAAGCCGGTGTTGTTTGTGGCGAATGTTTCGGAAGGGAAGAATGCTGACGAGGCGATGGTTCAAGCCGTGCGCGATTTTGCCGGCAAGCGAGGCGCGGGTGTGGTGACCATCTGCGGCCAGCTGGAAGCAGAGCTGGCGTCGCTGCCAGAAGCCGAACGAGTCGATTTCCTCAAAGAACTGGAGCTGACTGAATCCGGCCTTGTGCGGCTCACGCGCGAAGCCTACATGCTGTTGAACCTCGTCACCTTCTTTACTGCCGGGGAAATCGAATCGCGGGCGTGGCCTATCGTGCGAGGGACCAAAGCACCGCAGGCGGCTGGCAAGATCCACTCAGACATGGAGCGCGGTTTCATCCGGGCCGAGGTCTACCACTATGACGACTTGCTGGCCTGTGGCTCGGAGGCCAAGGTGAAGGAGAAGGGGCTCTTTCGTCTCGAGGGGAAAGACTACGTGATTAAAGAAGCGGACATCGTGTATTTTCGGTTCAATGTCTGATCGTTGAAGAAGTGAGATCGGGTCCAGTGATTAAGGTCCTCCTAGTCGAAGCCAGCGAAATCGACGCCCGTCGGGCGCGTGACATGCTCGCTGAGGCGGGTGAAGGGGACATTCAGGTTACTCATGTCGGGAATCTGAGCGCAGCCTTGCGCCTGCTGAGCCGTGAGTCGTTCGATGTCATTTTACTCTACGGAGAGTTGATCGATACGCATGGCTTGAATGTTTTGGACTTGCTACAGGCCGCCCTGGCTCGGATGCCGATTGTGATGTTGACGGATCACAAAGATGCCAGGAAAGAGCGGCAGGCAATTCAGCGCGGTATTCAGGACGTCATCGTCAAGCAGCAGTGGACGGCGGAGCAACTGGTGCGGGCGGTCCGACACTCGGTCGATCGCAAACAAGCCGAACAGCACCTGTCGTATCTGGCGCAGTACGATCCGTTGACCGCGCTGGCCAATCGAGCCTTGTTTCACGATCGGCTGATCCATGCGCTGGCGCTGGCCAAGCGGAAGAAACAAGAAGTCGGCCTGGTTTTGCTGGCGCTTGACCAGTTTCCATCTCTGGCTGAAACGCTCGGCCCCGATGGGTGCGACCTGCTGCTCCAAGCGGCGGCGGAGCGCCTCAAGAGATGTATGAGAGATGTCGATACCGTAGCGCGACTCGAAGGCGATGAGTTTACCTGCCTGTTGGAGGGGATCAATTCCCGGTCAGATATGGACATCGTTGCAAAGCGAGTGCTGGATTCTATGACTCAGCCGTTTCAGGTGAAGGAAGAACCAGTTATGGTCACGGTGAGTATCGGGGTGGCTGTCTATCCGATCGATGGCCGTCAGGCTGATGAATTGATTCAGCGAACTCAGGGCGCATTGAATGCCGTTCAGGAAGCCGGTGGAGGGAACTATCAGTTTCCGCCATCCGGATAGATACCACTTGACCTCCCGGTAGTTTCGCACCACGCGAACGACATGTATCCACGAGATTGATCTTTCCCCGGCCTGTACCGAGATGCGTCGCTGGAAATTGACTGTTTTGCTATCCCTGTGTTACCTTTCCACGGTCGTTGCGCCGGAGAGGCGCCTTACACCTCGCTCCCGACCGGTTCGGGGGCCTTTGTCCAGGAGGATTCTTTCATGGAGCTCTACGAGTCTCTGTTCATTATCCGTCCGTCCGTCTCCGACGAGGAGACCAAAACCCTTATCGAGAAGATGAAAGGCGTTGCCGATAAAACCGGTGCGCAGTTCATTAAGGCTGAAAATTTAGGCAAAAAGAAACTTGCCTATGAAGTGCGTCGGGAACGGAAGGGCACGTATGCCTATTTCTACTTCAAGGCGCCGAATAACACGGTCGGTGAACTCGAGCGGGCCTATCGATTGGAAGACAACATTATCAAGTTTCTGACGGTTCATCATGAGAAGCCACTGGTGGAGCGCCGTCCATTAGAAGTCTCGCCACAGGAGTCCGACGGTGGCCGGATTTAATAAAGTCATTCTCATGGGGAATCTCACGCGGAATCCCGAGCTGCGGTATACACCGAGCGGGACGCCGGTAGCGAGTTTTGGCCTTGCCGTGAGCCGACGGTTCAAACAGGGCGAGGATCTGAAGGAAGAAGTTTGTTTCGTCGATATCGTGGTGTTCGGCAAGCAAGCGGAACATTGCGGGCAGTATCTCAGTAAGGGCAACGGTGCAATCGTCGAGGGACGGCTGCAGCAGCGACGATGGGAAACCGAAGACGGTCAAAAGCGCAGCAAACACGAAGTCGTCGCGCAGGTTGTGACGTTTATGCCCAAACGTCAAGAGGGTGGGACTGCCGGGGCGGAGCCTCCGGCTCATGATGAGCCCGGCTATGACATGGATGAACAAGGTTGAGCGCGTAGGAATGAGGAGGCAGTGATGGAACGGAGTAACGACAGTGAGCGTGGCGGGGGCGGAGGCAGATTGTTTCAGCGGAGGCGGCCGTGCCGCTTTTGCCTGGAGAAGGCTCCGATCGATTTCAAGGACGCCGGGTTGCTGAGAAATTTCCTGACTGAGCGGGGGCGGATCGTTCCGCGACGTATTTCTGGAAACTGCATGCGCCATCAACGTGAGTTGACCGTCGCCGTCAAGCGGGCTCGCCATATTGCCATCATCAGTTTCGCAGAGGAGCGATAACAAGCGTGACCGGTGATTGCAGCGTATTGGAGCGGGGCGGCGGTGAGTCGCTGGGGATCGGGATGGATCTACTCACACCCAAGATTGCAGATATCACGGCGGACGGCGTTTCACTCTCAGGAAATCTGACGGCTGAAGAGCTGGGACTCACCGATGCGGACGTGTCTATTGGTGGAACATTGTCGGTGGGGCTGGATCTTCGATCGGTCGAACGCACGATCTGCCTGACGGGAGTTGTGGAAGGAACGGCAGTTCATCAATGTGTGCGCTGTCTGAAGGATTTTGAGAGTCCCATCGCCTTCTCTGTGCGCGCTGCCTATGAACGGGAAATCAAGGCTGCGGCACCCGCAGCAAAACAAGATGCTGGATGGAAGAAGAAAACAGCGCCGGCAGTTGAACCCAAGCTGGAAGAGCCGGACGATGATTTGTACTATTACACGGGTGATCAGCTCGATCTGGCGCCGATGCTTCGTGAGCAGTTGATTCTCGCTTCTCCAATGCATCCGCTGTGTGCCGAGGAATGTCTTGGGCTCTGCGCCCAATGCGGGAAAAATTTAAATGAGGGGCCGTGTCGCTGCGCCGCGGAACCGACGGGAAGTCCGTTTCAAGTTCTGCGCGGCATGAAAGAAAAGTTGCAAGAGCCTGCCGGTCAGTGAAAGGCCCGGCAGTGGCTCGAAGAAGGAGTTGCCATGCCCAATCCGAAACATAAACACTCACGAGCGAGACGAGATAAGCGCCGGACGCAAAAGCTGCGTATGACGCCTCCGGGGATGTCGGTCTGTCCCCAGTGCCACGAGTTGAAACTGCCGCACTATACGTGTTTGAACTGCGGGACATACAAGGGCAAGGCTGTCATTCAAGTCGAAGAAGCGTAACGGAAGGTGCACTGTGCTCTGTGACATCGGCCTGACTCCGGCGGGTGGCGCGACTGTCGTAGGCCGCTTCTATTCGGCAGCACATTGGCGCACATCCGCCGGTCCCCAATTTGTCACAGGACGTGGATGGGAGAGCCGTGCGCCAGGTTCTGCTTCCTCTTCGTTGCGCAAATCCTCGCATGAGGCTCAACGCTCTGCCGTGTCCGTCGAATCAGAAAAACTGCATATGGACAGCCGGTTGATCCGACACCAGCCGTGACCACCTCATCCCGCATGAAGATCGCACTTGACGCGGTGGGAGGCGACCATGGTCCGGCTCCCTGCATCGAAGGCGCTTTCCAGGCCATCAGTGAGTCGGATGTCGAGGTCATTCTCGTCGGCGACGAGACGATGCTGAAACAAGAATGCGGCCGTCTCGGCTATAACGATGCCCGCGTGTCCATTCGTCATGCGTCCCAAGTTGTTACCATGGAGGAATCTCCTGCGGCCATGGTCCGAAAGAAGCGGGACTCGTCGATTTGGGTTGCCACCGGAATGGTGAAGAGCGGTGAAGCCGATGCCGTCGTGAGTCCAGGCAACACGGGAGCCAGCATGGTCGCCTCATTTTTTGTATTGGGGCTGACGAAAGGCGTGGAACGACCGGCGATTGCCACCAGTTTGCCGACGGTGACCGGTGAAGCGATCATTCTTGATGTGGGGGCGAATGTTGATTGTGGCGCGAAGGATCTTCATCAGTTTGCCGTGATGGGGAATGAGTACGGGAAGTATTTATTCGGCAAGCCCAATCCCCGTGTCGGCCTGCTGAGTATTGGCGAAGAGGACAGCAAAGGCAATGAGGTCACGAAGGAAGCCTTTAAGTTATTAAAGGCGAGTTCGTTGAATTTCGTCGGCAATGTCGAGGGGCGCGAGGTATACAGCGGAAATGCGGATGTGGTGGTGTGCGATGGGTTCATTGGAAACGTTGCGTTGAAGATATCCGAAGGCGTTGCCGAGACGATCAGCAAATTGTTGCTCAAGGAGATTTCAGGCTCCCTGCTTGGACGGCTGGCCTATCCCCTGATCGCAGCTCCCCTGAAGAAACTCAAGCGGCGGATCGATTATGCCGAGTTCGGCGGTGCACCGTTGCTTGGAGTCAACGGTATTACAATCATTTGCCATGGCCGGTCGTCGGCAAAAGCCATCAAGAACGCCATTCGCCGGGCCAAAGGCATGGCTGAAGGACGGGTACAAGAACTTATTCAGCGAAATATCGAAGGCAGTCTTGCTGGTCCTCCGGTGGAGCAGGAAATATGAAGTCGCGCATTACTGGCACAGGCTCGTACGCACCTGTCAAAGTGCTGACGAATGCGGATCTCGAACGCATGGTGGCGACTTCGGATGAGTGGATTCGTGAACGGACCGGCATCCGAGAACGGCATATCGCAGGTGCCGGAGAGGCATGCTCGGATTTGGCCGTCCAAGCTGGAAAGCGTGCATTGGCGGCGGCAGGTCTTCCCCCTACTGAGCTCGATATGGTCTTGGTTGCCACCTGTACGGGAGACTATCCGCTTCCATCGACGGCTTGTCTGGTGCAGCATCAACTCGGTGCGACCAAGGCAGCGGCCTGTGACATTGCGGCTGCATGTTGCGGCTTTGTCTATGCGCTGTCGGTGGCTGATGCGTATGTGAAGGCCGGGATGCGTCATGTCCTGGTGATCGGGTCGGAAGTCATGTCCGCTATTACAGATTGGACGGACCGAAATACCTGTGTTTTATTTGGGGACGGGGCTGGAGCGGCGGTTGTCAGTGCGGGTGATGGAGAGCGGGGCATTCTGTCTACACACCTTCGCTCCGATGGAAATTTGAATGAACTGATCGCCGTACCAGGGGGCGGGTCTCGGATGCCGCCGTCTGAGAAAACCATTGCGGAACGAATGCAGTGTATCAAGATGAAGGGGCATGAAACCTTCAAGGTCGCGGTGCGGAATCTCGAAGAGATCGCCAGGGAAACCTTGGCTGCGAATCATCTTCGTGTGGAAGACCTTGATTTATATGTGCCCCACCAGGCCAATCTCAGGATTCTCACCGCGGTCATGGAGCGCCTCGGTCTTCCAGCAGAAAAAGTGATGCTCAATCTCGACCGGTATGGCAATACGTCGGCCGCGTCGATTCCCATCGCGTTGGATGAAGCGGTGCGCGCGGGGCGTATCAGGGACGGATCGCTGGTCATGCTTGGCGCGTTTGGGGCCGGGCTGACGTGGGCCTCTGCCATGATCCGGTGGTAATGGTGCTGCCGTCGGCATGCTCAAAACTTTTTCCCGTTGACATTCCAGGGCAATTCTAAGATATCTAACAGCCTATGGCATCCGGCATCGGTCTGGTATTCCCAGGCCAAGGTTCGCAATCTGTGGGGATGGGCAAATCGCTGTGCGAGGCTCATCCGGCAATCAAGCAAGTCTACGAGGAAGCCTCGGCGGTGCTGGGGTATGACAGTGCTACGCTCTGTTTTGAGGGCCCGGCAGAACGGCTCAATTTGACGGAGTATACGCAGCCGGCTCTGTTGGTGAGCAGTATCGCTGCGTTGAAAACAATGGAATCAGCCGGGATACAACCAATTGCAGTGGCAGGTCACAGTTTGGGTGAGTATTCGGCGCTCGTGGCGGCAGGTGGTGTGTCGTTTCGAGATGCAGTCGGATTAGTCCAAAAGCGCGGCCGCTATATGTCAGAAGCCGTGGCTCCGGGTACAGGTCTTGTCGCCGCGTTGTTGGGGTTGACGCCGGATGTCGTCAAAGATGTTTGTCGAGAGGCATCAGTGGTTGGAGTCGTGGCTGCCGCCAATTTTAATTCGCCGGGCCAGGTCGTGATTGCCGGTGAAAAGGCGGCGGTGGAACGGGCTATCGAGTTGGCCAAAGAAAAAGGCTGCAAGAAGGCGATTCCTTTGCCGGTGAGTGTGCCGGTACATACGCCATTGATGCAACGCGCGGCCGATCGATTGGCCACAGACCTGGCGGCAATCCGCTGGTCGGACCTTCGGTCGCCCCTCATCAATAATGCTGAGGCACGGGCGATCAGCCGAGCGAACGAAATCCACGCGTCGTTGGTCAAGCAATTGCCGTCTTCCGTGCTATGGGAAGACACGGTCAGGACCATGGGTGCGATGGGGGTGACAACGTTCGTGGAGGTAGGGCCGGGGGCGGTGCTGACCGGCTTAATCAAGCGTATTCTTCCCGAGGTGCGTCTGATGAATGTGAACGATCCTAAGTCGCTGGAAACCACCTTGAACAACGTGAACAGGTGAAAGTCGGCAAGTGAGTAGCGTGCATCGATACGTGTGCGTCTAATTTTCAAGCTTCGAGCAGGAGTCGGTTATGTCTTTGCAGGGAAGGGTTGCAATTGTTACTGGTGCCGCGCAGGGAATCGGTCGGGCCATTGCTGAAACCCTTGCGCAAGCAGGAGCAGATATCGTGGTCGGTGATATTGATCCGGGCCGTTCCCTCGAAACCGTGAACGCAGTTGAGAAGCTGGGGCGGAGGGCGTTGAATGTCAAAGTCAACGTCGCGGAGGCCGATGACACCAAAGCGATGGTTGAGCAGGTACTCAAGGCGTGGGGGAAAGTCGATATCCTGGTCAACAATGCCGGTATTACCCGTGATGGCCTCTTGCTGCGCATGAAAGAAGAGGATTGGAACCTGGTGCTTCAGGTCAATCTCAACGGAACCTTCAATTGTACGAAGGCGGTCTTGCAGGCGATGACTAAGCAGCGGTATGGTCGTATCGTTAATATTGCATCGATCGTGGGGGTAATGGGCAACGCAGGGCAGGCCAATTACGCGGCGTCGAAGGCGGCCGTCATCGGCTTTACCAAAACGGTTGGACGGGAATATGCCAGCCGCAATGTTACGGTCAATGCCGTGGCTCCGGGCTTTATCGATACTGCGATGACCCATGGGTTGCCGGCGGATGTGAAAGAGACGCTGCAGAAGCAGATTCCGTTGGGCCGGCTTGGTACACCGGCGGACATCGCGGCGGCTGTGCGGTTTCTCGTGTCCGAAGACGCGGCCTATATTACCGGCCACGTGTTACATGTAAACGGTGGAATGTTGATGGCGTGAGGCATCGGAGCCGATTTCAATGTATGGCCGTGACAGATCCCCATGTGACGGCGACGAGTGAGTCCTATCGGGGAAGGAGGTAGGGAGAGCAATGGCAACCGTTGAGGAACGTGTAAAAAAGATTATTGCCGAGCAGCTTGGTGTGGAGGAGGATGAAGTGACCCCTGAGGCGTCCTTCGTTGAAGACCTCGGCGCCGATTCGCTCGACACGGTCGAGCTGGTGATGGCGCTTGAAGAGGAGTTCTCGATCGAGATTCCGGATGAGGATGCGGAGAAGATTCTCACGGTTGGAAAGGCCCTGGATTACATCAAGGAAAAATCATAAGGCCCGTCTCTGTGATGCCTGATCAACCTACACGCCGAGTTGTTGTGACCGGCCTGGGATTAGTGACTCCCCTCGGTACGGGTGTCGAAAAAACATGGAACGCTCTCTGTGCTGGAGAGTCGGGGATCCGGAGGATCACTCGCTTTGATCCGGCCGGGTATGATGCACAGATTGCCGGGGAAGTCACCGATTTTGATCCGGCCCGGTTCATTGAGAAAAAAGAAATCAAGAAGATGGACACCTTCATTCACTACGCCGTCGGCGCCGCCCAGTTGGCTGTGGAGGATGCAGGACTGAAAGTTGCTCCGGAAGAAGCGACCAAGGTAGGTGTCTATATCGGTTCGGGGATCGGCGGTCTCGGATCAATCGAACACTATCACGATGTCCTTAAGGAAAAGGGGCCGGGACGGGTGTCCCCATTCTTTATTCCGATGACGATCATCAATCTGGCTTCCGGCCAGGTGGCGATTCGAATCGGAGCCAAAGGGCCGAACGCGTGTGCGGTGACGGCCTGCGCGACAGGCAACCATTGTATCGGAGATGCGTACCGGCTTATTCAGCGAGGCGATGCGGATGTCATGGTTGCGGGTGGCGCCGAAGCCGCCGTGACACCGCTGGGAGTCGCAGGATTTGCGTCAGCCAAGGCGCTATCGTTTAGAAACGACGAGCCGACGAGGGCCAGCCGTCCGTTCGATAAGGATCGGGATGGGTTTGTGCTGGGGGAAGGGGCCGGCGTGGTCGTGATCGAGGAGTTGGAACATGCGCGCAGGCGCGGCGCGCGGATTTACGGGGAAGTGGCCGGATACGGTATGAACAGTGATGCCTATCACATTACCGCGCCGCCTGAAGGAGGAGAGGGCGCAGTCCGTTGTATGGAGTTGGCCCTCAAGGATGCCGGCATCGGCAAAGAGCAGATCGGCTATATCAACGCGCACGGGACATCCACGATGGCGGACGCGATCGAGACGCATGCCATCAAGACAGTGTTCGGCGAGCGTGCGTATGGGATTCCTGTCAGCTCGACGAAGTCCATGACCGGACATTTGCTGGGTGCGGCGGGTGGAATTGAGGCGGTGTTCAGTATTCTGGCGTTGTTTCACGGGATTCTCCCGCCCACGATCAACCTTGAGAATCCTGACCCGGCGTGTGATTTGGATTATGTGCCCAACAAGGCCAGGCCGGTGGCGATCAAGGCAGCCTTGTCCAATTCCTTTGGATTCGGCGGCGTGAATGCCTGTTTGATCTTTAAACGCGTGGATGGTTAGTCTATTCCGACCATGATGCCGGCGTCTTCAGCCGACTCTTCTTCCGCTCCGTTTAAGTATCGATTCAACGACTCGACTCTTCTGGACGAAGCGCTGACGCACAAGTCCTACGTGAACGAGCGTAAGGGGTCGAGCCAAAACCATAATGAGCGGCTCGAGTTTCTGGGGGATGCGGTCCTGTCGCTCATCGTGAGCGACTATCTGGCGACGCGGTATCCCCAACTCAGTGAAGGCGCTCTGTCGAAACTCAAAGCCAAGCTTGTCAGTGAACCTTCACTCGCTGCAGCCGCCAGGCGGCTTGATCTCGGTGTCCGGCTGCGGCTCGGTCGGGGTGAAGAGCTGTCTAAGGGGAGAGAGAAAACATCATTGCTGGCCGATGGGCTGGAGGCGGTGATTGCCGCAGTCTATCTCGACGGAGGGCTTGAAGCCGGCCGGATCTTTACGCTTGATGCGTTGTCGGAGGAGTTGGGGCACATCGAATCCTTACAGACGAAGCCGGGAGATGATGACTATAAGACGCGGTTTCAGGAGTGGTGTCAGAGACAATATGAGTTGTTGCCGAGGTATGTCACTGTGCGCGAAACAGGGCCGGATCATCAGAAGCTGTTTTGCGTCGAAGTGTCGGTGGGAGAGCAGGTTGTGGGGTATGGGCAGGGACACAGTAAGAAAGAAGCAGAGCAGGCAGCGGCGAAACTGGCCCTGGAGCAGTCGGACCGCTAAGGCGACTCGCGTGTGCGACGGTCTGCAACGGATTTCAGGTTTCTGAGAGAGGGGAGGCTGACAATGTGGAAGCGAATTGGGCCGATGATGCCGGTGGCAGTATTGATCGGTAGTGCGATTCTCTTTTTGAGCGCCGGGTTGGTTATGGCGGCGGATAAATCAACGGCGCCGAAAGCGGAAACATCCAAAGGACCTCGGGCGATCATCAAGACGAAATTCGGCGATATCGAAGTGAAGTTTCTTCCCGATGTGGCGCCGAAACATGTAGCGAATTTTATCAAGCTGGCGAAGGATGGTTTCTATAACGGAACAATTTTTCATCGTGTGATTCCCGGTTTCATGATCCAGGGTGGTGACCCGAATACCAAGGACTCACTCAAGAAAGATACCTATGGACAGGGTGGGCCGGGATACTCCATCAAAGCCGAGTTCAGCGATATGCCGCATAAACGTGGGACTGTCTCGATGGCACGGGCCAACGATCCGGACACGGCCGGCTCGCAGTTTTTTATTGTGGTTGAGGATTCCCGGTTTCTCGATAACAAGTATTCCGTATTCGGTGAAGTCGTCAGGGGCATTGGCGTGACAGATAAGATCGTCAACTTGCCTCGTGATGAACGGGACAATCCCAAAGAGCGTGTTGAGATGACCGTGACTATTTCTGAATAGTATCGACGGGGCTTCTATGGGTAGAACACACAAGTCATTGTATTGTTGTGAGTGTATCGATGGATGGCCGATCCATAGTCTCTTGAATAGGCTCTGTTCTTGAAAGAGCTCCCTACTTTTGAGGGGGGCCTTTCGTAGGATTTCCTCGCTCTCCCGTAACGGGTATCCTTGGCCATCATTCTGAGCCAAGGAGGCCGTTACTTGAGTCTTCCTTCCACACGACGCATGTACCGGAGAATATCAGCGGAGTATCCAGGCTGTTATCTGGCTTCTCACTCCGTCCGTCAAGCCGTGGTGCGTGATATTTCTTTGAACGGATTTCGAGTCGAAGGGCAATCTACCCTTCCATGCGACACCATCGTGAAGATTCAGCTCTGGCTCCCGAATGGAGAGGGCACGGTCGATATCGATAAGGCCGTGGTGCGATGGAGGACCGAACGGGAATTCGGCGTTCAGATTGTCTCAATCGCGAACGAAGCGGACCTCCGTCTAGCCCGGCATGTGGAACATCGGCTGCAACAGGCTGCATTGGATATTGCCTGTTGAACGGATGCGCTAATGATGATGTTCGCAACCGGGACCGTGGGTGTGTGGTTCCGGCTCCGGCGGCGGCATGAAGGATTGGCCGGGTAGGATGATGTGCCCCGGTTCCTGTCTTTTTGCGAGATGTTCGGCTATGTGCGGATGGTAGGTCTTCACATAGCCGACGAGCCCGCCGAGAAACCGACGGGACTGAAAGTCCTTCCCTGAAAACTCCGAGACGAATGTGATTACGCGGTCGAGTACCTCGGGGGCGCTCGACGTGTCGGTGATTTGCTCCGGGTTTTGTTTCTTGAAGGTCTCATATTCCTTTTTGAGATGCTCCGCAAAGACCGGCATGGGCGCCGATGGCACATGCAACGGGCTGAGGGTGCGGCGAAGAGCTTGAATGGAGGCGACGACTTCGGCATCCTGTCCGTCTCGTCGTCCCTCGAAATAGCCGAACGTCACGATCTCGATCAGGTTGAATAGAGCGACGGCCTTTTCACTACCGAGTTCGCTCAGCTCTCGGTAGAAATCCCTCCGGATCGGCATAAATTGCTCGCCGAGCCGCTTTTGCTGATAGTCGCTGCCGCTGTCTAAATACGTGCAGTCGCTGGGGCAGGAGATTCGGACCAGCCGATGTTCTCCGCAGCAGAGGCTGCAAATCAATCCACCCAGTGCCGGGCAAGGGCGTTTTCCTTTTCGCTGTGTGCAATAGGGGCAGGCGCTCATTTCTTTGCCGGTCCTTCCGTCGCCGCTTTCGGCGGAGGTGGAATAAATCCGTAATCCGCCAACGTTCGTTTTTCCACCTTAGGTTTGCCGTCGGAGGGAGTTTCCAATCCATTCATCTCGGCCGCATGGGCATAGTGATAGGGCACGAGGATCAGATTGTTTGCGCGGTCAATGCTGATATCGGCCGGGGCGAGCAGATACTCGGCGATCACGTGGAAGCGATGATCTCTGGTCATCCGCCAGATTTTTCCTTTTGTGAAGTCCGATAGGTACATATTGCCCCAGCGATCGAAATCGACTCCGCTTAAGTTTTGGAATCGTCCTGTGAAGAACCCATTCGACTCCAATTCGGTGAATTCCCCTTCCGGTGAAATATCCAGAATCTTGCCTTTGTCCCAACTTACGGCGATGAGATGGCCTGTTTTAGGGTGGACGGCGATTCCGGACGGCCCAGCCAGCCGGTCATCGTGGATCAGAAGATCCACGCGATGATCAGCTGCGGGATCGATACGGTAAATGGAATTCGCGACTTGGTCAGATGCGTATAGTAGGCCGGTCGGTCCGGCTGTCACATCCCGTAAGGACACACTCTTTTGAAAAGATGCCGCGGGAAACGAGACGGCCACGAGCAGTTTGCCGGTCGTCTTATCGAATCCTTTAAGTTGGTCGAGATCTGCGACATAGAGGGTTTGTCCCATGAGGGCCAATCCCTTTGGCGCATGCAGCAGGATATTTCCAACACCGCCTTGGATGAACTTGAGGCTCGTGACTTTCCCTGTGGAGTCCAATTTTGTGATGAATCCGTTGTTGTCTCGGTCCTCCGGTTCTCCATTGATATTCGAAATGAAATAATCGCTCCCAAGTTGGTCGCCGACAAAGCTATTAGGTGATTCCAAGCCGGTGATCTGGGCGGTGCCGCCGGGTGAGGCGAAACCAAACAGCAGTATGGAGAAGAGCAAGAGGCGACCGCACAACGAAACGAACGGCATCGACGACAGTGGTAAGGACATCAATATAGGCGGCTTTGCATGATGGATAGTCATCGTAGCCAACGGATCGAGATGCTGTCAAGGAACGGGTACTGTGAAGTGCGGCAAGGTGTACGGAGTGAGGGGGTAGGGGTGAGCAGAAACGCTTGTGTCCCCTTACCCTTTACCACCCACCCCTTACCGATTCACAGCGTTGACTTGGGTAAAATTGCCCTGCTAAGGTGCCGTAATTTTCAGCCAGGATTAGGTTTAGGCTCAGGCTGAGTGTATGTCTCGGCCGGTGGTGTTTTCAGCCTCAACCCTGACCTCAATCTAAACTAAAGATCGGGAGGAAATTGTGGCGGCGAAATTGATCGATGGAAAAGCATTGGCGCAGCAAGTCAGGGATCGTTTGGCCATTGACTCAGCGTCAGTTTTAGCCAAGACAGGGGTCAAGCCCGGTTTGGCGACGATCCTCGTCGGGGATGATCCTGCGTCGCATGTGTATGTGAAGAACAAACAAAAGGCCTGTGAGTTGGCCGGTATTTATGTGGATGATCACAAGCTGCCGGCTTCGACCACGCAGGCGGAGCTATTGGCATTGATTGAAAAGAAGAATGCCGATTCGAAGATTCACGGCATTCTTGTCCAGCTTCCATTGCCGAAGCAGATTGACAGTCGAGTGGTGCTCGAGGCCGTGTCTCCGAACAAGGATGCCGACGGGTTTCATCCCTATAACTTCGGCCGGTTGGTCGAAGGGCATCCTGTATTCGAGGCCTGTACCCCAAAGGGTGTCATGAAGATGATCGAATCGACGGGCGTGGCGATCGAAGGCAAGCGCGCCGTCGTGTTGGGGCGCAGTAATATTGTGGGTAAGCCGTTGGCCCTCATGCTTTTGCAGCGCAATGCAACCGTCACGATTTGCCATTCGAAGACGAAAGATCTTCCGGCAGTCTGCCGCGAAGCCGAGTTGCTGCTGGTGGCGATCGGGAAGGCCAAATTTGTGACGGCCGACATGGTGCGGGAGGGCGCGGTCGTGATCGACGTGGGAACGAACAAGTTGCCGGACGGCAAACTATGCGGCGATGTCGATTTTGAGCCGGTCAGCCAGAAGGCCGGATGGATCAGTCCTGTGCCGGGGGGAGTGGGCCCCATGACCATCGCCATGTTGCTGGACAACACTGTGGAGTCCGCGATGAGGAATGCCGGAATGAAACGAGGCTAAAGGAAAACAGCATGAGTCGGGAGCCGAGGAGACTGAAGGACGTACTGGATCAGGGGCAGTTTGCGGTGACGATTGAGTACAATCCGCCGAAAGGCACGAACATCGCCGGCATTTTGGACAATGCCAAGGAGTTGATCGGGCTCGTCCATGGTGTGAATGTGACCGACAACACGGCGGCGGTGGTGCGCGCCGGTTCCTTGCCCGTCTGCCGGCTGCTCTACGAGTTGGGGCATGATCCGGTCATGCAGCTGACCTGCCGCGACCGGAACCGTATCGCCATGCAGTCCGATTTGATGGGCGCCCATATGCTGGGAATTCGCAATGTGCTCTGTTTGACAGGCGATTATCCGACGGTCGGCGACCATAAAGAAGCCAAGCCGGTCTATGATCTCGATTCCGTGCAAGTCATGAAGCTGGTGCAGGGGTTGAACGAAGGCCGGGACATGGCAGGCCATAAGCTGGATGGCCCAACGGCTTTTACGATCGCCGCGGCGGCAACGCCGGAGGCCGACCTGGTGGGGCCGGTGCTGGCAAAATTCGAAGTGAAGGTGAAAGCGGGCGCGCAGTTTTTTCAGACGCAGGCGGTCTATCAGCCTGATGTGTTCGCAAGCTTCATGAAGGCCGTGCGTCCGTTCAAGGTGAAGGTGTTGGCCGGAATTCTGTTGTTGCGCAACGCCAAAATGGCGGAGTTCATGAATGCCAATATCCCCGGTATGTCGGTGCCGCAGGAGATGATCGATGAGCTGCGCGCCGCCGGTGACAAGTCGGAAGATGCCGGGGTGGAAATCGCCGTGCGCGCGATCAAGGCCGTGCGTTCGCATTGCGACGGGGTTCATATCATGGCCATTAAAGGGATTCATCGGCTTCGGGAAATTATCACGAAGGCGGAACTCGGATGATGACCGTTCCGGATCTCTACCGGTATAAGCGCGAGGGGAAGAAGGTGATCGTTGTGACCGCCTATGATGCGCTGTTCGCGCGCATCGTGGAGCAGGCCGGTCTCGATGTGATTCTGGTCGGTGATTCATTGGGTATTGTGGTTCAGGGTAAGGCGAACACCTTGTCGGTCACGATGGACGACATGCTGTATCACACCAGACTAGTGGCCGGAGCGGCGCAGAAATCGCTGATCATCGGCGACATGCCGTTTATGTCCTATCAGGCCGGCAAAGAAGAAGCGTTGCGCAACGCGGGCCGGTTTCTCCAGGCCGGCGCCCATGCGGTCAAACTTGAAGGCGGCGCGGTCATGGTCGATCGTATCCAGGCCATGACACAGGTCGGCATTCCTGTGGTCGGCCATCTTGGGATGACTCCGCAATCAGTCAATCAATATGGCGGGTATAAAGTGCAGGGCAAAGGAAGTGATCGCGCCCAGGTTCTTTTGGACGACTCCAAAGCGATCGAAGAGGCCGGCGCCGTCGCGGTGGTACTCGAAGCAATTCCTGCGAAGCTGGCCCAGGCGATCACGGCACAGTTGTCAATTCCTACCATCGGCATCGGTGCAGGTCTGCATTGTGACGGGCAAGTATTGGTGCTCTACGATCTGCTCGGGATGTTCGACGAATTCGTGCCCAAGTTCGTCAAGCCGTACGCGCATCTGAAAGCCGATGCGCTCCAGGCGCTCCGGCGTTACAAAGAAGAAGTCGAGCAGGGGAAATTCCCGTCTGATGCCGAGAGCTATCACTGAACGAGCTCCGGAAAGTTCCGGTCAGCTTCGGCGATCGGCGTAGTCGACCTGAAACACCGCTCGATCCTCCAACCGCACCGCAGTCAGCTGTCTCCCCCACACGCAGCCGCTATCGATGGCGAGATGGTTCGGTTCCAGCCGAAGGCCGAGTGCTGCCCAATGACCGGTAATGATCATGGCATCGGCGCTGCGGCGGTCTGGGACATGAAACCAGGGTATGCATCCTGCCGGGGCCTGTTCGGGCGGTCCGGAGAAGCTCGATAGTTCACCGGACGGGGTGCAGGTCCTAATCCTGGTCAACACGCGCGCGATGCTTGTCAATCGTGGCATCCCCTTCAATGAGGAGTTCCACGGCGTTGTCGGTCCGTGAAACAGTTGCTGGAGAAAGGTTCGATAGTCCGGCCCGGACAATATTGTTTCGACGTCCCGTGCGTACTGTGTGGCTTCATCAACCGTCCATTGAGGGAGGAGGCCGGCATGGACCATAAAGAACGTACCCTCACGATGATGGAGCGGGATGCGTCTCAGCCATTCGATCAGGTCAGCGCGATCATCTGCGGTGAGGATATCCTGAATCGTATCTTTGGGGCGGAGCGACACGATGCCTTCTGCGGCGGCCAGCAGGAAGAGGTCGTGATTGCCGAGGATGGGCTGGGCTGCGGCGCCGAGATGCTTGAGAAACCGCAAGGTGGCCAATGAGTCCGGGCCCCGGTTGACTAAGTCGCCGACGAGCCAGATCCGGTCGGTGTCAGACTGAAAGGAGATACGATCAAGCAGATGGCGCAGAGGGGTTAAGCACCCTTGGACATCACCGATTGCGTAGGTGGCCATAGGGGAGGAATGTTATTGGTCGATCGCTATCTATCAACCGGTTATGTCTATAAAGAGACCGACGCATGGCGACTCTGATTCTTCAAGGGTATCGAGCTTCGATGACGCTGCGTAAGCCGCCGCGGGCGGCAAAAGTGCCGGTGACTTTGGCCCAGACCGGCCGGCAAGCTGTGACCACGTCCTGCAAAATACGGTTGACGGCATTTTCGTAAAAGATGCCAAGATTGCGGTAGGCGTGGATGTACATCTTGAGAGCCTTCAATTCAAGGCATTCCTTGTCAGGCATATAGTGCAGTGTAATTGTGCCGAAGTCCGGCAGGTTGGTTTTCGGGCAGATCGCCGTGTATTCGGGAATCTCGATGGTGATCTCGTAGCCTTTGAACTGATTGGGAAATGTTTCAATGCCGGGCAGCGGCGAAGTTATGCCACTCTTCGCATGTCGCTCGTTGTAGCCCAGGGTTGTCGTCTTTCGCTTATTCTTCATTTCACTTCTCCACTCTGGGTCGGCGGGGACGCCTCCTGACTGCGCGCATGCACCGAGCACCGCCCCTGATCTAAAAGTCCAATCAATCTTGTGTGCCGTGGTGCGCGAGCACGGGAGGTGTCCCCACCGGCCCAATCACACTTGTTTCATCCACTCGGTCTGGCCGATTTTTTCTAGTTCGATGTACAGAGTGATCCAGGGGCATTTCATCTCCGGGTAGACTTCGCAGAACCCGCCTTTCCGAACGCCGCCGCAAGGACCGTGCGCCATAAACTTCGGGCATTCGGCCTTGAGCGAGTCGTCAGGGATCGGTGGCCGCTTATGCACGCCGCCAACATGAGTGCCTGTGTCATCTTCACCCGGTATGAGTACACGAAGAGGCATAGGGGGACAGTGTAAACGGATTGAGATGGATCGGCAATTACTCTCCCGAAATTTATCGCACGGAGTTTCAGGCGGCTTCTCGATCGAACCCCCTCTTTAGGAATCGGCTTGGGGCGAATGGCCTATTCGTCTGACCCGCCCTAGGCCTTCTTTCGGATATCCTGGGCCTTCTGAAAAGTTGTGTTGAATTTCAGGACGTTATACTATCAACATGTCTCTTGGGTCTGTAGTGGTCAAATCTGGGGGAAGATATATAAGATTGACAGTCTTTTTTCAGCTTTGCTAGGATGGCCAAGATGCAAGTGGCGGATTGATTCGGTCCACATCATCCATCCTCATCGTTTCCTGGTTTTCTTCGTTTCATGCGGTTGCGTTGAAATTGGATAATGACTGCCCCTGAAGTGACATAGGAGGTGCCTGATGAGTCTCGATTATGTGAAGTTTTCAAATGGTTTCGAGAAGTTCATGCCGAAGGAATATCGGGACATGGTTGAACATGGCCCATTTGGCAAAAAGGTCTCCGTCTCGCAGATGGGAAGCTTTAAGGAAGTGTTGGAAGAGCACCCCATGTGCGCCGGTTGTGCCATGACGCTTTTCATTCGCCTCGCTATTATTGCGTTTCCCAATCCAGAAGATACGATCACAGTCGGGACGGCCGGTTGCGGACGTCTTGCAATTTCTCAAGCGGCGATTCCCTTCGTCTACGGCAACTACGGCGACCAAAACGGCGTGGCGAGCGGGTTGTCCCGCGGCCTTCGTCTCCGGTTCGGCGACAAGCCGAAGGATGTGGTCGTGATGGCGGGGGATGGAGGTACAGCGGACATCGGGTTCCAGCAGGTGCTCCATTCCTGGTTCCGCAAGGAACGGTTCACGACGATCATGCTGGACAACGAAGTCTACGGGAATACCGGCGGTCAGGAGAGCGGTATGACCAACCGGGGTGCGGTGTTGAAGATGGCGCCGCTCGGCAAGAAGTTTGAGAAGATGGACATGCTGCAAATGGCGAAGGTCGCCGGGTGCGCCTATGTGGCCACGGTGGTTCCGAATAATCCGCGCCGCGTGGAAAGCGTCATCAAGAAAGCGGTGCTGATCGCGCGTGAGGTCGGGTCGACGTACATCCAGGCCTACACCTCCTGCAATATCGAGTATGCGATTCCGACCGACAAGGTCATGGAAGATGCAAAGACGGTCGAGAACGATCGGTATCAGTTTACGGAGTATGTCAGCGAGGAAGCCAAGCAGTACCTCACCGAGCGCTATGGCTATAAGGAATTTCTTGCGAAGCCGGCGGCTGCGATTCCAGGCAAAGCCTAAGCACTCACGAGGAGGTCAATCATGGCGAAGCGATTCAACATCCGGATGGCAGGCGTCGGTGGGCAGGGCGTCGTTACCGGCTCGCACATCCTCAGCACCGCCGTCATCAATGCCGGCGGCGAGAGCACAATCGTTCCGTTCTACGGATCGGAAAAGCGAATGGCGCCGGTTGAGAGTTACGTGCGGGTCTCGGATGAAGCCATCTATGAAATCGGTGAAATTACATTTCCGCACATCATCATCATTTTTCATCCCCAAGTGATTACCCACGGCAAGTCGTACACAATGCCGTTTTACTTCGGCCTGAAGGAAGACGGGATTGCGCTGATCAATAACGATGGACCGATGAAACTGCATCGGGATCAGACGGCTGAATTGGCGGAGCGCCGCGCGAAACTGTATTATTTCCCTGCGACGAAGATCTCGTTGGAAGTGGCGGGGATGGATTTGGCCACGAATATGGCATTGATGGGTTGCATCGGCGCAATCACGGGGCTGACAAATATGCTTGGCCTGGAGCAGGCCGTGAAAGACCGGTTCCTCGGCAAAGGGTTCGTCGTGTCCGGTGGAACGGCGGCTCTGGACAGTGTGGTCGAACGGAAATTCAAGAAAAAGCAGGAGCTGATCGATAAAAATGTCGCGGTCATGCGGGCCGGATGGAACTACGCCGTTGACCACGGCTGGGCCTCCCCCGATGTGAAGCGTGTAGAAGAGCCGGCCGCCGCAGCCACTGCGTAGCCGGGAGAGAAGGAGTTTCCATGTACCTTGTAGCCGATATCAGTGTTGAGATTTGTGCGGCGAAGAGTTGTAAGCTCTGCACGCAGTACTGCCCCGAAGCCAATACGATTCAGTACAGCGACGAAATGGGTAAGGATCGAGGGTTCAAGTACGGCTCGGCCTATGTGGCGGTGGACCGCTGCAAGGGGTGCGCGCAATGTGTGTGGGTATGCGACAACATGGCTAAGAACAATGCCATCAAGATGATCATGATCGATCAATTGCCGATGGCGGCTTTGACTGACAATATCACTTACGGTGAAAAGAGCACGACGGCCGTTTTGGCAAGTCCAGTCGTCGGATAAGTGCAGGAAAGGGGAATGGGCGTGGCAACAACACAGGACACCAGAGAGCGGATCATTGTTCCGGGGCCGGCCGGGTTTCATCCTCCGTCCGCGGCGCAGCTGGGCGTATCGCTCCCGGACCCGGGCCAGGGGTTGTTTTACGGATTGCTCGAGCCGAATGAAGAAAAAGTCATCGAAGAGATGGCGCGTAAGATGCTGACCAGCCCGAATGCCACCATCTTCCCGGGACCGCTGTTGCTCTGGGCCTGGAATGATCACGCGGTCGAAAAGGCCAAGGCCACATTGGAGATCGCGGCGCAGATTCCCGAGGTCATGATCATCCCAATGCCGGACTACCGGCCGAAGTATCCGAAAATCGACCCGGAAGAAGTCATCAACCCCAACCATCCGAATCTGACTATCTGGGGCAACAAGATCGAGGCCTGCATTTTCATCGGGGTGCATTGCCACTATGCGAACCTGACGCTAAAGATGATCCGGGCAGGAACAAATTGCTGCACGATGGCTATTTGCGCCGAACAAGGCCACGAAGATGCCATGCTTACCATCCGAGATTCCGATACCCTCAAGATCAAGCGTGTTGCGCAGATCTTCAAGAAGGTCCGTGAGGAGATGGGGATCAAGCTGCCGGAAAACGGTGAGAACGTCCGGTTTACCGGAACGCAATCGAAAGTTCATGGCGGTAAGACGCATGCGAATCCAATGGAATTTGCGCCGACACCGGGGGGAACCGGCAGCGCGGCGATGTTCGGGCACAGCGCCGAACAGATGAAACGCGAAGGATAAGACTGGCCGTGGACAGGCCCAAGCGAGCCAAGGGGTGCAATCATGAGCGAAACTGAAGTCAAAACCAATCCACAAGGCGATCCGATTACCAGCGTGGCGGCTCCATCGAGCGTAGCCAAGAAAGATCCGCATGCCGAGGCGAAGCGGCAAAAAATCGTGACGCCGGAATACATGTTCCACGAAGCGCCGCGGACGAAGGAATTCATCACCGGTAGCGAAGCGGCAAAAGAGGCCATCCGCCGCTCGAACGTCGATCTGGCCATCGCCTATCCGATAACTCCGCAGAGCGAAACGATGCAGCTTGTCGGGGTGCTCTATGGTGAAGGCTATGTGAAAGAATATTATCGCGGTGAAGAAGAAGTGGGCGTCATGGCGGCCATCGCGGGCGGCTCCCGTTCCGGTGTCCGTTGTTACACGGCGACGGCAGGCCCCGGCACGTTGCGCGGTCTCGAAGGTATCGCATCCTGGCCGGGACATCGGCTACCGGTTGTCGCAATGTTCACCTGCCGCGTGGTCAACGCGCCGCTCGCCATTCAGCCGGACAACATCGAAGTCTCCTACTTGCTCAACTGTGGCATGATCGTGTTCCACGCGGAAAACCAGCAAGACATGTTCGACTTCACGATGGCCGGCTTTACAATCAGTGAAATGAACGACGTGACCTTGCCGGTCGGCGTGTGCTGCGACGGTTTCTTCGTGACCCATGCGCGAGGCTATGTGCGCATGCAAGATCGCGGCATTAAGCTTCCACCGCGTGAAGCCTGGCGCGGAGCCGTGCCTGTATTGGATGCGGAGAATCCTCCCGCGCGCCTGTCGCGCGACGCCCCGGTTCAGAAGTCGAATTTCATGGCGTACAACATCCATGCAGTTTGGCAGCAGGAAGTCTGGGCTGCGGTCGAACGTTCGCGCAAGTACATCGATCGGTACATGGGCGGATTGCTCACCGCGGAGAACGTTGATGATGCCGAAGTTATCATCATCGCCTCCGGGAGCGCTGCCGCGCAATCGCGTGAAGCGGTGCGTCTCTGCAAAGAAAAGGGTATGAAGGTCGGACTGATCAAGGTGCGCTCCCTCCGTCCGTTCCCGACGAAAGAACTGCGTGAACTCTGCGCGAAGGCCAAGCTCATTGTCGTCCCGGAGTTCAACTATGTCGGCTGGCTGGCGAAGGAAGTGGCGACCGCGATCTACGGGTTCTCCAAGGCAAAGATCATCGGCGGTCCGCGGGTGTACGGCGGTCAGTCCATGCCGGTGGAGTTGATTGTGGACGAAGTTGAGTCCGGAGTGAGCGGCAAGAAATCTACCAACGTGGCGATGTCGCAGATCATGGGCGGCGCCGTCAATCCTGACGAAGTCGCACACTTCATGCGCAGCATCTGACAGATAGGGTCAAAACAGAAAGGGGCCCGTCAGGCGTCACTGCCTGACGGGCCCCTCCTGTTTTCAATGGTCTGTTCGGTCTGTCTCGTCTATCTGGTGGGCGAACGGGAAGACCCAATAGACAAGAGAGACCAGCAGACCAGACGGACAGTTCTTTACCCTTGGATCTCGTCCTCGACCATTTCCTCGCTCTCCGGCATGCCGTAGGCCACATATTTCGCATAGGATAGATAGATCGATGCGCTGTCCGTCATGGCTTTTGATCCGGCAGACATCCGCACGACCTTGTCGGAACCGGGCGGTTCCACGTTTTGCAACATCGTGACGTGCTCGTTCAACAGGTTGATATAGCGTTCCACGGCCGATTCGACTTCTTTATAGGCCTTCAAGATATCATCCGTCATAGTTGTCCTCCATGATGACGTGAGCATACACTAGGGCCATGCAACGTCACAACGTCACGGTTTCCCCGTTAGTTCTCGACGCCATTCGTCAGCTCCTTGAGAAAAAGGGGCTTCCACAATCACGGCTTGCGCAGGTCGTGAGTGATCTGTCACGCCTGTTCACGAAGGAGCGCCGAGACCTGAGCCGGTCTTATCTTGAAGACCCGACAGCGGCCACGGCATATCTCAGCTATTTCGTGCCGGTCAATCTAGCGAAGATTCAGGCCTTGCTCAAGGAGATGCCGACAGACCAGATCCAAGAGCGATTCTCGGTGTTGGACCTGGGCTCCGGGCCCGGCACCGGATCGTTGGCCGTGCTCGACTGGTGGCATCACCA
>LNFM01002018.1_pt1 | contig 43902 bp, 29 predicted proteins | sample 596031 | NCBI WGS metagenome assembly LNFM01 (sample SAMN04254537, study PRJNA301005) | activated carbon metagenome | isolation source: dual media filters at the Ann Arbor, Michigan drinking water treatment plant | place: USA: Ann Arbor
CAGGCGCTGCTGGCCATGCACCAGGGCGATGGCGTCCGGGCGCAGACGCGCCTGTTCGGCAATCGTCTGGGGCAGCGCAGGCACCCGCGGCTGCCCGTGCTGCGCACCGTTCCAGGCCTGCACCTGGGCCAGATCGTCAGTGCCGAGCAGCGGCAGGTCGCCGATGCAGCCCTGGGGATTGGCGCAGATCGCCTGCAGCACCTGGCGGAACTGCGCACTCAGACGCTGGATCTGCGCGCTGCTGAAATGTGCGCGCTGGTAGTGCCAGTGCACCTGCAGATCATCGCCGGCCATGATCGCCAGGCTCAGTGGGTAGTGGGTCTGCTCGCTGACCTGCAGGTTGCTGAAGCGCAGGCCATCGTCCTGGCCGCGCAACGCCTGGTCCACTGGGTAGTTTTCGAATACCAGCAACGTGTCGAACAGCTCGCGCCCGGCCTGTCCGGCCAGTTGCTGCAGGCTGAACAAGGGCGTGTATTCATGCTCACGTAGGGCCAGGTTATGCGCCTGCAATTCGCCCAGCCAATGGGCCAGGGTCTGGTGCGGCTGCGGCGCCTGGATCACCGGTAGGGTGTTGATAAACAGACCGAGCATCTGCTCGATACCCGCCACGGCCGCCGGACGCCCCGATACGGTGGCGCCAAACGCCACCTGACGGCGCCCGGTGTAGCGCTGCAGCAGCAGCGCCCAGGTGGCCTGGATCAGGGTATTGAGGGTGATCCGCTGGGCTTTGGCAAAAGTCTCCAGCTCGGCGCGCGGCAGGGCCAGCATCTCCAACCCACTGCCCGTGCTCGGCGTCTCGCAACGCAGCGCCTGGGCCAGCAGGGTCGGCTCGTCGAACTGCGCCAGGCGTTCGCGCCAGAAATCGGCACTGGCGGCTTGGTCCTGCTGCTGCAACCAGCTCAGGTAATCGCGGTAGTTGCCTGCTGCGGGCACCGCTGTATCGCTCAGGGTGCCTTGCAGCACCTGCGCCAGCAGCGCAGCACTGCTCCAGCCATCGAGCAGGATATGGTGCAGCGTCCAGACCAACTGGTAATGCCCCTCGCCCAGGCGCACCAGCAGCAGGCGCATCAACGGCGCCGCCGCGAGGTCGAAGGGTGTCTCGCGCTCACTACGGCGCAGCACTTCCAGGTCCTGCCCGGCGCCCGCCACTTCGCGGATCGCCAAGGCGGCGTCGCGCTGCACCAGTTGCACCGCCTGCTGGCTGTCGCCGAGACGCAAGAACATGCTGCGCAGTTGCGGATGCCGCTGCACGGCGTCGGCCCAGGCGGCCTTGAAGCGTGCCAGCGGCAGGCCTTCGATCTCCAGGCAGACCTGGTTGACGTAGGCCTCGCCCGCGCTGTCCAGCTCATGGTGGAACAGCAGACCCTGCTGCATCGGTGTCAGCGGGTAGATGTCCTCGACCTGAAGCGCCGGCAGCGGCAGGCTGTCCAGCTCGGTCTGGCGCAGCTGCACATGGGGGAAGTCGCTGGGGGTGACGGCGCTCTCGGTGCGGCAATGTTCGACCAGTTCCACCAGGGCCGTGCGGTACTGCTCGAGCAGCGCCTGAATGCGCGCGGCGGCAAAGCGCTCGCGGCTGTAGGTGCAGGTCAGTTGCAAGCAACCGTCACGCACCTGGCTGTCCAGCGCCAGGGCGCAGGCCAAGGGCGCGCCGCCATCGCGCTGGGCGCCGGAGGGCTCGTCGGCCAGCGTCAACAACTCGCCACTGGCCTCGACGCGGCCGAGGTAATTGAACAGCAGCGCTTCGTCGAGGTCGGGCAGTTCGGCGCCCTGCAGGTACTTCAGCAGGCCATAGCCCAGGCCGCCATTGGGCACCTGGCGCAGCTGCTCCTTGGTGGCTTTGATCGTGGCCGCCCAGCCATCGGCGGCCTGCAACACCACCGGGTAGAGGCTGGTGAACCAGCCGACGCTCTGGCTCAGGTCGAGGTCGGCAAACAGCGCCTCGCGGCCATGGCCTTCGAGGGCGATCAGTGTCTGCGCCTGGCCGCTCCAGAGGCCCAGGGTGCGGACCAGGGCGCTCAGCAACAGATCATTGACCTGGGTGCGGTACGCCGCTGGCGCCTGGCCGAGCAAGGCCTCGGTGGTCTCGCGGTCGAGCTGCAGCGTCACCTGCTCGGCGACGGCCACCTCGTTACGCCCGTGCGGGTAATCGCTGAGCACGCCCGTAGCGGCTGGCAACGCTTGCCAATAGGCGCGCTCGGCGGCCAGTTCGGCGCTGCCGGCATAGGCTGTAAGGCGTTCACTCCAGCTCTGCCAGGACGTGCTTTTCGGCCCCAGGTCGACGGCATCGCCGGCGGCCAGCTGGCTGTAAGCGCGCTGCAAATCGTCCAGCAGAATGCGCCAGGACACTCCGTCCACCACCAGGTGATGGACCACCAGCAACAGGCGCTCACCGCCCTCCTCCAGATACACCTGCAAGGCCCGCAGCAGCGGTCCCTGGGCCAGATCGAGGCTGGCCTGCAGGGTGTAGCACAACGCCGGCAACTGGGCCAGGCAGGTTCGCTCGACACGCAGCGGCTCAGGCGTTTCCGCGCCGGCATAACGTTGCTGCCAGGTGTCGCTCTGGGCGCTGAAGCGCAGGCGCAAGGCGTCGTGCTGGGCCAGCACGGCCTGCAGCGCCGCACTCAGCCACAGCCCGTTCAGCGGCTCGCGGGGGGTCAGCAGCACAGACTGGTTCCAGTGCGCGCGGTTGACCATGGGCTGGGCGAAGAACCAATGCTGGATCGGCGTCAGCGGCACATCGCGCTGGCTGTCGATGGCCCAGGCGGCGGTGGCGGCACTGCGCTGGGCAACCTGGGCCAGCTCGGCAATGCTCTGGCGCTCGAACAGTTGCCGCGGCGTCAGGTGAATGCCCAAGCGCCGAGCCCGGGCGATGATCTGCAGGCTGAGGATGGAATCACCACCCAGCTCGAAAAAGTTGTCGTCGCGGCCGACCCGTTCGACACCCAGCAAGCCTTGCCAGATAGCCGCCAACTGACGTTCCAGCCCCTCGTGAGGCGCCTGATAGTCGCGGCTGATCGGCTGCGGTGCTGGCAGCGCCTTGCGCTCCAGCTTGCCATTAGGCGACAGCGGCAACTGCGCCAACTGCAGCACGTAGGTCGGCAGCATAAACTCCGGCAGGCGCTGCTTGAGCTGCGCCCGCAGCTCGTCCTCGGCGTAGTCGTCACCGACCACATAGGCAACCAGCTGTTGACTGCCGGCCACCTCACGCACCAGCACCACGGCTTCGCGCAGCGCCGGGTGTTGCAGCAGCGCCGCTTCGATTTCGCCCAGTTCGATACGCAGCCCGCGCAGCTTGACCTGATGGTCGATGCGCCCCAGGTATTCCAGCACGCCATCGGCACGCCAACGCGCCAGGTCGCCACTGCGGTACAGGCGTTCACCGCGACCAAACGGACTGGCGACAAAGCGTTCGGCGGTCAGCCCCGGACGGCGGTGATAACCCCGGGCCAGGCCGACACCGCCGATATACAGCTCGCCGGCCACGCCAACCGGTTGCGGGTTGAGGCGCGCGTCGAGGATATGGATCTGCAAATTGGCAATCGGCTGACCAATCGGCACGCTACGCCGGTCGGCGTCGCTGCACCTCCAATGAGTGACGTCGATGGCCGCTTCGGTCGGGCCGTAGAGGTTGTAGAGCGCGGCCTGGGGCAACAGCCGGCGGGTCGTGCTGGCCAGCTCAGCCGGCAGGGCTTCGCCACTGCAGACGATACGGCGCAGGCTCTGGCAACCGCTCAGTTCGCCATAACCAACAAAGGCCGCAAGCATCGAGGGCACAAAGTGCAAGGTGCTGATGCCGTGGGCCTCGATCAGCTCGACCAGTTTAGTTGGGTCGCGGTGATCACCCGGCTGGGCCACCACCAGGCTGGCGCCGCTGATCAGCGGCCAGAAGAATTCCCATACCGAAACGTCGAAGCTGAACGGGGTTTTCTGCAGCACCCGGTCCTGTGACGTGAGCTGGTAGGCCTCCTGCATCCAGGCCAGGCGGTTGTAAAGCGCTGCATGGCTATTGCCGGCGCCCTTGGGCTTGCCGGTGGAGCCGGAGGTGTAGATCAGGTAGGCCAGTTGCTCAGGGTGGATGTCCACCTCGGGCGCGCTGAGCGGCTCGGCGGACAGGTCCAGCAGGTCGAGGTTAAGCACCTGCACGCCATCGACCGAAGGCAGCGAATCCATCACCGCATCGTGACTGAGCAGCAGGCGGACGCCAGCGTCTTCGAGCATATAGCGCAGGCGTTCGCGGGGGTATTCCGGGTCCAGCGGCACGTAGGCGCCGCCAGCCTTGAGGATGGCGTAGAGCGCCACGACCATCTCCACCGAGCGCAGGGCCGCCACGCCGACCAGGCTGTCGCGGGTCACGCCCAGGCGTTGCAGGTGGTGGGCCAACTGGTTGGCGCGCTGGTCCAGCGCGGCATAGCTCAAGCGTTGTTCGCCGAATACCAGCGCCAGGGCATCGGGCTGCGCACGCACACGGGCCGCGAACTGCTGATGCACCGGTTGCACGGGGCCGTAATCCACCGCAGTGGCGTTCCACTGGGTCAGGGCCTGCTGGTCGCTGTCATCGCCCAGGGTGTGTTCGCCAATGGCGGCGTCTGGCTGCGCCAGCAGTTGTTCAAGCAAGCGCACGAAGCGCTGGTGCAGGCGCGCCACGGTCGCTGGCTCGAACAGGTCGAGGGCGTAGTTCCAGTTGCCACCCAGTTGGCCATTCGGCCCTTCCCAGGTGTGCAGGGCCAGGTCGAACTGGGCACTGCCGGCGTCCAGCGCCAGCAGTTCGGCGTGCAGCTCGGGCGCCAGTTGCAGACGGTCTTCGGGGCGCTGCTGATGGTTGTAGAGCACCTGAAACAGCGGGTTGTGGCTCAGGCTGCGCTCGGGTTGCAAGGCGTCGACCAGGTGCTCGAATGGCAGTTCCTGATGGGCCTGGGCGCCTTGGGCAAGACGATGGACCTCAGCCAGCAGGTCGATAAAACGCTGCTCGCTGCGCAGTTGGCTGCGCAGCACCTGGGTGTTGACGAAAAAGCCGATCAGCCCCTGGGTTTCGCCACGGGTACGTCCAGCAATCGGCACGCCAACGCGCAGGTCGTTCTGCCCGCTAAGGCGCTGCAGCAACACCTTGTACGCCGCCAGCAACACGGTAAATACGGTGCTGTTGGCCTGCCGGGCCAGTTCACGCAGCCGTGTCGCCGTGGCGTCATCCAGCTGGAACGCCAGGCGCGCGCCACGAAAGCTCTGCTGCGCCGGGCGCGGGTGGTCGCACGGCAACTCCAGCAGCGGCTGTTCATCGCCCAGTTGCTCACGCCAGTAGGCCAGTTGCCGCTCGCCTTCGCCGGCATCCAGGCAGGCGCGCTGCCACAGGGCGTGGTCGGCGTAACTCAGCGGCAGCTCGGCGAGCGCCGCCGGCTGGCCGTGCACACGGGCCCGGTAGAACGCGGCCAGCTCCGTGAGCAGCACCTGGATTGACCAGCCATCGGCGATGATGTGGTGCAGGCAGATCAGCACGGCATGCTCGCCGTCGCCCTGGCGCAGCAGCGCGACCCGCCACAGCGGTCCCTGTTCCAGGTCGAACGGGCGCTGGGCAAAGGCCTTGGCCTGCGCGGCGAAATCCTCGCCCTCAAGCGCTTCGAGCGTCAGCCCGGCAGCCGCGTCGATGCGTTGTTGCGGGTTGCCCTCGGCATCGGCGAAAAAGCGCGTGCGCAGGCTCGGGTGGCGCTGGGACAAGTCCTCGAAGGCAGCGTGCAGCGCCGCGGCGTCCAAGGTGCCCTGCAGCTTCAGGGCGCCCGGCAGGTGGTAGGCGCTGTTGCCCGGTTGCAGTTGTTCAAGGAACCACAGGCGCTGCTGGGCGTAGGACAGCACGCTGCCTGCGGCGTCCGCCATACCCGGCGGTATCGGCAGGCTGGCGGCATCGAGGCCCTGCTCGCGCAGTTTGTCGAGGAAGGCGCGACGCTGCGCCGGGCCGAGGCCGAGAAAACGACGGGACAGCAGCAGGGCTTTGTCATGCAACAGCTTCACTGGATTTCCTCCAACGCACTCATCAAGTCGTCGAGCGCATCCAGGCGCTCGTCGTTCAGGGCCTGGCTTTCCAGGGTGCGGATCAATTCGGCCATGCGTGCGACCGTGGTCGCCTCGAAGGCCTGGGCCAGCGGTACCGCGACCCCACGGGTTTCGCGGATTTGCGCGAGCAAGCGAGTGGCCAGCAGCGAGTGCCCGCCCAGCTCGAAGAAGTTGTCGTCGCGACCGACCTGCTGCACCTTGAGCAACCCGCGCCAGAGCTGCGCCAGGTGCTGCTCCAGCTCACCGTGCGGCGCCTCGAAGGTGCGTGCCTGCCACTGCGGCGCGGGCAAAGCACGGCGGTCCAGCTTGCCGTTGCCATTGAGCGGCAAGCGCTCCAGCAGAATGATCTGCGCCGGCACCATAAAGGCCGGTAACTGGGCCGCCAGCTGCGCCTTGAGCGCCTGTTCATCCACCGGCTGGCCTGTCTCGGCCACGGCATAGGCGACCAGTTGCGCGCCGGCGGCGCTGTCCTGGGCGACCACCACGGCCTGACGTAACGGCGCGCTGGCGAGCAGGCAGGCTTCGATCTCGCCCAGTTCGATGCGCTGGCCACGAATTTTCACCTGGAAGTCCACACGGCCGACGTATTCGAGCTGGCCCTGGGCGTTCCAGCGCGCCAGGTCACCACTGCGGTACAGCCGCGCGCCCGCCTCACCGAACGGATCGGGGACGAAGCGTTCGGCGGTCAGCCCTGGTCGCGCGGCATAGCCACGGCCGACACCGGTGCCGCCGATATACAGCTCACCGACCACGCCCTGGGGCAGCAGCTCCAGGTGGTTGCCGAGCACGTACAGGCGGTTGTTGTCGGTGGGCTGGCCAATGGCGATGCGCTGCCGCGGCGCTGGTGCACCGTGCAGGGTATGCAGGGCCACGTCATCGGCGCATTCGGCCGGGCCATAGGCGTTCACCAGCGGGATCTGCGGGTAGCGGGCAAACCAGCGCTGCGCCAACTCCGGGGTCAGCGCCTCGCCGGTGGGCAGCAGCCAGCGCAGCCCCGGCAATGCCACAGGTTTGGCTTCAAGCATGCCGTCGATCACGGCGGGCACGCATTCCAGCACGCTCACGCCGCTGCCTGCGACGCACTCAAGCAGCGCCTGCGGGTCATGGGCGATGGCGTCCGGGATGATCTCCAGGCAGCCGCCGAACAGTGGCGCGGTAAGCAGTTGCCAGACCGAAATATCGAAGCCGGTGGCGGCGGTCTGGGCGATCACATCAGCCTCACCCAGTTGCAGGTAGGGCACCTTGGCCAACTGGTTATTGAGCATACCGCGCTGATTGACCATCACCCCCTTGGGCTCGCCCGTGGAGCCGGAGGTGTAGATCAGGTAGGCCAGTTGCTCAGAGCTGGCGTAGCGTCCGGGGTTGTCACTGCGCGTCTGCTGCAGCAACTCGTCGTAGATCAATACCCGTGGCGGCTGGGCCAGTTCGGCCAGGATCGCCTCGACCTGGGCCAGGTGCTCACGCTGGGTGATCAACACGGGCGCTGCGCTGCTGCTGAGCATGCGTGCGCTGCGCGCCGGCGGATGGCGCTCATCCAGCGCCAGGTAGGCGCCGCCGGCCTTGAATGCACCGATGATCATGCTCAGCAACGGCAGGCCGCGCGGGGCATACAGCGCCACCACGGTATCGGCCTGCACGCCCTGCTCGATCAGGCTGTGGCCGATGCGATTGGCCTGACTGTTGAGCGCGCGGTAACTCAGCGATTGGCCCTGACAACGCGCCACATCACGCGCACCCTGAGCCTCGACCTGGGCCTCGAAACGCTGCAGATAGGGCTGCGCCATCCACTCAGTGCGGCGCTCGCCCTGGCCCTGCTGGCACAGCGCGCGCTGCTCGTCATCATCCAGCAAGCGCAGCGCGCTCAGAGGCTGTTGCGGCGCCTCGACCAGTTGCAGCAACACCCGGCGGAAGTGCTCAACCAGACGCTGCATATCCGCGACGGCGAACTGTTGGGTGTCGAAGCTCAGTTGCAGGGTCAGGTTGGCGCCGGGTAACAGCACCACGGTCAGCGGGTAGTTGGTGTGGGTGCGGTTGGCCAGCGGGGTGATGCGGTAGGCGGCCACGGCCTCCTGCACCTCGCTGCCCAGGGGGACGTTCTCGAACACGAACAGGCTGTCGAACAGCGGCTGGCCACGGGGCGTATCGGCGAAGTTCTGCACCTCGGCCAGGGACAGCTGCTCATGCTGGCGCATGCCCGCGTTCTGCGCCTGCAGCGCTTGCAGCAGCTGCAGGCCGGTGGCGTCGCTGGCTGGCAGGCGCACACGCAACGGCAAGGTGTTGATAAACAGCCCCAACGCCTCCTCGATGCCCTCCAGCTCAGTCGGCCGCCCGGCCACGGTGACGCCAAACAGCACATCGTCATTGCCGGCGTAGCGCATCAGCAACAGCGCCCAGGCCGCCTGCACAAAGGTGTTGACCGTCAATTGATGAGCGCGCGCCTGCTCGCCCAGGGCGCGGGTCTGCGCCATATCGAGGTGCAGGCTGACGTCGGCGATACCCGCCTCGCCCTGCTGCTGGCGATAGGGCAACGGCGTGACCTGGTCGAAGCCCGCCAGTTGCGTACGCCAGTAGTCGCGGCTGGCCGCTTCATCCTGCTCGGCGAGCCAGGCGATAAAGTCGCGGTAAGGCCGCGCGGGTGGCAACTGCAGGCTGCGCCCAGCCAGCCGCGCGCGGTAGTGGGCAAAGAATTCGGCGAGCATCAGGCCGCGGCACCAGGCGTCGATCAACGCATGGTGATGGCTCTGCACGATGCGCAGGTCGGCCTCGGCGAACCGTACCAGGCGTACGCGCAGCAGCGGCGCCTGGGCGAAGTCGAACCCTGCCTGGCGCTCCTCAGCGAGGATGGCCTGCAACTCAGCCTCGGCCACGGCTCGCGGCAAGTGGCTGAGGTCGAGGTGCTGCACCGGCGACGGCACCTGACGCAGCACCACCTGATGGGCGATGCCGCCGTCCAGGCCATGAAAGGCCGTGCGCAGGGCCGGATGACGCTGCACCACCTGCTGCCAGGCATAGCTGAAGGCCTCGACGTCCAGCGCGCTGGCGACTTCATACTGGTCCTGCATCAGGTAGATGCCCGTGCCCTGCTGCAGCAGGCTGTGCAAGACAATGCCCTGCTGCATGGGCGCCAACGGGAACAGGTCTTCCACCTGGCGCGGCGCATAGGGCAAGGCGTCCAGGTGCGCCTGGTCGAGGCTTGCCAGAGGGAAATCACTAGGCGTCAGCCCCCCGTTGGCGAGGTTGCAGCAGTGTTCGATCAGTTGCTGCAAGGCCTGCTGATAGAGGTCGAGCAGACGCGCCACGGAGGTTTCGTCAAAGCGCGCACGGCTGTAGGTCAGGTCGAGGTGCAGGCAGTCTTCACGCACCTGACCGTCGATGGCCAGGGCATTGGCCAGCGGGCCACTGGCATCACGCGGTGCACCGCCCGGCTCGTCCGCCAGGCGCCAGCGAGTGGCGGCCTCGTCATCGAAACGACCCAGGTAGTTGAAGGTCAGCCCCTGGCCTTGCAGCTCCGCCAACTCGGCGCCGGCCAGGTATTTCAGGACGCCATAACCCAGGCCCTTGCCGGGCACCTCGCGTAACTGCTGCTTGACCTGCTTGAGGGTCGCGGCCAGGTCATCGCCGGCTTCCAGCGCCACCGGGTAGAGGCTGGTAAACCAGCCGACGCTGCGGCTGAGGTCGAGGGTGTCGTCCTCGCGGCCGTGACCTTCCAGGCTGATCACCGTGCGCGGGCGCCCGCTCCACTGCCACAGGGCCTGGGCCAGCGCTGCCAGCAGGACATCGTTGATCTGCGTGCGGTAGGCCGCCGGCGCCTCGTTGAGCAGCCGTCGGGTGGTGCTCGCATCCAGGGACAGACGCACGTGGCCGGCATCGGCAACCTGCGCACTGCCCTCGGGCCTGTCGCAGGGCAAACCGGCCTCGGCGGCGCTGAAGCGCTGCCAGTAGGCCAGCTCAGCGGCCAGTTGCGGGCTGCGCGCGAGCGCCTGCACATGCGTGGACCACTGCTCGAAGCTCGCGCCCACCGGGCTCAGGTGCAGCGCCTGGCCGGCCTGATGTTGGCCGTAGGTCTGCTGCAGGTCTTCGAGCAGCACACGCCAGGACACCCCATCCACCGCCAGGTGATGGATCACCAGCAACAGGCGACTCTGGCCATCCGGCAGCTGCGCCAGGACCGCGCGCAGCAGCGGTCCGCGCTGCAGGTCGAGGCTGCGCTGGGCTTCATCGCACAGCGCTGGCAGGTCGTCGCGGCTGGCCACCTGGCAGACCCAGAGCAGGCTCTGCGCCGCCGGTGCCTCCTGGTAGCGCTGTTGCCAGTGGCCCTGGGCGTCCTGGCTGAAGCTCAGGCGCAGGCTGGCGTGATGGCGCACCAGTGCTTCCAGGGCCTGGCCCAGCGCGGCGCTGTCGAGCGGTGCGTCGGGGGTCAGCAGCAGCGACTGGTTCCAGTGGCTGCGCCGAGCCAGCGGCTGGGCGAAGAAGCGCGCCTGGATCGGCGTCAGAGCAAAGGGTTGCGTGGCTTCGCGCTGCGGCTCGACAGACGCCGGCGCAGGCGCGGCGGCGAGCACAGCGACCTGGGCCAGTTCGGCGATGCTCTGCTTCTCGAACAACTGCTTGGGCGTCAGGCGAATACCCTGGCGCCGGGCGCGGGCGATGATCTGCAGGCTGAGGATGGAGTCGCCACCCAGGGTGAAAAAGTTATCGTGACGGCCGACCTGCTCGAGCTTCAGCACCTGCTGCCAGAGCGCCGCGAGTTGCGCCTCGACACCCTCATGGGGCGCCTCGAACCCGGTGTCCTGGGCCTGGGGTTGTGGCAGGGCCTGGCGGTCCAGCTTGCCGTTGGCCGTCAGCGGGAAGCGCGGCAGCAGCAGGATATGGCTGGGCTGCATGTACGCCGGCAGGCGCTCGGCCAGCGCGGCCTGCAGGCTGTCCACGGCCAGGCCGTCGCCACGGGCGACCACGTACGCCAGCAGTTGCCCGCGCTCATCCACCTGCACATGGGCATCGGCCACCTCGGCCAGGCTGCGCAGTTGCTCGACGATCTCGCCTAGGGCCACGCGGTAGCCGCGCACCTTGACCTGGTCGTCAGCGCGGCCAAGAAACTCGATACGCCCATCCGCCAGCAGCCGTGCACGGTCGCCGCTGCGGTACAGGCGTTGGCCCGTGCCGAACGGGTCGGGCAGGAAGCTCGCCGCGGTCAGGCCGGGGCGCTGCAGGTAACCGCGAGCCAGGCCTGGGCCACCGAGGTACAGCTCGCCCACCGCGCCCTGAGGCACTGCCGCCAGGGAGTTGTCGAGGATCAGCGCACGCACGCTGGGCAGCGGACGGCCAATCGGCACCACGCCGGATAGAGCGGGCAGCTCAGTATCACTGACCTCGTGGGTCAGTACACCCACCGTGGTTTCGCTGGGGCCGTAGTGGTTGATCACCCGGCAGCTCGGGCGCAGGCGTTTGACCTCGGCCACCAGTTCAGCCGGCAGGGCTTCACCGCCGAAGATCAGTGCATGGGCCGGCAGCACCCGCGCGCCGGCACCGGCCTGGAGCAGGCCGGCCAGGTGGGTGGGGACGATCTTCAGCACGCCGACCTGCTGCTCGGCCAGGTAATCTGCCAAACGATCGGCATCGGCGACTGTCTCCGCGCTCGGCAGGTGCAGGGTGCGGCCGGAGCACAGCGCGCCGAACAGCACGGTATGCCCGAGGTCCGCCGCCACGGTGGAGACCATCGCCATGCTCGCCCCCGGCGCCAGGTCCAGCTGCAGCAGGAGGCCCTGCACATAGTCGGCCAGGGCGCCATGGCTGATCACCGCGCCCTTGGGCTGGCCGGTGGTGCCGGAGGTGTAGATCAGGTAAGCCGCTTGCTCGGGGTGCACGGCAAGCTGCGGTGCAATGGCCGGCTGCCGGCGCCAGGCGGCATCGGCGGCCACGTCCAGTTGCGGCCCGGCAAAGGCTGACGCGCCAGCCTGCTCAGCAATCAGCGCCACACAGCCGCTGTCGGCCAGCACGAAGGCCTGGCGCTGGGCCGGCCAGGCCGGGTCCAACGGCACAAAAGCACCACCGGCCTTGAGCACCGCCAGCAGGCCCACGACGAACGCGGGAGAACGCGGCAGGCACAGACCAACCCGCTGCTCCGGCCCGACGCCCAGGGCGATCAACTGATGCGCCAACTGGTTGGCCTCGGCCTCCAGCCGGGCAAAGCTGTAGGCCTCGCCCGCCTGCATCAGGGCACAGTCATCACGTTGGCAATGGGTCTGCCAGAGCGCGAGTATCTGCTGGGCCGGGAACTGCGCCACCGTCCCGCTCAACTGCGAAGGCTGTACGGCAAAGTCCAGGGTCGCCAGCGGCGCCTGCGGGCGCGCCAGCAGTTGTTCCAGCAGCTGCGCAAAGTCCGCCGCCATGGCCTCGATGCGCGGAGCATCGAATAGATCGCAGGCATAGGTGAAGGCTGCCGTAATCCCACTGTGCAGGTCGGTGATGTCCAGCCCCAGGTCGAAATGCGCGGCCTGCTCGTCGAGCTGGCGGGCGCTGAGGGTCGCGCCGGGCAAGGTCAGGTCCTGGGCCAGCACGAACTGCTGGGTGAACTTCACCTGAAACAACGGGTTGTGGCTCAGGCTGCGCTGCGGCGCCAGGGCTTCGACCAGTTGCTCGAAGGGCAGCAACTGGTGGTCCTGGGCGCCGAGGGCCACAGCCTTGACCTGGGCCAGGACCTGCGCGAAGGAATGCTCGGCGCCGAACTCGCTGCGCAGCACCTGGGTGTTGACGAAGAAGCCGATCAGCCCCTCGGTTTCTCGGCACACGCGCCCGGCACTGGGCACACCCACGCGGATATCGCGCTGGCCGCTGTAGCGCTGCAACTGCACCTTGAATGCCGCCAGCAGCAGCATAAACAGGGTCACACCCTGCTCTGCCGCACTCGCTCGCAGGCGCTGGCTCAGGTCTTGATCAAGCTGGATAACATGGCGCCCGCCGCGGTGGCTCTGCCGCGCCGGCCGTGGACGGTCGCTGGGCAATTCGAGCAGCGGCTGGGTATCGCCCAACTGCGCGCGCCAGTACGTCAGTTGCCGCTCGCCCTCGCCGGCCGCCAGCCAGGCCCGTTGCCAGGCGGCGTAGTCGGCGTACTGCACCGCCAGGGCCGGCAATTGCGGCGCCCGGTTAGTGGCATGAGCGCTATACAGCTCGGCCAATTCCTTGATCAGCACCTGCATCGACCAGCCATCGCAGATGATGTGGTGCATGACCAGCAGCAGGCGGTAATCCTCATCGGCAACCCGCACCAGACTGAGGTGCCAGAGCGGCCCTTCCTGCAGGTCCAGGGGCTGGGCCAGTTGCGCGTCGCTGAGTTGCGCCAGCGCAGCCTCGGCATCCGCGCTGCTGCGCAGGTCGAAGCGCGCCAGGGCCACAGGTGCCGGCGGGTCGATACGCTGCATGGGCGCCGCATCCTCGGCGCCAGCGATAAAGCGCGTGCGCAGGCTTTCATGGCGGGCGGCCAGGTCGGCGAAACTGCGCTCCAGGGCCGCTTCATCCAGACGCCCCTGAACGCGCAATTCACCGGCCAGCAAATAGGCGCTGGGGTCTTCCTGCAGGCGGTCGAGGAACCACAGGCGCTGCTGGGCGAAGGATTGCGCGCTGCACTCAGCGCGTGGCGTGGCGACCAGGGCCGGCACCTGCCGGGCACTGCGCGGCTGGGCCGCAACCCAGGCACTGAAGTCGCCCAGGCGTGGCTGCGCGAACAGACCTTCGGCCTGCAGTTCCAGGCCGAGTTCGGCATTCAAACGGGCCAGCACCTGCATCGCCGCCACCGAGTCGCCGCCCTGGGCGAAGAAGTGGTCGTCGCGCCCCAGCTCAGCGCGCCCGAGCACCTCCTGCCAGGCCGCCAGCACTTCCGGCAACAGGTCATCCGTCGCGGCACTCGCCGTGGTGGGAACAGCGCCGCCCAGTTGGCCGTGCTGCCAGACCGCGAAGGCCTCCAGGCTGCCGTTCTGCCAGCCCGCGCGACAGGCCGAACGCTGCAGTTTGCCGCTGGTGGTGCGTGGCAAGGTGCCGGGCTCAAGCAACAGAATCAGTTGCGGGGCGAGTTGAAAACGCTCGGCTAGGCCATCGGCGATGCGCTGGCAGATCATCTCGGCGCTGATCAACTTGCGCACATTACGGCTGATCTCCAGGGCCAGGCCGACGCCTTCCTGGCCACGCGCATCGGTCACAGCAAAGGCAGCAATACGGCCTTTGCGCAGCAGCTCGATGTCCTGCTCCAGGGCCTGCTCGATGTCCTGCGGATAGAGGTTCTGGCCGTTGAGGATGATCAGGTCCTTGAGCCGCCCGGCGATGTACAGCTGGCCGGCACTGGCAATGCCCAGGTCACCGGTGCGCAGCCAGCGCTGACCGTCACACTCGACGAAAGAGGCGGCCGTGGCCTCGGGGTTCTGCCAGTAGCCCTGGGCGATGCTCGGCCCGGCCACCCAGATTTCCCCCACCTGATCGTCGCTCAATGGCGCCAGGCTTTGCGGGTCGACGATGCGCAGCGGGTGCTCGCTATCGCTCCAGCCACAGGCTGGCAGGCGGCTGGCGGGCTGGCCGGGCTGCAGCGGCGCGACTGTCTTGAGCTGAGGCTGCCGGTCAGTGGTATCGGCGCTGACAAACAGGGTCGCCTCGGCCAGGCCATAACTCGCTGTCAGGGCCTCGGCACGGAATCCGGCAACGGCGAAATGCCGGCTGAACGCCTCCAGGGTGTCCACGCGAATCGGCTCGGAGCCAGAAAACGCCGTGCGCCAGGTGCTCAGGTCCAGCGTGTGCAGCAGGCTGTCCGGCACCCGTTCGGCGCACAGCCGGTAGGCAAAATCCGGCCCGCCGGAAAAGCTGCCGCCGTAGCGGCTGATCGCTTGCAGCCACCGCGCCGGGCGCGCCAGGAAGAAGTTCGGCGCCATCAGGGTGAGCGTGCCGCCGTGCAGGATCGGCAGCAGCAGGCCGGCCATCAGGCCCATGTCGTGGTACAGCGGCAACCAGCTGACCCAGGACTCCTCGGCGCTGGCAGCAAAGCCCCGGGTCATGCTGTGTTCGTTGGCCATCAGGTTGGCGTGGCTAACCATCACCCCTTTGGGCGCGCTGGTGGAGCCGGAGGTGTACTGCAGGAACGCCAGGTCAGCGCTACGGATCAGTTGTCGCTGATAAGCGGCGCGGTAATCGGCGCCGATATCCTCGATGGCCAGCAGCGCCGCGCCTTCGACCAGCAGCGGCTGCAACTGGGCCTGATAGCGCGCGATCACCTCGCGGGGTGCAAGCACCACGCCCGGTTTGGCATCACGCAGGATGCCGGTCAGGCGCTCGATGTGCATCTGTCGGTTGTTCTCCGGCGGGAACGCCGGCACGGCGATGGCGCCGGCGTACAGGCAGCCGAAGAACGCCGCCGCGTAATCAGCGCCGCTGGGCAGCATCAGCACGCAGCGCTCACCACCGCTGCGGCCCAGGCGCTGCTGCAGCAGACCGGCGATGGCCAGCGCCTGCTCGCGCAGCTCGGCGTAAGTGGTCAGGAGCGGCTCGCCCTGGTCATGCACGATATGCCGGATGGCTACACGGCCCGGCTCGCGCTCGGCGTAATAATCCAGAATGTCGGCAAAGTGCTGCGCCTGATCCACTGTCGATATCATTTCGTCACCCGTTAACACGCGTACTGGCACGACAACCCGGCCAATGGCCCGGGCCGTCGCAAAAAGGCTGTCGCAAAAAGAAGGCAAGCGCGCCGTGGCGCTAGCTGGCGGAGGCGGCCAGGCGCAGCGACTCACGCGCCGGCGCGCGAGCCGCGTCGCCGAACATGGTGTTGACCAGCTCCTCGGAGCGCACGGCCAGCACCGACAGCAGGGTGTCGCTCAAACCATGGCTGTGCTCGCAGCTGCCCTGCAGGAAGACCTGCACCGGGCAATCCGGGTGCAGCGCCAGGCGGTACTGGCGGTCGACCGCATCGCTTTCGATGTAGTCAGCAAAACCGGCCAGCAGAGTGCGGTGGTAGTCGCGGCAATAGCCGGTGGCCAAGACCACCGCATCGAAGGTCTGCACCTGCAGCTCAGCGGTCTGGGTATTGAGCACGGACAGCTGCACCCCGGCGGCTGTCGTCGCCACTGCAGCCACTTCACGGTGGCCGAGCATTTGGTGGCGCTGCTCGCCACACACCTTCTGCTGGTAGAACAGCTGGTAGAGCTGCTCGATCAGCTCCAGGTCGACCACCGAATAGTTGGTGTTGCGGTACTCGTTGAGCAGCTGCGTGCGCCGCACTGCGTCCTGCTCGAAGACCTGGTCGATAAAGCCGGCATTGAAGATCTCGTTGACGAACGGGCTGTCATCGGACGGCTTCAAGGCGCCGCGGCGCAGCAACAACGTCGCCTCGATCTGACTGCCGCGGCGGGTCAGGTCGTGAAAGATTTCTGCCGCACTCTGGCCACCGCCTACCACCGCGACGCGGCGTGGCTGCGCACCATCGCCCAGCAGGCCGCCAATGGCGCCGAGGTAACGCGACGAATGGACGATGCGCGCATCCGCCACGCCGGCAAACGCCTCAGGCACCTGCGCCACACCGCCGATGCCGAACACCAGGTTGCGCCCGCGACGGCGCACTGTTTGGCCGTCCGCCGTGCGCGAGACGACCTCGGCCCCCACGCATTCGCCGGCGCTGTAGAACGGCTCGATGGCGATCACCTCCTCGCCGTAGTGGACCCGCTCGGCGAACGCTGAGGCGGCCCAGCTCAGGTAGTCGTTGTACTCCTCGCGGCTGGGGAAGAAGGTCTTCAGGTTGACGAAGTCTTCCAGCCGGCCACGGGCCTTGAGGTAGCTGATAAAGGTGAAGGGGCTGGCAGGGTTGCGCAGGGTTGCCAGGTCCTTGAGGAAGGATATCTGCATGGTCGAGCCGTCGATCAGCATGCCCTCGTGCCAGCTGAACGCCGGCTTGCGCTCGACGAAGCAGAACGTCGGCTCACGGCCATTGCGCTGCGCGAACTCGTCGGTGGCGATGGCCAACGCCAAGTTAGAGGGCCCGAAGCCAACCCCGATGTAGTCGTATACGAGCCCCATAATTCCCCCTGAAGTTGATTGCCGGATGCGATGCCAGTCAATTGCTATCAATTGAAAAACATTCTCATTAGCAATGACGAACAAGGGGGAGGATTTGTTTAAGGGTATTTCGCAGGATGTGCAGCATTGCACTGCAGCAAAAGAGACGCGCGAACCCTCAGCCGTAGGGTGCGCCGCGCGCACCGCCACTGACCGCTAGACAATCACCTGCCGGGGTTCCACCGACCGCCCCCGGCGCTTATTACTAAAGCAGGTGCGCGCGGCGCACCCTACCGGCGACGTATCAGTGCGCGTGGCCACCAATTTCGCGCAGCGCATTGCGGCTGGCGCGGGCGCGGTGTTCGCCATGCAGCTCGCTAAGCTGGCCGGCGTCCATTTTCAGCAGGCGGTCGGCCTGGTCGAAGTAATGGTCGTCATGGCTGATGGCGAACAGGGTTTTGCCGGCGGCCTTCAACTGCGGCAACAGCTCACGGTAGAACACCTGACGGAACAGCGGGTCCTGGTCGGCGGCCCACTCATCGAGCAACAGAATTTCCCGCCCCTCGAGCATCGCCAGCAGCAGCGCTAGGCGCTTGCGCTGCCCCGCCGACAGCCGGGTGTCCTGCAAACGCCCTTCGGCTACGCGCACCTTGTGGCCCATGTGCAGGCTCTCGAGCCAGTGCGTCAGCTCGTCATCCGCCACCGCCACGCCTTGGGGCCCGAGCAGTTGCGAGAACAGGTGATAGTCGGTGAAGACCGAGGCAAACAGCTGGCGATAGGCCGGCCACTCGTCGGCGCCCAAGACTCGGCCATCAATGTAAATCTCGCCCTTTTGCGGGAGATACAGACCGCTGAGCAACCGCGCGAAGGTTGACTTGCCACTGCCGTTGCCACCGACCAGAAACACCGTTTCGCCCTTGCGCAGGTGCAGGCTGATTGGGCCGACGTCGAAGCCAGGCTCATCGCCTTGGGCCGGGTAGCGGTACTCGACGTCACGCAATTCGAGGGTCTGCCAACGGGCGGCGAGCGTCTCGGGCGGGTGATCGAAGGCCTCGACATGGGGCGCTAGGGCCAGCGACTCGACCTTATCCAGCGCTACACGCCCGGCGATCTGCGCCGGAATGGCGGCCACCGCGGAGACCAGCGGCGTGCGCATGAACAGAATGGTCAAGGCATAGGTCGAGGCCACGGCGGTGGACGCCCAGCCCAGGCCATTGGCCAGGAAGAACACCAGGCCGATGGTGCCCAGCACCATGATGTTGGCCCAGTTGCTGGCGATGCCGTGGTAGCGGTCGGCCAGGGTCACATGGTCACGGTAGGCCTGGGCGCTGAGATCAAACTCGTCCTCGTACAGGCGTTGGGCGCGGTAGCGGTTGAGGGTCAGCTCCTTGCGGCCATCGATGACGGACTGGTAATCGCCGTACAGGCGGTCTTCCGACTCCCGCAGCTGGCGCAGGTGATGGTTGAGCTTGCCCACCAGCAGCCAGCCGATGCCCAGGGTGAAGGTCATCCACAGCAAGGTGGTGATAAACAAGCCGGGCGACAGCCAGGCCAGGTAGGCGAACGCCGCCAGGGTCAGCACGCTGCCGTAGATCAGCTCAGGCAGGTGGACGAACGCCAGGGTGATGTTGCGGATGTCACTCGACAGGCTGGCGATAATGGTCGAGCCACCAATCGCTTCCAGGCGCTCGATCGAGGTGTCCAGCACCCGTTTGACCAACGCCCGGCGCAGGCGATAGACAAAGCGGTGCCCGAGCGCCGTAAGCGACAGCTGCGCGGCCGAGGCCAGCACCAGCAGCAGCGCCAGCAAACCGGCGAACTGCCACAGCGCTGTGCCCGGATTGGCAGCCGGGGTCAGCATGCGCTGATTGACGAAGGCGATCACGCCCACACTGAGCAGCGCGCTGCCCAGACTCAGCCCCAGGACCAGGGCAATGGCCCAACGGTATTCACGAAAAACCAGACGCAGCAGCTTCATTCAAGACCTCTTGGCCATCGGGCAGGCAGGCGGGCAACCGCCATCGAGCCGGTTACGGCAATGCCCCAGTGTGTCACGCAGGATGAAATTGATCAGGGTCGGCGAGGCCCCCAAGGTGCTCGCCACCTCACGCTGAGTGAGGCCATCGAGCTGACTGAGGGTGAACACCTGGCGCATGCGCGGCGTCAGCTCCGCCAGGGCGGCGAGCAACTGGCGCAGGGTCTGCTGGGCGCCCACCGTACGCTCAGGCGAAATACCCGAAGGCTGCAAATCAGCCAACTCGGCATCGGCCCCGTAGCGTTGCTCCAGTTGCAGACGGCGCAGGTGATCGATCGCCAGGTTGCGCACCAGGCGGTTCAGGTAGCGCTCGGGGGTTTGCACCTGGGACAGGCTGATGCTGCCCTCCCAGAGCTTGAGAAACGCATCCTGCACCACGTCTTCGGCCCTGACGCGGCAGCCCAGCACGCGGGTCGCCAGGTTGAGCAGCGACGCGCCCTGGGCCTGGTAGGCGCTGAGCAGGGCCGTGCGATCTAGCGCCGCGGCGGGACTGCCACGTAACACGACAGGCGGGCTGCAGGTTTGTCGCACGACACGCCGGCGCACGGCCGGTACCGACTCGAGAGAACACGCCATGAAAGATTGCACCCTGGAACAAAGAGCGCCAATCCTGCATGCAAACAATTCTCATTACAATACTGGCAGTACGCCCCGCTCTACCCGATGCCTCACCGTGTGCATCGCTCACGCCAATGCGAGTGTTACCAGCACCGCCGCTTCGGCGATCTCCAACAGCGCGCCGGCCGTATCGCCGGTGGTGCCGCCCAGGCGCTGCAGCATTAGCCGGCGCAGGCCAACAAACACCAGGGCCAGCACCAGCACCGCCGCCGCTGCCGCCATACCGCCCACCAGCAGCGCAGCGATGCCATGCCCGGCTAATACCCAGGGTAACTGCGCACGCGGCAGGTGTTCGGCCAAGGCTTGGCCCAAGCCCCCGGCGCGCACATAGGGCGTCGACCAAAACAACACAGGTAACAGACCCCGCGCCAGCCAGGGCGCCAGCAGCAACAACCCGGCCTGCCCGGTTTCCAGCAGCGCGGCCAAGGCGGCAAACTTGATCAGCAGCACCACAACCAGTACCACCACGGCAATCGGCCCGCTGCGCGGGTCTTTCATGATCGCCAGGGTGCGCTCCTTATCGCCAAAGCCGCCCGCCCAGGCGTCGGCGCTGTCGGCCAGGCCATCGAGGTGCAGGCCGCCACTCAGTGCTACCCACAGCGCCAGCAGCAGCGCGGCCTGCAACAACAATGGCGCGCCAGCCAGCAGCCCGTGCGCGAGCATCAGCAGTAGGCCGATCAGCACGCCCACCAGCGGGTACCAAAGCAAGGAGCGGCCGACATCCTGCGCGGCTGGCATACCGGGCAACCGCACCGGCAGGCGGGTGAGAAACTGCACGGCGATCAACAGCGGCAAGGGCATCACGCCAGCACCGCCAGTTCACCATCGGCGTTCAGCTGCAGGCGTACGCGCTCGGCATGGGCGACGCTGACCTGCATCAGCTCATGGCGCGGCAAACCACGGGCCTGGGCCAGCAGTAAACGCATCACCCCGCCGTGGGTGACGACCAGCAGGCGTTCACCGGCATAGGCGCGATAAAGGCGCTGCAACGCCTGATGGATACGCGCCTGAAACTGCACCAGGGGCTCACCATCAGGCGGGGTAAAGGCGTAGGGATCAGCCCAGAACAGGCCGAGTGCCTCGGCATCGGTTTCCATCAGTTCGGCGGCACTGCGCCCTTCCCACGCGCCGAAGTGCAGCTCCTGCAGATCAGGCTCCAGGGCCAGTGGCACGGCATGAGCGTCCGCCAGCTCTTCAGCAAAGCGCGCACACCGCTGCAAGGGCGAGCTGATGATGCGGTCCCAGGGGCCGGCGCCCTGCATGGCCTCGCGCACCTGCTCCCAGCCGGTTGCGGTGAGGGCGTCGTCGAGGCTGCCGCGCAGGCCACCGCCGGACTCTGTCTCACCGTGGCGCAACAACTCCAGGTACAGGCTCATGTTGGACTGCGCTCAGCAACCGCCGCTTCGGCGAACGTTGCCATATCGTTGTGCAGGCTGCACGCCATGCGTAGCAGCGGCACGGCCAGGGCGGCGCCACTGCCCTCACCCAGGCGCAGGCCCAGGTCGAGCAGCGGCTCGGCCTGCACTGCATGCAACACAAGCGCATGCCCCGGCTCGGCGCTGCGGTGAGCGAACAGCAGCCACTCACGGCAGCTGGGGTTCAGGCGCACCGCCAGCAGCGCGGCAACGCTGCAGATAAAACCATCGACCAGGGCAATCACGCCTTGCTGGGCACAGGCGATGTAGGCACCGGTCAGCGCCGCAATCTCGAAGCCACCCAGGCGCTGCAAGGCATCTTGCGGGCTGTGAATCAGCGGCAGGTGGCGCTGCAACGCCACGTCGATCACCGCAGCCTTGTGCGCCACGCCCGCATCGTCCAGACCGGTGCCAGGACCGACCAGTTCGTGGGCCGGCTCCTGCAGCGCCCAACAGGCCAGGGCGGTGGCCGAGGTGGTGTTGCCGATGCCCATCTCACCGCCGATAAACAACGCTGCCCCGCCCTGCTGAGCCCGCAGCACGGCCTCGCGACCGACCTGCAACGCAGCCGCCAGCTGCGCCGGGGTCATCGCCGCCTCGCGCATCAGGTTCGCAGTGCCGGGGCCGAGTGGCTGCTGGCGTACGCCGGGATGCGGCGCCTGCGGCACGGCGAGGCCCAGGTCGATGACCTCCAGCTCCGCGTCCAACTGGCGCGCCAGCACGCTGATCGCCGCCCCGCCGCGCAGGAAGTTGCTGAGCATCTGCCCCGTCACCGCCTGGGGATAGGCCGACACGCCCTCAGCCACCACACCGTGATCGGCGGCAAACAGGCTGATCCACACCCGCTCGACGCTCGGCCGTTCGCAGCCTTGCAGCGCTGCCAGTTGCACCGCCAGGGCTTCCAACTGGCCCAAGGCGCCGCTCGGCTTGGTCAGCTCGCGCTGACGCGCCAGCGCCTTGTGCCACGCCACATGGTCCAGCGGCTGGCGTGGCCCCTGCCACCAGCTCAGGTTCATAGCGCGGCTCCCTTGAGGACCATCGGCAAACCGGCCACACAGAACACCACCCGCGCACATTGCGCGGCCACGGCTTGATGCAGCTCGCCGGCAGCATCGACATACCGGCGGGTCAACTCACCCAGGGGCACGACGCCCAGGCCGGTTTCGTTACTGACCAGAATGACCCGCCCGGGCAGCGTCGGCAGGCACTCCAGCAGCGCGTCGCACTCGGCCTGCAGGCGCGCGTCATCGTCGAGCAGCAACAGGTTGGTCAGCCACAGCGTCAGGCAATCGACCAACAGACAGCGCTCGGTCGAAGCCTGCTCACGCAGTACGCGGGCCAGGGCTAACGGCTCCTCGATCAGCGCCCAGGCGGCCGGCCGACGCGCGCGGTGCTGGCGGATGCGCGTGCTCATCTCGCCGTCCAGCGCCTGGCTGGTGGCCAGGTAGGTCACCGCCAGGCCGGACTCGCCGGCCAGGCGCTCGGCCAGGCGGCTTTTACCGGAGCGCGCGCCGCCCAGAATCAGTTCATGCATGCTCGTCACTCGCTCCGTGGGTAGGCGCCGTCAGGCCGCAGAGCGCAGCCAGCGCCTGCGTATCGAGGTGCTGCTCGACCAGGTCAGCCAGACGCTCGATGTCACGCTCACGCAGGGCGTGATAGTCGACCGTCTGCACCTGCTGCAGACCGGCCCAGCGCAGCACGGCCGCGCACGCCTCGGGGGTCTCGAACAGCCCATGCAGGTAGGTGCCGAGCACCTGACCGTCAGCGCTCAGGGCGCCGTCGCTGCGGCCATCATCCAGTTGCACAGCCGCCTGCGCCAAGGCCGGACCCTGACTGACCCCGGCATGAATTTCGTAGCCGCTTACCGCCGCATTTTCCAGGCACAAGTGGCCCTGCACCGTGCGCAGTTGCTTGTCCTGCTCCAGCACCGTGTCGAATGCCAGCAGGCCAAGGCCCTGGCTATCACCGGGTGCCCCTTCGAGACCATGGGGGTCGGCGATGCGCTCACCGAGCATTTGCAATCCACCACAGATGCCCAGCACCTTGCCGCCGTAGCGCAGGTGCCGGGCGATGGCCGCCTCCCAACCCTGGCTGCGCAGGTAGGCCAGGTCGGCGCGTACGCTTTTCGAGCCGGGCAGGATGATCAGATCGGCCGGCGGAATCGCCTGGCCGGGGCCGACGAACGTCAGGTGCACCTGGGGATGCAAGCGCAGCGGGTCGAAATCGGTGTGGTTGCTGATGCGCGGCAGCACCGGCACCACTACCCGCAACGGCGTATCCAGTTTGATGGCCTGGCGCCGGTCGATGGCGTCTTCGGCTTCCAGGTGAAAATCCATCAAGTACGGCAAGACACCCAGCACCGGCTTGCCGGTGTGCTGCTCAAGCCAATCCAGGCCAGGCTGCAACAAGGCGATATCGCCGCGAAAACGGTTGATCACAAAGCCTTTGACCCGCGCCTGCTCGCTGGGGCTGAGCAGCGCCAGGGTGCCGACCAGATGGGCGAAGACCCCGCCCTTATCGATGTCGGCAATCAGGATCACCGGGCAATCTACCGCCTCGGCAAAGCCCATGTTGGCGATGTCACCGGCCCGCAGGTTGATTTCGGCGGGCGAACCGGCGCCTTCAACCATCACCACCGGGTATGCCGCACTCAAGCGCTGGTGGGACACCAACACCGCCTGCATCGCCACCTGCTTGTAGTCGTGATAAGCCACCGCGTCCATGCTGCGCAGGGCTTTGCCGTGGATGATCACCTGAGCGCCGATGTCGCTGTTGGGCTTGAGCAGCACCGGGTTCATGTCGGTGTGCGGCGCCAGGCGCGCGGCCTGGGCCTGCACCGCCTGGGCGCGGCCGATCTCGCCGCCATCGGCGGTCACCGCGCTGTTGAGCGCCATGTTTTGCGGTTTGAACGGCACAACCGCAACACCCTGGCGCACCAGCCAGCGGCACAGCGCCGTCACCAGGGTGCTTTTACCGGCATCGGAGGTGGTGCCCTGCACCATCAAGGTCGTCATACCGAGGCCTTCGCATACAGGCCCAGTGCCTGATCCAGACGCTGCCAGCCCGTTTCATCAGGCGGCAGGCCAAACCGCAGACTCGACGGCTGCACGAACAGCCGGGTCAGAATGCCGTTGCAGGCGAGAAAATCATGCAACACCGACGCCTGCTCGCTGGCGATCCACTGAAACAGGGCGCAGCCACCGGTCGGCGGTAAACCGTGCCCGCGCAACAGCGCAGCCAAGCGCTCACCATCAGCCAACAGCCGCTCGCGCTGGCGAACCTGGCCGGCTGTGTCCTGCAACAGTTGCGTCGCGACAAAGCGCGCCGGCCCGCTGACTGCCCAGGGGCCCAGCAGGGTGTCGAGGGCGTCGAGCAGCGGCTGCTCGGCCAGCACAAAGCCCAGGCGAATGCCGGCCATGCCGAAGAACTTGCCGAACGAGCGCAACACGATCAGCCCCGGCTCGCCGCTGTGGGAGGCCAGGCTCTGCAACGGCGTAGTCTCGATAAACGCCTCATCAACGACCAGCCAGCCGCCGCGCTGCACCAGGCGCTCATGCCAGGCCAGCAACTGGTCAGGCGAAAAGTGCCGGCCGGTCGGGTTGTTGGGGTTGATCAACAGCAGCACGTCGAGGCGCTCAAGCGCCCGGTTAACGCCTGACTCGCTGATTTCCAGGACCCGATGGCCCTCACGCTGCCAGGCAGCCGCATGCTCGGCATAGGCTGGCGAGACGATGCCCACCGTGGCTTGGCGACGCAGGCGCGGCAACGCCTGAATCGCCGCCTGGGAGCCGGCCACCGCCAACAGACTGCTCACGCCGTAGTAATCGCGCGCGGCGATTTCCAGGCCATCGTGCAGCTCGGGCAAGCGCGCCCAGGCCGCAGCCGGTACCTCGGGCACCGACCAGCCATAGGGCGCGATGCCGGTGGACAGGTCCAGCCAGTCGGCCAGGGCGATGCCATAGTCCAGCGCAGCCGCGCGCAGCCGTCCCCCGTGCTCAAGCATTGGCCAGCCCCCACATGATCAGAATCGCCAACCACAGCACCACGCCGCCGTTGACCAGGTTCATCGCCCGCTCAATATCCCGCGCCTGCGGCGGCGGCCCCTCGCCCAGCTGCGGCCGCTCGTGCCGCTCGCCGTGGTAGTCGGCGCTGCCACCCAACGAAACCCCCAGTGCGCCCGCGCCAGCGGCCATCACCGGACCGGCGTTGGGGCTGTCCCACAACGGCGCCTGACGCCGCCAGCAACGCAGCGCCAGGCCGGTCTTGCCGAGCAGCGCGTACGTCAGCGCCACCAGGCGCGCTGGCAGGTAATTGAGCACATCGTCGATTTTCGCTGCGGCCCAGCCAAAGCGCTCGTAACGCTCGGTGCGGTAGCCCCACATGGCGTCCAAGGTGTTGCTCAGGCGATACAACACCACCGCCGGTGCGCCACCGATGATGAACCAGAACAGCGCGGCAAAGACGGCATCTGAGCCGTTTTCCAATACCGACTCCGTGCCCGCCCGCGCCACGCCTGAGGCATCCAGTGCGGCAGTATTGCGGCTGACCATATAGCCGACCCGCTCACGCGCCAGGGCCAGATCACCCAGGCGCAAAGCCTCGGCCACCGGGCGCGCATGTTGGCCCAGGCTGTTCAGGCCCAGGGCAAAATACAGCGCCAGCACCTCGACCGCCCAACCGAACGAGTCCACCTGCGCGAGCAACGCCACCAGCAGGGTCAGCGGCAATACCGCCAGGCACCACGCGCTGACACCGTGGCTGCGCCAGCCGCCACCGGCCGGGTTGAAGCGCTGCTCAAGCCGCGTAGCCAGACGCCCGAACGCCACCAGCGGATGCCAGCCACGCGGCTCGCCGATCAGCGCATCGAGGGTGACACCCGCCAGGGTGCCGAGAACCAGGCTCAACGCCCCACCTCGCCCATACGGGACGGGCCAGCTCGGCCAGCCAGCATGGCAGGATGAGACAAAGTGATTACGCAGCGGTGGTGCATGGACGATCCCGTCATGACAAAGATAAAGACAGCCTCAGGTCGTGCCCCACACGTCCTGGTACAGCAATTCGGCCAACGGCCGCGGGTTTGCCCAGCCCTCAGCCTGCAGCATCGGTTGCGGGTAAAACGCGTCCACCGGCCCCAGACACAGCACGGCAATCGGTGCGCTGCCCGGCGGCATGGCCAACAGCTCAGCCAGCGCGGCTGGGTCGAACAGCGACACCCAACCCATCCCCAGCCCTTCGGCGCGGGCCGCGAGCCAGAGATTCTGAATCGCGCAGGAAGCGGACGCCAGGTCCATTTCCGGGATTGTACGACGTCCGAACAGATGTGGCTCGCGCCCGTCCATCAGCGCCACCACCAGCAGCTCGGCACAGTCCAGCACGCCCTCGACCTTCAAGCGCATAAAGGCATCCTCGCGCTCACCCAGCGCCTGCGCCGTGCGTACGCGCTCGGCTTCAACCAGACCATGAATGGCCTGACGCAGGTCCGCGCGCCGGATGCGCACAAAGCGCCAGGGCTGCATCAAGCCCACGCTGGGCGCCTGATGCGCCGCTTCCAGCAACCGCGCCAGCACCTCAGGCGCTACGCTGCCGCCGCTGAAATGGCGCATGTCGCGGCGCTCGGCGATGGCCCGGTAGACCGCCGCACGTTCCTGGGCGCTGAACGCCTGATCGCTCATGCCGGGCCTCCAGGGCTGAACAGCGCTGCTGCAGCAACGGGGGCCGAGGGCAGGTAAAAGTGGATATAGGAGGCCGTCAGCCGGCCCTGGCGGTAGACCGCCTCGGCGGTGCGCTTGTAGTTCGGGCACTCGCCACGGGTCAGCGGCTGCAGGTCGCTGGTCAGCGCCGAGTAGTGAAAACTGTGCCCACGCAGCTGGCCTTCCGGCAAGTCGGCCTGCTGCAGGGCCATGGCGGTCATGCGCGGCTGCAAGGTGGCTTCACCGGCCAGCAGGCCAAGCATGCGGCCACTGACGCCCTGTTTGTCCGTCAGCCGGTCGAGCAGGTAGAGCATGCCGCCGCATTCGGCGTGGATGGGTTTACCAGCCGCGTGGTGCGCACGAATCGCCTGGGCCATGGCGTGATTCGCCTCCAGTTGCGGCAAGTGCAGCTCGGGGTAGCCACCCGGCAAGTAGAGGCTGTCAACCGGCGGCAGCTGGGCATCGGTCAACGGCGAGAAGAACACCAGCTCAGCGCCTAACGCCCGCAGCAGGTCCAGGTTGGCCTGGTAGAGAAAAGCAAAGGCGCTGTCGCGGGCCACGCCAATGCGCACACCGTCGAGCAAAGGCGCGGGCAGCGGCTGCTCGGGAGCGGCAAAGCTGACCGGCGGCGGCAAGGTGGTGTCGGCGCTGGCCGCCAAGGCATCGGCGGCCGCATCCAGGCGCGCGTCCAGATCGACCAGTTCGCCGGCCTGCACCAGGCCCAGGTGGCGGCTCGGCAGCCCGACTTCAGCGCTGCGTGGCAGCGCGCCGTACCAGCGAATCCCGGACGGCAGTGCGTCCCGCAGAATCTCGCCATGCCGGGCGCTGCCGACGCGGTTACCCAAGACCCCGGAGAACGGCAGATCCGCCTGGAAGGTCGCCAGGCCATGGGCGATGGCGCCGAAGGTCTGCGCCATCGCCGAGCCGTCGATCACCGCCAGTACCGGCACATTGAAACGCCGCGCCAGGTCAGCGGCCGAGGGGGTGCCATCGAACAGGCCCATCACCCCTTCGATCAGAATCAGGTCGGCTTCAGCGGCCGCCTCCCACAGCAGGCGCCGGCTCTCAGCCTCACCGACCATCCACAGGTCGAGCTGATAGACCGGTGCGCCACTGGCACGCGCCAGGATCATCGGATCGAGAAAGTCCGGCCCACACTTGAACACACGCACGCGCTTACCCTGGCGCACATGCAGGCGCGCCAGGGCAGCAGTCACCGTGGTCTTGCCCTGGCCAGACGCTGGAGCCGCGATCAACAGCGCGGGGCAGTGGCGCGCCGGCATCAGTACTCCACCCCTTTTTGTGCCTTAACCCCGGCCTTGAACGCGTGCTTGACCAGGCCCATCTCGGTCACGGTGTCCGCCGCCTCGATCATCCCTGGCAGCGCGCCGCGCCCGGTCACCACCACATGCTGCAGCAGCGGCCGTGCTTCGATATCGGCGAGCACCGTGTCGAGTTCCAAGTAGCCGTATTTCAGGGCGATATTCAGCTCATCGAGCACCACCAGGCCAATGGCCGGATCGTTCAGCAACTGCACGGCCACGGCCCAGGCTTCGCGGGCCTTGTCGATGTCGCGCTGGCGGTCCTGGGTTTCCCAGGTAAAGCCCTCGCCCATCACGTGGTAGCTGACCTCGTCGGGGAAACGCCGGAAGAAGGCCTCCTCGCCGGTCGTCGCCGCGCCCTTGATGAACTGCACCACGCCGACCTTGTAGCCATGCCCCAGGGCGCGGGCGACCATACCGAACGCCGCGCTGCTCTTGCCCTTGCCATTGCCGCTGTGCACCAGCAGCAGGCCGTATTCATCCTGGGCCTGGGCGATTTTCTCGTCGATCAATGCCTTCTTGCGCGCCATACGCGCCTTGTGTCGGGCGTCGCGCTCAATCGATTCGGTCATCCGCACTGCTCCATCGCCCGGGGGCGATCTGCCTGAAATAAATGCGGAGATAGCAAAAGCGTGGGACTCGCGCACAGCACGACCCACACGCCAGACAACGCCCTCCGCGATGCTGTGGACTGCGACAGGCCGGTCTCCGGGCTTGTGAGCGAACCTAGCAATAGGCTCTTAGAGCCTGTCCACGATCTCGCGAGCTAGAGCGATACAAGGCAAAAATAAGCGAGGAAGCGCAGTTTACGAGCTGTAAATGAGCATTCCGAGCTTGTTTTTAACGCAGTAGCGCCGACGCGCAGCAGATTGTGATCAGGTTCTAAGCCGCGCCTTCCCATGCCTACAGCACAGTGGCAATTGCGGCGTTTAACTCACTTACCGTTGCGGGGGCAGCGTCGGAATGGTTGGCGTATGCACGCACAACGCACCGACTTCCCTGTTTCACCCCTCAGACGCACAGCATCGGGGGCACCTGTTGCAAGCCGCGCAGAGTAGTGCGCAGCACCGCGAGCGTCAATGACGAGGCGTAAAGCCTGCTGGCTTGGCGGCCAGCCACTCGACGAAGGTGCGCAGGCGCTCATCGGCGAGCAAGGCATCGCGGCTGTTATAGGTCAGGGCCAGCTCTTTTTCGCTGAATAGGCGGTGGATCTGGTTGTGGCAGGCGCGGCAGACCCACAGGGTCGCGCTGATACGCTGCTCACGGGAGTAGCGCTTCTGCACGTAAGGTTTGTCGTGCAGGGCCTTGGGGATCAGATGGTGACGCGTCAGCGGCGCAGCGCGTGCGCACAGCTCACAGGCGCTCGGCTGCGGCGGAAGGCGAATCGACGTGGACATGGCTCAGGCAACCGCCAACGCTCAGGGGTTGCGCGCCAGGTCCGGGGGGAAGACCCGTTTGGCATCCAGGTACGTGCGCTGCCAGTAGGTGTTGCTCAGGCTGTCCAGGCGCACCGTGCCACCGCTGGACGGCGCATGGACGAAGCGCCCCTCACCGACATAGATACCCGCGTGGCTGACCTGGCGCCCGCCATTGGTGGCGAAAAACACCAGGTCGCCACTCTGCAGGCGATCACGGCCCACCGTCGGGGCGCGCATGCTGATCAGCTCGCGGGTCGAGCGCGGCAGGCTGATGCCCGCCGCATCGCGGTAAACGTAGCCGATCAAACCGCTGCAATCGAAACCGCCCGCCGGCGTGTTGCCGCCGTAGCGGTACGGCGTACCGACCAGGCCCAGGGCTCTAAACAGCACATCTTCAGGGGAGCCGCCCTGCGGGCTGGCAATCACTGGCCGCTCTACCACGGGGGCTGGCGCCGGGGCGTGGCTGGCACAGGCACCCAAAAGGGCGAGTGCGAGGAGCAGGGACAAGCGGGTGAGCGCATTCATCAGCGGCGAGATCCTGGGCCGGAATGCGCCCTACTCTGCCGGCTCACCCTATTCAGTGCAAGCATTAGCTTTGCTGAGCAGCTTGTTGAAATATATGAAGAACGACCAGAACGGTCAGAAATGACAAACGGCCTGCGCAGTGCAGGCCGTCTGTTGGATGCTCAAGGGTGACGGACCAGCGTTTCGCTCGGGGCGAGGGCCAGAACACGCTTGGCTTCGATAAAGGTGCGTTTCCAGTAGCGGTCATCCAGGCTGTCGACACGCACGCCACCGCTGCGGCTGCTGCTGGAATGGATGAACTGATCGTCACCGAGGTAGATGCCGGCATGGCTTACTCGACCACGCCCGGCGGTGCTGAAGAACACCAGATCACCCGGCTCAAGCTCGGCACGCTCAACCAGCGGGGCGTCGATGTTGATCATGTCGCGGGTGGAGCGCGGCAGTTGCATGCCCAGCTCTTCGCGGAACAGGTAGCCGATAAAGCCGCTGCAATCGAAACCCGACTTCACCGAGCTGCCACCGAAGCGGTAGCGGGTGCCCACCAGGGACAGGCCGTGGTTGAGAATGCTGTCAGCCAGTTGCGGCAGTTGGTAGCTTTTGTCGTCGCTGAACGCGCCGATTTCGTCGATTTCTTCATCCTGCTCGTCCATCGATGGCATAACCATGGAGACGGGACGGCTGGGACGTTCAACCGCGGACGGCGGTTGCGGCGCGGTGCTGGCACAGGCGGCGAGCATCAGCGTAAGTGCGAGAGGCACGAGGGGTGCTAAGCGTTTGGGCATGGGCACGACCGTGTCGAGGAAACTGAACAAGGACGCGACTATGCCCGCTATAGGGTCCATTTGCAAATTCTATGGCACTAAATGTGACCCAGTGGTTCTACGGCGCCATCTAAGCGCGCCACACAACTGCGGCATCAGGTCGCAGCCTTAAGATCCAGGCCGCGAACGAAACGGCAACAGACCCTAGTGATTCACCGTGTGCGCCAGCATCACCGACAGCTGACACAGCGGGCGGCCACTTTCGGCATGCCATTGGTTGAAGGCGGCTTGTACCGCTGCGCGGTCGCGCTGGCTGGTGGGCACTTTATCGACGATGCCCTGGGCCTTGAGCGCGGCGACCATGTCATCACTGGGCACGAAGGTGTCCTTGCCGACCATGCGCAGAAAACGCGGCGCCGACAACCCACCGAGCTGGTTGCCCTGCTTGGCCAGGTATTTCCACAAGCCGACGATATCCTCCACCGGCCATTCGGCGATCAACGCGCCGAAGCTGCCCTTCTCGTGGGCCACATCGAGAATAAACTGAGCATTGCGCGGCACGCTTTTGAGCTTGCCCAGGTGGCGGATCAGGCGAGTGTCCTGCATCAGGCGCTCCAGGTGCTCGGCGCCCATCAGCACGACTTTCTCGGGATCGAAGCCGAAGAACGCCTGCTCGAAGGCCGGCCACTTGGCGTCCACCAGGCTGTGCTTGAGCCCTGCGCGGAAGATGCGCAGGCTCATGATCGACAGGTAACGGTCGTCACTGATCGCCCGCAACTGCGCCGCGCTGCGCGCTTGCGGCAGGTGCGCTTCAAGGGCCGCGGCTGAACCAAAGCGGTTCAGGCAGTATTCGTTAAGCCATTGGTAGTCACGCATCGGACAGTCCTTGAAACGGCAAAGCGCTGGGTCAGAGGTTCATCACGTCGAGAAAACGCGGGGTGGCGTTTTCATCAATCTTCAGGCTCTTGAAATCGAACAGGTTGCGATCCGCCAACTGCGACGGCACCACGTTCTGCAGGGCACGGAACATGATCTCGGTGCGTCCCGGCGTCTTGCGCTCCCACTCTTGCAGCATGTCCTTGACCACCTGGCGCTGCAGGTTTTCCTGGGAGCCACAGAGGTTGCACGGGATGATCGGGAATTCCTTGAGCTGGCTGTACGCCTCGATATCGCTCTCGCTGCAGTAGGCCAGCGGGCGGATTACCACGTTACGGCCATCGTCGGCGCGCAGCTTGGGCGGCATCGCCTTGAGCGTGCCGCCATAGAACATATTGAGGAAGAAGGTTTCCAGAATGTCGTCGCGGTGATGCCCCAGAGCCATCTTGGTCGCGCCAATTTCATCGGCGAAGGTGTAGAGCGTGCCCCGGCGCAAGCGTGAGCACAGCGAGCAAGTGGTCTTACCCTCCGGGATCTTCTCCTTGACCACCGAATAGGTGTCCTTTTCGACGATGTGGTACGGCACACCGATGGACTCCAGGTAGGCTGGCAGCACGTGTTCGGGGAAGCCCGGCTGCTTCTGGTCCATGTTGACGGCGACGATCTCGAACTGGATCGGCGCGACCTTCTGCAGGTGCAGCAGCACGTCGAGCATGGTGTAGCTGTCTTTGCCACCCGACAGGCAGACCATGACCTTGTCGCCGTCCTCGATCATGTTGAAGTCGGCAACGGCTTCGCCTGCCTGACGACGCAGGCGCTTTTGCAGTTTGTTCTGATTGACCGAGAGGGTGCCCATGGTGCGCTGGAATCCGGATACTGACGAAAGGGCGGCATTTTACGCAGAAAGCGCGCATTCAACACAGAGCATCCCATGACTGAACCGACCGATGAGCTGCTGAGCCCTTTGCTGGCGACGCTGCACGACCATCCCGAGGGCATCGGCGAGTACGCCCTGCTGCAACGGCTGCGCGAACAAGGCTGCAGCAGCCTGCCCACAGGCGCGCTGAGCGATACGCTGACGCTGTTTCGTTGCCACTTTCTGCTGTTCAACGCGCTCTACCGCCTGCGCGACCAGCTCTGGGAGGCGCAAAGCGGCTGGCTGGAAATTCACGCCTTGAGCATTCGCCTGCAGCCCTATCAGGCCGGCACGGCAGCACTCTGCGAGCACGACCCGCTGCGCGCCTATTACCTGGACCTGAGCCACCTGCAACACACCGGCTCAGCCGAGGTCGATGCGCTGCTGCAGAGTTTCTGGCAGCGCCTTCAGGGCGGCGAAGAACGCCAGGCGGCGCTGCAACTGCTCGAGCTGAGCGACGAAGACGAGCCGCTCAGCGCCCAGCGCATCAAGCACCGCTACCGCCAACTGGTCAGCCAGCACCACCCTGACCGGGGCGGCAGCACCGCACGGCTACAAGCGATCAACCAGGCGATGGACATACTCGATCGCTATTACCACTGAGGCCCAGAGAGCCATTTGCTCTAACGCCAACCCTGCGGCGGACAAACCCCCACCTATACTGCGACATAGGGTCGCATAGGTTCGACCTGTCACCTGTCGTGCGATTGCACGCGACAGAGGCAGGACCGGGGGGCGATCCACCATAACAACGAGGAGGTGCTTGATATGATCCACCACGTTTGGGGGCTCTTCACCCATCCCGATCAGGAATGGCAAGAAATTCGTGGCGAAGAAGAAACCATTAGCCACATGTACCTGACTCACGTTCTCGTGCTGGCCGCCGTGCCTGCAGTGTCGGCCTATATCGGCACCACCCAGGTTGGCTGGGCCATCGGCTCACGAGCGCCGGTGATGCTCACCGAAAGCAGCGCGTTCCAACTGACCGTCATGGCCTACCTGGCCATGATCGCCGGCGTGGCCGTGATGGGCGCATTCATCCATTGGATGGCGCGGACCTACGATGCCAGCCCTAACCTCACGCAATGCGTGGTGTTCGCCGCCTACACAGCTACGCCACTGTTTATTGGCGGGCTGGCGGCGCTCTACCCGCACCTCTGGCTGGCCATGATCATTGGCACGGTTGCCATCTGTTACACCGTTTACCTGCTGTATGTCGGCATTCCGGCCTTTATGAACATCCCCGAAGACGAAGGCTTCATGTTCTCCAGCTCAGTGCTGGCGGTGGGGCTTGTGGTGCTGGTGGCGATGATTGCCAGCTCAGTCATTCTGTGGGGGTTTGGCGTAGGTCCGGTGTACACCAGTTAAACCGCTCGCTTCACCATTCGGGCCGCCCTTTGGGCGGCCTCGTTGTCTCAGGCCCCTGCCGATAACTGGCAAACAGGTTGAACCCCCTTCTTTACGCTCGGCTCCAACTAACCATCACGGCCGCGGACGGACCGCGCCCACTGGCAGACGGAGCTCACGCGATGTATGCGCATTTCTACACCCTGCTTACCCGCCCCGACCACGCCTGGAAGGCGATCCGCGACGAGGAGCAACACAACAGCGCCAATTACCTGATGCACCTGCTCCTGCTGGCGTTGATACCGGCGGTGTGCATGTTCATCGGCACGCGCTGGGTCGGCTGGAGCCTGGTCGATCAGGAGCGTATTCGCCTGGATACGCCCAGCGCCGTGCAATTGAGCGTGCTGCTGTACCTGACCATCCTGCTGGGCACCGCGATCATGGGCTTCTTCATGCGCTGGATGTCACGCACCTTCGAGGCACGCCCCACCTTTAACCAGTGCGTCGGCTTTATTGCCTACACCTGCACGCCCTTCTTCATCGCCGGCCTCGGTGCGCTCTACCCGACCCGCTGGATGGCCATCAGCGTACTGGTGCTCGCTGGGGTGTATGCCAGCTACCTGCTGATCATCGGCCTGCCGCGCTTTATGCGCATCGACCATCACCAGAGCTTCCTCTATGCCGCCTCAACCTGGGCCGTGGCCTTGCTGGTACTGGTCAATATCAAGGTGGGGATGATCCTGCTGTGGACCCAGGGCATGGAGCCCAATTACCTGCGCAGCGTGCAGCAGGATCAAAGCTACGGCACCCAGGAGGAACGCCCGCAGGACCAACCCGGCGAGCGGTGACTGTGCAGCGGCGTCGCTTGCGGCATAATCGCGCCGTCCAACCAGCCGCCAGCCGCCATGCCCGAGATTCTGCACGCCCGCGTCGAAGCCTGTTATCAGCAGGCTGAAGCCTTCTTCAAGCGCACCTTTGCCCGGCCGACCGTCAGCTTCAAGCTGCGCGGGCAGAAGGCTGGCGTGGCGCACCTGACGGAAAACCTGCTGCGCTTCAACCCCCAGCTGTACCAGGAAAACCGCGAAGACTTTCTGCGCCAGACCGTGCCCCATGAGGTCGCGCACCTGGTGGCCCATCAGCTCTTCGGCCTGCGTATCCAACCCCATGGCGAGGAATGGCAGTTGATCATGCGCGGCGTCTACGAGCTGCCGCCCAGCCGCTGCCACACCTACGCAGTCAAACGCCGCCAGGTGGCCCGTTTTATCTACCGCTGCAGCTGCCCCGACGGCGAATTCCCGTTTTCTGCCCAGCGCCATGCCTTGGTTGCCAAGGGTCGCCGCTACCTGTGCCGGCGCTGCCGCGCGACCCTTAACTTCAGCGGCGAGCAGCGCAGCGAGTAACCCACGCCCCCCCGCAATAAATTCCTGTGGCCTCACCACATGCGCCATCATGGCCGCCCCCGGAGTTACTTCGCCAAGGACCGCCCATGATCGAACCCCTCCTGCTCTGCGCCGCACGTGTGTCGACCTTCGACGGCACGCGCCTGCTGACCAACGCCAGCGGCTTTTTCTTCGAGCGCGAGCAGCGCCTGTTCCTGGTCACCAGCCGCCACGTGATGCTCGACGAACCCAGCGACCACTGCCCCAACCGCCTGGAAATCGAGCTGCACATCGATGCGCACAACCTCACCCGCTCCACCGGCTTTTCCATCCCGCTGTACCAGAACGGCCACCCACAATGGCGCCAGGGCGTCGATGGCAGCGGCGAGATCGATGTCGCGCTAATCGAACTGCAACGCGCAGCCTTGCCCGCCGGCATGGTGTATCGCGCCTTTACCCCGGAACATCTGCAGCACAGCCTGGACGATGTCGAGGTCGGCACCTCGTTGCTGGTGGTGGGTTTTCCGCTGGGCTTTCATGACAGCCTGCACCACATGCCGGTGGTGCGTCAGGCGGTGATCGCCTCCTCATTCGGCCTGCGTTTTCAGGGCGAGGGCTATTTTCTCAGCGACGCACGCACGCACCGCGGCACCAGCGGCGCCCCGGTGGTCATGCGGGCCCCGGCCAACCGTGCACCGGTCGCCGGCGACCTGCCCTGGGTGCTGCTGGGTGTGCACTCGGCGCGGCTCGACGTGGGCAACCGCGATCAGGACATCGATGAAGCCCTGGGCCTGAACTGCACCTGGTACGCCGATATCCTGATGACCCTCAGCGCCGACTAGGGTCTGCTCGCGCTTCGTCAACGGCTCTGTAAAGCGGGAGGCCAGCGCTTAGGCCACCACTTTCTGCGCCCTGAGCACGGCGATCTGCTCGGCCGAATACCCCAACTCGGCCAGTACAGCCTCGGTGTCAGCCCCCAGCGCTGCGCCAATGTGGCGCGGCGCTGGCAGCCCACCCGAGAACTTGATCGGGCAGGCGACCTGCGCCTGAGCGCTCTGCCCGGCACGCGGCACCTCGGTGACCAGGCCGCGGGCCTGGATGTGCGGGTGCGCGACGGCCTCGCTAAGGGTCAGCATCGGCTCCACGCAGGCGTCCAGCGCCGCGAACACCTGGCTCCATTCGGCAAAGTCGCGCTTCTCGAACTCGATCTCGATTTCATTCTTCAGCGCCTGTTGATCCTCGGGCCGCTGCGACAGGCCTCGCGACGCCAGCTCTGGCCGACCGATGGCTGCGCAGAACTGCTGCATAAATTGTGGCTCCAGGCTGCCCACCGAAAACCAGCGACCGTCGCGGGTGCGATAGTAGTCGTAGAAGCTGCCACCATTGAGCGTCTGGTTCTCCATCGCCGGCTCCACACCGGCTGCCAGATAACCCGCGCCCGCCATACCGTGCAGGCTGAAGGCACAGTCGGTCATGCTGATGTCCACCTGCTGGCCCTGCCCAGTGGCCTGGCGCTGAATCACCGCTGCCAACAGGCCGATCACCCCATGCAGCGAACCCCCGGCGATGTCCGCCGCCTGGATGCCCAACGGCAGCGGCCCGCTCTCGCGCCGCCCGGTGTAACTGGCGATACCGGCCAGGGCCAGGTAATTGATGTCGTGACCGGCGCGGTCCTTGTACGGGCCGCTCTGGCCGTAGCCGGTGATCGACACGTAGATCAGCTTGGGATTGATCGCCTTAAGCGCTTCATAACCCACACCGAGCTTGTCCATCACCCCAGGACGAAACTGCTCCAGCACGATGTCGTAGTCGGCCACCAACTGCTTGACCATCGCCACCGCCTCGGGCTTTTTCAGGTCCAGGGCGATGCAGCGCTTGTTGCGGTTGAGATAAGCGTGACTGGCCGACACCCCACCGTCATGGGGTGGCAGCAAACGCACCAAATCCATACGGCTCGGCGACTCCACCCGCAACACCTCGGCGCCCATGTCCGCCAACAACAACGAGGCAAACGGCCCAGGCAGCAGCGTGGAAAAATCCAACACTTTCAACGACGACAACGGGCCTGACATAACAGCTCCTCAAGGTAAAACACGGCTGAAAAATTATCCTAGCTGCTGGTGGGTGATGCTTTGGGCATCAAAGCATAATCGCCAGCAAGCCGCCTCCTACAAATGCGTACTCCTCAACACCTGCGGCAAGCACATACACCCGCGCGCCTGCCCACCCAACCCAACACCACCCCAAAACCCGTAGGAGCCCGCTTGCGGGCGATGCTTTGTGCATCACCACAATCGCCAGCCAGCCAACTCCTACACATATAGAAGCTTCACTGCCAGTGCAGCGGTTGCCTGGCGTCCAGTAACGTCAGTTGGTTGGCAAAACGCGCTTCGAGGACGTTGCGGCGGATTTTCATGGTTGGGGTCATGCAGCCGTTGTCCACGGTCCAGGCTTCGCTGACCAGGACGAAATGGCTTAGGCGCTCATGGGCCTGCAACTGGGCATTGAGCTGCGTCAGGGTGGCCTGCAGGTCCGACGCCACCCGCTCGCGGTCGTGCTCGCGGGCGGCGGGTGACAGCTCGATCAGCGCCAGCGGCTGGTCGAGGTTGCTGCCCATCAGGCACACCTGCTCAACCCAGAGGTTCTTGGCGATCTCGCTTTCGATGGGGCCGGGGGCGATGTACTTGCCCTTGCTGGTTTTGAAGATGTCCTTCACCCGCCCGCGAATGCTCAGGTAGCCGTCGGCATCGATCTCGCCCGTGTCGCCGGTGTGCAGCCAACCGTCGGTGATGACTTCGGCGGTTTTTTCCGGGTCCAGGTAGTAGCCGAGCATCAGGCTGGGGCAGCGCAGCAGAATCTCGCCGCTGTCGGCAATACGCAGTTCATTGCCCGGCATTGGCCGCCCGACCGTGCCAAAGCGCACCTGGCCGGGGCGGTTGAAGCAGCCGTAGGCAAAGTGCTCGGTCATGCCGTAGCCCTCGCAGACGGTCAGCCCAATGCGCTGGTACCAGGCCAGCAACGCCGGCGGAATGGCCGCCGCGCCACTGACCAGAATGCGTGCGCGGTCCAGCCCCAGGCCCTGACGAATCTTGCGTGCCAGCAGCGCGCCGAGCAGTGGAATGCGCAACAGCCGCGCCAATTTTGCCTGGGGTAGTTTTTCCAGCACACCCTGCTGAAAGCGCGTCCACAGGCGTGGCACTGAGAAGAATACGGTCGGGCGCACATGGCGCAGATCGCTGGCGAACGTCTCCAGCGACTCCACGAACGCCACCCGTCCGCCGCTGTACAGCGCGTTCATCTCCACCAGAAACCGCTCAGCCGCATGGGACAGCGGCAGGTAAGAGAAATACTGATCCTGCTGAGTGATTTGCAGGGTGGCCACCGACTGGCTGGCGGCGTAGGCAAAGGCTGCGGCCGACAGCATCACGCCCTTGGGCTGGCCGGTGGTGCCGGAGGTATAAAGGATGCTCAGCAGCTCATCCGGCGCCTGGGTGTGCCCCTTACGCAGCGGCGCATGCGCGGCCAGCAGGTCGTGCCAGGCGTGGGCCGCCGGCATCGTCGGGTACGGCATGGCAATGCGCGTGATATCGCGCGTAATGCCCGATGCGAGCTTGTCCGGCTCGTCCAGCTTGCCAACGAAGATGACCTTGCACTGCGAGTGCCCCAGCACGTAGGCGATGCTCTCGGCCGACTGCGTGGGGTACAGGGGCACGCTGACCAGGCCGGCGAGCATGATGGCCAGGTCGGCAATCAACCACTGCGCGCAGTTCTTCGCCAGCAGCGCGACGCGGTCCCCCGGCACGCAACCCAGCGCGTGCAAGGCACCGGCCATGCGCCGCGCCTCGTCATCCACCTGCGCCCAAGTGAACGCCTGCCACTGGCCGTCAACCGGCTGGCTGAGCCAGACCGCATCCGGGTGCGTATCGACCCAGAACGCCAGGCGCTGCAGGGGCAGTTGATCGGTCATGAGCAGGTCCCTTGTCGTGATTATTTGGCCACCTCGGCCGGGGCCGTCAGCGCGGCGTCAGAGCTTCATGCCACGGCTGATGATCTCTTTCATGATTTCCGAAGTACCAGCGAAGATCCGCTGAATCCGTGCGTTCGCGTACATCTTGCAGATCGGGTAGTCCCACATGTAGCCCCAGCCGCCGTGCAACTGCACGCCCTCGTCGACGACCCGGCCGAGCAGTTCGGTGGTAAACAGCTTGGCCTCGGCAGCGACTTCCGGGGTGAGTTTTTTCTCGTTGTGGTCCATCACGCAGCGGTCGACGAACACCTGGGCGACGTCGATCTGCGTGCGCATGTCGGCCAGCTTGAAGCGGGTGTTTTGAAAGTGCGAAATCGGCCGGTCGAATGCCTTGCGCTCGCGCACGTAATCGATGGTGGTCTGCAGCGCTGCCTCGGCCGCCGCCACCGCTCCGCAAGCGTTGGTTAAACGCTCCTGGGCGAGCATGTTCATCAGGTAGAAGAAGCCGCCCTTGGCGTCGCCCAGCAGGTTGGCCTTGGGCACTTTGACGTCGTTGAAGAACAGCTCGGCGGTGTCCTGACTCTTCATGCCGAGCTTTTCCAGGTTCTTGCCCCGCTCGAACCCCGGCATGCCGCGCTCCACCAAAAACAGGCCCATGGCGTGCTTGTTGGCCGGGTCGGTCTTGGCCGCGACTATCACCACGTCGGCCAGCAAGCCGTTGGAGATAAACACCTTGGAGCCGTTGAGCAGGTAGTGATCGCCCTTGTCCACGGCGCTGGTGCGCATGCCGGCCAAGTCCGAGCCGGCGCTGGGCTCGGTCATCGCCACCGCAAGGATCAGTTCACCACGGATGATCCCCGGCAGCAGGCGGTCCTTCTGCTCGGCCGTGCCGTACTCAGCGATGTAGGGGCCGCACAGCGCCGAATGCAGGGGCAACATAAAGCCCGGCTCGTTGATCCGCGCCAGCTCCTCGCACATGATCTGCTCGTAGCGAAAGTCCTTGAGCCCGGCGCCGCCGTAGGCTTCATCCGCCCAAGGCAGCAAAAAGCCCATCTCCCCGGCCTTGCGCCACACCTCGCGGCTGACCACCCCGTCGGCTTCCCACTGGGCCTGGTGCGGCACCACTTCCTTGCTCAAGAAGGCGCTGAAGGCCTCACGAAACATCCGGTGTTCGCTGTCGAAGATAATGCGCTGCATGGCGTACTCCCTGGGTCGAATCGGCATTCAGAGTAGGCCCGCCCCCTGCCCGCCTCAATGACCCAAGCGCTCAGGCCTGTTGACCCATCCGCTCACCGATTAACCAGCACACACAGCCACGGGCATTACCACCAGGCCCCAACAGCCCTGTACCGCAGGCAAAAAAAACCCGCCAAAGCGGCGGGCTTGAGGAGGCGCTTCCCGAAGGAAGCGCAAAGCGTTAAACGGTTTCGCGTGCCGGCTCGGCAGGCACGGCCGCAGGCGCAGTCGATGCACTCGGGGCGCCGTTGGCCAGCTCGGTGCGCAGGGTCCCTTCATCCAGCTCGTTGCACCACTTGGCAACCACCAGCGTGGCCACGGCGTTGCCAATCAGGTTGGTCAGCGCGCGGGCTTCGGACATAAAGCGGTCGATACCCAGAATCAGCGCCAGGCCGGCAACCGGCAGGTGGCCCACCGCCGACAGCGTGGCCGCCAGCACGATAAAGCCACTACCGGTCACGCCCGCCGCTCCTTTGGAGGCCACCAGCAGCACCAGCAACAGGGTGATCTGGTGAGTGATGTCCATTGGTGTATCGGTGGCCTGGGCGATAAACACCGCCGCCATGGTCAGGTAGATCGAGGTGCCGTCGAGGTTGAACGAGTAACCGGTGGGGATTACCAGGCCGACCACCGACTTCTTCGCGCCCAGCTTCTCCATCTTGGTCAGCATGCGCGGCAGCACCGACTCGGACGACGAAGTGCCGAGGACAATCATCAGCTCTTCGCGGATATAGCGGATCAGACGGACCACGCTGAAGCCGTGTGCGCGGCAGATACCGCCCAGCACCACCAGCACGAAGAACACGCACGTGATGTAGAAGCACAGCATCAACTGGCCCAGCTGCACCAGCGAACCCACGCCGTACTGGCCGATGGTGAACGCCATGGCGCCGAAGGCACCGATGGGCGCGAGCTTCATGATCATGTTGATGATGCCGAACATCACCTGGGCAATACGCTCGATGAAATCCAGCACCGGCCGGCCGTAATCACCCATGCGCTGCAGGGCGAAGGCGAAGATCACCGAGAAGAACAGCACCTGCAGAATGTCGCCATTAGCAAAGGCGCCGACCACGGTGGATGGGATCACGTTAAGCAGGAAGCCAATCGTGGTCTGCTGCGCACCGGCTGTGGCGTAGGCCGCAATGCTGCTGGCATCCAGGGTCGCTGGGTCGATGTGCATGCCCACACCCGGCTGCACCAGGTTGACCACGATCAGGCCGATCACCAGGGCGATGGTCGACACGATCTCGAAGTACATCAGCGCGTAACCACCGGTCTTGCCGACCGTCTTCATGTCCTGCATGCCGGCGATACCGCTGACCACGGTGCAGAAGATGATGGGCGCGATGACCATCTTGATCAGTTTGACGAAGCCGTCACCCAGCGGCTTGAGCGCAACGCCGGTCTCCGGGTAGAAGTGCCCCAGCAAAATACCCACGGTGATGGCGAACAGCACCTGGATGTAGAGCACCTTGTAGAACGGTTGACGCACCGCGTCAGTCGTCGTGACAGTCATGGCAGATCCTTAACGACAGCACGCGCCGACTCCATCGACCGCGCACTGCCTATAAATGGCTAAACCTTCCTGGGCCGGAAGGCATTGTTATCAGCCTCCTTATGGAGACTCTGCCGTCGCCTATCGCAAAGCCCATGCCACGCCGCCGAAAACGGCTAAAACCCTTTAAAAACAGCCATATACGGTTAAAAAACAAGCACATCCCAGAGCATAAATGGCGGGTTTCCGCACGCCCGCCTACACCGTCGTGGCGGAAACCCCGCCTTCAGCATGGCCGAAATGCCGGCTTGATCGACCTGATGCCGGCTTGTGATCGCGCCCCGCAGCTGCCTACCATCGAGCAATCCGTCACTGCCGAGCCGCCCCATGCGCGAACGCACCATCGCCAGCCACTTTGTGCGCGCCGCCCTGCGCGGGGCGCAACGCCATGGCGTCGACACCGCCGCCCTGCTGCGTCAACTCGGCATCCAACCGGCCCTGCTCGACGAACCCCGCGCACGCATCGACCCCGCGCAGTTCGCCCGCTTAATGCAACAACTCTGGCAATGCCTGGACGACGAATACCTGGGCTTTGGCCGCGTGCGCAGCGCCCGTGGCACCTTCGCCATGATGTGCCACGCGATCATCCACTGCCGCTCGCTGGACAAAGCCCTGCAACGCGGCGCGCTGTTCTACGGCCTGTTCGAGCAGGCACCGGCCATTCGCCTGGAACGTGAAGGCGACTGGGCGCGCCTGAGCGTGGACGACAGCGTCCTCTGGGACCCCGACCACTTTATGCTGGAGTGCCTGCTGGTCATCTGGCACCGCCTGGGCAGCTGGCTGATCGGCCAGCGCATCCGCCTGGAAGAAGCCACCTTCACCCACGCCGAACCCGCCCACGCCGCCGAATACGACCTGCTCTTCCCCTGCCCCCGGCGCTTCGGCGCGGGGCGCAGCAGCCTGCTGTTCCACGCCCGCTACCTGGACATGCCACTACTGCAAGACGAACGCACCCTTAAACAGTTCCTCCAGCACTCCCCCGCCGACCTCCTCGCCCGCCCCGACGGCGGCGACAGCCTCACCAGCCGCATCCGCCGCCAACTCGGCCGCGACTGCAACACCTGGCCCGACCTCGACACCGTCGCCCGCCACCTGCACATGAGCCCACAAACCCTGCGCCGCCACCTGCGCGAAGAAGGCTCCAGTTTCCAGGAACTCAAAGACCACCTGCGCCGCGACCTGGCCATCTACCACCTGGGCCGCGACGACCTGGCGATTCAGGACATTGCCGAGCAGCTGGGCTTTTCTGAATCCTCAGCCTTCCACCGCGCCTTTAAAAAATGGACCGGACTCACGCCGGGCGCTTATCGCGCACAAGAGGGCTAGGCCTACGCACGCCGCTTGCCGTTTACAGCGCAAATGCTTATGTTCAAAACCCACTAGCCGGCCAATTACCAGCACCCCAGCCAGCCGTCACCAAAGGGAAATTGGAATGCGCTGCAGCCACGCCGAAAACACACCCTTCTCTACTGTCACTCACAGCGGCTTACCGATTCGGTTAAGCGTGGCTGGCGGGTTAGTGCGACTGCGCAAAAAGCGGAAGTCGTGCGAATACACGGTGTTGGTTTGTCGAGGGTAGTAACTGGTTGATGGGGAGGGATTTTTATAGAGCCGGCTGGAGATAGGCGGCGTTGTTATGTGGAATTCTCTCGTGATGGATTAGTGAGAAATTCGGTCTAATCACCCTGAATTCAACACATAAGTGCAACGCTCACCCCTGCATAAACTTCGTACGGCGTCTTCCAGCCCAGGCGTTTTCGCGGGCGTAAATTGAT
>LNFM01003024.1_pt1 | contig 43884 bp, 36 predicted proteins | sample 596031 | NCBI WGS metagenome assembly LNFM01 (sample SAMN04254537, study PRJNA301005) | activated carbon metagenome | isolation source: dual media filters at the Ann Arbor, Michigan drinking water treatment plant | place: USA: Ann Arbor
TGCTGTTCGTGCGGACGTCGGCGACTAGGAGATCAGAGCGCGCGCCGGCTACGTCGGTATCAGACAACGATGCCACGATACGCGGGAAGCTCTCAGTGCGTGTGAACTCAGAGATTTCGACACGAAGCTGCGGAACGTTGCCGCCTAGATACGACAGGTTGACGTTCTCGAATAGGAGGAACGCAAGACCACGATAGCCGGGCTGGTTTGTACCCATGCCGGCAGGAGGCAACTGTTCCTCACTGCCAGGATACAGCGTTACGCGCATGCGCGTCTGGTCATAGTATTCTTGATCATCTGAACCGGATGAGAACAGAAGCATGTTCTCGATCTCATCCACCAGAACGCCCTCTGTGGGCTCGACATTGCCGGTCTCATCCACACTAAGCGTTCGAGAGAAGATCAGTGTCTCCCCGAGCCAGACGCGGACGAGTCCAGAGATTGGTCCTTCGCAAAGTCCAACCGCGAACGAACCGTGGTAGATGAACTTCTCGTCGATTTGGACGCGGATGCGCTTCTCATCAACAGACTCCGTACGCTCAGTAACCGTCGTCACTGTCGGATTGGACGCCCATATGATGTTGCCACTTATGACATAGCGTCCGTAGATGATCGGGATCGGGATGTCATAGGCTGAGTTTGTGAAGTTGACGGAGCCTAGTTTCGGACCACCGTTGTAGTCCGTGTCGGTCGTCGGATCAGTGCCATCGTCATCCGGATCGACGTCATCGGTGTCGCCGTCGTCGCAGTCGTACAGGCAAGACTCGTATTCGCAGTCACTGCAAACGCAGAGCTTCGTTGTCTTCTCAACGCAAGATTTATAGTAGTCGTCACAGTTCGGAGAAACCTCGACTGGAGGCTGCGCAGAGTTGACGTTCGCCGATATGATAGTGCCCATGTTCTCATAGGACACATTGCTTCGACAGTCCTGGCGCCGAGCCTCGCAGTCCGCGATCTTTGTGAACACGCAGTTGTGGAGATCACCCTCGCCGCGCTCACCAACATCGCAACTTGGCCCGATACCCGTGATACGGCCACCGTACTCGGTGCAGTTCTCGGCGCGATCACTTTTGGCCGCTTTAGGATTCTGCGTAATGAAATCTTCGGCTGCGGCGTGGCCATCATGAACCACCTGACGGTCTTGTAGGCGCTTGGAGTTACCTTCACCCCCTTCGTTCGAAACGCCAGACGCTGGATTGACGAAATGAATCATCTCGTCTTTCCAGCGTTTGTTGGAATCCATCTTCTGCTCAGCGAAGAACCGCATGTCAAGTTCGTCGTTGACCTTCTTCCCCTTTATCGGGCAATCGTCTCCTGAGAACGCGCAGCCATTGGTGCGGAAATTCGACGCGTCCGGTGCTGTGGCTTCGCAATCATTGTTCGCGGCCATATTTAGCTCTTGTACTCAGGGCGGATCGCGCGATAGTTTGCATGTCCGCGAGGGATCGGGAAGATGTTGTCAGTGATGTTGCGCTCGATGAATCCGACGACATGCAGGGTGTCTGTCGCCGCGTCGAATCCGTCTGCGAGCTGGGCTGCAAGACCATATGTGAATGTGGTCGTTCCGGTCGATTGCCGCAAGATGTAGCCCGGCTCGGCCCCAGCGACTGCGTCTATGAACCTCTGCTCTTCATACGGCGCCGACAAAACGTACAGCTTAGGTATTGCAAAATATACATTTTCTGGCGTCGGGCTGTCGTTCAAATCCGTTGTAATATCTTCCGTTCGCACGCGGTTGATCATCGACAGAACAAAATCGCCACCAACCTGCTTCGACCGGCGCAGAAGCGGAGAATAGAATTTGATGAAATCGTGATCAACGAAGACCGGTTCTTCGGCGAACTGTCCTGCCGCTGGCACACCGATCTGAACGGCGACCAAATACTGATCTCCCAGCTCATTGGTAACACCGTCTTCGATTAATGTCCAGGACAGGGGCGAATAAGCAGCGACGAACTCGAAACCCTCGTGTCCGTTGATGTATTGCTCAGTACCGCGCCGGCCGCGCATGAGACCGGTGAACCGGTAAGTCACACCGTCGCCGTCAACTGACCAGTTGCGGAACTGGACTAGCTCACCGCCCACATACAACGTGTTGTTCCACTCATTCGAGAAGAAGCTTTCATGATCACTGAACGCTGTAAAGATGTCCTCCGCGCCCGGCTTTGTGAACCGGACGACAAGCTCAGTCGCGAAGTCTGTCCCATAGTCGTCAGAATCGGGCAGAATTGACAGTGCAGTGCCGTAGTCAAGCGCGCGGGTAGGTTTCCCCTTCTGCGCCAAGGAGCCGCTGGGAGAGCGAATATAGAGGTTCTGCGGCACGTACGCTCCGACACCCGTATGAGCGATGGCTGCGTAGAGGGCGGTCGTGGAATCGTAACCGGCGCGGGTCTGACTGTTCAAGATTGCGTTAGTTGCAATAGCAACGGGTTTGTAACCGCTAACTGGCGTCAATGGAATGACGTTGCCGTTTCCGTTCTGGACAATCGGCGGCTGCGGCTGTAGCGCGACCGAGATATCGTTATCTGTGTCGTACCGACGAATACGTGCGTGAACGCTTTTGTCGGCGCCAATCGTTGCTTCCTCAACAAGATAGTTGTGCGGCTGTAGCCCGTCAATGTAAAGCGTGACATAGTCGCCCGGCTCCAATGCGGCCATCGAAGGGGCGGCTTTGACTTCGACTTCATCGATATTCACCGTGGCGTCGAACAACAGGCGTTCTGCGAGAGCCGCCGCGAAGGCGGCCGTTGCTGAGAAGGGGTAGTCAATAGAAATGTCGCCCGTTGTTGCTTGCCCAGGCGGGGGCTGCACGGCCGACGTGACGACTTGTGTGTTGATGCCCATCGAGGCGTCAACATCATAGTACGTCACCCGCGCGGCGCGGAAGGCGTTCGCATCGACCTTTGTCTCACGCTTCACTTCGCCAGACGTATTGGTCTCGGAAAGTGAGAGTCCAGTGATGGTTCCAGAACGCGTGAAGACGATCTGGTTAGAGCGCTGGCGCACAGTGAAATCGTATATCAGCGCCAACTGCAAGAGTGCCGCTCGGAGATCACTGTTGTCGTCAATAACGTAGCCGTAGACCTCGACAGCTAGAAGCTCAGACACATCGTACTCGTGCGATTCCAAACCAGAACGAGTCATCAAGTCGCCGACGATTTCAGCAAGCGTGACGGTCCCGGCGAAGACTCGCCCGACGAACAATCGAGCAAGCTGGTCGCCAGACGTGATGTACGTGATCGACTGGCTCAAGCTATCATAGAACTGTGCGCCGCCTATAGCGGGTAGTCCGTAATCAGCAACGACAGAGGCTACGAGTGCGACGATACCGGTTCTTTTGTTGATAGAGTAGACGTTGCCATCCGCGCCTATCCAGTGATAGAACTTCGTGCTCTCTGATGACGCACGCGAACCGGCCGAAGCGTAAGGCGGCATGCTCGGTACTGACGCCGCCCACTCCACAGACTCACGCACGACGTTCCACTTTATGAACGCGCCGTCGCCGCCAGAGAATCGCACAGCAATGAAAAGGCTAGAATAGCGGTCGTCTGCCATGGCATACATGACAGATGTTCCGCCCGCCTGTCCGCCCCACACAGAAGCGTCAATTACGAACGAGTCCAACGCGGCTTCGGGATCGAAAAACTGAGCGTCCGCGCGTGTGCTGAAACCAGTTCCACGATAGATCGTTATCGCGTTCGTTGTTCCGGACGGAACGGTGACGAGATAAAAATCATTATGCTTGTGTAACGTGAAAGTCTGGCCATCGCCTTCTGACTTATCACGCTCCATGGTTGCAAACGCTTGGACCGTATCCGTTGTGAAATTCACGCCTGAACTAGATGGGATGCGCTCAACTTGGCCGAACGGAAGCGTTCGTAGGAACGCCACATCATTGTCGTCCACGGCGACGTAAACTTCGCGATACCCGCCTGTGACATCCCGCGTGCGTACGAATCCGCCCACGTGACCTCCGGTGCGCGACATGTCCGCCAGGGCCGTGGATGTATGCTCGATGTTACCCGTAGCAGCGCCGTACACCTGACGTCCGTACGCTGTCGCAGTGTCGATGATCTGTAGAGGGCGCGTGCCTGCGGAAATTCCCGTCTGAACGTAGAACGAGCCCTGCGGCGATAGTGTGAACGTCGTGTGGTCAAAGTCTTCGTCAAGGACGTTCTCAGTTACACCAGCGGCGTACTGTACAACTTCGCTGAGACTATTGTAGTCGAGCACACGGATGCCGTCTCCGATTGACGGAGAATTGGAAACGCCGCCGACATAAAGTCTCCGCTGAGCGTTGTCAAACCATAGGAGATCAGGCTTCACCTCGCGCAAATCACTGTTGACGAGGGCCGACTGTTGTGTAGGACGAATGTCTGCCGGATTACGTACGACCTCAACTTTCAACTGCGGTATCGTTCCGTCGAATCCTGTGATCTCGAAGTTGCGGAACACGATGTAAGCAAGACCACGGTTCGCGGGAGCGGAGACGCCGAGCGCGGTCGCTATCGTAGGATCGACCGACTGACTCTCACTTCCGCTGTAGACGCGAATTTCCATCGTCGTCTTGTCGTATTTATCAAGACCCTTGTCCTGCTTATTGAACATGGTCAGGTTCTCGACGACGGTGATAACATCTCCATCAACAACGACGCCAGTTGAGTCCGTCTCAACAGTGTTGTTATAGATCAAGCTATCCTTAAGCCAGATGCGAGAGACGCCAGCGATCTCTCCTTCGCACAGCGCGAGTGCGAAGTCGATGTAAGTCTGCTCGATGTAAGTTGAGGACACCGTTATCGTACCCTCGGCGTCTGTGCTATACCCGCCAATGCACTTACGCACAGCGCGAGGGGCAGAAGCCCAAATGATATTTCCTCCCAAGACGCCGCGATTGTAGACAAGCGGAATCACTTCCTCGTAGCTCGATACGGGGAAGTTGACTTGCTTGATGTGTGGCCCGAACTCTGCAACCTCATAGCGGACGTCAGGCTTGGGGTCTTCTGTCGGGTCGGTAGGAAGCGGTTCGTCCTTGTCCTCGTCTTCGTCGCCATCTGTTTGACAAATGACGTCGCGGCAGAAGCACTCTTGGAAATTCGACTCCACAGTATCAATGCAGTATCCCCAGCACCAATGCGAGGCTCCTGGATTAGACGACCCGTGGAACTGCGCGTTCGCCTGATTGCCCTGGAAGCAGGAGCACAAGCATTTCTGAACTTCCTCGTCGATGCGCTTGCGGATGCGCTCGATGCATTCTTTCTTGTCCTTGCTTCCCTTGTCATTCCCGTCCGGAACGGTATCTCCAGGATCGACGACTGTGAACCCGCCCCCTCCGTCCTCTTCCTCTTCTTCGTCGCCTCCTTCGCCGGTCCCGCCGTCGTCTGTGCCGTCTCCAGTCCCACCGTCGTCAGGAGCTACAGGCTCTTCGCAATCTTCGCAGCATGGTTCCTTAGTGAGATCATCGATGTTGTCCGGAAGATCGCCAATAGGATCGCCTGCTGGCGCGCCTGTCCCGCCGAGACCGGAGGTACCGGCGCCGTCCTCGGTTGAGATCGTGATCGGGGTGAAACACGAGGGTCCGACGCCGGTTGCGCGGCAGGGATTCTCATATGGTTTGACATTGCAAGTCATGTCATGCTTCCAGTGTAGGATGCGCGATATCACCTACCGCGTTTGATGTGGTGGACAGTGGGCCGACTTCTCCGGCGAGATAGTAGTAGCCCTGAACACGTCCGATGTAGTCGTAGCCTGTAGGCATTCCAGGAACCGTGAGGATTCCAGAGAAAGCTGTAACGTTGTCGATAGTGAAGACAGCGAAGTGGAACTCGCCATCGTAGGCGTTAACGCCGTCAACGATCTGTTGAGCATTAGTATATGGTGATACCATGTCAAAGCCAATAGGGTGCGAATAGTTGATCTGACACCGTAGGAAACGGGCAATGTAGCTCGTGTCCGCAGGAATCATCTCCGAAGCAAATGTATCCAAGGCATATATTTGCTGAACGTGCTGCTTAAATAGAGCACTATCGAACGGCGCCTTTAGAACGGCAAAGAATGTTAGACCCTCGTTCAGATGTGACAGGTTGGGCCGGTCATCGTTGGTCAATTGCTGTTCGGTCAAGCAGCGGTGGTATGCGAAGAGATTGATCTGGCGCGACGACGCGCCGCCGTGGTTGGCGGAGCCGGCGCCTTGAGATTGTAAGCTATCAGCGGCATGTTTGAGAAGGTCGAAGGATCAGGCGTCGTGCCGGACACGACGATTCCCATCGCGAGCGTGGCGTCGTCTTCATCCCTCAGAGGTACGCGAACCGGAACGACAGAACCAGCCACGTAGATGGCGCACGTCTCTCCAACGCTATGCGCGTCGATTACGTCGTCCGTATTACGCAGCCCGCGATGAAGGTTGCGGAACGTTACAGTGAGTCCATCAGAGTCAATCTCAAAGTTCTGATACTGTATCCACTCCTGGCCAACGATCAGCATGTTCGTTTCGAACCCAAGCCCTAATAGGTCCGCCGAAGACGCGTAGTCGGTCAAATGATCTGCGATCTCTGTATTAGAGAATCGGATGACCATCGCGGATGTCTTGTCTTTGCTAAAGTAAGACACTGTCGCATCAGGAGGTGTCAAAAGTGATCCGATCAGCGTGCGATTAGTTTGCGTCCCACCAAGCTGAGTGTTTCCATTGCCATCCAAATAATAGATGTCGCGAGCCACAAAAACTGATGGGCCGTCATCCGTGCCGACCATCATGATCGCGTTTCGTCCAGCAACGGTACCGACGTCCTGATAGGCAGGAGGTGGGACAGGGAACAGAATAGGAGTCGTCGCGCGCGGAGCCGGAATGGGGTCACTCACGTAACGCCCGCTGAAATCGGTTACGCCAAGCACAGACGCGGCTTCGATGAAGAGTTCGGGCCGAATCTCGCGCAGCGAAACTTTACGACTGAACCCTTCGAAGTCTTCGGTGATAGACCGCGTCTCCATAGTAATATCCGTCCCGTCTACATCGATAGTGACGAGATCGCCTGGGCTCAAGCGTGCATACTGCGGGCCGATGACGATTTCGGCCGTTCGCGGCACGATTTCATCCTCAAACAGGATGCGCTCACAAACAGCGCGCGCTGGCGTGTCGGACATGACGACGGGCCAGCTATGTGACCGGTTGACGATATGCTCAACGAACTCTGTACCGCGCAGGAATTGAGTCTTGCGCATGCTCTGCGTCTGATCTTTGTACTCATTTGCCCGACTGTTGTAAGTCAGAGAAACGCTGAGTAGCTGCTGATATGTATCGACAAATTTCACATCAACCAAACCGCTGTAGTCGTCCTCGTCGATGAACAGTGGAGCCGTTCGCGCGCGCAGGGCGGCGACCAACTGTCCTGACTGCTCATAGATGACAAGGCCATAAAGAACGGCCAACTGCTGGAGGACAGACGCAGCCGTGGAATTGTTGTTGACCTTGTAGCCATCCAGTGAAACATCAAGAAGGCCGCTCACGTCGATCTCATCTTCTGTCAATCCACTGTCAACAAGAATGTCGCTGACAATCGCGGCTAGCGACTGTGGCGCCGCGCGACGGTGCGTGAGAAACAACTTTGATGTCGTGTACGCGCCAGAGATGAACGTGACCGAAGATTCTAGAGGATTGTAATACTGCGCGCCGACGCAAGTTACCGCTGGTGCGGCTGGCTCCGTAACCTGACCACTAGCCAAGTCAATTGAGTAGACCGTATTGTCCGACCCGATCCACGCGTAGTTTGCGGATGGATGGTCGTACATGCGCGGCCCGACACTCTGTGCGACAGGTACGGCGGGAACGGCCGAGAACCAAACCACGCCGGTTGGCTTCCACAATAGGATGTAATTACCGGACGCGGTGGACATAGTGATGAGAAAAGCGTCGAGAAAGCTCAAATATATCACGTCGCGAAGAGAGGCGCCCGACGTGACTCCTCCCCAAACAGACGCCGGAATGCTGTACGCGACAGGTGTCTGCGCAACATCAAAATACGGAAGTCCCTCTGAATGGGACAAGGTCAGGCGCCGCACCTCAATACTGGTGCGCGAGCCGGACATAGCGAACGCGCTAACGTAGTCCGCGACGGTCGGAACCGATGTGTCCAAACCAGCGTACTGTCGATGACGTACGACCTTCGAGATCGAGCCGCTGACCATATCGTTGAACAGGACGAACGGAGTGAATGCGCCGCTCGCAATGTCAAGCGCGTACAATCCTAGATCAGGGCCGGATGCAGCGAATAGAACGTAACTCGACGTTGACGATCCCGTTCGAATCACGTCGAACATGGACGCGTAAGGAGATAGCGACATGTCGGCTATTGCAGCCAGCGCGTGGTTGTCGATTCCGGTTGACAGCCCGAACGAACTCATCTCTGCCGGCGAGGCGTTACGAATGAAGTTTGCCGGACGCTGCGCAGTCACCGCACCGTTCTGCACAACGAAATACTTGTCATTGAGTGGCACAAAAGTCTTGTAATCGTGCACGGACGAAGTCGTCAGGGTCACGCCTGGAGCGACTGAACGCACGGTTTCGAGCGTGTCGTACGTCGCCACGCGGAGTCCAGGACGCCCCGTTGTTGCGCCTGATCCTGCGCCGCCAACTTGCACGATGTTAAACGTCGGATAGGCGACGAGGATATCCGGCGGGATCGATCCGAGTGTCGTCGCGGTATCGTGCGCGTGCTCGAACTCAATGATAGCGGCTACATCTTCGACGTTCCGAACGACTTCGACGCGGAACGTGGGAAGTCTCCCGCCGCCGTCAGTTATATCGAAGTTCTCGAACAGGAGGTACGCGAGTCCACGGTAGGCCAGTCCATCGTCGATGAGAGGTGATGGAGACTGGTCTTCACTGCCGGTGAAAACGTGCAGCTTGCCGTATATAGGATTGTACGGTTGCGCTAGGTCAATACCAAGCTCTGTTCCGTTAAGGGTCGCACCGCTCTGTAGGGATTCACCCGAGGTGAAGTCACGTGAATAGATCAACACGTCGTCCGCCCACACGCGAAGCACGTCCTGGATTTCTCCAGCACACAGTCCTAGCGCAAAGTTGATGTAGTAGCGCGTTGTAGCAGCGTTTTCATACAAACCCGTGGCGCGGTTGAGCCGAACATTACTGCGCGTCGCCTCGATCTGCTCACTCGTCCAGAAAACATTTCCAGTAACAACGTGTGCTCCGTAGACGCGCTCTAGAACACGGTCATACGATGACGATGTTACGGAAAGGCCGCTCAGCGTTGGTCCAGCATCAGGATCAGCGCCAGTTTCATCAGAGGTACCGTCGTCGTTCTTTTTCTTAGGCGGGTTGAACCCGACCGGGTCTATGCAGAACCCGCCGCATGACCAGTCCAGGCAATAACATTTGCGAAAATTGCAGTTCAACGTGTCGTAGCAGCCTGAGATACGCGCCATACGCGAGGATACGCCCGAAGCGCCCTCAATCGTCCAGCCAGACCAAACAGAACCGATGCTATACGACGTCCCTGGGTGAATGCGGGCATCGCCAATGCATCGGTTCAGCACGCCGAGGCAACGTCGGATTTCCTTCTCAAGGCACTCGTACTTCTCGCCGTCTCCAACTTCTGGAGGCGAGCAGTTCGGTCCAACGCCCGTTGTCTTACAGTTGTTGGCCATTTATTTGTTCCGGTTGTAAGCCTCCCGCATCGTGCGATACGCGTCAGCTTTGATCTGTGGCTGCGAGCGCTTGAACGAGTCGGCGTCTGGCGTTGTGATGTTCATTGTGACGTTGATTGCGGGTTCGCCCTGCCCAGCGTCGTTTACACGACCACGACTTGGCGCTGTGACATTCGAGGCGCGAGTTGCGCCATCGATCTTATCTGAAACATAGAGATCAGGTGGAGGCGTATTCATTGTGCGCGGCTTGATTTCCTCGGCGAGGTTCCGGATCGCACTCGCCAATCCTGCGCTCTGTTCGCCGATGCCGCCACCAGTGAATTGCACGGGAATCGATCCTCCCTTCGGCAACGGGACAACGGCCTCGTTCGGGTGTAGAATAGATGGTATCCCGCCGCCCGGAAGCTTCTTCATAAACTTGTTCGTGTTGTCCGTTCCCTGCGCAAACTGAGGCGCGCTGGCAAACGCAGAAACAGGAGAGCTTTGAGTCTCTTTCGACACGCCCGCGTATCCGCCGTAGCGCTGCGCAGGGACATCCGTAGAGCCACCTCCACCACCTCCGCCGCCCGTTGACGCTTGTGCCGCTGCCAAATCCTTGAGCGCCTGAATTGCGCGCTCGACGGCCGCGATGATATCATTGATAGCGCGCACCATGCTCGACGCCATCGCATCAACAGCGCTCGCAGCTTTCGGAGCACCTTCAACATAAGCGTTGACGAACTTCGTTCCGAAAGCATCAGCGCTCTGGTTCGTGGAAGCGGTAACAGCATTCAGCGCGGTTCCCATTTCCTCCAGCTTCGGCAACACTTCGCCGATGGCGTCCACCATATTGCGGACACCCTGAGAGCTTTCGTCAATCTGCTGGAGTGCCCCGGCTAGGCTAGTTATTGACGCGACGAACGGAGGTAGTGTCTCCTGTAGTCCAGTGATACCGCCCGCGATAACAGGAAGCGACTCGGACCACTGTCCGAAACCCGCGCCAACTTGCGTCGAGGCAACACCCAAAGCCTGGAATGTCGGCAGGGCAGTCGTAAGCGTTTCGTTCATCGTCTGGAGTGCAGGGTTCACAATTGGCAACGTTTCAGTCAGGCGTGTGTTGGCGTCCGCAAACACGGTGTAAGCCGCGCCGACGCCTTCAACACTACCGCGCAGTGTCGCCAGTGTCGGGTTCAAGCTGTCGAACGAGGTCTTCGCCTGATCGACCTTCGCCGTTGTTTGCGCAACATCCTCGCCGCCCTTGCCGAAGTTGTCCCATAGTCCGGTCAAGAAATTACCGACTGTGCTAAACACGGTGCCGAGTCCGTCATACGCAGTCTTTACCGTACCCGCACTCTCAGCGGCTGTCTCCGCCGTCTTCTTGATTCCTGTCTGCTGTTCGACTTCTTTCTGAATATTCTCGTTGATCGCCTTCTGGAAATCCTGATAACTTCCGTAGTGAGTCTTCATCGCCTCGGTGAGGTTGTTGTACTCGTTCTTCAACGCCTCGTCTACGCTCGTCTGTTCCTTGCCCGCTTCGGCCAGAACCTTCTGCGCGATAATACGCTGGTTGATCGACTTGATGTGTTCGCCAAGAGCGCCGACAGAGCCCATTATGCTCTTCTTCATCGCGATCTCAAGTTGTGTGTTTTGTGGCATCGCTTCTGCGTACTTGAGCATAGCGTTGTAGCGATTCACAAGCTGGTCGCGGCTGCGCTCCAACTGCTGAGTCTCTTCCTCAAGCGCGCGCTTGAACCCATCAACACCCTGCGTCATCAGCGCATTCGCCGCGACAACCTGACCCGCAACGTTTGCCTTCAAACCTAGCCGTGTCAGTTCCTCCGCTTCCTTTATTCCGCTCTCATCGAGGGCAACGCCGTATAGCTTCTGCGCAGCAGCCAGTTCGTTGAACTTCTGCTTCTTCTCTTCCATTGCCTGATTTGCGGACTGGATAGATTCGCGCTCGCGCTGCGCGCGCGCGTCAGCATCAGCGTCCGCCAGTGCGGAAGCCTGCTTCGCCTCGGTCAGGCGTCGGATTCTGCTGTCATAGAGGTCAGTAGCCATTCCAACTTCGCCGAGGGACTGTTTCTGACGGTTGAGATACTGAATCTGACTGTCGATTCCTGTGGTGAACTCCTTACCTGCGATCTTCGCCATGTCCTGGCGCGCCTGAACACCAGCGAGTGCGTTGTTATTGTCACGCATCGCCTTATCGATGTTCTTCAAGCTGTCGGCGACTGCGTCTCCGCTCGAAGCATAGCCTAGCCATCCTTCCTGCGCGCGGAGCAGGAGATCGGCCTGCGACGATAGCGAGTTGTAAGTTTGATCAAGCGCCTGCTTCACGCTAGCCATGCTCGGCACGAGACCGTCCATGTACTGCTTGAGAGTCTGCGTTTCCTGCTTCGCATTACTGAATGATGCGATCCAGTTCGTGAATGAAGCGCTCATAGAATCGATGGAGTTCTTAAACGTCTCAGAGCCAGTGTACAGTGCGCCGAAGATTCCGACCAGCGCCGTAAAGACTCCGATCACGCCGATAGACGATAGCGCGCGCATAGCCACTGCCAGTCGTGAAACAGCGCCGGCAGCTACGGTAGACGCCGTCGCCAACGCTGTCTTCTGTGCAGTCGCTGCAACCAGAGCTACTTGGACACCATTGATCCGCGCCATAAGAGCGGTCTTAGCGGCGACAAGAAGGCCGACGGCCTTGACCGCAAGATAATACGAGGCGGCCATGGCTGCGACGAACCCTGTCGCTTGTCCGAAGATATTGGCGAGCGTTTGAAATCCAGTCGCCAGCGCACCGACGACGGCGGCTAGGGCGCCGAGAGCCGTTCCAGACTTCGTGGCCTCGGTCCACATTTTGCTGAACCAGCCGACGAGTGTCTGTATGGAATCATACGCGGCGCTGAGGATAGCAACGAATGCCGACATCCCGTTCGAGATGCCCTGAATGAAGCTGTTCAATCCGGTTAGCTGCGCGAACGCTGCGACAGCCGAAGTGACAACGCCGACCGCCGTTGCGAAGCCGCTTGCAACAAGACCAATAGCGGCGGCGAATGGGCTAAGGATTTGAAGTGCCGTGCCCAGCGCTGACAAGAACGCGCCGCCAAGAACGCCAACAAGCTCGCCGATACCCGCAGCAAACACCTGGAAGTTTGCGCCGCCGAGCGCCGCGTTGATTCTTGAAAGTCCGGCCGCGATGGAGTCAACGAATGAGAAGTTGAGACCCTTACCGAACGCGTCGAGCAGCAAGTTGAAGTTGTTCGTCAGCATCGTTAGCTGAGCGCCCATTGTCTTCGTCGCGCGCTCGACTGCCGAAGCGCCGCCCGACAGCTTCAACAACTCATCGGTGAACTTTGGCAAGATGGCAGAGGACACCTGACCAAGCTCAAGCATCTTGGTCATTTGCTCGACGGAAACGCCGAGTGCGTTGGCCATAGCTTTGATAGCAGTGGGCATGGCTTCGCCCATCTGCTGCTTCAACTCTTCCATCTGAATCTTGCCCTTGGAGGCCATCTGCTGGAAGGCCATAAGGACACGCTCAGACTTAACGCCCTCGACTCCGAGAACGCGCATAGCGCCGGAAAGCTGCTCGAACATTTTGACGGACTGACTTGTCGTCATTCCCATCTGCTTAGCAGCAGCTTCGAAACCAACGAAGCTCTTCGACAACGTGCGGAAGTCGGTCGCGGTTCGCGCGGCAACACCCTGCAACTGCTTGAACGCGTCGGCGCCGGCTCCGCTTCCACGGATAGCGTCCATCGCGTTACGGAACGAGACGAACTCGTTGTTAACCTGGACGACCGCAGACGCCAAAGCTGGGAGTACGGCGATCATTGCGACAACGGCGGCGGTCGCGCCAGCCAAACCAGCGGCAAACGCGGGCGAGAACTTGAGGCCGGTGAGCATGTTGAAGTTGCTCATTCCGGTCTGAATGGCCACGCCAAGCTGCCCGAACTGTCCTGTCGCAGCCGCCAACCCGCCGCCCGTGCGAGCGAGTGCTGCACCGATGCCTGCGAGGCCGGTCTGGAAAGTGTTCATGCCGCTCGCGCCGGTTGCGGCTGCGGCGGCTACGTTCTTGAGGTTATTCGCCCACTGTGTTGCAGAACCTGCGGCCTGCTGCGTCGTGCTGTTGGCTTGGCGAGCAGCGTTGGCAACCTGCGTTGCGGCGGTTGACGCCTGAGAAGCTGTCTGAGAAAGCTGTCCGAACGCGCCTGCGAGTGAGCTGATACCTGTCGTGTTGAGTCCCGACAAAGCCTTCACGAGGCGATCAAACGCCTCGTTCTTCTTGTCGATGTTCGTCAAAGATGTGCTTAGCGTAGAAACAGAGGTCTTGAGCGCATCAAGACTTGCCTTCGCAGCCGTTGTGTCAATCTTGACTACGAGTGTATCACTCACTGCGCTATCCCCCGCGATTGCGCGCACGGTTCTTCCGTGCGTCTTTTTTAGCGTCCTCTTCAATTTGCTTGAAGCGGTGCGCTAGGTAGATTTTATCCATTGCACAAAGCCAGTCTAGAAGTGTCTGACTTTCTGCCGGCGTCAGTGAATACAGTCGCGCGTACGCTTCTATATCTGATACCGCGAGCGGGAGCGGCAGGGCGCGATCCGTGTAGCCGCGCTGGCCGCTCAAAGTGATAAACGCATTCCAAGCCCAAAACGATGAGGGTTTCAGGCTCGTGTCTTCGTCCTCTTCCTCGCTCTCGACTGGCTCTGGCGCTCGCTTACCTTTACCTCGCTGCGCTTTGATCTGATCGATCCAGGCTTTGTGGCGGAGTGTTCCTCCGCCCTTTAGCTGGATAGCGAGGTAGGCGGTTAGTTTCCCTCAGTGTCCTTGTCGTCGGCCGCGCGGAAGTTGTCCATACGAAGCGCATGGCCAGTCACCTCGTCACGAAGCTCGGGAAGCGCCGTCAGAAGCTCATCGACGGCCTGCGCCGAGAACGGCATCGGATTTCCATCCTGGCCCACAATGGCGTCGCCGCGCCAATCGACGACGGTGCTCGTGCACAGCACCTCGTGGACGATCTTTTCCATGATGTCTTGTGGGAGATTGCCGTTGCGGCGAACGCGCTCGAAGGGCTTCTCCAGCGCCTCACGGACGCGGGTCGTGTGCTTGCTCTTGAACCGGCGAATCTTCATCTCGACGCCGGGAGCCAGCGTGATCCACTTGCCGTTCTCTTCGGCATCGCGGTCAGTGCTGAACATGTCGAAAACGCTCGGGCGCTTGGTCGTGTCGGTCATTCGGAACTCCTGGTATGTGGGATTAGGGTTTGTTAAGGTTACCCGTAAACGATATATCGCCTGTCCGCTTGCAAATGTCAAGGCGGTGTGCTCAAGGCAACAGTAAGGTGCTTACGGTTGCTTTGAGGCAGCATTAGTGGTGTATCAACATCTCCTAGACACGAAAAAAGACGCCCGGAGTTTCCTCCGAGCGTCAAGTAGAATAAGGCTGTAGCCTAATAGTTTGCTTCTGAAATAAGGCTGTGCCCTTACGCCTGCGCCGGAATAACCGACGACATACGGTCGATCATCATCATGGTATTCAAATTCGGGTCGCGCTGGGCGCCGAACTCGATCTCTTCCATGATGTCCTCGTCGATGCCACCTGGGGCAATCGGGTCGGCCATGATCTTCACCGCTGGCAGCGTGAAGGTGTAGAAGCTGTCGTCGTTGTCCTGGAAGTCGAACGAAATGCTGATCGTGTCATGCGACAGGAAGTGATCGTACAAGTCCAGGGTCTCGAAGTACGCCATCAGCTTGCCGGTCAAGTTGAAGCGCCCAAGACCGATGCCGACCGGGAACTTCGAAGAGATGCCCGGCTGCTGCCGCAGGGCGGCCTCACCCGTGAACTCGATTGACTGGATCGCCGTTGTCAGCGCTTCGCCGTTCTTACGAACTTCGCCGATGTTGACCGTAGCGTTCATGACCTCGGTAGAAGTCGTCGCTAGAACATCGAACGGTGCGTTTCCGAGCGTTGACGTCTGTCCGAGAACAGTATCCTTGCCTTCCAGAGCGAACTTGCCGGTGACGATCTCGCCAGCAGTGACTGCAAGCTCGAACGAACCGACGCGAAGGCCCTTCTGGACGAAATACTGATTGACGTCCGTGAAGCCGGTCTCGATTGTGAACGACCGCTTCTTGATCTCAGACAGAACACCAGGATTCCGCAGATGCGAGCCCTTGATGACGACAGGCAGTGTGCCTGCGTTGGCGTTTGTCGCGACCGGCTCAGCAACAGTGATCACGTCGTTTGAAAGGCCAGTGATCGTGAACACGCCAAACGAAGCGGTGTAGTTCGCGAAGTCGGTCGCTGTCGTGTTAGCCGCGCCTTCGGTGATCGTTCCCGTACCAAGCTTGGCGCTGTTCTTGATGTTGACGATGCCGTCCGCGCCGGATGTGTCAACAGATGATACGAACGCCTTTGTCTTGCCCTGATAGAACGCAGCCTGGAGAGCGTTGGCGAAGTTTACCGCCATCGCGTCTTGGTCAACGCCAATTGTGACAGGCAGGCGTCCGCGTGTGAACGCGCTGTTGTTGTCGAACTCGAACACAACGGTCTTCTCGCCGTCGAAGATCGTCACGATCTCACCGTCAGCCGGTACGCCAGCAGAAGCGAACGTGACGGCGCCTGTGTCGTACCCGAGACCTTCAACAGAGATGCGCTGACCGACGACAAGATCGCCAGCGGCGATGGCCGAGGCGAAGGCGTTGCCGCCGTTGCTATCGAACGTCCGTGCGCCGGCAGTGCCTGCGCGAACGGCTGTCGAGCGGACGAGGAAGTCGTTAGCGTCTACCACCTTCGTCAGTGCAGAGCCTGCCTCGACCGTGGCCGTTGTCGTCGTCATTGTGATCTGCGTCGCGCCGCCAGAGAAGGCGAGAGCTGAGATCGTCCAATAGCGGTTGTTGCCCGGCGTCAGGAAGCCCTCGGTCTTGACGACACGGCCCACTGTGAAGTAGTCGCGCCAGTCGCCGCCAGCGACGGTAAGCTCGTCGGTGTCGGTCCAAGAAACGCCGGTTCCGGTGAACTTGTCGAACGTCATCGGCTTCGTCCACGTTCCGCCAAGGAACGCCTGGAAGAAGTCGTCGAACGTGCCCGCCGAGAACTCGAAATCGATGTCACCGCCAGAAGAGGCGCCGACTTCAATGATGCTCGAAACCATTCGGTCAGCGCGGATTTCCTCGCTGATCTGAGTTTCTTTGTTAGCAGTCAATGAGGACGCAGTGATTCGCATCTCGCGGGTAGCGCCCGAGACAGGCGTAACCGCCCAGCATGCCGGGTCTTCCTCGATGTAGCGGAGCGATACGCGGTTGGATTCCGCAGCGCTAATGCCGCAAACATTGGCCATGTGTTAGCCTCCTAGCTAGGAACAGAAAAATTGCGCGCAAAGAGGATGTAGTGGTACGGTTAACACATTTCAAGACAGCGGAAGCTGCTCGTCTAGCCAGTAGGGGATCATAACAGTTCCTCTGTAGAAACCGTTCATCTGTTTCCCGTCGTTTTTGCGGGTTCCGGTCAGCGTCGTAGCTGCTTGACCGGTTGTCAGTGGGAACTTGCGCTCTTCCATGTATGTGGTGATTGAGTCCATCATTGTAAATAGCTCGGCCGTCCCCTTATCCTCGGGATAATAGACCTCGACCACAATGAAACCCTTAACGCGGACGAAACGCTTAATCGTCGGGCCGATGCTCTTTCGCTGACGAGTTGCTTCGACAACCGAAAATGCTACCCAAGGCGCGTTGGTAGGCTGCTGGAACTTTCGATTCTCGTGAGAAATTGGCACGAGGGGATAATCCGCAGCCCACGCCGTTGTGAACTCGTCCGAGAACTTTGAACGCGCTGCTTCCTGTGACATACCTTACCCCAACTGCGGGAACGCCGCTTTCACTTTTGCAAGGGCAATCGCCGACACGACGGCCTTGTTTCGCCCGCGCCCGTCCGGCGCCTTCGCCTGTTCGACCAAGCCCCAAGCTTTAGAGTTGATCGTGATGAACACATTCATGTTGAAACTGTAGTTAGCCTGCGCAACCTGAGCACGCGCGATTGCTGTGGCGGCCGGGCGCATAGGCTCCGTTCCCATCTTCATAACGCGCGTATAGCCGAATTTCGTCCACTCGCTCGGATGTGGATCGGGCTCGGACGGCGCGACGGCTCCGCTGTTGTTCACACGGACGCTACGTACCGTTCGGCCAGACCAAACAGGGATGTTGGCGATAAGCTCTTCGACCAGCATCGACGTGGCTTTTCGACGGATCGCCTCCGCCTCCTTCGCCGTTTTATCAATGTGATCGGTCAAAGCCTTCATGACCGAATCGACGTTGTCTATCGTGATCACGTCAACCTCACAGTGATCTTGTAGATAGGCTTTCCAGGAACGTCACGAATACGAATTATTTGGTATCGCGAGCCGTCTATCGTCAGGGAATCGTCGAGCTTAGGGATGAAGCCTAGATCAAGCGCCGCAACAAGCAACTGCATATCGCGCTCATCCACGTTCTTGTTCGACTCGCCTGCCTTCTCCTTTGTCAAGACGCCTTGGACAGTGGAACTCACCAACGTTTCTGTTTGAGCGTCCGTCACAGGGTCGTAGGCGCCGATAGTGACGCGCTCGAAGGTGCATGTGGCCTTCAAGTTGCCAACGGCCTTGAGAGCGTTCTGAGCGGCCTTAGCGACGACTTCGGCTAGTCCCATGATTACACCCGCTGGATTGGCGCGAAGCCGCGCCCGCTTGATGATGAAACGCGGCCAAGGCCACACAGGATATCATTCAATCCTGGCAAGAATCGCTGTGCGTTCGGGTTGTATCCTTCCTGGAATTTGAGCGTGATGACATCCACCGTCAGCTCAGAAAAACCAGTCGTATCTGAGTATCGAGTCGGGTTGTTCTCCGGCGTGGCTAGGAAGCAGGCAAGCTCACACACCGCGTCTTTCACACGCTGCGGAACTTCGTCTTCCGCCATTGGAAGATCGTCGCAGTCCACCGCGCCGGTTCGCGGCCAACGTAGCTTCTGAACGGCGCCGATGATCGTCCCACTCCACTTCGTGCGCTGGTCGAGCCAACGCGTTGACGAAATAAGCAAGCGTTCTTTTTCGTCCTCGCTAAGCGCATCCCACGTTGGGAAGTTGAGGGAGTCGGCGAGATAAGCGTCGGCGTCAGCCAAGGAAACATAGCTGTTCGCGCCAGTGACAATCTCGCCAGTTTCGACGACTAAAGGCATCAGACGTACTCCCGACTCTTCTTCCACATCAGATACAGGCCGATGATCGTGCCAGTGACAACCACGCCCGCGCCGAACGCGATCCACGGATTCTGGAGCAGTTCACCGATGTACACAGCCGACGCGCCGAGGGTAGCCATCAAAGTGCCGCCGAGTGTCTTTCCTTCGGTGGTCTGCGCCACGTCCTTCGCGGCTTCGCCCGATGGTTTCGTCACAGGCGCTAGATCGACCTTCGGGACAGGCGGCGCGATCTTCTCAGGCTTCACGCCAGAGATCGCACGCCCTTCGAACATAGCCTTCTCGTCGTTGCGGCGATTGACCAAGCCCTTCAACGTGACGTACTTATTTGTGCGCCGGTCGCGCGCCTTTACCCAGCGAAGAAACTGGCCGGCGGCGCTCGCCATGTCACCCGCGTTGATCCGCTTGAGAAGCGTGCTCCCCTTGAGATTGCCCACACCTACGTTGTACGCGAACGACAGAACCGCATCGTACTGGTACTGCTTGAGCGGAACCTTGAGAAGCTTATTTACCTGCCGCTCCATGTCTTTTAGTTCACGAATCATGAACTCTTCGGCCTGCTCTTTCGTGATCGTCATTCCGCGCGTCACCTTGATGCCGAGGCGCGCGTTATTGATCGACCCGTATCCAATCGTGAGCACGCCAACAGGATCACTGTAGGCTTTCAGGTACAGCCCCTCCCACTTCTGAATCAACTTGTGACCAGACGGAGACATCGTCGTTGCGCCGATGACGAACTCGTCCACGGCGGTATCAAAATCGTTTGTCAAAGTACGCGCCATGCGTCACTCCCTTCGTCGGCTTCTCCAGCCAAGTGTTAAAAACATATCAGCAAGCACAGGACCGAGATTACCACCAAAAATCGAAGCCGTGATGATCGCTGCCCACTCGGGCATCGTGTCATTCAGCAGTTTGTAGATAATCACGCCGAGGGCGGCAGAGAAGGCCACCTTCAAAACTGTGCATGTCACGCGTATCGCTACGAGTGAAGTCTTAAGCAGCATTGTCGTCGTCCTTTCGGTCGTGAGGACGGCGAGGTTCGTGATTTCCTCCGCCGAAGCGGTTCTTCATCGAGCTAGAAATGAAGTCAAGACCCTGTGTTCCTAGATAACCGCCAGCGCCAGCCGCGATGATTGACCAATCCGGCGAGAAACGCAGCACAAATTGCACCATCATGTAACCGGAGAAACCGGACACGACGGCGTGCGCGAAAAGCATGCCTATTTTAGGAGGGCTACCAGTCTTGAGATACTGATCCAGATAACGCGCGACACCGCCCGCCATAGCGATCAAGACCCACATGATCTCCGCTCCAAACGGGAGGCTATTCATATCGTCTCCGTTTACAAACTAACTCTGGATTATATCCTAGAGTCGCTTTATTGTTCCACCAACACAGGATAGTTATTTAGTGATGTCTTGTGTGAAGATATATTGTCCCAGCGCGATTGTTTGGATTCTACCTGTCCCGTCCGTCATCTGGATGTCGTAGTAGTATGTTTTAGGCACTTGCGTAGCCTGCATCAACGAAGGCACAAACTCCACCTTACCGCCGGCCGCGTCTGTGATTGTTCCATTGATTTGGAAAACCTGCGTCGCTGAATCAGTCGGCGCGCGTCGGCGGTCAACGGTTAGTCTGAACACATATCCTGTGATGTCCAGCGGCGTCCCCGCCGAGTTTGTCACCGTGATCTCGTCAGCCATCGTGTCGCCCCGGTAACGGCGAATTGTCTCACCCATCACGAGCGCTCCTCGATTTTTGCGTTAACCAATGTCGTACTGTTCCGTAATGTAGTGCTTACCCCCGTTCCTTCCAAGACCCGAATAATCTGGCCTCTGGGCGACAAGCTGATAGTCAGAGTCCGACTTGGTAGTGCAACGATGAGCGTTCGAACACCATGAGCGCTCGTCGTCGAGCCTGCGGTCAGTACGGTATCAGCGGCTGAAACCGCGTTCAGTATCGCCTCGATCAAAAGGCCAACATCGAAGGTTCCGCTCGAAGTTCCCTCGGCGGACATCTCAGACAGTGTGACAAGAGCACCGCTATAGTCCGCTGCCGCCATACCAAGGGCGTCCATGACGCTGTCCTGGAGCCTCACAGCGGTCCAGGAGGCGTCTGCGGCTCCGATGGCGGTTGCGATAGCCTCAAGCACGATAACGGCGCTGGCGGACAAGCCAGCGGCTCCAGCGGCGTCCATTTCGCCTTCGACGATGAGTCCGATCTGAGGCGTGAACGTTCCGGCGCTCGTTGCTGCCAGCGCGCTCAGATAAACGCGCGCCGAGTCAGCATCGAACGTACTAGTCGAAGGCGCCTGGAAAACAGACACGGACACACGTTGTCCAGCCAAGTCCGAAGCGGCGGCTCCCTCGGCCAGGAGCGCCGACAGTTTGACAGCGGTCATGATGAACGCCGATACAGCGGCACCGACGCTTGAAAGTGAAGATTCTTTCACAGCGGACGTTGTGAAAGATATCGTCGATGTGCCGTCACTGAACATGACGGAGGCGGCCGAGTCTGTTAGAAACTCAACAGTGACGTCACCGCCTGCGGCGAGAATGGACGCTGCCACAAGTGCCGCGTCGAAAGCGGTGATGGCGACACCCGAAGAGGACAGGGCGCCCCCGCGAATCTGTTGGATAACGTAATCTGTCGTGGCCACGCCTTCCGCCGATAGGGCGGCCAGTCGCAGCGCCTGTGCGATGATATCCGTGGCTCCTCCGCCAACCATACCGAAGGCGGTCGCAGCGATGAGCTGCGCGATTCCGGACATAACGCCGGCTCCCGCCGACGCGAGAGCGCCACCGCGCACGCCGCCAGCCGGTAGCGTTGCCGCTGCTTGTCCGTCCGCCGAAAGCACGGCCGAAACCAAAGCAGCAATGTCGAAGTCTGGTGTAGCCAGACCAGTAGAGGTTAGCGCACCGTTTCTGATAGCGGCGACGTTCAACGTTTCCGCTGATATTCCGGCCGCGCTGTAAACAGCGGCGCGAATCTGCTGAGCCGCAACGGAAACAGTTGCAACGCCTGCGGCTGACATAACCGCGTCGATGAACTGCGCTACGGTGAAATCAGTCGCGCCAACGCCGCTGCTGTTCAGAACGGCGTTACGAATCGCCGCAGCGCGAACATCATTGGCGGATATACCCGCTGCATTCATCGCCGCGTCTATAACGGCGGCGGCTTGTGCACTTAGCGCGCCTGTTCCCGCGCTCGACAGCGCAGTGGTTGACACAAGGGTGGCGTCTAAATCTGAAACCGCGCCCGCCACCGCAGATAGGATGGCGTCCTTGATGGCTATGCCCAGCAAGCTGGTGGCGGCGACACCCTGCGATGTCAGTGCCGCGCTTATAACTGCCGCCACCGAGAATGACGCGGCACCGATAGCTGTTGAAGTGATGGCAGTTGTCGAGATTCTTACAGCGGCGTACTGCGCGGCACCAACGCCAACGGCGGAAATACTCGTCGGTGTGATTCGTACAGCGGTCAGTGCTGGCGTCGCCTGCCCGATTGAGCTTACGGCAGCGGGGATTACCCGTGAGCCAGCGAGACTGGTAGCCGCGATTCCCACGGCGCCTAGAACGGAGGCGACAACGCGTGCGGCGGCAAGCGCGTCAACGGTTGTTCCGCTGGCGTTCAAGACCATAAGTTTTATGATAGCCGCTGACAAAGATGTCGCGGCAATACCGGCAGACGACAACGCCGACGTTCCGATGCGAGATGCGACAAGCGCATTCACCGCAGCGCCGGACATAAGAGCGACGCCCGCACCAACTCGAACGGCTGTAAGAGACGGCGTTGCGACTCCGGTAGAAGACAATGCGCCGGGTAGAACAAACACAGCATTCAGCGTGTTTGCGCTAACGCCCGCTGCGGCTAGAACAGAATCGACGAAGGTTCCGGCAACGGACTCGAACGGAAGTAATGTCGTATCAACAGTGATGCCGGGTCGCCAACGTGCCTGTGTTATGCGATAGAACCTTCCTGCGCTCAGGCGATAGAGGCTTTTAGACATTGTGCCCCCTTATCCTGAGACGAGCGTAATCGAACCCGAGTATGTTGTTGCGGCTGTGGCTGGCTTGATGATCTCCAACCCGGCGAGACAAGCGTCATCGAAGATGCGCACCAGATTGAACGCAGTGTTGATGCCATCCGTGTTTGTGACGAAGTTGAGCAGCGGATGAATGAAGAACGCTATCGGATGTCCGATGACGAAGTTGATCGCCCCCGTTGCAACCGCTGCGGAACACTGCATCTGAGTGAGGTTTCGAATGCCGGAATCCCCAGCCGCCAACGGCGCGAACCATTGGTTCAAAGGATGATCGATTCGAGCGATAATGTTGCCAGAGTTTCCTGTCAGCGAAGGGAGCGTGCTAGCGGCGTTGTCCTGGTCCTGATACAGACACGTGGTCCAGTTATGCGCCGTCGCCGCAAGCGCCGTCGTGCATTCGACGAAGAGGAAATTCCCGCCAATATAATCGGCGGCTCCAGCCGTCGTGCTCTGATATCGTGTGGGAACGCCAGTCACCGCCTCAGTTGCGGTGCTGTTCATCGTCTTGGCAACGTCGAAAATTCGGTCATAGATCAGGAGTGTGTTGCCCGTAGAGTTACACACCGTGTTGGCGCTGACGAAGTGTAACGTATCGCCGCCGCCCGCGTTAGCCCATCCTACCAAAGCTCCTGTCGTGGCTCGCGTAGGCTCACGTCCGCCAGGAGCCGCCGTTGCGTTAGCCCCGGCCGCCGGCTGAGTTCCAGAAGTCCACAAAGAATTTGTGCCACCGATGACGCCTGTCACACCAGATTTTTGGAACAATACTTCCTGGCGCTTAGCGTTTGTTGTCGCCTCGGTGATGAGATCGGACAACGAAGCGAAGCCGGCATTAAGGCGCGCGCGATTACGCGCAGAAGCTACGCGAACCGCACGTTCTAGACGTCGTTGGAGAATGACTGCGCGATCCATGAAGGTGGTTTCCCATCCTTCACGGAAGTCGCCGATAAAGTCGCCATCTTTGGTGATGAACACCGCACCGGGTACGCCCTGTAGAGCAATCGGCGGCCCGTACCATCCGCGCATAGCTGCGGATAGTTCTGTGGCCTTTTCCGTCCCGATGTACCGTTCCAAGCGTCCAGAGTGGGTGGATTTATAACCTGAAAAGTCCATGACCCACTCCTGCTCTTAGTCTTCGGTGATCGTGCTCGTTGTTGTGATGCGAGGGATCGTTCCGGTCGTGACCGAGATGGTCGGCGTCAGTGCGCCCTTGTAGAGAATCTTACCCGCGCCGCTCACCACGGTTCCGACAGCGGCGTGTGTCGCCGTGCCGCCCGCGCCGCCTGTCATCTGGCCGAACTCGATGTTCGCGACTGGTGAAACAGAGTTGGCAGTGACGGTCCATCCGCCAACCGTACGCGCAACAGATACGCGCGCATAACCGGTGTACGAGATTTCGCTTGTCGTCTGGTCGCCGGCCTCGCCTGGATCGGCGGTGTGGAGCGAGACGAACAAGTTTGTCAGCGGTGACGCCGCTGCGTTGTCGGCGATATTCGCGATTGCTACCGCGTTGAAAATCAGCCTTAGAAGATCGTTCTCGAAGGTGTTACCCTTGCTCATGGCAGGCTCCTGTTATCGTTGGGCATCGGCGCTCCCATTATATAGGAACGCGCCGAGGCCATTAAAAGTCTTAGCGCCCTGCCCGGATCGCGTCGCGCGTTGACGGCGGATCGAGATCGTCGTCCTCGGGATCGGCGTCAGGGTCGGTATCCTCGGGCTCTTCGTCCATCTCCGTCTCGACATCGGTGTCCGTGTCGCTGAGATCGGCCTCGCCGAGATCAGCGACTTCTTCTTCTTCGATGTCGGGAGCTACGTCGAGCGAAGCATTCGCCGCGTTAGTGCGGCGCGCGATACCGCGCGGATTGTCGAGAACGTCTTGCGGATTCGCCACGTACGGCCCTTTGACCTTCACGTGTCCGATTCGGCGCCAGCCGTTGTGTTGTTCCATGTCGAGAGCATTCTGCGGTGTCATGATCTCGATCTTACCCGTCTCCGGGTTCTTCATCTTGACGTGGAGTGCGTGCATTGTGTGTCACCTTATGTTGGCCGCGAGTCAATGCGGCGCGGACGTAAAATACATCCGCGCCACACTATATCATCAGTGACCTACGTGGACAAGCCAAGCGTAGTAAGTGAGCGACGGAGTCGTCCCGCCGACGTCGTGCTTGAGCCGGATGAAGCGCGCGCCAGGGAGGCGATCCTTGACCGACTTTGCATCAACCATGATGATCGTCGGACCAACGGCCACGACGGTCTGCCGAGCAACCTCGACAGGGACCGTGAACGCTTCGTCCGTCGAGACTTCGAGCGCGAACGCGTAAGTCTCGTCGGTGCTCGCGAGATCGAGAGCCGACACGACTACCTGTGCGCCGATGCCGTCCCAGGGAATCTCGTTGTTATCCCAATACGCAGTGACGAGCGTATTGAGCGCCTTTGCTGCCGACTGGCCATCAGCGGTAACCGCTGCGGAGCCGGGTGCGCGAAGCTCGACCGATGGGTCGGCGTCGCGGATGTGGCGGACTTTGCCTGCCATAGTTGCCATAGTAGTGCTCCTTCCTCAAGATGCGGGGTTAGGGTAGTGACGACCAATTAGGTCGTCACATCCGCGTTGGTGATGCCCCACACGCGAGATACAGAGCGAGGGTGCATGACGGCCATGCCGACGTACCACTCGATGCGAGTGCGGAGAACCGGCTTACTCTCCAACTGGCCGAGGTCTTCGACGTCCATTGTCCCGTTCTGGAGACCCATGACGTAGCCCTCTGCGAGACGTACTGCGTAGATCGACGTGCTCGTCGAGCCACCGGCTGGGCCGGCCTCGTTGAAGTCGATGATGCGCTGGCCGAGATGGTTCGTATCGACGATCAGGATCGGAATGCCGTTATACCGATTGATGCGCCAGCCGAACGAGTTGGGCTCATCTGTGGTGATGTCACCACCGACGTTCGCGCGCGCCGCCTTGATGAGCTTGCGCTGCATCGCGAGCGACATGACAAGAGCGTTTGCGCCCTCGACCTCGTCGATTGCGGCGTCCAGGGCTTCGAGCGACAGAGCGCCGTTGGCCGAAGGTGCCGATAGGTCAGCCGGGAAGAGCTGGGGACCAACCACGCGTGCGCGGAGGCCGTCGAACTCGTCCACGTTCGTGACGCTGTTGCCGTTGATCAGGCGGTCTGTGATGAAGCCCGAAAGAGCCTTGATCTTCTGGCCCTCTTCCTGCGAACGAACGTCGCCACCAACAGTCTTGACGAGGAACTTGTCCACGTCGAGGTCGCCACCAGCGATGCGCAGGCGCTCGGTCTCAGGGTTCACGATGCCGACGCCCTCGGTGTACCCGCCGTTAACGGCGCGGAACCCGATGTTCGGCAGCTTGCCCTCAACCTGATAGCTGTACGCGTTGCCCTGGATGTCCATGAACGGCATAGCCGCCATTAGGGGCGAATTGCCAGCGAACATTTCGATCACCGCTGAGCGCTTTGTCTCAGACGAGAATCGCTTGCTGGCCTCCATGAGAGTCATTGCCATGAGTATTCTCCTTCTCTCTCAATCCTCGGGGTCACAAACCCCAGCTTGTGACCCCTTCCAGGGTCGATATCGGTCAGGACTTACTGACCGTTCCCGTGTCGGTTCGCCAGCTTTAGCCGCTCCATTGCTGGGAGCTTGGCAATTTCAGCCTGGGACAAACCGCCCATTCCTTTTCCGTCGCCGTTGCCACCGCCTGCGCCGCCGCCACTTGAGCCGAGGAAGAAGTATTCGTCGGTAGACCGGAGTTTCTTGAGCCATTCCGAGATCGTCATCGGCGTGGTTCCGTCTTCGCTCCAGATTGTGTTGCCACCCGAATCCTTGGGAAGCATCTTACCGTTGTCATCGACCACGAAAACTCCGCGCGCTGCGCTGAGAATGTGGGGCATAGCCTTGGGGTTGACACCGACCTTCGGATCACCCGCCGCGATGCTGACTGCCGCTTCGATAACGCTTTGACGATACTTGTGATCGACGGTTTCTGCTGCCGTCTTCCACTTGAGAGCATCTCGGGTCAGGTTCTGCACGGTTTCATCGTGGGCACGCTTCATAGCCTCTGTGCGGCTATTCACTTCGACCTCAATCTGGTCGCTGCCCTTGATCTTGCCGTCCTTCACCTTTTGCGCGACGTCACGAAGTTCCTTGATCTCCGCTAGAAGATCGTCCTCGGTCTTGCCTTCCGGGATCAACGGCTTGATCTTGGCTTGGAAAGCGTCGAGTCCCTCGACCTTCTTCGACAAGTTTGTGTTGTTATCCCGAAACTGGTCTAGTCGCTGCTTGGCGACCATTGTGACCGAGAAGAATTTCTCTTCGCCTTCCGTCACTTCCTTCAAGTGCTCGTGAAGCTCCTCTGGAGCCTCTTCCTTGGTCTTGAACTTTAGCTGCATGCGTGCATCTCCGATGCGACGTGCTTACACACCCTGTGCAAGCTTAGATCGACATACATTTAGTTGTTAACCTTAAAATGTCAATAGGCTAGGTTAACTTAGCCCGTCGTGGTAGACTTCTTAGCCGCCGGCTTAGGAGTCTTTTGAACTTCGAACCGTCTGGTGCGGGCAGACTCCTCCATGCGGGAAGCCTCCGCAGCCTTGTCGGCCCGTATCTGGTTCTTCTGGATGTCCACCTTTATCGATTGCTCGCGCTCCGATAAACCTTCCTCGTGGTCGCGATCAAGCTGCTTGTCCTCCAGCGCCAATTTCGTCTTGGCGTCAGGGAAGCCTTCACGCATCGCGTCAACGTCAGGCTGGTTCGGGAACTGCGCCGGGTCGTCGAGCATTTCTTTGAACTGCTCAAGCGTAACCTCGTCCGAAATGAACTCAGTTTCCTGCAACACGCGATAAACTTCATCGATTGGCAGAATGCCTGACTGATAAAGCGCCGCGATAGCCCGAAGCTCACGCGCTCCGATATTGAGAGACTTGAAGTCCTGGTTGAATACGACGCGTGCCGTCTCCAGCGACTCCATATTCTCCCACCACAGGCGCCAACGAACCAACGTCGTGAAACCGGAACCCAAAGACTCCGTCACGTTGATAAGAATGCTCATTTCGTTAGCTTGCTTGAGCTTGAAAATGATTTCACTCTCGCTCGTAGCAGCCGCCCGAATGCCCATGATCCGGCCGCCGAGCTGGGATATGGCCTCTTCTTTTTCGATGAGAGACGTCGCAAGCGTATTGAGTCCGGTACCGAAGAACTCAATGATGCCGGGCTTTTCGCCTGGGGCTGTTTCCCAAACTACTGATGGACCGACGACGTACTCCGCTTGCTCGGTCTGCGCCGCAGACTTCGCGACATAATAGACCGGAAGAGCGGTAAAGAATCGCCCGTGCTCAAGCTGCGCTGACGTACGATAGTGCGCAAGGTTGAGTGTGGCGATGTCGATGACAGGCGAGCGTTGGATCGGAAGGCCAGGGGCATTCGGACCAATGATTGTCATCGGAATGAACTGGAGCGGCGCACCGTTTCGAGTCGGCCGCACTGTTCGTGTCGGCTGCGATCCGATGCTATAGTTCCCCATCTTATTGTCGAGGAACGTTGGCTCATAGACTTCCTGAATATAGTTTCCGGCCTCGTCTAGCCGAAGAACGCGATAGCGTGCCGAAAGGGTGGGGCGGTCGAGAAAATCAGCGCCCAATACACCACCGATAAGGTAATTCGGTGTCTCAATGATTTCACGTAGTAGGACATAATCCAAAACCTCCTTACCATCCACAACGGTCGCGCGCCATGAAAGAATGTTTTCCGCCAGATACAGCGTGAAATAAGGTGGGTTGATTCCGCGCTCGTCACGATCCACAAGGATGCCTACGCGGCCAATGGCAAAAACCTCATGCGCGACGAGCTTGGCGAAAAGGTTCAAGCTGGCACCTTCGGGGGTGACCGATTCGAACTTTTTCAATTCTTTTGTTGGGACGTCGAGGACTTTGACGTTGCGGCGGAATACCGTACCGACAAGCCCGTTGACCGTCCGAGCCAACATGTTGACGAACACAGCGCGATCACGATAGTCCGCGTATGTGGCTCCGGAGTCCTTACCGAGAGGTGGCAGATACAACGGTCCCATGTCCTTAACCCGGCGCTCGCCGGCCATAAGGTCGCGAATCAAATCCCAATCTTGCTTGTGATACTGGTAATCGGGGTGCACATAATTGTAGATGTCGCCCGCCGCCCGTAGGGCCGCGAGGCTGTGTGCATACCGATTGACGCCGCGTGCCGCCATGTGTGTCAACCTCTCTTGATACACATAGTTAACAACGCTGCGTATAAAAGTCAAGGGCGCCCCTCGCGGAACGCCCTTGGCATCTCTGTTGCAATCGTCAGGGTATCACTCGTCGATGACGGCATCCGTGACGTTGTTGGCGATCTTGTCGGACTTCGCCTTCTGGCCCTCGATGAGTGCCAGGGTGAAGACGCCGTCGCCCGTGCTCTTGACGGAGTTCATGGTGAACCCCTCGTCCTTGATCCAATCCTTCTGCAACTCCAGCTTCGGCAGGAAGACCTTGTTGGTCCGCCCCTTCGGCACGAAGTGCGTCTTGGCGTTGGTCACGACCGGATGGCCGACCTCGACGCTGTCGCCATCACCGGGGCTCAAGCGCAAGCTAAGCTCGTTCTTGAGGTCGCTGATGAAGCGGCGCATGGAGCGGACAGCCGAGTCAGGGCCGGTCTTGAACAGGTACTCGATGCCCGTCTTGGCGTCCTTGAGCGGGATCGTGATCTGCTCCTTCCAGCCGTCCTTCTTGTTGTCGTCCTGGGTGTAAGGCCCATGGTCCGGCAACTCGTCGGCCTCTGGAAGAGTGGGCCGCGCCAGGAGGTTCCACGAGACGCTGTCAAAGACCTTTCCGTCCTTCCAGCAGACGTAGCCGTGGGTGATCTCCTGCCAGTTCACGGCGAACCGGGTGCCGACCGGCACCGGAGTCTCACCGTCGTTCTCGCGAACGTAGAACTCGCCGCGCTGAGCGTTGAACGACAGATACTTGTGGGTCGGGACGCCGGAATTGGCGACCGACTCCTGCAAGCGCTTGAGGTTCGCAGTCATCGCAGCACGTGACAAATTGACCATATTGCTCATCTTGGTAACTTTCGCTAGTTGGTTCACTTTCTAACAACCCTGTATCGGGTGTCCTATTATGTATCACTCTTTCGGCTAACTTGCAAGCGGGTGTATCCCTTTCCCATCTTCTTGTATGGAGACAGATCGATGCCGTCCTGCTCCATCGCGTCGGTGTCCAGAGACTCCCGCCCATCGAGCTTCGAGTACGCGACGTTGTAGCCGGGGATGTTGGCGCCCTTAGTGCCGACCGCGTTCAAGAACCGTTTGATGTCTTCTGAAAGCTCGCTCTTCGTTTTCTCTTTGACCTTGATCTCATCGTCGATGGCTTTGTACTCCGTCGCCATGCCCGTGAGCGTCTTGATCTCGTTGTCCGTCAGAAGCTCTTTGGTCTCGGGATACTTTGACAGTTCCGAATCCCGGCAGGCGGCCTGGAACGGGCAATAGCGGCACTGGCCGTTGTGCACGCCTTCCGCCTTTAGCTCGTAGGGATCGGTCGCCGAGAAGACGGCCTTGGCACGCGCCTTGGCTGCGTTGTAGACGACGTCGTCATACTGGACGATGAAGGGTCGAATGTCGTAGAAGTCAGCCGCGTTGACATACAGGATGACATTGAACTCGGGGCGGAACTCAGTCGTCTCACGGAACAAGCCCATCTGTATGATGCCCTGGCCGCGATGGATGAACTTCTCTTCTTGCAAGTTAATGCGTGGATCGACCGACTTGATCTCGGCGCCGAAGCAATCACTTTTAATGTCAGGGACGTCGTACTTCGCGAGGATGTCGCGGCGCTCGGGGAATATGAGCGCGTCGGGCGTCGCCGAGTTGAGGTCTTTCATCAACGTGATCTGATCGTCGCCAGCGAACTTGACGCGCTCTTTGCCGAATATCTCGTAGAGTTTCGGGACGACGTAATGGTTCTCGATCAGGTTGCCGCGCTCGGCCGCTCCAAGGCTGCTGGCGGCTGCTAGGTGGGCCGCGAACTTGGCGAACCACGAGCGTCGTAGACAACCGAACGCCTCGGATGCCCCGAGGGTCTTAGAGCGGTCATGCATCCAGACGCGCTGTGCGGACTCGATCTTCTCGATGAACGCTTTCTTAAAGTCGAACAGTTCTGCCAAAATACAAACTCCCGGTTCCAAGATGGTGATGTACCATAATGGAACCGGGAGCTTGTGTCAAATCGAGACTGATCAGTCCTGTGCGGCCTTGATCAGGACGCGAACGTCCTCGACCGGATGATCGCCACCAACGTCGTCGGCGTACACCACGAAGACATCGACGCCGTTTCCGGCAAATGCACCAGCGGCCTCATCGTCGATCTCCCGGAACGTTCCATCCGGCTTCTGGATGTAATACTCGTTCTGGTAGTCGAACTGATGGCCGTGGTAGGTGATGTCAGTCGAGTCGTACGTGTCGGCCTCGCTCACCATGGCCGCGAGAGTCGACTCAGCGACCTTCGGATACTTGGCCCGAAGCTGGCGAGCCAGCCTCCGCTCGTCGTCGGTCTCCCACTCGTCGTCCGGCTCGTTCCCGATGTCCGCCGAGTCGTCATGGAGGTTGTCGCCCCAGGCGAAGTTGTGCTTCTCCGCCGTCTCATTCACCGCGTCCGGAGAGAACACACCGTACCGCTCCAGGATGCCGGCCGACTCCTTGCCGTCCATCTCGCCGATGACCGTGTACTGCCACACGCGCATCTTGGCGTTGTTGTAATCGCGAGGGACCGCGACGACCGCCGAAGGATTGACCTTCACGATCATGATCTTCGAACCGCCGCTGCCGTAGTGCGGCAGATAGTCCTTCGAACAGACGTGCAGCCCAGCCGAGCAAGTCTGGTCACGATCAGCCTCGACCTCCCACGGCTCCATCTCGCAGACCTTGCCGACCGAGTTGTCGAACGTGCCCGAGTAGATGTCCATGTAGTTGCTCTTGACGATCTTGTACGCCAAGAAGTCGCCGTCCGGATGGATCGGAAGCTTGTTGTGCTCCATGAAGTCGTACAGCGACTGCACGGCCTCGCGGCGCGGGTTCTTGAGAAGCTTCTCCAGGAACCGGAGCATCGGACCAGCGTCGAAGCCCTCGGCGGCCATCTGCATGATGCGCTCAGTGAGCGACATGTTCAGCATCTTGCCCTTGTAGGCCACGCCGTCGTCGTTCAGGACGAAGTCGCCGTACGCCTGCGTGGCGACACTGATCTTCTTCTTGAAGTCCATGAGAGCACGAATGTCGTCGGCGCCGGCCCGCTCTTTGAGCGCCGTGATCACCGCCTCATACGAGGGATGGTCGGGCGTCCAGGTGAACGAAGCGCCGTCCGTGAAGTGCACCGTCAGCGCGCTTCCCGTCTTGATGAACCCGTAATCAACGGGCGATGCGTTGGTGATAGTCATACCTTGATCGCTGCCTTTTTCTGGTGGTCAATAAAGCTGGCCTTGGCTTTCGTCATCTCGTCCCGCATACGCTGAACGATGGGGACGAGCCCCGGATAGTCCGTGACTTTAACTGACTGCACAGTAGCAACATCGAGCGTCGCAGTCAAGTAACGCGCGACATGTTCTCCACGATTAGGTGAAAGATAATTAAGCTCGTGGAGAAGAGCGAAATCATCGTTCAGTGACGTGTAGAGTCTGTTAACATCATTCATCACAGTGGGCTTCGGCGGATTAGGAACGCTGGCGAACAGCGCGGACGTTCCCGTACCGGTTGCAGTGATCTCGACATGATTCTTCGCGCTCTCTTGAGCATACGAAGAGCGAGAGTCCGTCATGTAAGCCGGCAGCAAGAGCATAGCCAACCCGTCATTCGACAGGGAGTCGATGATATCGAACATCCCGCGATTACCGAAGACATTCGCGTTCCGCAAGAAACTCCGGCTAGCGTCACTGAAAGAAACGCCTTTCTCCATCTCTCCGCACGCCGAGATGAGGTCATGGAACTCATCCATCAACGTCTTCACGACGCGAGGTGATGCCACGGTTTGAATCGTGTCGTAGCTATTGGAGATGGCCGGGACGGTGTATTTATCGAAAGCGGCCATGAACCCCTGGGCCAGGAGAGGGCCGAGGTCAATCCACTCATGGCTGTCAGGCTTCGCATTCAGCCGGTCCCGCTGGGACTCGGTGACCCGATAGATCGGGACTTCTTTATCCACGAAACCCAGCGCGTACGCGGCCTCAATCGCGCGGAAAAGAGCAGCGTTGTCGATCTTCCGGTGCGGCACGAACCCCTGCGGGAGACCGTTGCCGTACACCTTCACAGCGTTGATCACAGTCGCCGCGTCGTTATCGCTGAGCAGATGCACCGACGAGCCGATTCCAACGCGCGAGACGTAGTAGGCAGGCTCGTCGCTGGGTGCCTCGATCTTGTTCTTGTCCCAGCCCCAGCCGTAGCTTGAAGACGTGGCCTTGAGCTTGTAAACGGCCGTCTTCGAGTAGCCCTGGCGAACGACGGATGCGGTTGCAGCGTCAGGCGTGTACAGCGGGAGTTTGTCCTCGGTGAAGATGTCGCCGAGAATCTGAACGTCGTGCTCTTTGAGCTTCGCGATGCAGTCCTGAACGTCGAGGCGGTTGCAGCGGATGACTTGAATAGTCGCCCGATACGTTCCGTCGTACTGCCCGAAGCGCGCCTGGATGACACCCGTGGCGTGCTTGTAAACACGCTCCTGCCAGTAACGACAGACGCTCGGCAAGACGTACGTCAGATCGCCGATATCCCAAGTCACGCGCTCGGACTTCGTGAACGAGGCGCCGCCGACGATCTCTTTCTTGTTGTCCGCGCCGGTCATGGTGTTCGTCCAATAGAAGCTCGCGGACGACGTGTAGAACTTAGCGCTCGGTGAGATGACCTTCTCGTCAACGGTGAACTTGGACATCATACGCGGACGCGCATCGTCCGGCTTGAGCTTCAAGCTCTTGATGTAATCCGCCCAATTGTCCTCGACGACATCTTTGTAAAGGTCATGCATGTCCTTAGCCGACTGCACGACCTCGCCGATCTCAGGCGTCTGTTCGTTGCCCTGCTCGTCGCGAGAATACTCGACCAGATAAACCTGCTCAAGCCGGCTGACGCAGTCGCGGTGCGTCTTGATTCCCGCCACCTGGGCAGTGATGTTCTTCACGGCCTCCAGCATGAGCGCACGAATGTGGTTGTTGAGATTCTCGACGGACGGAGTGTCGTACTGAATCTTCTCTCGCGAGGCCGTCACGTTGAACGTGCCGAGCGCAGCGTCGAGATAAACCTGATTATCCTTCGCGCTCAGCTTGCGCAGGATGTTGCCCGTGGCTTGATCGAGACGAAGCTGGTTGACCTCAAGCGGGTACACGGCGAAGCCTTGGCGGATAGAGATATTCCCGTACCCACCGCGTGAATGATAGCTTCCTCGCGTCCGCTCGCGCGACGTGTAAACGCCCTCAGCGACCTTTTTGAAATTCTTCTGCGCCCAATCGAGCGGAGCCGCGCCATCGCCGAAGTCGCGGTTGAACTTGATGTTCTTGTCGAAGTATGCGAACGCCGAGGCGCGCACAGCAGACTCGAATTGCCCAACGAGATTGCTGCTGACAGGGATCGAAACCTCAACGCCGGACGGTTCCGGTGAGGGGTAACGACCGCCGAAATGAAGCTCAGGGATTCCGCTGGGCGCCAGTGCCGCTGTATAGACGCGCTTGTGCGTGCCCTCGAAGACGGTGATCTGGAACTGATCACTGATCGTGAACGGGCTCTTGGAACCCATACCGAAGAAACCGGTCTGAGTATTGTCGTCGCGCTTCGTCGAATGTCCAAGCTGTGTGTACAGCACCTGGACGAACTCATGCGACATGCCGTCGCCGAAGTCACGGACGCGGAAATTGTTGTTGAAGGCCGTAGGAAGGGAAACGAGAACCGTCTCATCTCGGCCGCTCTGAATTTGAGCGTCGATGGCGTTGGCCAAAATCTCACGTACGACTGAGGGAACTTTGGCCGAGTATAGGCCGTCCGTCATCAGCTTGAAAATGTGGCCGTCGATCTTGACGGAAAACTGCGTCACGTCTCCAACGACGCCGCCGAGTTCCAATTCGCTGTGCTTAACTTCCAACGATTTCATTGTGGGATTGTCCCGTTCAAGCTACCTGCTGAACGGGACAATACGGTCAGATCGACTCAGGGTCAATCGGAATCGGCGTCACCGACATGAGTTCTCGCCACACGGTTAACGTCGCCCGCACGTCGCCGAGAGCATCATGGGCGTCGAGCATCTTCCGCTTGGTGATTCGCGTGTAGACTTGATGAAGTTTCAAGTTGCGGTAGCCGCCGTTGCCGTTTGGCACCTGCAACTTAGCGGTCGCTTGCTTCATGACGCAATAGCCGTACGTATCGCCGAAGCTCGCCTTGAGCGGATCGACATTGGTTCCCGGATTGTGCCGAAGATAGGCGGTCTTCATGATCCAATCGTCGAACTCGATATTGTACGCGGCGCGCACCTCCGATGCGTCCAGATCAGCGCGGAACATCTTCAACGCTTCCTCGAACGGCACGCCGTGGCGCATGCAATAGTCGATGCTCTTGCCGTGCGTCTGTTGCGCGCGCGGGTGCATGATGGTCCCAGGCGGAGGTGCGATGATGACCACCTTCTCGGCAATGGGTTCCAGCGCGGTGTTGCACGTGATCCAACCTAGCTGGATTGGATACGCTTGCTCGGGGTGATCCGCTGAAAGCTTTTTCTGCGGAAGACCGGTCGTCTCGGTGTCGAAGACGACGGCGTAGGGTGCCTTTGGGTCGGCGGGTGCGTCTAGCGTCTGCGGGGTAACGTCGCTCATGCTTTGTCCTTTTCCTTTAGAACGTAGTAGTACATTTCCATACGGATGCGATGGACCGGTTTGTAGTCCAGCCTCCCGACATCCGCAATGATGGGCTTGGTGAAGAACGCGCGATGATCTTCAAACAAAAGAATCGTCTCGCCGTCGCGCGCAAAACGGATCGCATCCTCTCCAATGCCAGACATGTCTCGGCCAATGACAAACTCAGCCTTGACCTTACCTGGAGAGCCTAGCGAAACGGCCGGAAGTCCTTTCGCGTCAATGCCGGTGTAGAGAAGACGATTCAGATAACGCGCCAGGGAGGCCAGCTTCATGCGGGCATTAGCCCAGCGCTCAGACTCGCCCATCGTGCGCAGCAAAAAGTCGTCGAAGTCCATATCAGCACCAGCAAGTGCGCCGTGCTCGATATCCGGCAGCTTCACCAGTTCATCCTTGTTCTGCCCGCGAGTCTCGACCGTAAAGACTTGTCGCTCTGCGCACATCGCGCGCGCTAGCGGGCAGTGGTGGTAGAAGAACTCGACGAGTGACTCAACAGTGTTGTCGTTGATATTCATGACAGCCAGTACCGCTGTGAAATATGCTTCAACGCAACACGTCCGAGTCCGCGATGCTGACGCTCTTTGAACGGGACGATGACGATGCCCTCAGCAAGTTGAGACGCGCGACTGTCGCTCCACTTGGCTGCGTCAGAATCTTCCTCGGCGAGACTCCTGACGTGAGTCCAATCGAACGGACCCTCAAACAGAAGCGGAGCCAATGGAATGCGAACGGCCGCCGCGCGGACGCGGAGGTCGCTGTAGTCAAGCCAAGTCCCGGTCGTCGCATCGAGGATGGCGAACGCAGCGAAGCGAACCTCGCCGGGTTTCGCACCGTACTTCAACTCCTGAACGTCGCCGTAAACCTCGCCGTACAGAATGTGGCCGGGGTTCGCGCGGCAATACTCAGCAATTCCAGGGTAGCGCTCGAATGCGGTCCACCACCACGACTTGCTCTGTCCGTCGTCCGGAGTCTTCGACCACTGATTGCGCGATCCGACCCAATCCTCGCCCTCCCAATGAAGGAAGCGCGCATTCGCGCCATGCAGCTTCTCGGTGACGTAGACGTACTCACCGGGCTCGAAGACGTCGTGGTACTTCTGCAAGTTTTCCAGATCGAACTTGACCGTCATCAGTCCCGCAGGGGACGGGCCGGCTACTTTCGAGAAGCCGCCGTTCCGTGAATTGACAGCCGGCTCGTAGCGCACGATACCTAGCGGCTCCATCACGTTACGCCCGACGAGGTTGAAGTGGAACTCGACACCTTGCTCATCCTTATAGGTGTCGTTCTCGATCAGCCACTCCATCAGCGATGCCGGGATTGGAATCAACAAACCGTAGCTCACGGCCCCGCGAAGCTTCACCGCCTTCAACCGATGCGGTCGGCCGAGTCCCTTCTTGTCGAGAAACGCGAACTCCGGTCGCGTCGTGGGGACGACATAGTCGGGCTCGATGTATACGGCGAGGTCGCCGGGTTTGAAATCGCCTTTGCGGATGACACACTGCCAACCTCCGATATTGGTCAACTCCAGCGCGTCAGCGTCGGGGTGGGGCTCAACCGATTCGATCTCGACGATATTGACGGCGTGCGTTGACATAAGCTAACCCTCTTTCCTTAGCTCTTCGATAGCCGCCGTGAGGATTACCCGTCCGGCGTCATAATCAACCCAACAGTCGTCATCCCCGCGCATCTCTGCGGCGCCGACTGCAATACAAAGCTGCTCCATCCAGTCGCTATTTCCGAGCGGGCGTTTGCCGCTGAAATTTTCCGTCTCCTCGACTAGCTTTACCAAGCAGTCTAGAAGGAAGTCGCGAACCGTTACATTACTTGATGGGAGTTTTCGTGTCAACGCTTCTTTTCCGTCCATAGTCTTGTATCTCCAGCTTAGGTGGTTCTCGCCCGCAGTAGCAGCGGCCGGTCAATTCACTCAAATCGACTCCGCACCATGGGCAGTTTTTCTTCCAGTCTGTCGCGCTCATTAATGGCACTCCTGCCAGTTGTCACCGATCTTAGCGTCGGCCTCGATAGGTACCATCATCTTGAGCATGTTGCCTGCGACGGATGCCGAATCTCGGCATACCGCAGCAAGCTCTTCGGCCAATTCGGCGCGACAACCGAACTGAACCTCGTCGTGCGACCAAATCATGAAGACATAATCTCCATCATAGCCGCGCTTCCATCCGCGCTTCTCAAGCTCTTTGATGACGACGTAAATCCAGTATTTGCTGACGATGGCGCCCGATGATTGCAGACGTGTATTCAACGCCGAGTGCATTCCACGAACGCCGAGCAAACGCCCGTCGAGTGCCTGCAAATATCCGACAGTGGTGCGCCATACCTGGACACCGGTCGCCTCGTCTTCGGTCGTGCTAACTTGTCGCTCAACGAAGGCGTGCTTCCTCTGACGAATGAGTCGATGGATCGCCCTCAGCAATTGAGCCGTACCCGCAATACCACTGGTGAGCGCGTTCCGGAAATCGCGCCCCGCGATTTTCTGTTGCGTGGTGTTCTTCGTTGGGAATATGATACTGCCGAGCATCTCGTCACCGGCTCCGTAAAGCCATGCGAAGATGAAACGCTTAGCATCTGTACGATTAGGAATGCCAAGAATCTTTCGGTTCTCTTCATGGACATCCTTTTCCAACAGAACCTTGAGGAACTTGCCATCGTCGAACGGGAATAGATCGTTGGCAAACGCGCGCAACTCGATGCCCGCCAAGTCGGCGCCGACTTGCTTCCATCCGTCCGGCACATAAAACAGTGCACGACAATCGGCGCCCCACTCGCCTTCCTCGCCCCAGCCAACAACTTCGGTCGTCGGCGACAGGAGGAACTTAGCGACCTTGACCTTCTTCCGCTCTTCCTTCGTTAGCTCGTCTTTTGCCTGTAGGGTCGCGATCAAATTCTCAAGCTTCGCGACTTCGGCTGGATCGGTAACTTGATCGGGGTTTGGTACGGTGATCATCTTGATCGCCGGCACCTGCGAGATGTTTGGATTACTATGCGCGGCGCGAGCCGTTATCGTCGCGCACGGACGGATGCGAGGATGGATGTAGCCGTTCTCATCGACCAGTCTCAGCCACGCCTGCTTACCCGTCTTTAGCTGTCCCAGGCGTTTCTTGACGAGATAGTAGAGCGCAATTTTCTTAGCGACCGGGACAGTCTCGCCGAGCTTCTGTAGCTCTGGCTCTGACATAACCGGAAGGCCAGTCTTCGTGAATATCGTCGGGTGCCAACCAAGCTCTAGCAGTCGGCGCGCAACCTGCTCACGCGAAGTCACCTTGACCGGCTTGTAAATGATCGGCGTATACGAACCTTCGCCGACGAACAAGTTGCTTCCCTCGCCCGCCTCGTACATAGGCACGACGATCTTGTTCGGGCGCGGCGGTATTTGATCTGCCGGAAGATGCGCGTGCTTTTTCTTCCAAGCCTTGTCCTTATTATCTTCACGCAACACAGCGGGGTCTACGTGACGTCCCCAAAGCTCGCGCGACATCCCCTGTTTGGCCAACTCTTCGTCCGTGCGAAGATGCCAAATCCATTGGTCGGGATACTCGCGCATAAATGGGCTGCGGACGTTGTTCCCGTTATTTGAGTTCAAGATGGGCTTGGCCCACGTCTTCGGCTCGTAGCGAGGACCGAGGTCGGTCGCGATCTCTTCCTCAAGCTCCAACGCGCGCTTCTCTAGCACGCCGACAAGCTCAAGTGCCTTCTGTACGTTGAAGCGCACACCATCCTGCTCCAGCATCGACATCTGTCGCTGCATGAAGTGCTCCATCGCGATGGCGCGCTCGTTATTCGCAGGCACGCCGTCACGCATAAGCGGCAGGATGCGCTCAAGCCACAGCGCCTTGAGCACGCGAACGTCCTGGCGGCAGTATTCAAGCATATCCGGATTGAGAGAAGCCCAAGGGTCGAGCCCTTTCTTCTTCATCATTTCGGCGTAGTCGCCCTTCGCCATACCCAAGCGATAGCCCCACGCCTCCAGGCTGTGAGAGCCCATGTACTTTCCCTTCCATTCGAAGGGATTCACGATGCCGGCTTTGACGCGCGCTTTCTTTCGGTCGTTCTCACGATAGTCGAAGGTCTCTTTGATGTCGCCCATGAGGACTTGGCACATCACGAAGCTGTCGCGCTCTTTGCCCTTTGGTGCGTATTTCTTGAGCTTGCGGAGAACCTTTCCGTCGTAGTCGATCAGGTTGTGCGCAACAGTCATGTCTGCGTCTTCGAGAATACGAATACCCCACTCGATCTTCTCGGGGGTGTCGCAGACAGCTTCGAAGTCAGACTCAGCTTCCTGGATGACCAAGCAGTGAATGACCGATGGGTTCAACCCATCGGCCTCAAGGTCGTACAGCGCTGTTCTGAGTTTGATCATACGCGGAGCTTAACGTAACAGAACGGGACAGTCAACCGTGCGGCACGGGCATCCGGAGTCAGGCGTTCCGTGTACCGTGCAGTTCGTAACCCCAGGCTTCCACTGAGGCTCTTCGGGGTCGATGGAAAACACATACGTAGTTCTCGCGAACTCGACGCTGATCAAATCCTCTCTGCTAAAACGAGAAGCGCCACTTCTCAGGAGCAAATTGAGATTCAATTCGTATCCTCGGGCCGAGTAAATTTCGCGCACGCTGTGTACATAGCTGTCGTGTATTTCGTTGCACCACGTCAGTACGTCGTTGATACTGTAGCAGGGATAGAATTTGTTGAAGTCTTTGAAAAGAAGCAAGCTGTAGGCTTGTTCAATCATTCCGGACGCTGTAAGTTTACCTAGCGTAGCCGCCTGTACAAGTGTCTCATCTATAGACTTAACAGCGTGATCGATTGCCGGAGTCAAAATACATTCGCGGTAGTCGCCAGCCTTGAGGCGCCCCTCTTCTTTTATTTCGCGCGCTCGCTTCTGCGCCGCGCGCACAAACTCTGCCACATTCTGCACGTCGGCCCTGGTTATCATTGTCAACTCCTAGTACGTCATAGCCAACATCAAATTCTCGCGCGCCCGCGTGACGCCCGTGTAGAGGTACTGGCAGGCAGACTTCGGGTGCGGGTCATTGAACAGGACGACACTGTCCCACTCGCTGCCCTGCGCCTTGTGGCACGTGATGGCATACGGGAACATGACCTTGCATCCGTCGTAGTAGGCGCCCGCGCAGAAGCGATAGTGATCGTTCTCGTAGTCCGAACGCTGGCCGCGATTGTCGCTGATGCCCATCGCGTGGTTCTCAGACAGCATCAGATCATTGGCGTGCATGCGGATCGCCTGCTTGACACCGATACGATCAGTGATGATGCCAGAGAACAGGAAGTCACCGCGCTTGCCGTCCGGCTTGTAGTCGGTCAACTGCTCGAACGTGACGAGGTCGCCCTTCATGAGACCTTTGTCCGGCTCGTTCGCGTCGATCATCAACTGCTCGCCAGGAACAGGAAGGAACGGATACTTCGGGTCGCGCTTGCTGCCAACAAGTTCATTGCGAAGATGACGATTGATCGTGCGGCGGGTCTCGTTCCGATACGCGATGAACTGCGTGCCCTCGCCCATCTGGCGGAGCATGGCGAGCGGATTCGTGCTCGGAGTCGTGCGAACGCCGCACTTGTTGCTCGGCATTCCCTTAGCCTTGAGAATGGCGCGCGAAAGTGAGAGGATGGGCGAGCCGGCGCCTTGGCGCATGATCTCTTCGAGCTTGACGTTCGGACGGTCAAGACGGACAGAAAACTTTTCCTGGCCAACCGGAAACAACTGGTTGGGGTCGCCGAGGTAGACGGTCGGGAGTCCGAGCGCGCCGATGTCCGCGACAAGCTCCTGGCTCACCATCGAGGCTTCGTCAACGAACACGACGTCGAACATCTGTGCGACCTCGGCCGGGTCGCGCGGGAAGAAGCTCAACTTGTTCTGTGAACGATACTGCTCTTCGAGCTTGATGCGAAGAGCCGACAGAGTAGACTGGAGGCCGGAAGCGTCCATCCCTTGCCCGAGCGCGAACTCGATCTGCGCGGTCACCCCTTCGATGGCATCGATAAGATCGCTCATCGCGTCGTTGGGGCGCTTGTATAGCAGGCGGTGGATGGTAGACGCCTTGAAGTAGTTCTGCTTGCTGTTGAGCACCGTAGCGGCCTTACCGGTGGGTGCAATAACAGCGACGCGGACGCCGCGATCCTTCAACTCGGCAAGGATGTCACAGACGAGAGTCGTCTTCCCCGTGCCTGCGAGGCCGGCCATGACGAAACTGTCATTCGGGCGAGCTTCTACGAACTGCATGATCGCGTCGCGCGCGATTTGCTGGTCTTTGTTCCACGTCATCGTCATGTGCGTTGTCCTTGCGAGCTTTCTTTAGTTCCGCCCTCGTATCAGCCAGGGCGTTGTAGGCTGTGGATTTCTTGATCCCCCATTTGACACAAATTTGTTGGACCGTCGAGCCGTTCAAGAACTCTTGGTTAATATAAAACTTCTCGTCGGCAGTCAGCGGCGCGCGCTGGCCTTCGCGATCAATACCAACTCGGTCAAATGTTCTATACAGTGCGGGAGGCGTGATGTTGAATCTCTTACACACGCTGCGCACGGTTTCCCCGTTCGCAATCATCTCGGCGGCAAGCTCCGCGTCGAGACGCGACATCTTTCTATGCGCAACCATTAGGGACCAGCCAGAATGATCGCCGTGAAGATACCGAGGATGACAGGGATAGCGATGATAGCGAGCCAGCCCACAAAGCGTCCGAGGCGGCTGACGTCAATGTCCCACGGCATCTTGCCATCCTTGGCGCTGGTCAGCCAGTACGCTAGATAGATCGCCACGACGACGAAGATGATAGGAAGAAAAACTACGAGCATCAGTCTCTCCAGCCGAGCAGGCCCTTCACTCTTTTCTGCACCTTAGCATCGCCGAGATCGAGACGCAACAACCAAACATCGTCGAGCCCTGGACCAACGATGGCCGGCTCAGATTCTGGTGCGTCTTCGAAGCCGATCCATCGCGTGTAGATTTTGCGCAAATCTTCCTCGGCAGTCGTGTAGAGTTCGCGCGTCCACGTCGCCTGCGCCACTTGCCGGAACAGGCCGTGCAGCAGCCGCATATCGTCGGCTCGATGCAGAGGCGCGATACCTCGGCGGCTCCGTTCAGCGGCACGTAATCGAAAGTCTCCGGATCATTACACGGAAATGGAGGTCCAAAATGGACCCGGCAACAAGCGAACCCTTCCTGATGGAAATATTTGACGTTCGGGAGTAGATCGTATTTATCAACGAAGCCGGTCTTCTTGAGCTTTTGCTTTTCCTGCCTGTCAAGCGCTTTTGAATAAGCGCGAAGGCGGAGTTGAAAAATTTCATCAGGGGTCATGGTAGCAGTCCTTCGTTCTTTGGTCCGCAGGGAAGAAGCGCGATGTTGTATTGGTTCTCGTTCGCCAGCACAGCCTCGGCTCTTTTAGCGGCTAGTGATTTGTCTGCGGCCTTACGGTCGTCGAACAAATCGATAGTCTCTAGTATCTCGCGCTTATCGTTGATCCGATAGATGCCCCACGCATAGGGTTTACGGCGCGCCATTTAGAAGCTCCTGTCGAGCGATCTCTGCTCCAGCGAAAAGCTCACTGATGCTCTGTCGCTTAGAAATATAGCTCGATGCGAGCTTGGCGTCCAGCGATTCGTCGAGCAACAGATACTGGATCGTGACTTCACGCGCCTGTGTTATTCGGTGTACGCGCTTGAGCGCTTGCCACATGGCGGTTGCGTTCCAGTCAAGTTCGCCAAAGATCAACCGACAGGCGCGCGTGAGTGTCAGCCCTTCACCGGCAGCAGCGATGTTGCCGATGAAAATTTGAACCTTACCATCCTGAAATTCCTCGACGATGGTTTTGCGTTTCTTCGCGCTGACGCCGCCAACGACGCGTCGAGAAATCTCAGCAAAACGTGCGCGTACAGCCTCAACGTTTTCCTTGTGGTGGAGCATGACGACGATAGGTTCGTCCGGCGCAGCTAGCAGAAGCCCTTCGAGATGTTCGATCAGCGGCTCGATCTTCGCCTGACCGGTTATCTTGCGAAGCTTCGTCATCATATTGAAGACGGCAGGGATGCCCGTCAGAAGCTCCGCATGCT
>LNFM01003044.1_pt1 | contig 43868 bp, 46 predicted proteins | sample 596031 | NCBI WGS metagenome assembly LNFM01 (sample SAMN04254537, study PRJNA301005) | activated carbon metagenome | isolation source: dual media filters at the Ann Arbor, Michigan drinking water treatment plant | place: USA: Ann Arbor
TGCCCTATGCGATGGAGGTGATCGAATTCGGCCCGGCGCTGCTGTCCTACCCGCGCGTGATCGGCTTCGGTGCGACCATCCTGGTGGGCATCGCACTGTTCGTGCTGATGCGCTTCACCGCCACCGGCAAGGCGATCCGCGCGGTGGCGAAGGAACGCACGGGGGCGGCGCTGGTCGGCATCGACGTCGCGCACATCTACGCCGTGACATTCGGTATCGGCACGGCATGCCTGGCGATCTCGGCGGCGCTGCTGCTGCCGTCCTTCTATGTCTCGCCGCGCGTCGGCAATGCCTTCGTGCTGGTGGCCTTCACCATCGTGGTGCTGGGCGGCATGGGGTCGGTGGTGGGCGCGCTGGTCGGCGGGCTGGTGATCGGCGTCGTGGAGAGCCTGAGCGGCCTGTATCTGGGCGAGAGCCTCGGCCAGATCGGCATCTTCCTGATCTTCATCCTGGTGCTGCTCGTGCGCCCCACCGGCCTGTTCGGGGCGCGGGCATGACGGCGCGCGACCTGCTGCCGATCGGGGCCTTCGCGCTGCTGGCAGCCTGCGTGCCGCTGTTCGTGACCAGCAACGTGGTGCTGAATTTTTTGGTCTTCACGCTGATCATTGCGCTGGCGGCGCAGGGCTGGAACCTGCTGGGCGGCTATGGCGGGCAGTATTCCTTCGGGCATGCGGCCTTCTTCGGCACCGGCGCCTATGTCACGGCCATTCTCCAGGTGCGCTACGGGGTGAATGCCTATCCGGCCTTCGCGGCGGGCATCGGGATGGCGGCGCTGGTCGGGCTCGCCATCGGGTTCATGGCCTTCCGGTCCGGCTTGAAGGGATCCTATTTCGCGCTGGTGACGCTCGCCTTCGCGGAGGTGTTCCGGGTGCTGGCCAACGCGTCGGAGGTCACCGGCGGCGCGGCCGGCATCCTCATCCGCCTGCAGGCCAACCCGGCGAATTTCCAGTTTGCCGAGCGCGGCACCTTCCTGTGGGTCGCCGCCGCGCTGGTGACACTCGCGCTGCTCGCGACCCTCGCGCTGGAACGCTCGCGCCTGGGCGCGCAGTTGGTCGCGGTGCGCGAGAACGAGGCCGCGGCGCAGGCGCTCGGCGTCGATGTGCTGGCGGTGAAACTGCGCGCCATCGTGCTGTCGGCCGGCATGACCGGCGCGGCGGGCGGGCTCTATGCGCAGTACTTCCTGTATCTCGATTCCAGCATCGCCTATGGCACCTGGATCTCGGTCGAGGCGCTGCTCGCCCCCATCGTCGGCGGCGCCGGCACGGTGTTCGGCCCGCTCCTGGGCGCCGTCATCCTGCATGGCCTGGCGGAGGCCACGAAGTCCATTGCCGGCCGCATCCCGGGCATCGACCTGGTGGTCTTCGGCATCGTGCTGATCCTGGTGGTCCGCTTTCCGCCACGTGACATTCCCGGCCTGCTGCGCCGGTGGCGACGATGACCGGCACCGGCCCCGATCCGGCCTTCCTGGCGGTGCGCGGCGTGACCAAGCGCTTCGGCGGCCTGGTCGCGGTGAATGACGCAACCTTCGATGTCGCGGAGGGCGCCATCACCGGCCTGATCGGCCCGAACGGCGCGGGCAAGACCACGCTGTTCGCCGTGGTGGCGGGCTTCGAGACGCCGACCTCCGGCCTGGTGCTGCTGGAGGGCGAGGACATCACCGGCCGCAAGCCGCACCATCTCGCGCGCATGGGCCTCGCGCGCACCTTCCAGATCGTGCAGCCCTTCGCCGGGCTTTCCGTGCGCGAAAACATCGTGGTCGGCGCCTTCCTGCGGGAGAGCAAGCGCAACGCCGCGCTGGCGGTCGCGGAGGAGGTCGCGGCGCGTGTCGGCCTGACCGACCAGCTCGACAAGCCCGCCGCCGCGCTGACCGTGGCCGGGCGCAAGCGTCTGGAGGTGGCGCGCGCCCTCGCCACGCGTCCGAAGCTGCTGCTGCTCGATGAGGTGCTGGCCGGCCTGAACCCGTCGGAGGTGCGCGACATCGTCCCGGTGGTCCGCGCGATCCGCGATTCCGGCGTGACCGTGCTGATGATCGAGCACGTCATGCAGGCGGTGATGAACCTGTGCGAACGGGTCCATGTGCTGGCCCAGGGCCGCATCATCTGCTCCGGCACACCCGCCGAGGTGGTGTCCGCGCCGCAGGTGATCGAGGCCTATCTCGGCCATGGCGCGGCCACGCGGCTGCAGGGCGGCGCCCATGCTTGAGATCCGCGGCCTCGAAGCCGGCTACGGCCTGGTAACCGTGCTCCGCGGCGTGGACCTGTCGGTTCCGGCGGGGCGGATCGTCGCGGTGCTGGGTGCCAATGGCGCCGGCAAGACCACCCTGAACATGGCCATCAGCGGCCTGGTGAAGCCGCGCGCGGGCTCCATCACCTTTGACGGACGGCGCATCGATGGCCTGTCGCCGCCCGCCATCGCGCAGGCGGGCCTGGTCCATGTACCCGAGGGACGAAAGATCTTCCCGAACCTGAGTGTGCGGGAGAACCTCGACCTCGGCGCCTATCGCCGCGCGCGGGGCAACCGGGCGCGCAACATGGACCGGGTCTTCGACACCTTCCCGCGCCTGCGCGAACGCGCGCGGCAATTCGCCGGCACGCTGTCGGGCGGCGAGCAGCAGATGCTCGCGATCGGCCGCGGCATGATGGCGGAACCGCGGCTGCTGATCCTGGACGAACCCTCGCTCGGCCTCTCGCCCCTGCTGGTCGAGGAAATGTTCGCCCTGATCCGCCGCCTGCACGCCGATGGCCTGGCGATCATGCTGGTCGAACAGAATGTGGCGCAGAGCCTCGATGTCGCGGATGACGCGCATGTGCTCGAGAACGGAGCCTTCGCCATCAGCGGCACGGCGGAGCAGGTGCGCGCCGACCCGCACCTCCAGCGAACCTACCTGGGGCTGTGATGCACGACACCACCGCGCTGCTGCTGTGCGACCTGCAGAACGACTTCATCCATCCCGACGGCGCATATGGCCGTTCGGGGCAATCCGCGCCTGCCATCGCGGCATTGCCGGCGCGCCTGAAGCCGCTGGCCGACGCTCTGCGCGCCCAGGGTGGGTGGATCGTCTCCACGCATTTCACGCTGGTGCCGGGGAAGGGGGGCGAGCCCTTCATCGCCGACCATCTGCGCGCGCTGCGCCCCTTCCTGGGCAAGGGCGATTTCGCGCCCGGGTCCTGGGGCCATGGGCTGGTGGATGATCTGGCGCCGTCCGACCTCGCGGTCGAGAAACTCGGCTACGACGCCTTCTGGAACACGCGGCTCGAATGGGTGCTGCGGCGCGCGGGCGTGCGGCGGCTGCTGGTGGCGGGCATCGTGACGAATGGCGGCGTGGCCTCCACCGTGCGCGGCGCGCATGTGCGGGAATTCGAGGTGACGCTGCTGCAGGATGGCTGCGCGGCCTTCACGCAGGCGGTGCACGACGCTGCGGTGGAAGGGCTGCGCCCGGTCGCGGATGTCACCACCGTCGCGCAGGCGCTCGCTGCGCTGCGCTGACCCCCTGGACAAGCCGGCGCGGCCTGTCATCTATCCGGCGCTCTCACTCGCGGGACCTGCATCATGGACAAGTTCGGCATCGGCCAGCCCGTACGGCGGAAGGAAGACCTGCGCCTGCTGACCGGCAGCGGCACCTACACCGACGACATCGACAAGCCCGGCCAGGCGCATGCGGCGGTCCTGCGGTCCCCGCACGCCCATGCGCGCATCGTGTCGATGGACGTGACCGACGCACTGGCCGCGCCTGGCGTGCTCGCGGTGCTGACCGGCCACGACGCGGATTCCGACGGCATCGGCCTGCTGCCCGTGCAGGTCGACGTGCCCGGCAAGGACAGGCCGCTGTACTGCCCGCCGCGCCGCATCCTGCAGACCGACCGCGTGCGCTTCGTGGGCGACCCCGTTGCACTGGTCGTGGCGGAGACCCGCGAACAGGCGATGGATGCCTGCGAACTGATCGCCATCGACTACGACATGCTGCCCAGCGTGACCGACACCGCGCGCGCGCTCGACCTCGATGCGCCGGTCATCTGGGAGCAGAATGGCTCCAACCTGTGCGTGTTGTGGGACAGCGGACGCGGCGAGCAGGTGGAAGCCGCCTTTGCCGCGGCGGAACGCACGGTCAGCGTCGACCTGGTGCAGAACCGCCTGGTCGGCAATCCGATGGAACCGCGTGTCGCGATCGGGGAGTGGGATGGCGCGCGCTGGACGCTGACCTCGCCGACCCAGGGCGTGGTGCGCGTGCGCGAGTCACTCGCGAAATACGCCTTCAAGGTGCCGCTCGATGCGATCCGCGTGATCTCGCCCGATGTCGGCGGCGGATTCGGCCTGCGCGGCAAGCTGTTTCCGGAATCCGCCATGGTGCTCTGGGCCGCCAAGCGCCTCGGCCGCCCGGTGAAGTGGCGCGCGGGGCGGACAGAGACCTTCGTTTCCGACCCGCATGGCCGCGACCACGTCACGCAGGCCGAGATGGCCTTCGATGCCAACGCGAAGATGACCGGCGTGCGCATCCGCACCACCGCGGCGATGGGCGCCTACCTGCTCGATTTCGGGCCGCGCATTCCCACGCTCGCGGGCGGGCGCATCAACGGCACCGTCTATGACATCCAGGCGCTGAACGTGCAGGTGAAGTGCGTCTTCACCAACACCGTGTCCACCGACGCCTATCGCGGCGCGGGGCGGCCGGAGACCGCCTATGTGCTGGAACGCCTGCTCGACCAGGGCGCCGCCGCCTTCGGCATCGGCCGCGACGAGATCCGCCGGCGCAACTACGTGACGCCCGAGCAGATCCCCTATGCGAATGCCGCCGGCAACGTGATCGATTCCGGCCGCTTCGCGGAGACGCAGGAGATGGCGCTGGCCCTGGCCGACTGGTCGCGCTTCGAAGGGCGCCGCGCCGAGGCCGCGTCACGCGGCAGGAAGCGCGGCATCGGCCTGGGCTATTTCATCGAGGCATCCGGCGGCCAGCCCTTCGAATGGGCGCGCGTGGCGCTGACTCCGGAGGGCCGTGCGAAGCTCACCGTCGGCACCTTCAGCCACGGCCAGGGCCACGAGACCGCCTATGCACAGGTGCTGAGCGAGAAGCTCGGCATCCCCTACGACAGCATCGACCTGATCCAGGGCGATACCGAGGTGGTGCAGAAGGGCGCGGGGACGGGTGGGTCGCGTTCGTCGCAGATGGGTGGCGTCGCGATCAGCCGCACAGCGACGCTTGTGCTGGACAAGGCCAAGCGCATCGCCGCGCACCTGTTGGAAGCCGGCGTCGCCGACATCGAATTCGCCGATGGCCGCTTCCGCGTGGCTGGCACCGATCTGTCGGTCGACTGGCCCGCCGTAATCGCCGCTGCGCATGACCCGGCGCGCCTGCCGGAAGGCGAGGCGCCGGGCCTCGACGAGAACCTGACCTACACCCGCGACACCGAATGCAACTTCCCCAATGGCTGCCACGTCGCGGAGGTCGAGATCGACCCCGACACCGGCGAGGTCGCGCTGGTGAACTACGCCGCGGTCGACGACGTCGGCGTGGTGATCAACCCGATGCTGGTGCACGGCCAGTGCCATGGCGGCATCATGTCCGGCATCGGTCAGGCCATGCTGGAGCACGCGCGCTACGACACCGAGAGCGGCCAGTTCCTCACCGCCACCTTCCAGGACTACTGCATGCCGCGTGCCGGCGATGCGCCGGCCTTCCGGCTCGGTCTCAACATCGTGCCGAACCCGTCCAACGACCTTGGCGTGAAGGGCGCGGGGGAGGGTGGGGCCTGCGGCGCGCCGCCGGCGATCGTCTCGGCGGTCTGCCACGCGCTGGGCGTGGCGCATATCGACATGCCGCTGACGCCCGAGAGTGTCTGGCGCGCACTCGGCCGCTGAACCCGTGGCGGTCGAATATGCGCGCGATGGCCTGCTGGGCGTTTTGACGCCGCAGGCCAACACCACGGTCGAGCCCGAACTCGCCATCCTGCTGCCGCCGCGCATGGCCATGGTGAATGCACGGCTGACCAGCGCGAAGCCAACCATTGCCGGGCGCCTGGTCGACTACGTGGACGGCCTCGATGCCGCAGTGACGCAGTTCGCCAATGCGCCGCTGGGGGCCATCGCCTTCGCCTGCACCGGCGCGTCCTATCTGGTGGGCGCGGCGGCGGAGGATGCCGCGGTGACCCGCATCGAGGCACGGTCCGGCGTGCCGTTCATCACCGCCGCGCGGGCCGTCTGCGATGCCTTCCACGCGCTGGATGCAAGACGTATCGGCCTGGTCTCGCCCTATCCGGCCGACTTGACCGAGGCCTCCGCGGCCTACTGGACATCGCGCGGCTTCACCGTAGGCCGCATCGTCGCCGCGGCGGCGCCGGATGCGGACTTCCACCCGATCTACGCCATGTCCGCCGGCAGTGCCGCCGAGGCCCTGTCCGGCATGGCCGGTGCGGGTGTCGACGCCATCATTCTGCTCGGCACCGGCATGCCGACCCTCAGGCCGATCCTCGACCACCCGGCGGTGGAAGGCGCGCCCGTCATTTCCTGCATGACCGCGCTCGGCTGGCGCAGCGTCACAGCGCTGCGCGGCGCCGAACCGGATGGCGCCACGTTGCGACGCTGGATCGATGGCGAGGGCTGGCGCGAGCGCTACGCCCACCGCATGGCGGGCTAGGGGCTTCGCGCCGGCGTCACGCCGATCATGGAATCGCGCGTCACCAGCTCTGCGAGACGCGCCTCGTCCCAGCCATCGGTTCCCGACGGGCGCGCCGGCACCACGAGGTAACGCAGCTCCGCATTGCTGTCGTGGACGCGCAATTCGACATCATCGGGCAGCACCGTGCCGAATTCCGCCAGCACGCCGCGCGGGTCGCGCACTGCCCGCGCGCGATAGGCACGCGACTTGTACCACGCCGGCGGCCGCCCGAGCACGCTGCGCGGATAGCAGGAGCACAGCGTGCAGACCACCAGGTTGTGCAGCCGGTCGGTGTTGAACAGCGCGGTCAGCACCGTCTCGCCACGCGCCAATCCCAGCTCCTCGACCGCCGCGCCGGCATCCGCCGCCAGCCGCGCGGCATAGCCCGCATCCGACCAGGCCTTCGCGACGACGCGCGCGCCATTGTGCGGGCCGCGCTGATCCATGCGCTCGATCTCGCTGCGGATTTCCTCCGCCGTGACGATGCCGCGCGCGACCAGCAGGTTGCGCATCGCCATGCCGCGCAGGCGCAGCGGCGGGACTTCGCTCAACGCCGCGTCGTCATCCTCCTGGTAGGGGTGGTGGTCGTGATCGTGGTCGTGGTCGTGGTCATGATGGTGGTGCCCCGCGGCCTCGCCCTCGACGCGATGCGCGCCGGCGGCGCGCAGCCGCGCTTCCTCCGCTTCCAGATCAGCCAGGCTCAACACGCCCTTCTCCACGATCAGCGAGGAGGTCGCGTGGATCCAGCGCTCGTAATACGGCAGCGCCCAGTAGGTCCGGCCATCGAGCTGTTCCTGCACGCGGCGGCTCTCGTCGGTGGTGAACAGATGCCGCCGGCGATCGGCGAGCAGCATGCGCAGCGCATCGGCTTCCTTTTCCCAATGCGCGGCGTGGTGTTCCTGCTGCGCGATCGGGGCGTCGAAGCGGCCGCCGGCATCGTGCGGCGCGTGATCGGGATGGGTCATGGCGTCCTCCGGTGTCCCGCATCGTGCCAGGACCAGCCCCGTCTCGACAGGGGGCCCCGCGGCCAGCATCCTCGGTGCGCTGACCGGGAGAAGCAGACCATGACCATGCTGAAACGACGCACTGCGATGGGCCTGGCGGGTGCCGTCATTGCCGGCACAACGCGCGCACAGCCCGCCTGGCCGGCGCGCGACCTGCGCCTGGTCTGCCCCTTCCCGCCGGGCGGCACCACCGACGTGGTCGCACGCCTGATGGCGACGGCCATGCGGGACCCGCTCGGCCGCACCATGGTGGTCGAGAACCAGCCGGGTGCCGGCAGCACGCTCGCCGCCGGGCGCTTCGCGCGGGAGGGTGACGACCACGCTCTGTTCCTCAGCCAGATCGCCTCCCACGCCATCGGACCCGCGCTGTATCGCAACCTGCCCTACGATCCGGAGGCCGATTTCCGCGCCGTCACGCTGCTGGTCACGGTGCCGAACGTGCTGGTGGCGAATCCGCGCAAGGTGCCCGATGGCGACATCCGCGCCTTCCTGCGGGAGGCGCGCGCCAAGCCGAACGAACGCAATTTCGCCTCGGCCGGCAATGGCACCTCCACGCATCTCACCGGCGAATTGATCGGCCAGCTCGCCGGCGCGCGCATCACCCACGTGCCCTACCGCGGCGCGGGGCCGGCGATGACGGCGGTGATCGGCGGCGAGGTCGATACGCTGATCGACAACCTGCCCACCGCCCTGCCGCAGATCCGCGGCGGGACGGTACGCGCGCTGGCCGTGACGTCGCGCACCCGCGTGCCCGAACTGCCCGACGTGCCCGCGCTGTCCGAACTCGGCGCCGAATTCGGGCTCGAAGGCTTCGAGGCCGAGGCCTGGTTCGGCCTGCACACGCATAAATCCGCCTCCGACGCCGTGGTCGCGCGCATGGCCGCCGCGGCGCAGGCCGCGCTGGCCGACCCGGCGGTGCGGCGCCAACTCGCCGAACGCGGCACCACGCCGCGCGGCGGCCCGCCCGCCACCTATGCGGCGCTGGTGACCAGCGAACGCGATCGCTGGCTGCGCGTGGTGCGCGACGGCAATATCCGCGTCGACTGACCCCTTTGACCGATACCGCCCGCCGGTCGATGCTGGCGACTCTGGAGGAAACCAACGCCATGCCCTATCCCTTTACCGCGGCCGACCTCGAGGCGCTGCGCCAGTGGGACACGCCCACCATCTGCAATGCGCTGGAGGTCGTGGCACCGCATCGCCGCGGCTACGGCTTCACCGTGCGGCCGATGACCGCGGTCGACCGCAAGCTGCCGCCGATCTGCGGCCTGGCGCGCACCGGCACGCAGCGCGCCGCCTTCCCCTCCGGCCGCAGCAAGGAGGCCGACAAGGCCACGCGGATCGCCTGGTACACCTATGTCGCGAATGCCGAATTGCCGACCGTGGTCTGCCTGCAGGACCTCGACGACACGCCCGGCGTCGGCGCCTTCTGGGGCGAGGTGAACAGCGCCGTCCACCTGGGCCTCGGCGCGCAAGGCGTGGTCACCAACGGCTCGGTGCGCGACCTCGACATGTTCGCCCCGGGCTTCCAGGGCATCGCCGGCGTGGTGAACCCCTCGCATGCCCATGTGCACATCGTGACGGTGAATTGCGACGTGACCATCCACGGCATGCAGGTGAAGCACGACGACGTGGTGCATGCCGACCTGCACGGCGCCGTGGTCATCCCGCATGACGTGGTGACCAAGATCCCTGCCGCGATCGACCTGCTGACGCGCAAGGAGAAGGTCATCCTCGACATGGCGCGTTCGCGCGGCTTCAACATCGACCGGCTGAAGGAAGCCCTCGCGCAGTCCGAGGATATCCACTGAGCGCACCGCGCGCGCCGCTATGTTCCGTGCTGCCCGGGTGGGTCGACCACTACGGGCACATGAACCTGGCCTACTACCTGGTGGCATTCGACCTGGCGACGGACGCGCTGTGGCCGTCGCTGGGGCTCGGGCCCGAATTCCGCGACCGCGGCCTGGGCACCTTCGCCGCCGAATCCTGGCAGGCCTACAATCGCGAAGTCACGCAGGGCGCGCCGCTGGCCTTCGACAGCGCGGTGCTGGACTATGATTCGAAGCGCCTGCTCTGCCGCCACACCATGCTCCACGCAACCGAGGGCTGGCAGGCGGCGGAGAACGAGGTGCTGTATTTATGCGTCGACCTCGCGGCACGGCGCGTCGGTACCTGGCCGGAGGATGTGCTGGCACGTTTCGCCGCGCACGCCACCGGCGGCGCGGCGAAGCGGCTCGCGCTGAAGCGTTAGTTCAGCCGGTCGCGGATCCGCTCGATCCCGGCCTCGGCGCATTGGTCATCCAGATGCCCGCCGGGCGCGCCGCCCACGCCGATCGCGCCGACCACTTCCTCGCCGGCGCGGATGGCGATGCCGCCGCCCACGATCAGGAAGCCCTGGATGTCCGGCAGGCGCGCGGCGGCGGGGTTGGTGCGCACGGTCTCCAGGATCTGGGTCGTGTTCATGCGCATGCTCGCGGCCGTGTAGGCCTTGTCGCGCGCCGAGACGACGGTGTGCGGCCCGGCGCCATCGGCGCGCAACAGCGCGCGCAGCACGCCGGACCGGTCCACCACCGCCGCGCTCACCCGGAAGCCGCGCCCGGCGCAGGCCTCGACCGCAGCCGCCACCGCTTCGACGGCGAGCGTCGCGCTGATGTTGCGCTCGGTGACCAGGCCCTGGGTGGCACCTGGCAGCGGCAGGAGAACCAGGCCGGCGAGCAGAAGCAGACGACGCATCGGGGCACCCTTTCGGCGCGCGGTGATGCGCCGGATGGTGCATCCGACCCGAACGGGCGGGAAGGGGGCATCACCCGCCATGGCGCACCGTGCCGCCGACCACGGTGGCCGTGACCTGCGCATCGCGGATCGCTGCCGGATCGCAGGCGAGGATGTCGGTGTCGAGCACCGCCAGGTCGGCCAGTTTCCCGACCTCCAGGCTGCCCTTCTCGTGTTCCTCCCGCTGCGCCCAGGCGCCGAGCGTGGTGTAGGCGGCCAGCGCCTGGTGCGGCGTGACCGCCTCCGCGATATCGAGGTCCGCGCCGGTCTGGCTGCGCCGCGTGACCATGGCGCCGATCGCGGTGAAGGGGTTCACCCGGCACACTGCGAAATCCGAATGCCCCGGCGCCGGGATGCCGGCGGCGATCAGGCTGCGATGCGGCCACATGTGCTGCATCGCCTCCTGCCCGCGATTGGCGACATAGGCTTCGCCGAGTTCGTCCATGAAGCCGGTCGCGGAGGAATCGACGAAGCCGCCGCGCTTGAGGCGGTCCAGGATGGGTGGCGTGACGTAGCAGCAGTGCTCCACGCGCATGCGGTGGTCGGGCACGGGGTGCGCGGCCAGCGCCGCTTCCATCACGTCCAGCGCGAAGTCGATGCCCCGGTCGCCCACGCCTTCGATCATCACCTGCAGCCCGGCCTTGTGCGCGGCGGTGGCGCGCGCGGTCAGGTCGTCCTTCTCGTACAGCAGCATGCCTGTGTTGGGCACCGGTTCGCCCGGCACCGGCGTGCCGATATACGGTCCCCAATAGGCCGCCGTGCGCCCCGAGGTGGAGCAGTCCGGGCACCATTCCACGCCGATCAGCCGCAGCCATTCGTCGCCAAAGCCCGAGCGGATGCCCGCGCCGATGAGGTGCGGGATCAGCGGTTCGTCGCGGCCGGACGCGATGATGCCCATCCGCATCCGCCAGCGTCCGTCGCGGCGCATCTGCTGGTAGGCGCGGATGGCCTTCGATGGGGTAAGCGAATTCGCGACGGATGTGATGCCGTGGCGCAGGCATTCGTCCTGCACCATCTCCATGCCCTCGGCGATGTCGGCCTCGCTGTCGGCACCGTGCACGGCGCCGAGGAAGACATGTGCCGCCGTCTCGCGCACCAGGCCGGTGAAGGCGCCGCTGGCAGGGTCGCGGTCGAAGGCACCGAAGGGCGGGTCGGGCGCATCGGGGGCCACGCCACAGGCCGCGAAGGCGGCGCGGTTGGCCAATCCCAGGTGCCCGTCGGTGCGCAGGATGAAGATCGGATGCCCGGCGGAGGCGGCATCGAGTTCATCCAACGTCGGGTAGCCGCCGCTCGCCCTCTCGTTCAGCCGGTAGAAGGCCCCCCAGCGCCCCGGCGGCAAGGCGCTGCACACGCGATGGATGGTCGCGAGCACGTCGGCGCGCGTCCGCACGCGGTCGGGCGAGAGCAGCGTCCAGGCGCGCAGCCGCACCGCGTAGGCATCCGGGTGCGCGTGGCTGTCGACGATGCCGGGAATCACACGCCGGCCCTCGGCGTTCAGCACGCGCGTGGCGGGGCCGATATGGTCGCGGATCGCGTCGCTGCTGCCCAGCGCGACGATCCGCCCGCCGATGGCCGCCAGCGCCGAGACCTCGGTCCCCGCCGGATCCATCGTCGCGATGCGGCCATCCAGCAGGACGAAATCGGCGTTCATGCGGCAGCCCTGTCGATGTGGTCGCGCAACCTGTACCAGCTGCCGACCAGCGGCAGGAACCAGTTCGGATTGCCGTTGTAGAAGGGCAGCGCGGGAAAGCGCAGGCCGTCCAGTGCGAAGGGCTCGTTCTCCGCCCCCGCGATCTTCAGCGCCGCGCGATGGCCGAGCCAGGTCGCCATGGCCACGCCCGACCCCTGGCAGCCGGCGGCGTAGTGGATGCCGCCCTGCACGCCGATATGCGGCAGGAAATCCGCGGTGAAGGCCACGTTGCCCGTCCAGGCATGGGTGATCTGCACATCCTTCAGCTCCGGGAAGACCGCGGTCATGAAGCGATGCAGCACCGGCGCGGCGGTGGCCGGGTCCGTGGGGCCGAAGCTCGCGCGCCCGCCCCACAGGATGCGGTTGCCGTAGGGCGAGGGGCGGAAATAGTTCAGCACCCGCTTGGTGTCGCTGATCATGCGGCGTCCGGGAAAGAACTTGTCGATCGCGTAGTGCGGCAGTTCCTCGGTGGCGATGATGTAGGACCCAACCGGGATCATCCGACGCGCCAGCCAGGGCATCGCGGACCGACCCTTCTCGTCGCGCGAATAGCCGTTGGTCGCGACCAGCACCGCGCCGGCGCGCAGCTGCCCGCGGTCGGTCGCCAGCCTGAAACCGGAACCCTCGCGCTTGATGGCCTTGACGCGCACGCCGTCGACCAGCCGGGCGCCGGCACGGTCGGCGGCCATCGCCAGGCCGCGCGCATACTTGCCCGGATGCAGGCTGCCGGAGGCATCCGCGACCATGCCGCCATGGTAGTGGTCGCTGCCCAGCGCCTCGTGCTGGCGTTCGCGCGGCAGCATGGCGGTCGGCAGGCCGGTGACCTCGGCGATGAAGTCGGCGCGTGCGGCCAGCGCCGCATAGTGCTTGCGCGTCCAGGCCGGCACGAAGCGGCCGCAGCGAACGTAGTCGCAGTCGATCCCCTCGCGCGCGATGGTCTCCTCGATGAAGGGGAAGGATGCCGAGGCGGCCTGCGCGATGGCCTTGGCACCCTCGGCGCCGTGCTTCTTCTCCAGCGCGCCGGAGGCCACCTTCAGCCCGCCCGAGACCATTCCGCCATTGCGCGAGGACGCACCCCAGCCGATGCGTTCGGCATCCAGCACCGCCACGTCATGGCCCAGCCGCCGCAGCGTCAGGGCCGCCGACATCCCCGCATAGCCGCCACCGACCACCGCCACGCCGACATCCGTCGGCAGGGTGCTGTCGCGCTTGGGTGGTTCCGCCGCCTCCCACCACCACGGGGTGGTCTTGAAGCCTGGCGCGAGGAGCGCCTGCGCAGAGGTCATTGCCGGATCAGCCTGCCCATGGTGAGATTTCCACGGGAGAGTTCACGCCGGCACGGCGGCAACCGCAAGTGGTGCCGCGCGGCGCTGCTGCACTCGGGCCATTTTCAACCCAGGCGCAAGCAACACGACCCGCCACGTATGAGGAGAGACGGTGATGCAGAGCTTCCAGCAGGATTGCGTGGACCTGGCCTTCCGCAGGCATCGGCGCGGGGAGGTCGACCGCCGCACGCTGCTCGCCGGCCTCGCCGCGCTGGGCGCCGGCGTGTTCGGCGGCAGCGAGGCGCTGGCCCAGGCGGCGCGGCAATTGGTGATGGTGAACTGGGGCGGCGTCGCCAACCAGGGCTTCGGCAATTTCTACGGCGCGCCCTTCGTCGCCGCCAATCCGGGCTGGACGGTGGCGCAGGACAGCACGGGACCGTCGGCCGGGCGGATCCGGTCGATGGTGGAAAGCGGACGCGTCACCTGGGACCTGTGCGATTCCTCGGCGACGTCGTCCTACCTGCTCGGCGGGCTGAACCTGCTGTCGCGCATCGACTACGCCATCGTGAACCGGGAGAACGTGATCGGGCCGACCTTCGCGCTGGACCACGGGGCCGCGCCGTATTCCTTCTCGAACGTGCTGGTCTATGACAGCAGCAAGTTCCCCACCGCGCCGACCGGCTGGGCGGATTTCTGGGACCTGCAGAAATTCCCCGGCACGCGCCTGCTGCGCCGTGACGCCGCCGGCACGCTCGATGCCGCGCAGATTTCGCTCGGCAAGGACATGGCGAACCTCTATCCGCTCGATGTGCGGGCATCCCTGGCGCGGGTGCGCGAGATCCGCCGCAACCTGGTATTCTGGACCGGTGGCGCGGAATCCGAGCAGTTCATCCGCACCGGCGAAGCCGTCATGGGCCAGATCTGGCATACCCGCGCCAAGGTGCTCGAACAGGAGAGCAACGGCCGGTTCAAGTTCATCTGGAACCAGGGGATCCTGCAGCCGGGCATCTTCGTCATCCCCCGCGGCAATCCGGGCGGCGAGATGGCGCAGCGGTTGCTGGCCTCGATGCTGGCGAACCCGGAACCGCAGGTCGAATTGCTGAAGTTCCTCGGCAACGGCCCGACCAACCCGCGCGCGGCCGCCCTGGTGCCCGAGGAATTCAAGCGCTTCAACCCGACGGAACCCGCCAATGCCCGCGTGCAGGTGGCGCAGAACGGCCGCTGGTGGGGCGAGAACTACGCCCGCGTGAACGCCGACTATATCGACATGGTCACCGGCTGAGCGCAGGCTTGTTGCGGCGCAACAAGCGGCAGGAGGCTGCGTGATCCTGGTGGTGAAGTCGGGCGGCGAGGCAGCCCTGCCGGAATGGCAGGCCTGTTTCGCCGAGGTGGCGCCGCAGTTGTCGCTGCGCTGGTGGGACGACCCGGCGCTCGACCCCGCCAGCGTGGACTACGCGCTGGTCTGGGACCCCGAGCCGGGGCGGCTTGCGCGCCTGCCGCGGCTGCGCGCGATCTTCGGATCGGGTGCCGGCGTTGATGGCATCGCCGCCGATCCGCATTTGCCGCGCGGCATCCCGCTGGTGCGCTGCGTGCCGCCGGAAGCCACGCAGCGCATGGGCGAATTCGTCGCCTGGGCGGTGCTGTCGTTGACCAAGGATGCGCGCCGCATGGCGATCGCGCAGGCGCGCGGGGCCTGGGACTATTTCGAACCGCCCTTCGCCGCGGCCGCCCGCACCGTCGGCATCATGGGCCTGGGCGCGATGGGGCTGCGCAGCGCGACGATGCTGCGCGCGCTGGGCATTCCGGTGGTGGGCTGGTCGCGCACGCGCAAGGCGCTGGACGGGGTGGAATGCTTCGCCGGCGCAGCGGGGCTGCCGGGTTTCCTGGCGCGCTGCGACGTCCTGGTCTGCCTGCTGCCAGCGACAGACGAAACCCGCGGCATCATCGCTGCGCCGCTGCTCGCCAGCCTGCCGCGCGGCGCCGGCCTTGTGCAGGTCGGGCGCGGGGTGCAACAGGTGCTGCCGGACATCGTTGCGGCGCTCGACAGCGGGCAACTGTCCGGCGCGGTGCTCGATGTCTTCGACCCCGAGCCGCTGCCGGCCGACAGCCCCGCCTGGGCGCATCCGCGCATCACCGTCACGCCGCATGTCGGCAGCCTGCCGAGCCGCCTCGAACGCGCGCGCTACGTCGCCGACTGCATCACGCGCTTCGAGCGCGGCGAGACGCTGCCCAACCTCTACGACCCCGAGCGAGGCTACTGATGCCCCTGCCGCCCCCGCCGGTGAAGCCGGACCCGAACCGCATCCAGACCGAGCAGGAGGTGCGCGAGGACCTCGCCGCCGCCTACCGCCTGGTGGCGCATTTCGGCATGACCGACCTGGTCTTCACGCACCTGTCGGCGCGCCTGCCGGGCGACGGGCATCGCTTCCTGGTCAACCCCTACGGCCTGTTGTTCGAGGAAATCACGGCGTCCTCGCTGGTGGTCGTCGATGCCGATGGCGAGCCGGCGCAGCCCACCGATTGGCCGGTGAATCCGGCCGGCTTCGTCATCCATTCCGCCGTGCATCGCGCACGCGCCGATGCCATGTGCGTCATGCACACCCACACACTGGCCGGCATGGCGGTGGCGGCGCAGACCGGCGCGCTGCTGCCGATCAACCAGATGAGCATGGAGTTCGACGGCCGTGTCGCGCTGCACGACTACGAGGGCATCGCCGACGACGACAACCTGTCGGAACGCGACCGGCTGGTGCAGGACATGGGCGACCGCCCCTGCATGATCCTGCGTCACCATGGGCTGCTGACCGTGGGCCACACGGTCGCCGAGGCCTTCTACTGGATGTATTACCTGGAGCAGGCGTGCCGCATCCAGTTGGCGGCGCAGTCCTCCGGTGCGCCCTTGTCCGTCCCGCCGGCGCCGGTGGTGCGCCGCGCGCGGGACCAGTTCGGCACCGGCCCCACCAAGGGCTGGCTGCCGTGGCAGGCGTTGCGCCGCAAGCTCGACCGCGAGCAGCCGGACTACGTTTCTTGAGCGCGGCCGGCCATGCGCTCGCGCTGCGCGGGCTGACCAAGCGCTATGGCGACTTCACCGCGGTGGACGATGTCTCGCTCGAGGTCGCGCAGGGGGAATTCCTGACGCTGCTCGGCCCGTCCGGTTCGGGCAAGACCACCATCCTGATGGCGGTGGCGGGCTTCGTCGCGCCGAGCGCCGGCTCCATCCTGCTGGATGGGCGGGAGATCACGCCGCTGCCCCCGGAAAAGCGCAACTTCGGCATGGTCTTCCAGGGCTATGCCCTGTTCCCGCACATGACGGTCGCCGAGAACGTGGCATTCCCGCTGCGCGTGCGCGGCCTGTCGCGGGCGGATCGCGATACGAAGGTGCGCGCTGCGCTGGACCTGGTGCAGCTGGGCACCTTCGCCGATCGCCTGCCGAAGCAGCTCTCGGGCGGGCAGCAGCAGCGCGTCGCCCTGGCAAGGGCGCTCGTGTTCGACCCCAACCTGCTGCTGCTGGATGAACCGCTCTCGGCGCTCGACAAGAAGCTGCGCGCGGAACTGCAGGAGGAACTGAAGGCGCTGCACCGCCGCGTCGGGCGCACCTTCATCAATGTCACGCATGACCAGGAGGAGGCGCTGTCGCTGTCCGACCGCATCGCCATCCTCAACCACGGCAAGCTGATCCAGTCGGGTGCGCCGGGCACCCTCTATGAAGCGCCGCGCACGCGCTTCGTCGCCGACTTCCTCGGCAAGTCGAATTTCCTGGAAGGCACGGTGCAGGGCGCCGATGCCGATGGCTTCGTGCTCGCGGCCGGGCCGGACCGGCTGCGCGTGCGCCTGCCGGCCGGCAGCGCGGTGCCGGCTGAAGGGTCGCGCCGCCTGCTCTCCCTGCGGCCGGAGAAGATCAGCCTGCTATCCGACGGCGAGGCGGCGGACAACACGGTGGACGGCCGCATCCTGGCCTGGTCCTACCTCGGCGCCGGCTTCGCATTGCGGGTGGCAACCCCCTCGCTCGGCGAAATCCGCGCGGTGCTGCCCGCCTGGCAGGCCGCCATCGCGCCTGCCGAAGGATTGCCGGTGCGCCTGGGCTGGTCCGCCGACGCCGCAGTGCCGGTCGAGGACGACGCGCCATGACCGCCGCCGGGCGTCCGGGGATCGGCTGGTGGCTGTTGATCCTGCCCGCACTGCTGCTGCTGCTGGTGTTCTATATCGGCCCTATCCTGCAGGTGCTGGCGATCAGCGTGACCGAGCCCGAACCGGGCCTGGGCAACTACGAACGCATCTTCACATCGGAATCGGTGCAGCGGGTCATCATCACCACGCTGCGCATCTGCCTCATCACCACCGTGCTGGCGCTGCTGCTGGGCTATGGCATCGCCTATACGATCACGCTGGCCTCGCCGCGCGCGAAGGGGTGGTGGATCCTGGCGGTGCTGGTGCCGCTGTGGATTTCCGTGCTGGTGCGCGCCTTCGCCTGGGTCACGCTGCTGCGCCGCCAGGGGCTGGTGAACAACACGCTGATCAATGCCGGGGTCATCACCGAACCGCTGCCGCTGGTGTGGAACGAATTCGGCATCATCGTCGGCATGGTGCACTACATGGTGCCCTTCGCCGTGCTGCCGATGCTGGCTTCGATGCGCGAGATCGACCCGCGGCTGCTGGCCGCCGCGCGCGGCCTGGGGGCGTCGCGCGGGCAGGTGTTCCGCCAAGTCTTCCTGCCGCTGTCCAAGCCGGGAATCCTGGCCGCCTGCGTGCTGGTCTTCATCTTCTCGCTGGGCTTCTACATCACGCCGGCGATCCTGGGCGGCGGCAAGACGCTCATGGTCGCCGAATGGATCAGCCTGCAGATCCTCGACCTGATCCGCTGGGGGCTGGGCACCATGATGGCGACGATGCTGATCTTCGCCATCATCGCCACGCTGGTGGTGTTCTCGCGCATCGTGGACCTGCGGCGCATCTTCGGATCGGGGGCCTGACGCGATGGACGGTATCCATCCCACCGGACCCGCGGCGCGGGGCCTGGCCTGGGCCACGGCGCTGTACCTGGTGCTGCCGATCCTGATCATCGTGCCGGTCGCGCTGACCGACCAGCGATACCTGTCGCTGCCGCAGGATGGCATTTCCTTCCAGCATTTCCGCACTGTGTTCGCCTCGCCGGAATGGCTCGGGTCGATCTGGCAGTCCTTCATCATCGCGGTGTGCGCGACGGTGCTGTCGGTGGTGGCGGGTACGCTCTGCGCCATCGGCTGCTGGCGCATCTCGCGCCGCGCGACCGACCTGGTGCGCGTGCTGATGCTGCTGCCGCTGATCATCCCGTCCATCGTCTACGCCATCGGGCTGTACCGGTATTTCGGGCCGCTCGGGCTGCTCGACCGCTTCGCCGGCGTGGTGATCGCGCATGGGGTCACCGGCATTCCCTATGTCGTCATCACCGTCTCGACCGCGCTGGCGGCTTTCGACCCGCGGCTTGAGCAGGCAGCACGCGGCATGGGCGCCTCGCTGTCGCAGACGCTGCGCTGGGTGATCCTGCCGCGCATCGCGCCGGGCATCTTCTCCGGGGCGATCTTCGCCTTCATCCATTCCTGGGATGAACTCGTGATGGTCCTGTTCATCGCATCGCGCGATGTGTTCACGCTGCCGCGGCGCATCTGGGACGGCATCAACGAGAACCTGGACCCGGCCATGGCGGCCGTCGCCGTGCTGCTGGTGCTGTTCACCACGCTGCTGCTGATGGCCGACCGCGCTCTGCGGCGGCGCAGCGAAGGCTGATGTCACCAAGGGAGGAACGCGCCATGTCGAGCGCGATGAGCGAATTCGACCACCGCTACAACATGCTGATCGAACGCTTTGCGTCCGAGCCGGAGCCGCCCTTCAACAGCCCGTCCGAACAGGTTGCCGGCTGGGGCCGCCGCTGGGGTTGCACCAACGATATCGGCCGCCTGCGCGTGGTGCTGATGCACCGCCCTTGCCCGGAGATGGCGGTGCTCGACACGCTACCGCTGATCCCCGAACTCGGCGCCCATGGCGATCCCGCCACCGGCGCCTATTGGCGCGGCGAGGTCATCCCCTCGCTGGCTGAACAACAGGCCCAGCACGACGCGCTGGCGACCGCGCTGCGCGAGGAAGGCGTCGAGGTGGTGATGCTGAACGCCGCCGCCCCCGGCCGCCACAAATCCATCTACACGCGCGATTCCTGCATCGCCGTCGATGGCGGCGCCGTCGTCACCCGCATGGGCCCGCGCATTCGCCGCGGCGAGGAACGCCCCGTCACGCAGACCCTCGCCGCGCTCGGCATGCCGATCCTGCGCACCATCAACGGCACCGGCCTGATGGAGGGCGGGTCCTTCGCCTATATCCGCCCCGATGTCGCGGTGGTCGGCGTCTCCTCCCGCGTCAACGAGGAAGGCGCGCGGCAGTTGGAGGAGGTGCTGGCCGTCCAGGGCACGCGCCTGGTCCGCGTGCAGATCCCCGGCTATCGCCTGCATATCGACGGCGCCTTCGTCATGATCCACCACGATGTCGCGCTGGTGAATCCGTCCACGCTGCCCTTCGTCTTCATGGAGGAACTCAGGCGCCTGGGTATCCGCATGATCCCGCTGAATCACCAGGACCCGTCCTGGGCCATCAACTGCCTGGCGGCGGCGCCCGGCCGCGTGCTGATGAGCGACCAGGTCGGGCCCCGCACGCAGGACGCGCTGGACAAGGCGGGCATCAGCGTGCGGCTGGTAACCTACGACAAGGTGTACCTGGGTGGCGGCGGCATCCATTGTTCCACCGCGCCGCTGGTGCGCGATCCGGCCTGACGGCTTGCATCGACGGGCATCGTCCCCCGTCAGGCGATACCATCGGATCGCGGGTTGTCCTGCGGCAGCGCCGCCAGCACCGCCTCCGCCGCCGCGGCGGAGGGCAGGCCCTCCGGCGCACGCAACTGCGCCAGCACCTCCGCGAAGCCGGCACGCTGCGCCGCCGCGACGGCGGGGTCGAGCATCGGGCGCAGCAGCGCCTCGGCCAGCGCGTCCGGCGTGCAATTCTCCTGGATGCGCTCCGGCACCACCTCGCGCTCCGCCAGCAGATTCACCAGCGAGGCATGCGGCACCTTCACCAGCCGCCGCACGATCGCCGCCGTCAGCGCATTCACGCGATAGCCGACCACGTGCGGAATGCCCGCCACCGCCATCTCCAGCGACGACGTGCCGGACTTGATCAGTCCCGCCCCGCCCGAAGCCGCCACCGCGGCGAAGGCATCGTGCTTCGCCTCGTTGCCGTCGAGCAGGATCGGCGCGGCCGGCCACGCGGCGGCAGCGGCGCGCACCGCCTCGGCCACGATGGGCGCGACCGGCAGCACCGGGCGCAGCCCCGGCAGGCGTTCGGCGGCGATCCGCAGCGCCGCGCCGAAAACCGGCAGCAGGCGCTGCGCCTCCATCCGCCGGCTGCCGGGCATGACGATGACCGGGCGCTCGCCCTCGGCCAGCGCATGCGCCGCACGGAACCGCGCCGCATCGCCGGCATCGGCACCGCTTTCCAGCACCGGATGGCCCACGAAGGTCACGGGAATGCCGGCGGCTTCGAAGAAGATCGGCTCGAAGGGCAGCAGGCACAGGATGCGATCCACCTTGCGCCGCAGCTTCACCACGCGGCCCGGCCGCCAGGCCCAGACCTGCGGTGCCACGTAATGCACGATGGGCTGGCCGATCGGGCGCACCATCTCCGCCAGGCGCAGCGTGAAGCCGGGGCTGTCGATGGTGACGATCACGTCCGGGCGGCGCGCCGCGACATCGGCCGCCGCATCGGCCAGCAGGCGCTTCAGCCGGAACACCTTGGGCAGCACTTCCAGCAGCCCCATCAGCGCGATTTCGCGATAGTCGAACAGGCTGGCCACGCCCTGTTCCGCCATGCGCGGCCCGCCGATGCCGGAGAACTCCAGCTCGGGCCGGCGCGCCCGCAGCGCCGCGATCAGCCGTGCGCCCAGCACATCGCCGGAGGCCTCGCCGGCCACCACATGGATCAGCGTCATGCGAACACCGCCGGGGCAGGGCGTGTGAACGGCGCGCGCGGCCAGTCGCGATGGTTGCGCACCTGGCCTTCCTCGCGCACGCGCTCGATCCGCGCGGGGTCGAGTTCGCAGAACACCCATTGCTCGATATCCGGCGTGCCGCGCGCCAGCACGCCGTCCTCCGGGAAGCCGCGATCCACCGGCCCGAACACCGCCGCATGGCCGCGGTTCACATCCAGCGCGGCCGACCACGCCGCCGCGCCGACGGTCGGCGTGATGGCGACGTAGCACTGGTTCTCCATGGCCCGCGCCGCCGCGCCGATCGCCACGCGGTTGAAGCCATGCACGGTGTCCGTGCAGGACGGTGCGAGCACCAGCCAGGCGCCGGCCTCCACCTGGGCGCGCACATGCTTCGGAAACTCGACATCGTAGCAGATGGAAATGCCGATCCGCCCCCAGGGCGTGTCGAACACGCAGGGATCGGCGCCCTGCGAGACGCCCCAGCGTTCGGTCTCGAAGCGTGTCATGGCGCGCTTGTCCTGGAACGCCATGCGCCCATCCGGGGCGATCAGCGGCGCGCGGTTCACCACCGCGCCTCCGGCCCCACGCATCGGCAACGTGCCGGGCAGCAGCCACACGCCCAGCCGCCGCGCCGCCGCGCGCATCGTCGCCAGGATATCCGGAGCGGCTGCGACCATCGCGGCGAGTTCGCGCGCCTCGTCGGTGGCCTCGCCGCCGACCAGCGCGGCACCGAGTTCCACGCAGGCGTATTCCGGCAGCACCAGCAGGTCGGCCCCCGCGCGCCCGGCCTCGATCCTCGCCTCCAGCGCCCGCGCGAAATCCGCCACCGACCCCGGCCGCCCCACCCCGTATTGCAGCAGACCCAGCCTGACCGGCGCGTTCACAGCGGGTCCTTCACCCAGAAGCCGAGCGCATGCGGCGTCTCGCGATCGTCGCCGGCTTCCTTCCAGTCGAACACCACCGCGATATCCGCGCGTCGCCTGTAGCCGCGCTTCGTCCAGAACGCGTCGAGCGGCCGGTAACCCGGCGGTGTGCGCGGATCGTTCACGTTGCGCACCACCGCGCAGAACGCGGCGCCAGACAGTCCCAGTACGCGCGCATGGGCCTCGCGCTCGGCAAAAAACCGCACGCCCGCGCCGCGGCCGCGGTATTCGGGCAGCAGCACGCTTTCGCCGAAATAGCAGAACGACGCGGGGTCCATGCCGCGGCCGCGGAAGGCGGCCTGCACGCGGGCATTCGCCTCGGCCATGGGTTGGCAGGTGGCGCAGCCCACCGCGCGGTCGCCGTCGATCGCCGCGATCACCGCCGCCCCGGGGCTTGCGGCATAGGCCGCCAGGTAGCGTTCCTCGTAGCCCGCCTCGCCCTCGTACAAGTAAGGCCACTCCCGGAACACCGCGATGCGCAGCCCGGCCAGCCGCGGCAGCCAGGCGCGCAGCGCGTCGCCCTGCAGCGTCTCGAAGCGAAGTCCGTCGTCGGCCATGTGGCGATGCATAGGGGTGCGCGCCGCAGCCGGGAAGGGCCCTGCGTGAGCGGCCGATCCACCGCTTCGGCGATTCCGCCGCCACCGGCCGGGTGCTAGCGGTCGCGCACCACCCGGAAGCCGCCGAAGGCAAAGCGGTCCGCCGCCCCCCCGCGCACGCGGTTGCCGGCGCGCACATACCAGGGCAGGTGGCTCCAGGACCCGCCGCGCATGGCGCGGGTCGAGCAGTCGCCCGCGACCCGTGCATTGCCGTTCGGCGGCTGGCCTTCCAGCGACGGGTTCAGGCAGTCCTGCGCCCACTGCCAGACATTGCCCAGCATGTCGTAGAGGCCGAAGGCATTGGGCCGGAAGCTGCCGCCGGGCGCGGTGTAGACGTGATTGTCGGTGCAGCGGAAGGTGAAGGCCGGCCGGCGATCCAGGTTCAGCGCGTTGGCCAGCGTCAGGTCCGCGACATTGGCGAACTGGCACGCGGTGGTGCTGCTGTCGCCCCAGAACCGCGCGGAGGTGGTGCCCGCGCGCGCCGCGAATTCCCATTCGGCCTCGCTGGGCAGGCGATAGCGCCGGCCCGCCTTGCGGGTCAGCCAGGTCGTGTAGTTGTTGGCGTCCTCCCAGCTCACGCAGACCACGGGGTGGTCGTCGGTCTGCGGGAAGCCGGGATCGCGCCAGGACAGGCCCGGGCGCTCCAGGTATTCGTAGGTCGCGCCGTTGTTCACGAAGGTCCAGCAGCCGTTGCCGGGCTCGAAGCCGGTCTCGGCGACATAGGCGGCGAATTCCCCGCGCGAGACGGCGCGCAGGCCGATCGCGAGGCCGGGCGCGATGATGACGCGCAATTGCGGCGAGGACCGGCCGCGCACATCGGCCGGCACGCCCTCGCGTTCTTCCTCGATGGTGGGCGCGCCCATGGTGAAGGACCCGCCGGACAGCATGACCATCTCGGGACATTCCGGGCACTCGCGGAACGGCGTGCGGGAGGCCGGCTGGGCCCAGGCCGGCGCGACGGACAGCAGCGCGGCAAGCAAGACACCCGCCAGAACAGACAGGGCGCGGGTGGGCTTGGCTGCGTGCATTCGAACCTCCCGATGGGGATCGCAGCGTAACGCACAGGCATGAGGAAATGGTAGCGGTGCATTGATCATTGAACGGTGATCGTCGTTTTTTCTGCGTTGCCCTACCGAGGCGGGCGCGGCCCCACGCGACCGCATCCAGTGACGGGTTGTAGAGAACGACGACCCATCATGACTTGTAGTCGGTGTCTCAAGTCCAGGTTGCCAGCATGGCGGGTGAATGCCGGGCGCGCTGCACGTTCCGGAGGACGAGCGGCCATTCCCCACCCGCCTGGGGCGGGTCGCCGCGTTACGCGCCGTACAGCGCCTTCGGGTCGACCAGCGGCATCGCGATCTCGGCAAGCGCGTCGTCGCGGATGGCGCGGAAGAAGCAGTTGCGCCGGCCGGTGTGGCAGGCGACGCCGGTCTGGTCGACCAGCGCCAGCAGCGTGTCGCCGTCGCAATCGATGCGCAGATCCACCAGGCGCTGCACCTGGCCGGAGCTCTCGCCCTTGCGCCACAGCCCGCCGCGCGACCGCGAGAAATAGCAGACGCGCCCGGTCGCCAGCGTCTCGGCCACCGCCTCGGCATTCATCCAGGCCATCATCAGCACCTCCCCGGTATCGTGCTGCTGTGCGATGCAGGGCACGAGGCCGGCGGCATCGAAGCGCAGCGCATCGAGGAAGCGGGCGGTGGTGTCGGCACTGGTCATCCCCAGATGATACGGTATCAACGGGACCGGAGGCGAGGATCACCCATGCCGGATGCGGCGGCACGCGAAACTGCCTTGCAGGAAGCCGAGCGGGCCTGCCTGCGCCGCGGCGCGCAGCTCACGCCGCTGCGCCGCCAGGTGCTGGAATTGGTGCTGCAGGCGCAGGCCCCGGTCGGTGCCTATGCCTTGCTCGACCGGCTGAAGGCCCACCGCCCGGGCGCGGCGCCGCCCACCGTGTATCGCGCGCTGGATTTCCTGCTGGAACACGGGCTGATCCACAAGGTCGAGCGGCTGAACGCCTTCATCGGCTGCACCGATGCCGGGCATGGCCACGCGCATGACCACGGCCATCCGCACCAGTTCCTGATCTGCCGGACCTGCGGCGCCACCGCCGAGATCGCCGACCACGCGGTCTCCCACGCCATCGAATCGGCGGCGCGGCGCGCCGGCTTCACGCTGGCGCAGGCGACGGTCGAGATCGAGGGCACCTGCGCGCGCTGCGCTGCCGCCTGATCGCGGTGCGGTTTGGCTGCGCGTCCCGCGCATGCGGGCATCGTCCCGGCGCTTTGCGATGGGTCATTGTGGGGGGTGTCGGCGGGGCTAGTGTGTCGCCGATGCCAACATGGCCAGGGGCCATCCCGCCCCGGGCAAGGAGGACGACAGCAGCCATGCATTCCCTGAATCCGATCCGCGCCCTGCGCCGGGGGGGGCTTGCCCTCGCCGTCGCCGGCTGCGCCCTTGCTGCCCAGCCGGCTGCCGCACAAGCACAATCGGCCGGGCCCGTCTTCAGCACCGGCGAACTCGCCCGCGCCTGCGGCCCGGCGCCGGGTGATGCCAATGCGCTCGCCTCGCGCTCGGTCTGCTACGCCGTGATGGTCGCCGTGGGCCAGTCGCACGCGATCTACACCAGCGGCCCGCGGGCTGCGCGGCCTGTCTTCTGCCTGCCTGATCCTTCGCCGACGCTGGAGCAGATCTCGGCGCGCTTCGTGTCCTGGGCGGCCGCGAACCCGCAGCATGCCGGGACGCGCGCGGCCGAGGGCGTGCTGCGCTTCGGCGCCGCCACCTATGCCTGCCCGCCGCCGGCCGCCGCGGCGCGCCGGCGCTGATCGGAAGGAGCACAAGATGACCAAGAATACGCATCTCCGCCTCGCCGCGTTGCTGGTGGCAGGGCTCGGCCTCTCCGCCTGCGCGGGCATGACTGATTCGCAGCGTTCCACCGCCACCGGGGCGGGGATCGGTGCGCTCGGCGGCGCCGCGATCGGTTCGCTGTCCGGCAATGCCGGAATGGGTGCGCTGATCGGTGCCGGCGTCGGCGGCGCCTCCGGCTTCGCGATCGAACGCGGCCGGCGCTGAGACCGCCCTTGCGCCGTGCGCGGCGCGCGTCACGGCGAAGCGCGCGCGAACCAGCCCCGCCGCGCGCGGCGTGAATGCAAAGGCCCGCCACGCGCCTGAGCGGCGCGTGGCAACGACCGCATGCGGTGGGCGTTAGCCTTCTGGACCCCCGGAAGGACTTCGCGATGCCCCATGTCGAGACGCGCGACGGCACCCGCATCTACGTCAAGGAATGGAACGGCGGGGGACGACCGGTCGTCCTCCTGCACGGCTGGCCCCTGAATGCGGACAGCTGGGACGACCAGGCGCTGTCGCTCGCTGCGGCCGGGCATCGCGTCCTGGCCTATGACCGGCGCGGCTTCGGCCGGTCGGACCAGCCCTGGACCGGCTACGAGTATGACGGGTTGTCGGACGACCTCGCCGACGTCCTGGAGGCGACCGGCGCTGCGGATGCTGCGCTCGTGGGGTTCTCCATGGGTGGCGGCGAGGTGGCTCGCTACATGTCCCGGCATGGCGGCAAGGGGGTGCGGCAGGCGGTGCTCGTCTCCTCGATCGTGCCCTATGTCCTGCAGACGCCCGATAATCCGGACGGCGTGCCCGCCGAGCAGCTCGATGAGATGACGGTCCAGATGAAGACGGATCGCGCTGCGTTCTTCACGACCTTCCTCAAGCAGTTCTACGGGTCGGGCGTGATCTTCCAGTCGGTCAGCGACGAGGTCCTGCAATGGACGCATAACCTGGCGATGATGGCCGGCCTGCATCCGACGCTGGCCTGCGCCAAGGCCTTCGCGACAACCGATTTCCGGACCGAACTCACGGCCTTCACCGTGCCGACCCTCATCATCCACGGCACCAGCGACGCCACGGTGCCGATCGACGCATCGGCCCGCCCCGCGGCGCGCGGCATCCCGCAGGCGACGCTGCGCGAATACGAGGGCGCGCCGCACGGCCTGAACGTCACGCACAAGGACCAACTGTCGCAGGACCTGCTGGCGTTCCTCGGGCGTTAGCAGCCACGGACCGCGGGGGCGGCGCGCCGCCCCCCGGGCGGATCACCTGGGCAGCGTGGCCAGCCCCTGCTCGAGGTCCGCGATCAGGTCGCCCACATCCTCGAGCCCGATATGGATGCGCATTGTCTGCCCACCCAAATCGTCGCTGGTCGCGGTGCGCGTGATGAAGCCGGTGGTGGGCAGTGCGAGGCTCTCATACCCGCCCCACGACGCCCCGATGCCGAACAGCGTCAGGCTGTCGATCAGCCGGAACAGGTCGGCCTCGGTATAGGCCGGCTGCAGCACGACGCCGAACAGGCTGCACGACCCGCGGAAGTCCCGCGTGAACAGCGCGTGTTGGGGATGCGAGGGCAGGCCCGGATGCAGCACGCGCTGCACTTCGGCGCGTGTCTCGAACCAGCGCGCGACCTCGAGCCCGCTCCGCTCCTGGTGCTTCAGGCGCACCGGCATGGTGCGTGCGCCGCGCAGCGCCAGCCAGCAATCATCGGGCGCGGCGAAATGCCCCATCTGCCCCGCTGCGGTGCGGACCTTGAGGTAGTCTTCCTCGGTGTTCGTGGTGATCGAGCCCAGCAGCACGTCGGAATGCCCGCCGACATACTTGGTCAACGCCTGGATCGAGACATCGACGCCGTGCTCGAAGGGCATGAAGTTGTGGATGCCCCAGGTGTTGTCCATCATCACCGTGCAGCCGCGCGCATGCGCCGCGCGGGCGATGGCCGGGATGTCCTGCAGTTCGAAGGTGTGGCTGCCGGGGCTCTCGGTATAGACGACCTTCGTGTTGGGCTGGATCAGCGCGGCGATCTCGGCCTCGCCGATCGTGGGATCGTAGAAGGTGGTCGCGATGCCGTAATTCGCGAGCAGGCCGTTCGCGATGTTGCGCGCCGGGCCATAGACGCTGTCGGGCATCAGGCAGTGGTCGCCCGTTTTCAGATACGCCATCAGCGGCACCGTCACGGCCGCCAGGCCCGTGCCGACCAGCACGCAGCGGGTGCCGCCCTCGATCTCGCAGATCACGTCTTCCAGCGCGTAGTGGGTCGGGCCGCCGGCGGTGCCGTAGGTCATCACGCGGTTGAAGCGGTCCTTGGCGAAGTCGCGCCGCGCCTGGGCCGAGGGCATCAGCACGGTCGACCCGCGATGCACCGGCGGGTTCACGAAGCCATGCGCGCGCGTGCCGGCTCGGCCGGCATGGGACATGCGGGTGGCGAAGGCCTGCGCCTTGTGCGGGGGGGCGTGGTCGTCGGGCATGGTCAGGCGCTCTTCTGCTTGGTGGTTTCGGGGCGCGATGCCCATTCGGTCCAGGATCCGTCATAGACGGCGGGTTCGGGAAGCCCGGCGCGCACCATGCCGAAGGCCAGCACGCAGGCCGTGACACCCGACCCGCAGGAGGTCACGACAGGCTTGCCGCCGGTCGCCCCCGCCGCGGCGAAGATGGCGCGCAGCGTGGCGGGGTTCTTGGCCTTGCCGTCGGGCCCGGCGATCTCGCTGACCGGCACGTTGGCCGCACCCGGCATGTGGCCGGAGGGCAGGCCCGCGCGCGGTTCCGGCGCGGTGCCGTCGAAGCGGCCCTTGGCACGCGCATCGATCACCAGCGCCGAGCCGTCCTGCACGATGCGCTTCACATCGCCGATGCCGGCCAGCATGGCGGCGCGGAAGTCCGGCACGAACTGCGCGGGCGCCGGGGCAGGGGCCTCGCCCGTCTCGACCGGCCGGCCTTCCTTCACCCAGGCCGGCAGCCCGCCATCCAGCACGGCCACCCTGTCGTGCCCGAACAGCCGCATCATCCACCAGCCGCGCGGGGACCCGCGCAACCCGTGCTGGTCATAGAACACCACCCGCGTGCCGTTCGAGACACCGAGCGCGCCGACCATCCGCGCAAACTTCGCCGGCGTGGGGACCATGTGCGGCAGGTCGGTCTCGTCGTCGGCGATCTTGTCGATGTCGAAGAGCCGCGCGCCCGGGATGCGCGCCGCGCGAAACGCATCGTGCTTGTTGCCTGGTTCGTTCGGCAGGAAGGTCGAGCAGTCGAACACCACCAGGTCCGGCTTGCCCAATTCCCCCGCCAGCCATTCGGTCGAGACCAGCATGTCCATCCGCGTCACTCCCCTGCCAGCACCAGCGTCACGCGCCGGTTGGCCTTGCCCTTGTTCTCGATCTTCGCGACTTCGACGCGTCCGATCTCGCCCGTGCTGCGCACATGCGTCCCGCCGCAGGGCTGCAGGTCCACCGGCGCCGCGGCATCGCCGATGCGCACCAGGCGGATGCGTCCCGACCCGCGCGGCGGCTGCACCGACAGCGTGCGCACCAGGGACGGGTTGGCGTCGAGTTCCGCCTCGCTGATCCAGGTATCGCTCACCGCGTGGTCGGCCGCGACCAGCGCGTTGAGCGCGTCCGTCAGCGCCTCCTTGGTCGGTGGCTCCGGCAGGTCGAAGTCGAGCCGCGCCTTCTCCACCGCGATCTGCCCGCCTGTCACCCCGGCGCCCGGGATCAGGCTGCACAGCAGGTGCATGCTGGTGTGCAGGCGCATGAAGCGGTGGCGGCGATCCCAATCCAGCACGGCCGTCACCGCCGCACCGGGCGCCGGCAGCGCCGTACCGGGCGCGGGCATGTGCAGCACGGTGTCGTCCGGGCCCTTGACCGCCTCGGTGATCGCGCATTCGCCGCCGGCCCAGCGCAGCACGCCGCCATCGCCTGGCTGCCCGCCGGCGCGGGCGTAGAAATTCGTGCGGTCCAGCACCACGCCCTCGGGCGAGGCCACCACCACGCGCGCGGTGATCTCCCGCGCATAGGCATCGTCGCGATACAGCAATTCGGTGGGCATTCAGGCGGTCCAGTCGTTGAGAAGTGCCGCGCGCCGGCGCGCGAAGCCGGACAGGCACAGCGCGCCGGTGGCGTTCGACATCCGGTTGTCGTCCAGCATGGCGATCGCGTCATCCGCGTCCAGCACCACCAGGCGGATGTCCTCGTGCTCGGCGTCCAGGCCGTGGGTGCCGGCATGGCCGGGCTCCGGCAGCCGCGTGCGCGCGAGGAAGATGGTGATGCCCTCGTCGCAGCCGCCCTGGCTGAGGATGTAGCGGCCCATCGGCAGCAGCCGGTCGGCCACCAGGCCGGTTTCCTCCGCCAGTTCCCGGCGCGCCGCTTCCGCGGGGTCCTCGCCATCCTCCAGCAGCCCGGCCGGGCATTCCACCATCACCGGGTCGAAGCCGCCGGCCAGCGCGGGCAGGCGGAATTGTTCGATCAGCGCCACGCGGTCGGCCCACGGGTCCCAGGGCAGCACCGCCACCGCTGCGCCACGGCGCCACAATTCCCAGGTCTGCAAGCCGCCCTGACCGCCATCGAAGCGGGTGCGGCGGAAGCGCACGCGTTGCAGCGGGAAGCGACCGTCCCACACCACCTCGTCCGAGAGCACCGTCAGGCCGGGATGCGCGGGAATGGGCTTCGCCTTCGGCGGTCTGGCGTTCATGCGCGGCGGAAACTACCCTCGGTGCCCGGAACCGTCCATGACCCCCGAACCCCCCGCGCCACCCGACCCGGCCGCGATCGCGCGCGCCCGCAGGCGGGGCATCATCCTGGTGGTGATCGCGACCTTCACCTTCGCGCTCTCGGCTGCCTGCGCCAAGGCGATCGGCCCGGCCATCCCGGTCGCCGAGGTCATCCTGTTCCGCAACCTGTTCGCCATCCCGGCGCTGCTCCCGGTCGTGCTGGCGGCCGGCGGCTGGGCCGCGCTGCGCACGAGCAACCCCATGAGCCACGCCGCGCGCACGGTGTTCGGCATGATGGGCATGGTCGGCGCCTTCTACGGCTACGTGCACCTGCCGCTGACGACCGTGACGGCGCTGGGCTTCACCATGCCGCTGTTCCTGACCGTGATGTCGGTGCCGCTGCTGGGCGAACGCGTCGGCTGGCGGCGCGGCCTGGCGGTGCTGGTGGGCTTCCTCGGCGTGCTGATGATGGTACGCCCGGGTGGCGAGGGCATGCGCGGGGAGGGGCTGGCGGTCACGCTCTGCCTGCTGGGTTCGGTCGGCTGGGCGCTGGCCATGATCACCATCCGCCGCATGGGCGAGGCCGGCGAGAGCGCCGTCGCCATCGTCTTCTGGTTCGCGGTCGGGTCCGCCGTGCTGGCGGGCATCGCCTCGGTGCCGGTCTGGGTCTGGCCGAGCGCCTGGCACTGGGTGCTGCTGGCGGGGATCGGTCTGGTCTCGGCGCTGGCGCAGGTGCTGATGACCGACGCGTATCGCAGCGGCGAGACGACGCTGCTTGCCCCCTTCGAATACGCCGGCATCGTCTGGACCACGGCGCTCGGCGCCTTCATCTGGGCGGAACTGCCCGATGGCTGGGATTTCGCCGGCATCGCCGTGCTGGTCGGCGCCGGGCTGTACATCTGGCACCGGGAAGTCACGCTGGGGGTGAGGCGCTAGCCGCGTTTCGGATCATGCGGAGTGATCCGACCGGATGCCGGGTCGTGGAAAACGCGGCTGCCGGCGCCGCGCGCTGTCCTTCCGAGACCCCGGCGCGCGTCGGGCGGCGGTAAGCAACTATCCACAGACCCTGCTTCCGAGGGCAGGACGTTCGATCTGATGGTGTGATCGGATCAATTACTGCCCAAGCGCCCCGAATGCCTGCGGATCGTTTCGGGTGCATTTTGGGCCGCCACGCCGATCCAGGGAAATTTCCTTGCATCCTGGGCACCTAATGCGACTTAACAGGTTGTGATGAACTCCGGCCGCGATGTCTGGGGTGTCGCCGCCAAAGGAAAACCACTTGAACACAAGCGTGTTTCAAGGTCGCGCTGACGCGCCAGTACGGCTTGCCGGGCCCGCGCCGGCGAGTACGGTCACTGCGCCACGCTCGGTCTTCTCGACGGCCGGCCTGCCGCCGCACCAGCAGTTCGACGCATGGCGACACCAGGCGGTGCCGTACCTGCGTGTCGATGCGCCCGCGCCTGGCGCTGCGGCCGGCTTCCACGCGACGGCGACGGCACTGCGCTTCGGCCCGTTCCTGCTCTACGCGGCCAACCTGCCGGCCTATGATCACGCCCGCAGCGCGGCACAGATCCGGCGCGATTCCCTCGACCACTGGATGATCGCGATCTGCCGGCGCGGCGTGCAACGCCAGCGCAGCGGCGATGCCAGCCTGACCCTGCGCCCCGGCATCCCCTACGTGTTCAGCATGGCCCGCGCCTTCGAGGCTGAGCGCGCCGGCGACGAGATCGACTGGATCACCCTGCATGTGGCGCGCGATGCGGTGCCGGAGCTCGAAGCGGCATTCGCGGCCGCGCTCTACGCGCCGCTCGGTGGCGCGGCGGGGTCGCTGCTCGCGTCGTTCCTCGGCGGCCTGTGCGATCGGATGGAAACGGTGACGGAGGTCGACCTGCCGCATTTGGCGACCGCTGCGCAGGCGCTGCTGCAGGCCGCCCTGATCCCTGCCAGCGGGTCCGGCGCACCGCAGATCGAGCAGCTCCAGCTCGCGCGCCTGCGGCGCATCATCCGCCACAATCTGGGGGCGGCCACGCTGCGGCCCGGGCGGCTCGCCGCCATGGCCGGGATGTCGCGCTCGCAGCTTTATCGGCTGTTCGAACCCCTGGGCGGCGTGGCGCAGGTCATCCAGCGGGAACGCCTGCGCCAGGCGCGGCGCCTGCTGTCGGATCTCGCGGAACGGCGGGATATCGGGGCGCTCGCGGAGGCCGCTGGATTTTTCGATCCGTCATCCTTCAGCCGCGCCTTCCGCCGCGAATTCGGCTGCACGCCGAGCGAAATGCGCATGGCGCCGACACGCGCCGGCCACGGGGCAGCGCCGGTGGCGCGCAACAGCATGCTCGCGCTGCTGCGCGACCTGTAGCGCCCCGCGGCCCGTCCAGGGCGGCGCCCTTACGCCCGCTGCGTCGCCACCGACGTGCCGATCGCCGGCGGCATCGTCACGATGTCGGCGCGCGGCCCTGGATGAACTCGATGACCACGGCGTCGGCGCCGATCTGCAGCGCGAGCCCGGTGCGTTGCGGACGCAGGGCCAGGCGCACGCCCTGCGAATTCACCAGCCACAGGGTGCCCGGGATTTCCGCGCCGGGAACCACCGCGCCGCCGCGCAACTGGCCATAGACGCCGGCGAAATCCTCGACCCGCCGCAGGTTGAACACCTCCCCGGTGGCGCGGATGCGGGCCATGCCCGCACCGCCGGCCCCGACGCCGCGCATCCGGAACGGGCGGCTGACGCCCTGCTGGGTCAGCACGCCGCTGCCCCATGAGACCTGGCCCAGGACGCCGACGCGCCAGTTGCGCAGTTCGACCCGTGCATCGGGAGTCGGCGGGGGCGGCGGGACGGGGGCGGCTTGCGGAGCGGCCGGTGGTTCGGCTGCGCATCCGGCCAGCACCAGGCCCGGCAGTGCGAACAGGAGGTGGCGCCGGGTGGCGATGGGGGCGTGCATCGGATGATCCCTTGGGTGACGTCGGATTCGATTGTCCAGAGGATGGCAGGTTGCGTCAGGTCCGACGAGGCGGACAGTCGCCGATGCCCGCACCGAAGCGCCCCGCCCAGCGTGTGGACACCGGGCCAAGCCTCGGCGTGGGAACGCCTAGAGCGACTTCCTGAACCACACCCGGGCATGGCCCGGCGGCATGCCTTCCAGCCGGCCGAACTCGGCATAGCCGTTGCTCTCCCAGAAGCGCGGCGCCTGGAAGGAGAACGTGTCGGTATAGGCGTTGGTGCAGCCGCGCTCGCGGGCGATGGCCTCGGCGCGCGACAGCAATTCGCCGCCGACGCCCTTGCCGCGCATCTCCGGGCTCAACCACAGCCAGTCGACGAACAGCCAGCCCCAGAAGGTCAGGCCGAGCAGGCCGCCCAGTGTCTTGCCCTCGGCGTCGTGCACCAGCAGCGTGACGGGCTCGCGGTCGTAGTCGCCGCCCATCGACTGGTTGAAATTGTGCAGGCCGCGCTGGATGGCGCCGACCGCCTCGAATTCCGGCGCGGCGTCCTCGACGATCTCGAAGCCGCGCGTCTCAGCCATGCTCATCCGCCGAATCGTCCCCATGCCGCGACCGCGAGATTGACACTGACGCCTTTCCGAATCCTGTCCAGCGCGGCCGCCGCGCCTGGCGCGTCGCCGGCCGCCAGCGCGGCGTGCATGGCCCGCCCGGGCACCAGCGCAACCGCGGCAAAGATGCCGGCCATCAGCAGGCCCGTCAGGTGCATCAGGTGAACATGCCAGACGCTGCCGCCGAAGCCCCAGTACCAGCCCAGCCACATCGCCCAGCCGGTCAGCATCACGATCGGCACCACGTGCCACAGGATGCGGAAGAAGCGCCGGAACACGCTGCCCATCAGCGCCAGGCGCTGCGGCGGGTCCAGCGTTTCGTGCACGGCCGGGCGCAATGCGAGGATGGCGAAGGCCATCCCGCCCACCCAGACGACCGCGCCCAGCACATGCAGCACGAACAGCAGCGTGGCCATCTCAACGATCCTTCAACGCGCGGAGTGCATCGGCCAGCGCGCGCGCCTCGGCAGCCGCGACACCCTTCGGCGCGGCTTCCACCGCCCCCAACCCGGCCATGAAGGCCTGCGCGAAAGCGGTGCGGTTGCCCAGCGCCGCACCCACCAGCGGCAGGTCGCGTTCGCGGATGGCCGCGTGCACCTGGTCGAGCAACCTGCCCGAAGCCGGCGCGCGGTTCAGCACCAGCGCGACCTGGCGCGATTCCTTCTTGGCGAGGTCGAGCGTCGCATCCATCGACCACAGATCGGCGGCGGAGGGCTGTAGCGGCACCAGCACCAGGTCGGCCGCGCGGATTGCGGTGCGCGCATCGCCATCATCATGCGGCGCGGTGTCCAGCAGCACGACATCGGTCTCCCGCCGCAGCCGGTCCAGGATGCCGGGCAGCCGCCAGCCCGACGGCGCCTCGAAATGCAGCGGCCGGGCCTTGGCGGAGCGCCCGCGCACCTCGTCCCACCGCGCGAGCGAACGCTGCGGGTCGATGTCGAGCAGCGCGACGCGCGCGCCATCCTCCGCATAGGCGGCGGCGAGGTTGGCGGCGATGGTGGACTTCCCCGCGCCGCCCTTGCGCTGCGCGACGGCGATGACGAAGGCCATGCGCGACTCCGTTGTGGCACTGCACCATAGCAGAACGCCGCAGCGCGAACGGAGTTCAGTCCAGGAACGGATTACCCCCCCGCGGCCCGCGTGCCCGCGGCCCGTAGTGCTGCGCCAGGTAGTCCACGATGGTCGTGCGGAATTCGCCGTCGATGGGGTTCATGCCGTGCTTCTCGACCATCCAGTCCATCAGGTCGTCCCAGCGGTCGCGCGTGAAGGCGCTGCGGCGGATCAGCGCGGTGTTGTGGCAGGCGGTGCAGTAGGCGAAGGTTTCGGAGCGACCCTCGCCCTCGGCCAGCACGGTTTCTTCCTCGGCGCGCGCGGCGATCTCGGCGGCGGCCTCGGCCTGGCGGCGCGCCAGGTCGGGGTCCTGGGCCAGCGCCACCGTGGCGGTGAGCAGCGCGCCCACCGCCAGCATGGTCCATGTCCGCATCAGCCGACCAGCACTGCGGCGCGGCTGATCGGATTGGCGCCATAGCCCTGCGGATTCCAGTTGGCCGCGGCATGCGGCTGCATCCGGCCATTGCTGTCCGTCGCGCGGTACCAGATCTCGAAGTACCCGTCGGAGGGGAAGGCGACGCGTCCGCTCCAGCGTTGCCAGGCATGGCGGTTGGGCGGCGCGGCCACGGCCATGGCCTGCCAGGACTGGCCGAAATCCACCGAGACATCGACCGCGCGCACGCTCAGGTCGCCCGCCCAGGCCTGGCCGCGGATGTCCAGTGCGCGGGTGCCCGCCGGCAGGCGCGCCCCATGCGCGTGGCTGGTCAGCACGGAGCGCACCGGCATGCTCTCCATGTCCGCGAAATCGGCACCGTTGTTGCGGCTGCCGGGCACGATCGGGCGCACCGGCATGCGATACGACGTGCCGCCCATGCCACGCCCGGTATGCGGCGTGGCCTTCAGCTCGATCCGGGTGAACCATTTCTGGCTGAGCGAGCCCGGCCAGCCCGGCACCAGCAGCCGCGCCGGCGCGCCATGCATCTGCGGGATGGGCTGCCCGTTCATGCGGATGGCGATGAGGGTGTCCTCCTCCATCGCCTTGTCGATGCGCATGCCGCGGCTGATCGCCGGGCCCTGCGCCGAGAGATGCGTGTCGGCACCGTGATGGCCGGTGAACTTCGCGCCCTCCTTGAGTCCCGCCGCGCGCAGCACGTCGCGCAGCCGCACGCCGGTCCATTCGGCGTTCGAGATGGCGCCATTGCCCCACTGGTTGCCCGCCGCCTGCGGTGAGAAGCCGGCGCGGCCATTGCCGCCGCATTCCATCTGCAACCGCGCCGTCACCAGCGGAAAGCGGGCTTCGAGATCGCCGAGCGTGAGTTCGAGCGGCGTATTCACCTCGCCATCGACCGTGATCTTCCAGGCGCGCGGGTCGCCCGCCGGTTCGGGCACGGAGCCGTTGTTGCGGATGAAGAACTTGTCGGCCGGGGTCACGTCGTCGTCGAGCAGCGCCTCCGGCGTCTCGGCATTCAATGGGCGCTCGCCCTGGAGGATGAGGCGTGCCTTGCCCTCCATCTGCAGGAATTGCGGCGCCGTCCCCTGGGCCAGGGCCGCCGGCAGCATCCCGGAGGGCAAATGCCGCGCGAAGGGAATGGCGCTGCCCAGCGCCACGCCCATGGCGGCCAGCCCGGCACCCTTCAGCGTGTCTCGCCGTCCCCAGACCAGCGCATCGGCGCGCTCGGGGTCGTCGCGGTAGAGTTCCGCGACCGAGCGTTCGGTCCTCTTGTATCCCGGCATCGGTTCCTCCTTTTTTGATTGCGAAGTTGTGCATGAAGGATGTCGTATCCATGCTCCGCGCGACAAGGCCCCTTGAGATCCTGACGCCGGATGAGATGGCGCGCGCCGACGCGCTCGCCCTCGCCGCGGGCATACCGGTGGAACGGCTGATGGAGGCGGCGGGCCGCGCCGTGGCGCGCGCGGCGATGCGGCGTTTCCGGCCGGTCCGTACGCTGGTGCTGGCGGGGCCGGGCAACAATGGCGGCGATGGCTACGTGGCAGCGCGGATGCTGGAGCACGCCGGCTGGCCGGTGGCGGTGGCCGCCTTGGCGCCGCCGCGCGCGGGCAGCGCCGCCGCGCAGGCCGCCGCGCGCTGGCGGGGCCCGCTGCTCCCCTTCGCGCCGGAGGAAGCCGCGCGCGCCAGCCTGGTGATCGACGCGGTGTTCGGCGCTGGCCTCACGCGCCCGGTCGATGGCCTGGTCGCCGATACCCTCGCAGCGGCGGGCGGCCCGGTCCTGGCGGTGGACATGCCATCGGGCGTCGATGGCGCGACCGGGCAGGTGCTGGGCTACGCCCCGCAGGCCGCGCTGAGCGTGACCTTCTTCCGCCGCAAGCCCGGCCACCTGCTGCTGCCCGGCCGGCTCCTGTGCGGCAAGTTGGTGCTGGCCGATATCGGACTGCCGGACGGCGTGCTGGCGCAGGTGGCGCCGCGCTGCGCACACAACCTGCCCGGGCTGTGGCCCCTGCCGCCGCTGGAGGTGGCTGCGCACAAGTACACCCGCGGGCACGTGACGGTGGCCGCCGGCGCGGGCATGACCGGCGCGGCCCGGCTGGCGGCGGAGGGCGCACGGCGGGGCGGGGCGGGGCTGCTGACGATCGCCGCCCCCGACCGCCAGGCCGCCGACGTGCTGCGCGGCGGGGCGCCAGGGGTGATCGTGACCGAGGCACCGCTGGATGAATTGCTGGCGGACCCGCGCCGCGGCACCTGGGTGGTCGGCCCCGGCCTGCCGGCCGAACCGGCCACGCTGGCGCTGCTGCGCCGCGTCGTGGCGGCAGGCCGCGCGGTGGTGGCCGATGCCGGGGCGCTCGGCGCGGCGGCAGGCGACGCCGCCGGGCTGGCCGGCTGTGCGGTGCTCACGCCGCATGAGGGGGAATTCGCCAGGATCTTCGGCCCGATCGGCGGCGACCGCCTGGCGGCGGTGCGCGGCGCGGCGGCGCTGAGCGGCGCGGTTGTCATGCTGAAAGGGCCGGACACCGTGATCGCCGCCCCTGACGGACGGGCGGCGATCAACGATCATGCGCCGCCCTGGCTGGCAACCGGCGGCACGGGCGATGTCCTGGCTGGGCTGGTCGCCGCACTGCTGGCGGCGGGGGTCGCGCCCTTCGCGGCGGCCGGCGCCGCGGCCTGGTTGCACGGGGAGGCAGGCTTCGCGTGTGGCGAAGGGCTGCTGGCGGAGGATCTCGCGTCGCGGATCCCGGCCGCGATGGCGCGGGTGCGATTGGTGTCCGAGGCGGATGATGGGGGCGGCGGCTTGGAAAAGTCCTGCATCCGGTGCGGCCGGTCGCATTCTGCTCGCTATGAAATAGCGCAATAACAATAAGTTAAAATGGAACTCTGCAGGCGGCACATGAAATCCCCGCTCGCGGGTGAGGTTCGGTCTCAACTTTCCGTGTTACGCGACGGGTCCGGGGCCACGAAACTACCATAGCGCGAACCATATCTTGTTGAACGCCAAGGCTGTATCCACAAGATGATGTGGAATTTCAATTTTAACACAATCACCGATTAATGTGTTGAAAAGGGGGAATCTCTCACGATAGATTAACCCCAGGGAAAACCCTGGGGGATCCATGAGCAGCACTCTCGTCACCGCCCTTCACAGCGAGGAGCGCTCCATCATCGCGGAACTTCGCGCCTCCAAGCCGTTCCAAAGGCTCGAAGGCATCCACAAGTTGCTCACGCTGTACGACGCGCAACCGTCGGTCTCCGTGAGCCTCGGCGCCGGTGCACCGGAAGCCGAACGCAGCACGGCGCCGGTGATTCAGCTGGCCCCGCCGCTGCCCACCAGCGTCCCCATCCCGATGCCGGGCCCGAACGGCGGCGGCGCCGAACCGGCCGTGATGGATGTTGCCCGCGCAGCGGGCGGCTCCGCCTACGCCAACGGCACGATCGGGATGGAGGAACCGGCCGGCGTCGTCTCCTCCGTGCGCGCCGCCCTGCTCGGGATCGGCAAGGCCTGAACGGCGCCCGCCACGCGGCGGACGTCCTTATCCTTATCCTTCTCGCAAGGCCGCGCACCCCATGGTGCGCGGCCTTGTCGTGCCGGGCATACAATCCTGGCGCTTCACGGAATGTGTCGTTAGATTTCAACCCCGACGGGAAGGGGTAAGGCATGTCCGACGTCGCCGTGCAGGCCGGCTTGCTCGACAGGGCCATGAGGCGCATGTCCACCCTCTGGCGGGACATGGCTGCCGCGGTCGGCGTGAGCGAGCCGGACCCCGACCTCGCCGCCCGCCTCGCTGCCTGCCTGGAAGCGCGCGGGGGCGAGGTCTCCGCCCGCAACCGCGCAGCCGGTCTGGCGGAAGCCTACCGCACGCTGGACGCCGGCGGGCGCACCGACTTCCTGCGCGCGCTCGCGTCCTTCGATTCCGATGCCGAGGCGGTGGCCCGCGCCATGGAGAAGGTGGCCGCCGCCGCCGATGCCGCCGAGCGCGCCGTCGCCACCGCCCGGCTGCGCCGCGCCCTGGAGCCGCCCCGCATCCGCCTGCTGACCGCCTTCGCCGCCATCCCGGACGGGGTGAAGTTCCTGGTGGATATGCGCGCCGACCTGCTGGAGCGCATGGATGGCGACAAACTGCTCCAGGCGCTCGAGACCGACCTCAAGGGATTGCTCGCCGCCTGGTTCGATGTCGGGTTCCTGGAGTTGCGCCGGATCGACTGGCGCTCACCCGCCATCATCCTGGAGAAGCTGGTGCAGTACGAGGCCGTGCACCGCATCCGGTCGTGGCGGGATTTGCGCAACCGGCTGGAATCCGACCGCCGCTGCTATGCCTTCTTCCATCCGCGCATGCCGGAGGAACCGCTCATCTTCGTCGAGGTCGCGCTGGTCCAGGGCATCTCGGACAGCGTGCAGCGCCTGCTGGACGAGAAGGCGCCGGTCCTCGATCCGCGCGTTGCCGACACGGCAGTGTTCTATTCCATCAACAACTGCCAGCGCGGCCTCGATGGGATCTCCTTTGGCAATTTCCTGATCAAGCGCGTGGTCGGGCTGCTCTCGGACGAATTCCGCAATCTCAAGGCCTTCTGCACGCTGTCGCCGATCCCGGGCTTCCGCCGTTGGCTCGATGGCGCGCTGGCAGGCGGCGCGCTGCCGCTGAGCGAGGAGGAACGCAAGGCCTTGCTCGCCGCCTCGCCGCCGTCCCTGGCGCTGCCCGCGCCCGAGGGCATTGCGGCGCCCGATCCCGCCGCGCCGCGATCGGATGACGCGACCGCGGCGCTGCAGCGGCTGATCGCGCGGCGCGGCTGGTCGCGCGAGGAGGCGGCCGCAAAGGTGCTGGAACCGCTGCTGATCCGCCTGTGCGCCCGCTACTTGGCGAAGGAGGATGCGCCCGGCCGCGCCGGCCGCGCGCGCGATCCGGTCGCGCATTTCCACCTGTCCAACGGCGCGCGGATCGAACGGCTGAACTGGCGCGGCGACACCTCGGACAACGGCATGCGCCAGGCGCTCGGGCTGATGGTGAACTACCTCTATGACCCCGAGCGCATCGAGGAGAACCACGAAGGCTATGTCGGGGAAGGCAGGCGCGCCGTCTCGACGGGGCTGAAGCGGCTCGCGAAGGGCTGAGGCCGCGCAGGCGCCAGCCTGCGCGATCCGGGAGCGCCCGCAGGAAGGCGCTGCGCTGGATCAGCCCAGGATCACCGTGCCGCCCGCGCCGGGCGCGCTCCAGGCCCCGGTCGCGATCACGTCGCGCCCGCATCAGACGATCGGCTTCACGTAAGGATCCGCGGGTCGATCGGCCTGGTCATCGGAACCATGCCGTGCGGGCGCGCCGGACGCGGTCCTCGTGCGCCGGCTACCGGCGCCGCGACCGCCGGCGACATGCGCGCCCGCGACGATGGCGCGCAGCACATCCATGATGTTCCCGACATGCGCGTCGAGGCCGAAGCGCCCCGCCGCGCACTGTCCCCGTCGGTCCCGTGCAGGTCGAAACCCGGCGGGTGGGGTTTCAGGCCGTGGACCTTGCTGCGCTGCGGCAGGCGGGCTGGTGATCCCGGACACGGCGGCGGCGCGCCCGGCTGCTGCAGAACGGGGCACCGAGAGGATACACGGCCATGGTGCCACTCGCGCAATTCGCCTTCGTGCTGGTCCTGGCGGCCGCGCCCGCGCTGCTGGTGACGGCGCTCGCGCGCCAGGCCAGGCCGCGCCGCGGCGGCGACCCGGTCGCCTTCCCGCTCCGCCGCAGCCTCGGCTGAGGGCCGCCGGCCTTCTCGCGGCCGGGGCGAACGCCCATACTCCGTCGCGGATCGTGCGGGGAGGATTGGGATGACGGTGCAGGGCAAGGGCCGGCGCCTCGACACGCCGGACGCCGCGCGGCGGGTCGAGATCCTGCACGCGCTGGAACGCAAGCTGCTCTGGCTGTCGGCCTGGATGATCCACCACGCCAACCACATCCGCCCGAACCGCGATGGTCTGAAGGTGGGCGGCCACCAGGCGTCCTGCGCGTCGTCGGTGTCGATCCTGTCGGCGCTGTATTTCGGCATCCTGAAGCCGGCCGACCGGGTGGCGGTGAAGCCGCATGCCGGGCCGGTCTTCCATGCCATCAACTACCTGCTGGGGCGCCAGGACCGCGACAGGCTGTCCACGCTGCGCGCCTTCGGCGGCATCCAGCCCTACCCGTCGCGGGTGAAGGACGGGGCCGAGGTGGATTTCTCCACCGGGTCGGTCGGGCTTGGCGTGGCGCTCGCCTCCTTCGGGTCGCTGGTGCAGGACTATGTCCACCTGCACAACCTGGCACCGGAAGGCCTGCCCGCCGGCCGCCACGTCGCGGTGGTGGGCGACGCCGAACTGGATGAGGGCAACATCTACGAGGCCCTGCTGGAGGGATGGAAGCACGACATCCGCAACGTCTGGTGGGTGGTGGACTACAACCGCCAGAGCCTCGATTCCGTGGTGCCCGACCGGCTGTTCGGCCGCATCGAGGGCCTGTTCCGCGACATGGGCTGGAATGTCGTCACCATCAAATACGGCCGCAAGCTGGAGGCCGCCTTCGCGCGCCCGGATGGCGAGCACCTGCGCCGCTGGATCGATGACTGCCCCAACAGCCTCTATGCCGCGCTGACCTTCCAGGGTGGTGCCGCCTGGCGCGCGGCGGTGCTGGCGGAACTCGGCCGTATCCCGGGCATCCGCGCCATCATCGACCCGCTGACCGATGACGAACTCGCGGCCCTGATGAACAACCTCGGCGGCCACGACATCGAGACGCTGGCCGACGCCTTCCGCGCCCAGGATGCCGAGGGCGACCAGCCGACCTGTTTCATCGCCTATACCGTGAAGGGCATGGGCCTGCCCTTCGCCGGCCACAAGGACAACCACTCCGGGCTCATGACCAAGGAGCAGATGGGCAGCTTCCGCGAGTTGATGCGCATCCGCCCCGGCCATGAATGGGATTTGTTCGAGGGCCTGGACATCCCCGAGGCGGAACTGCGGGAGTTCCTGGCGGATGTGCCCTTCGCGCAGCCGTTGACGCCGCAGGGGCGTCGCCTGGCCTCGCCCACCATCCATGTCCCGGCCGTCTTCACCGCGCCCAAGGTCGGCGAGGGGCGGCGCCAATCCACCCAGGCCGCCTTCGGCGACATCCTGGCCGAGATCGGGCGCGGCAACGGCGAATATGCCGACCTGTCCAAGCGCATCGTCACCACCAGCCCTGATGTGACGGTGTCCACCAACCTCGGCCCCTGGGTGAACCGGCGCGGCATCTTCGACCGGCACAAGAAGAACGACGTATTCCGCGATGCCAAGCTGGCCTCCGCGCAGCGCTGGGGCATGTCGCCCGAGGGCCAGCACATCGAGCTCGGCATCGCCGAGCAGAACCTGTTCCTGCTGCTGGCGGGCATGGGGCTGGCGGACCGGCTGTATGGCGCGCGGCTGCTGCCGATCGGCACGGTGTACGACCCCTTCGTCAATCGCGGCCTCGATGCGCTGATCTATGCCTGCTACCAGGATGCGCGCTTCCTGCTGGTGTCCACGCCATCCGGCCTGACGCTGGCACCCGAGGGCGGGCAGCACCAGTCGGTCAACACGCCGCTGATCGGCATGGCGGCGGACCGGCTTGCATCCTTCGAACCGGCGCATGCGGATGAACTCGCCATCCTGCTGCGCCATGCCTTCGACCATATGCAGAAGCCGGACGGCTCGGCGGTGTGGCTGCGGCTGTCCACGCGCGGGCTGGAGCAGCCGGCGCGCGCGCTGGACCCCGCTTCGGTGATCGCCGGCGGGCATTGGGTGGTGCCGCCGGGGCAGGGGGCGCGCATCGCCATCGCCTATCAGGGCGCCTTGGCCCCCGAGGCTGTCGCCGCCTTCGAGGAACTGCGCAGCGAGGAACCGGATGCCGGGCTGCTGGCGATCACCAGCCCCGACCGGATGCATGCGGAATGGCTGGCGGCGCGCCGCGCGGCGCGCGCAGGCACGCGCGTGGTCTCGCATGTGGAGCGCCTGCTGGCGCCGCTGGCACGCGATGCCGCGCTGGTCACGGTGCTGGACGGCCACCCGGCGGCGCATGCCTGGATGGGCGCGGTGCGCGGGCAGCGCGTGGTGCCGCTGGGCGTGGACCGCTTCGGCCAGGCCGGGGACATCCCTGACCTGTACCGGGAATACGGGCTCGATTCGGACGCCATCCTGGATGCCTGCGCCGAGGCGCTGCTGGGCTGAGCCGTGGCGGAGCCTCCGGGGCCGGGGCCGCGCCGGCGAGCCCGCTTGGAAACCCCGCCATCCTGCGCTACACCCCCGCCCCTGCCGCCCAATGGCGCCTTGCGGGCGTGGTGGAACTGGCAGACACGCCGGATTTAGGTTCCGGTGGCGCAAGCCGTGGGGGTTCGAATCCCTTCGCCCGCACCAA
>LNFM01002023.1_pt1 | contig 43844 bp, 37 predicted proteins | sample 596031 | NCBI WGS metagenome assembly LNFM01 (sample SAMN04254537, study PRJNA301005) | activated carbon metagenome | isolation source: dual media filters at the Ann Arbor, Michigan drinking water treatment plant | place: USA: Ann Arbor
AGGAAGCCGCGCGCCTGATCCAGTTCCAGCAAAGCTACCAGGCCGCCGCCAAGGTGCTGCAGGTGGCGCAGTCCCTCTTCGACACCCTGTTGCAGGCCACCAGCTAGCGATCCACCGCCTTGACGGACCCCCCCCATGCGCATCAGTTCAGCCCACGCTTTCGAGACCTCGCTGGCCAACCTGCAGCGGCGCCAGTCGCAGATGTCGGAGGCCCAGGAACAGCTCACCAGTGGCAAGCGCGTGCGCAAGCCCAGCGACGACCCGGCAGCCGCCGCGGCGGCCGAACGGGCGCTCGCCGCCGAGGCCCGGGCCACCGCCCACATGCGTGCGCTGAACGAGAGCCGCAACGCCATGCAGATGACCGAAAGCGCCCTCGGCGACGCCGGCGACATGATGCAGCGCGCGCGCGAGATGATGGTCGCGGCCGGCAACGGCAGCTACGGCGACAGCGAGCGCCGCTCGCTGGCCGAGGCGCTGCGCGGCCTGCGTGACGACATGCTGGCCGTGGCCAATCGCGGCGACGGTGCCGGCCGCTACCTGTTCGGCGGCCAGGGCAGCGACGTGCCGCCCTTGCGCGACGCGCCGGGCGGCGTGGTCTACGACGGCTCGGCCGGCCAGCTGAACGCCGCAGCGGGCGAGGTCACGCCGCTGTCGGTGGATGGCGCGGCGGTGTTCCTGCAGGCGCCCGACCCCAGCAACCCCGGGGCCACCGTCAGCATCTTCGATGCCATGGACACCGCGATCGGCGAATTGATGACACCTGGTCGCAGCGGCACCGATGTCGCCTTGACCGTCAGCACCGCCATCAGCCAGTTCGGCGCCGTGCAAGGCAACCTCTCGGGCTGGCGCGCCCGGGCCGGCGAGGCCTTGAACCGTGCCGACGGCATAGAGAGCCGTCTCGGCCAGAGCAAGATCGATGCGCAGCGTGACCGTTCGGCCGCCGAAGACCTGGATCTCGTGGGTGCGATCTCGGATTTCCAGGGCAAGCAGACCGGCTACGATGCAGCGCTCAAGACCTACTCGCTCGTGCAGCGCATGTCCTTGTTCGATTACCTGAACACCTGAGCCTGGCCTCGACCGGGCAAGCAGACACGAAGCGAATGACCGCCATGCAAGAACACCCCGTCATGGGCCAGGTGGCCCTGGGCTACACGCCCATGATCAACCGCCAGCGCGAGGTGGTGGCGACCCGGCTGACGGTGTTCCCCGACCGCCCCGACGCCGCGCCCGATGCCGGCGCCTTGCTGGCGGCGCTGCACGAGGTATGGCCGGAAGTCGATGTGGCCGACGAACCGCTGAAGCTTTCGCCGCGCCCGCTGGACCCTGCCGCGCGCGGTGCCCGTGCGCCGGGCGCGCGCCCACCGGTGACGCTGAACCTCGCCAGTGAAGGCCTGCTGCGTGGCGTGATGGCCGCCAACCCGACCACGCAGTACATGATCGAAGTGCCGGCCTTCATGGCCGGCGATGCGGCTTTCGCGGCGCAGCTGCACCGGCTGCACCAGGCCGGCAACCTTCTGATGATCAAGGGCCGGCCGCTGCAGCCGTTGCCGCCCCAGGTGCTGGCGCTGTTCAGCCACTCCATCGTCGAGATGGGTGAAGACCGCCGCACCGGCGAGGCCACGCCCGAGGCTGCGGCCATGCGCAAGATCACCACGGTGCAGGCCGGTGCACGCACCAGCGAAGACGTGGAAACTGCCTTCCAGCGCGGAGCTGTGGCGGTGCTGGGCTGGCCCATGGAAGACGCGCCGCCCAAGCCTTCGGCGCGAGGCGGTGTGCCCAGTGACGTGAACACGGTGATGACGCTGATCAGCGGCGTGGAGCGTGAGCGTCCGGTGGCCGAGCTGGAGGCCGTGCTGAAACGTGACCCGGCGCTGGCCTTCCGCTTGATGCGTTACCTCAATTCACCGGCCTTCGGCCTGAGCGTGGAGATCAACTCCTTCGGTCACGCCCTGATGATGCTCGGATACCAGCGCCTGAAGCGCTGGCTGGCGCTGTTGCTGGCCTCGTCGGCCAAGGGCGTGAACGCCACGTCCGTGATGTATGCCGCGGTGCGCCGTGGCCTGCTGATGGAAGAGCTGGGCCGTGAACAGGGCGACGCCGAAATGCGCGGCGAGATGTTCATCTGCGGCGTGTTTTCGCTGCTCGACCGCCTGCTGCAGCAACCTTTTTCCGAGCTGCTGCCCAGCGTGCCGGTGCCTGAACGTGTGGCGCAGGCGCTGCGCGGTGAAGGCGGCCCCTACCAGCCCTACCTGGAACTGGTGCGCGCTATCGAGCAGGAGTCCATCTACGACATGCGCGAGCGCTCCGAGGCGCTGATGCTGGGGCCTGCGACGGTCAATCGCGCGGTGCTGGTGGCGCTGCGTGCGGCGCGGCAGCTTGACGGCTAAACCCACTTACCCCGGCCCGCCCGGTTCGCGTGCAGCGCCCGCGCTGCCCAGCCGCGCGTTGACGCAACTGCCCTCCCTGGCCGTGCTGCCGGTGGCGGCCACGCTGCAGGGGGCCGACTTTCGCCTCGTCGACCTGAACAACGGCTTCGCCTTGCTGGCCGGGCGCACGCGCGCGTCGCTGCTGGGCAGTGACCCGGTGTTGCTGGAAGCGCCCGAGCAGCAGCAGGCCAGCGTCGGCGAGCGCCAGGACCTCGCGGCCGCGGCTGTGGGCGGCCTGGCCATGCCGGCGCTGCAGCGTCGCCTGCTCGACGCCCAAGGTCGCGAACGGTGGTGCAGTTGCGCCACCAGCCGCATCACCGACGGCCGCGGCGGCGTCTACTGGTTGACGCTGTGGCAGGAGGTCACCGCCGAGGTGGCCGCACGCGAACAGGCGCGTCGTGCCCAGGACGAACTGGCGCAGTGGTTTGAACTCAGCGGCACCGGCATGCTGGTGTATGACGACAGCGGCCTCATCGTGCGCTGCAACGCCGCGCTGGAAGCCTTGATTGAACGTGTGCCCGACGAACTGGCCCAGGCCGAACCGGCCCTGCAGGCCCTGCTGGGCTGGCACAACGGCGCGCTGGCGCTGGCCCTGGTGGCCGGCGGCGCGGCGATGGAAACACAAGGCCTGGTGGCCCTGGCCGACGGCAAGCGCCGGCGCCTCAGCGCACGCCTGGTTTGCCACGCCACCGACACCGGTGGCCGCCGCGTGATGGCGGTGCTGCAGGACCGCAGCGCTGAAGACGCGCGCGATCTGGCGCAGCTGGAGATGGGCATGTTGATGGACACCGCCAGCATAGGCGTGGCCACCTACGACCCCGCACGAGGCTGGCTGGCGCCCGAGCCGGCGCGTGCCGCGCGCGCGGGTGCCGCGGGTGGCGGCAGCCGCGCCGAAGGCACGCCAGCGGCCGGCGCCGGTTCCAGCGCGTTGATGGGCATCCACCGTGAACTGGTGGAACCCACGTCATTGCCTGAATACGAGCGCCTGCAGCGCGCCTTGCGCAGTGGCGAACGCACCGAGGTGCGTTACGCCGTGCGCCACCCCGAACTGGGCGCGCGCTGGCTGCTCACCCGCGTGGAGCCCGGCGCCCTGGCCGGCGGGCGCGTCACGACCTCGGTGGTGACGCTGGACGTCACCGACCAGGAGCGCGCACAACGCCGCAACGACGAGCTGCTGCGCGAGCTGACGACCATCCTCGACAGCTCCACCGCGGGCATTGCCTATCTGCGCGGCCCGGTGCTGGTGCGCTGCAACCGGCGCTTCGAGCGCATGCTGGGCTTCGAGGCCGGCGCCGCGGCGGGCGCCACGCTGGAGGAGATCTTTTCGCGCAGCATGGGCGCGCTGCAGGGCGCCGGCGAAGCCGTTGCGGCGCTGGAACGCCTGGGCGAAGGCCAGCCCTTCGAGGCCGAACTGCAGCTGGCGATGGGCGACGCGCCGCCGCACTGGTTTTCACTCTCGGTGCGCAAGGCCGAAGGTGAACAGGCCGAGGCGGTGGCGGTGTTGAGCGACATCACCCGCCTGAAGCACCAGCAGGCCGAACTCGAGCGCCTGCTGCGCGACCGCGAGCTGATGTTCAGCCTGTCGGAAGTGGGCATCGTCTACCAGCGTGGCGCACGCATCGAGCGCGCCAACCAGGCCATGGCCACGCTGACGGGCTGGGCCAGCCCCGAGCTGGGCACGCTGGACGCGGCCGAGTTGTACGAGAGCGCGCGCGAGTGTGTTGAATTTGAAGCCCGCATCGCGCAGGCGCTGCGCGAGCAGGGCCGCTACAGCGGCGAACGCCGGCTGCGCCGGCGCGACGGCAGCCTGATCTGGGTGCAGGTGGCGGTGCGGCCGGTCAACCAGGAAGAGCCTGGATCGGCCGTCATCTGCAGCTTCATCGACATCGACGAACGCCGGCGCAGCCGTGAAACCCTGGCCGGCCAGGCCGAGCGCACGCGAGCGGTGCTGAACTCCGTGCTGGTGGGCATCGTCACCGTCAACGACGCCGGCATCCAGTGGATGAACCGCTCGGCGCGGCGCATGTTTGCCGGCGAGCTGGCCGACTTCGTGGGGGAGCCCATCAGCATCGTCGCCACCCCCGAGCCCGAGCACCCGCTGCGCCGGCTCGACAGGTTGCAGGGCCTGGCCGATGGCCAGAGCGACGCCTTCGAGTGCCGGCTGAAGGCGCGTGACGGGCGCGAGTTCTGGGTCGTGGGCAATGCGGTGCCCAGCGGTGGCGGCGGCGCAGGCCGTGAGCTGACGATCGCGCTGCTGGACATCGAACGCCGCCGCCAGGCCGAGGTGTCCATCGCACAGGCACAGGCTTCGCTGCAGCGGGTCATCGAGACCGCGCCGCTGGCGATCACGCTGTTCGATGCGCGCAGCCTGGTGGTGCAGCAGATCAACCAGACCGCCGCCAGTTTTTTCGGCCGGCCCCTGGCCGGGCTGCAGGGTGCTGCGCTGGAAGACTGCACCGGGCCGGCGCTGGCCGCCGCCTTGCGCGCCTGGCTGCTGGCTGCCAGCGGCGCCGGGGTGACGTCACAGCACGAATGGCGCGAGGACCTCGAAGAGCATGCCGGCGGCGAAACCACGGCCCGTGTCTGGGACTGCCGCATCACCACGCTGCAGGGCGGCGGCGGCAGCGAAGAAGAAGCCGACACTCAACTGCTGCTGGTGGCCAGCGACGTGACCGAGCAGCGTGCCGCCGAGCGCGCCCGCCTGCAGGCGGCCATCGCGCAGCGGGAGGTGCTGGTGCGCGAGGTGCACCACCGCATCAAGAACAACCTGCAGGGCGTGGCCGGCCTGCTGAAGCAGAACGCCACGCAGCGCCCGGAGCTGGCCGCCATCCTCAACGAGGCGGTGGGTCAGGTGCAGGCCATCGCGCAGGTGTACGGCCTGCAGGTCGGCGCCAGCGGGCCGCTGGTGATGGCCAGCCTGCTGCGCGCCATCGCGGCGTCGGTGCAGCGCACATTCGGGCGCGCCATCGCGGTGGAAGTGGCCGGCGAGCTGCCGCACCTGCTGCCGGAGGCGGAATCCATCCCGGTGGCGCTGACCCTGAACGAGCTGCTCACCAACGCCATCAAGCACAGCCAGGGCGGCGAGGTGCGCTGTGAACTCTCGGTGCAGGGCGAGAGCCTGCACATCGCCATCGCCAGCCTGGCCAGGCTGGCGCCTGATTTCGACCTCAACCAGCGCCGCAGCGTGGTTTCGGGCCTCGGGCTGGTGCGCGCGCTGTTGCCACGGCGCAGCGCCACGCTGGCGCTGGTGCAGGAGGGCGACGAGGTGGTGGCGCGCCTGGAACTGCGCCCACCCAGCGTGCACCTGCCCGCCGATGGCCGCTTGCCGTGATGGGCCACAATCCGCCCATGAACGCAGACGTGGCCACGCGCGGCAAGATCCTGGTCGTCGATGACGACAGGCTGGTGCTGGCCACGGTGACCTACGGCCTGGCCGAAGCGGGCTACGAGGTCATCGACGCCGACAACGGCGACGACGCCATTCTCCTGGCGCGAGAACACCGCCCGGCGTTGGCGCTGCTGGACATCCGCATGGAAGGCAAGAGCGGCTTCGATGTCGCCGAGACCCTGAGGGATGCCTACGGCATCCCCTTCATGTTCCTGTCGGCCTTTGCCGACGAGGCCACGCGCAAGCAGGTGCAGTCGCTGGGCGCGCTGGATTACCTGATCAAGCCGCTGGACGTGGGCCAGATCGTGCCCGCCGTGGCCGCTGCCCTGGCACGGGTGCGCGGCTCGGGTCCTGCGGGGCCGGCGGACACCGTGCGCAGTGCAGCGGCCGTGCCGGGCCAGCCTGCCGTGGTGCAGGCGCCGGCGGCGCTGGCCGCCGCGATTGCCGACCCCGTGCCGCTTGCCGTGGGCGTGCTGATGCACCGCTATTCCCTGTCGCGCGACGGCGCCTGGCAGCGTTTGCAGCGCCTGGCCGCCGACCAGAAGCTCAGCGTGTCAGCCCAGGCTGAACGCCTGCTGGCTGCGGTCGAGGAATTGGCGCGTTCTGCGCTTTAGGCCTGGCGCAAAGCAGGGGGCAGCGCTCGACGCGATGAGGGCGGCGCCAGCCGCCGGCCTCAGCCGGCCAGCGTGAAGTAGAACGATGCGCCGCGGCCGGGTTCGGCCTCGGCCCAGATGTCGCCGCCATGGCGGCGCACGATGCGCCGCACCGAGGCCAGACCCACGCCGTGGCCGGGAAACTCACTGGCGCTGTGCAGGCGCTGGAACAGGCTGAACAGGCGTTCCGACGACCGCATGTCGAAGCCCGCGCCGTTGTCGCGCACCACATAGGCCTGGCGCGAGGTGGCGCCGCCCGTTGCGGCCGCCGGCACCAGACCCAGCGACAGGCGTGCTTTGGCCGTGCGGCCGGTGTACTTCCAGGCATTGCCCAGCAGGTTCTCCAGCACCAGGCGCAGCAGCGTGGGGTCGCCGTGCGTGGTCAGGCCGGGCTCGATGTCGATCTCGACGTCGCGCTCGGGCGCGCTGCGGCGCAGGTCATCCACCACGTAAGTCGCCAGCTGTGACAGGTTGACGGGCTGGCGTGCCAGCGGCTGCGAGCTCAGGCGTGCCAGCGTCAGCAGCGCGTCGATCATCAGGTTCATGCGGGCTGCGGCACCCAGCACGCGGTCGAGATGGTCGTTGCCAACGCGGTCGAGCAGGCGGCCGTAGTCTTCCTTGACGATGCGCGTGAAGCCTTCGACGACGCGTATCGGGGCCCGCAGGTCGTGCGAGACGGTGAAGCTGAAGCTGGCGCTCTCGCTTTCACTGTCAGCCGCAGCGCGCGCGCTGGGCGCCGTGTCGGCAGGTGGCGGCAGTTTCAGCAGCACCAAGCCCCGCCAGCCGGATGGCAAGCCCTCGCAGGGCTGTAGCTGCCAGCTGCCGTCTGCGGCGCTGGCCTGCGCCGAGGCAGGCGCGGGCGCTGCAGCCCGCGCGCTCAGGGCCTGCGTCACCGCATCGGGCAGCACGCCCAGTCCGGCTGGCAAGGCGGCGCCGGGCGCCAGCTGGGGCCAGGCCGTGCGTGCGGCCTCGTTGCACAGGTGCAGGACCCAGCCGCTGCCGGTGTCCAGTGCCAGCAGCGCCGGGCCGGGTTGCAGCGCCAGCAGCGGGGCCAGTGCCGCGGCGTGCAGCTGGGCCTCGTCGCTGGCCTGCAGGGGCCGGGCGGTGCCGGCAAAGCCGCTGAAGACGCCCAGGTCGTCCTGGCAGGGCACGCCCCGGAGCAGCCAGCTGCGGCTGCCTTCGAAGGGAACGGCCAGGTCGACACGTTGTGCGCTGAAGCTGCAGCCGCCCTGCAGCCGGGCGCGCACGTCGTCGCGGCTGAAGAGGATCTGCGCAGATGCCGGGTTTGCGCCGGCGTTCCCGGCGGCGTCGGTGTCCGGGTGCGCTGCGCCTTTCCAGGTGTTCAGCCGGTGCCGGGCATCGGTTGTCCAGAGCACGCCTTCCTGCAACTGGGCCTGTTGCAGCGCCTGGGCGCGGGCGGCGCGCAATGCGCTTTCGCAGGCCATGCGCGCGCGCGCGGCGCCCAGCAGGTAGGCCGCCCCGGCCGCCAGCAGCGTGGCCACCAGCCAGGCCGCCAGCAGCACCGCCCAGGGCATGCTGCCTGCGGCCATGCCGGCCGGCCCCTCGGCGCTTGCCGCCAGCGGCCCGGCGCAACTCCCTGCCGCGGACAGCCGCAGCACCGCACGGACGGCGGCTCGGGGTCGTCGGCCGTGGCACGATACAAGCATGGTGGGAATTGTACGGAGCGCTGCGCGCCGGCTGGCTCAAGTTCAGGGTGGCGTCGCCGAAACCCTGGGTAAGCGCCGTCGGCGCCAGAATCGGCCGGTGGCAAGGGCCACGTTCTCCCACTCCCCGAACGACGAGCGATCCGCCCACCCATGAGTCCCGAACACCCTCCTGGCCCAGCGCCGCAGCCAGCGTCCGTGTGTTTTGACGCCGTGGCGCTGGAGCGCCTGCGTGAGCTGGACCCCGATGGCCGCCATGGTGTGCTGCAGCGCGTGCTGACGGCCTTCGAAACCTCGCTCAGCCGCATGCTGGTGCAGTTGGCGGCAGAACGTGAAGGCGGTGACCCCGGTGTCGTGGCCAGCGTTGCCCACACCCTGAAGTCGAGCTCGGCCAGCGTGGGTGCCACGGCGCTGTCACAGGCCTGCGCCGACGTTGAGCGCCGCCTGCGCGCCGACGAGCCCGGTTCCCTGGACGTTGATATCCAACGTTTGCTCGCCGCCGGCGAGGCTGCCTTGACCACCGTTAAGGCTATGCTGCGCCCCTAAAGCCGACGTGCCGATGAGCTCCCCGCACCCCTACGCCGACGCCAGCCAGACGACCCAGCCCGAGGTCCTGCTGGTTGACGACGATGAAGTCAACCTGCTGTTGACCGCGCTGGCGCTGCGCGAGCGTGGCTTCAACCTCGTGGAGGCCAGCGGCGGTGAGCAGGCCTTGGAGCTGCTGCGCAACTGGACGCCCGACATCATCGTGCTCGACGCCATGATGCCGGGCCTGGACGGTTTTGACACCTGCCGCCGCCTGCGCCGCACACCGGGCTTCGAGAACGTGCCGGTGCTGATGCTCACCGGGCTGGAAGACGACGCCTCCATCACGCGCGCCTATCAGGCCGGCGCCACCGACTTTTTTGTCAAGGCCACCCAGTGGAGCCTGCTGGCCGGGCGCCTGCATTACCTCTTGCGTGCATCGAGGACGCGCATCGAGCTTGAGCGCAACCGCGCCAAGCTGGCGCGTGCGCAGGACCTGGCGCGCATGGGCAGCTTTGACTGGCGCAAACCCGAAAGGGTGGGTGACGCCAGCGGGCTCTTGATGTCGCCTGAGGCCTTGCGTGTCTTCGGTTTCGGCCCGCACGAGCGGGTCACGCTGCGCGTGCTGCTGCGCATGGTGCCGCAGGACGATCGCCGTGCCTTCCTGCGACAACTGCACGCGGCGATGCGCCACTCCTCGGTGCTGGCCACCGACGTGCCCATCGTGCTCTTCGACGGCCGCCAGCGCATCATCCACGTCGAGGCCGAGCCGGAGTTCAATGAACACGGCCACGGCGTGGGTTACAGCGGCATCGTGCAGGACGTCACCGACCGCCGCGCGGCCGAGGACAAGATACGCCAGCTGGCGAACTTTGATTCGCTCACGGGCCTGCCCAACCGCCGCCAGCTGATCTGGCGCGCCGAGAGGGCGCTGGAGCAGGCGCGGCGCATGAATCACCAGTGCGCGCTGCTGCTCATCGACCTGGACCGCTTCAAGATCATCAACGACACCCTGGGCCACGGCGCCGGCGACGAACTGCTGGTGGAAGTGGGCCGCCGTCTGCGCGCCTGCGTGCGCCACAGCGACCAGGTGATGGAAGGCCAGATCGAGACCGCAGGCACGCGGTCCCACCGCGCGCTGGAAGCCGTGGGGCGCCTGGGCGGCGACGAATTCGTGGCACTGTTGCCCGAGATCGTCACCGATGCCGACGCCGAACGCGTGGCGCAGCGCATTCTCGAGTCGCTGCGCGAGGCCATCTTCGTCTCGGGCCAGGAGTGTTTTGTCACGGCCAGCGTCGGCGTGGCGATCTTTCCGCGCGACGGCAACTCGGTGGTCGACCTGCTGCGCAACAGCGACGTCGCCATGTACTCGGTCAAGGCGCAGGGCAAAAACGCCAGCGCCATCTACAGCCCGCAGCTGGCCGGTCTGGGCCGCGACAAACTGGAGCTGGAAACCGCGCTGCACCGCGCCATCGAGCGTGACGAACTGGTGCTGCACTACCAGCCCAAGGTGGATGTGCGGGCCGCCAAGATGGTGGGCGTCGAGGCGCTGATGCGCTGGCAACGCGGCGGCAAGCTGGTGTCGCCGGGCGACTTCATCCCGCTGGCCGAAGAAACCGGGCTCATCGTGCCGTTGTCGGAATGGGCGCTGCGCGAAGCGGCACGCCAGGCGCGGCTCTGGCAGCAGGGCATGGGTTTCACCGAGTCCATTGCCGTCAACCTGCCGAGCCGCCTGTTCGAGCGCAGCGACCTCGTGGAGCACATCCACCAGTGCGTCACCTCGGTGAACGTGCCGCACCGAGTGATCATGCTGGAGATCACCGAAAACAGCCTGATGAAGGATCTGCAGAACGTGATCCCGACGCTGCACAGGCTCAACGAGATCGGCGTCGAGATCTCCATCGACGATTTCGGTACCGGCTATTCCAGCCTGGCCTACCTGACCACCCTGCCGATCAGCGAACTGAAGATCGACATCCGCTTCACGCGTGAACTGGGCATCACACCGCAGAGCAGCGCGGTGGTCACGGCCATCATCGCACTGGCGCGTTCGCTGGGCCTGCGCGTGGTGGCCGAGGGCGTGGAAACGCTGCGCCAGATGGAGGTGCTGCACCGCCTGGGTTGCGGCCACATGCAGGGCTACCTGTTCTGCAAGCCGGTCGCGCCCCATGAGCTTCAGGAGTGGCTGGAACGCACCGTGCTGCCGCGCAAGGCGCCCTGGATAGGCAGTGCGGTGGATGGCGACGCCGATCCGGACCTCGGCCGTGCCGCCAGCGCACGCCTGTTGCGCTAGCCACCGCGGACTGCTGCCTTCGTGGATGCCAAGCCCACTGCCGCCACCTTGGCAAAGGGGGCGCTGCGCCGCCTGGCGCAGACGCAGCAGGAACCGACGCCGGAAAACTACGCCCGTGCCTACGCCGAAGAGTCCGGCCAGCCGCCGCCGGCAGCTGCCGCGCAGGATGCGCAGGACGAACTGCGCGCGAGCAGCCTGGCCTGGGCCGCGCTGGCCGAGCGCATGGTGCGCAACCTCGAACGTGGTGGCAAGCAGTGGAGCGGCGCGCGGCGCAAAGAAAGCCTGAAGCGGGTTTTCGAAGGCAGCCGCAGCGACGGCCAGCGCTTGCAGCAGCGCCTGCAGTCGCTGATGACGGCCTGGGAGGCCGATGCCCCTTCCGACCCCGCGCTGACCGGCGTTGAAGACCCGCCGCTGGAGACGCCGGTGCGCGCCGACGTGCCCAGCGAAGCCTGGAGCCCGGTGCTGGACAAGCTGCAAGCCAGCCTGGGCGCGGCGCTGCCTCCGGCGTTGCCTCAGGCCGCTGCCCTGGCCGACCAGCTGGCGGCATTGGCGCAAGCCCTGGCCGCCGAGGGCCCCACGCCCGAACACGTGGTGGCTGTGGAGGCGGTTTGTGCCCAGGCGCGGCGCCTGTTCCAGCACCGCCATCATCTGGTGGACGAACTTTCGGCGCTGTGCCGCGAGCTGACGGCGGGGCTGGTGGAGCTGGCCGAGGACGACAGCTGGGCACGTGGCCAGTGCGCCGCGCTGCAGGACACCCTGGCCACGGACCAGGCCCCCAGCGTGCGCGGCGTGCGCGCGGCTGGCGCCCTGCTGGCCGAAACGCGCCGCCAACAGCAGCGTGTGCGCGGCGAGCGCCAGGCCGCACGCGAGGCGCTCAAACAGCTCATCCACGACATGGTGCTGGAAGTGGGCGAACTGGGCGACCATGCCGGCCGTTTTGAGCTGGCCACTGCCCAGCATGCCCAGGCCATCAGCGGCGCCGCCACCCTGGAGGGCCTGGCCGAAGTCGTGAAGGCGCTGCTGCACGACACCCGCGAGGTGCAGGCCGCTGTCGGCCGTTCGTGGCAGAAGTTGCAGACCGACCAGGCTCGCGCTGGCGAACTGGACGGCCGGGTGCGTGAACTCGAAGCCGAACTGCGCCGGCTGTCTGACGAGGTCTCGACCGACGCGCTGACACAGGTGGCCAACCGGCGCGGCCTGGACCAGGCGTTCGAGGTCGAGCGTGCGCGCTGCGAGCGCGATGCCGCCGCCACGCTGGCGGTGGGTCTGATCGACATCGACAACTTCAAGAAGCTCAACGACAGCCTGGGCCACGCGGCGGGCGATACCGCGCTGAAGGCCCTGGCCAGCGCCGTGCGCGAGCGCCTGCGCCCTGTGGACCACCTGGCGCGTTTCGGGGGCGAGGAGTTTGTCCTGCTGCTGCCCGGCTTGGCCGTGGCCGAGGCCCAGCAGGTGATGACGCGTCTGCAGCGCAGCCTCAGCGAGGCGCTGTTCCTGCACGACGGGCGTGAGGTCTTCATCACCTTCTCCGGCGGGGTCACGGCCTGGCGGCCGGGCGAAGGCCTTCAAGCGGCGCTGGAGCGGGCGGACGCTGCGCTCTACGAAGCCAAACGCGCCGGCAAGAACCGCACGCTGGTCGGCTGAGGGCCGCCGCGCCCGGCGGTCTCGGCGTCGCGCTGTCGCGCGGTGGATGCCTTTGCTCACACACCTGGCTCAAGGGGCTGTGTCCGGCCTCCGAAAACCCGGGTATCCGAAATTGAAGAGGTGGTCGGCGCAGCCCCAGCGCCCGGCACCCGCCACTGCCATGAGCCGCACACCGAAGAAGAAGTTTTCGACCACCAGCATGCTCAAGGCCCTGGGCCAAGGCGTGGTCGCCTTCTTCCGCAACGACATCGAACTCAAGCGCGACCCCGGTGGCGTGAAAGTGGTGCTGCAGTCCCCGCCGCCCAAGCCCAGCAAGCGCCAGACGCGTGAACAAGAGGTGGTGAAGCGCGAAACCGAAGAGCTGCAGCTGATGCGCCGCCAGCTGGCCGAACTGCTGGACGAACTGCCCGAAACGCGCACGGCGCTGAAACACCTGGTCTTTGTGGAGCACGCCATCGGCAAGCGGGGCCTGAAGGCGCTGCACAAGCTGCCCTTGGATGTGCTGGAAAAGGCGCTGGAGCAGCTGGAGGGCCTGGTGACGAACTGGTCGCCCGTCGGCCTGGCCAGCCTGCGCTCGAAGATGGCGGTGGCCATCATCGACCGCGAGCACGACAACCCCGAGGCCGAGGCCGACGCCTACCGCACCGCAGCGGTGATGGACAGGCCGCCCGAAGACGCCGCCACCCCCGAGCCCGCGGGCAACGAAGACGAAGCGCTGGCAGCGGCCTATGCCGCACTCGGCCACCTGGCCCCGACGGCGGTGGAGGTGGAAGTGCAGACCGAACTGAACTCGCCCTCGGCGCGAGGCGTGGGGCGTGACGCTGCGCGGGCCTTCTCGAACAGCCTGCCGCCAGCCGAGAACATCCGGCTACGAAGCCTGCAGTCCTGAGGCGCGCCCACACTCAAGTCGGGGGTTGTGCCCGGCACCCTGCACGAAGAGACTGCCCCCAGGTAAAAAGTTCGCCAAACTTGGCCGCGAGGTCGGCTTGGCATCACTTCCAAAACAAGGGGTTTCAATGGTCTCGAAGATCTCGTTGCTCAAGCCGCTGGCTTTGGCCGCGCTGCTGGCCACCACGGGTGGCGCACAAGCCAACATCACGGTGTACACCTCCCTGGCGGCCTTCACGGCAGCCACCAGCGCCCCGGGCACCGACACCTTCGCGGGCTTCAGCATCGTCGGCAGCACGCCCAGCCCCGTGATCCGCAGTGCCGGCCCCTACAGCTACTCGGCCGACGCCGGCCCCGCCGGCTCCTTCTTCGGCGGTGGTTCCACGGCCAACCCCTTCCTGTCGACCAACACCGCCACCGACACCATCAGCTTCTTCGGCTTTTCGTCGGGCGTGGCGGCACTGGGCGGTAACTTTTTCGGCAGCAACATCAGCGGCCTGTTTTCCGCCGGCGGCGTGACCGTCACCGCCACCGATGCCAGCGGAACCGTCACACAGACCATTGCCAGCGCGAGCGAAAGTGGCTTCCTGGGCTTCGTGTCCACCACGGGCCTGCTGTCGGCCACGGTCGCGTCGGTCCAGCCCACCACCGGCTTCCTGTGGCCCAGCGTGGACAACCTGGTGCTGGCCAGCGCCGTGCCGGAACCCGGCACCTACGCCATGATGCTGGCCGGTCTGGGCGCCCTGGGCTTCATGGCCCGCCGCCGCCGCAGCTGAGCAGCCCTCTCGGCGGCGGTCTGCCGCTGGATAAAAAAAGCCCCGGTTCGCCGGGGCTTTTTTGTTCATGGGCCTCCTCTTTCAGGCCTTCGTCAGACCTTCGGTCAGCCCGGTCTTGACCGCGCGCAGCAGGGCGTCCGAACGTCGGGGGTCGGCCATCACCCGCGAAAGCAGCAGCCCGCCGACCATCGCGCTGACCGCGAACATGGCTTCATCGTCATTCCGCCTTGCATCGACGGCGCCGGCGACACGCGCGATGAAGGCCTCCAGCCGTGCTGTCATCGCCTCGCGCAGGGCCGGTGCGTCCTCGTCGGCACGCGCCACGTCAGAAGCCAGCGCTGCGATGGCGCAGCCGTCGTGGCGCGCGTCGCGGTGGCTGCGGCTGAGATAACCACGCAGGAAGGCCTCGAAGTGCATGGGCCGTTCTGCCGGCTCGTCAGCGCGTGAGGCCGCTGCGCCATCGGCCAGTGCGCGGTCCAGCGCGCAGGCCAGCAGTTCGGAACGCGAAGCAAAGTGGCCGTAGAACCCGCCGTGGGTCAGGCCCACGCTGCGCATCAGCTTGGCGACGCTCAACGATTCCAGGCCCCCGCTGCGCACCTGGATGGAGGCCTCCTGGAGGATGCGTTCGCGGCTTTGTGCCTTCTGCGCTTGTGAGTGGCCCATGGCTGCTTGCTCCGTTTTGGCAGTTGATGCAGCAGGATTGTATGTATCATGCAGATGCATGACGACCATCATTCAGAGTCGCGGGGCACATGCTCCGGCTGGCGTCAACAAGCTGCTTCACGGCCCCATCCTGCCCACCCTGCTGAAGCTGGCGGCCCCCAGCGTGCTGGCGATGGTGATGCAGGTGGTGGTGGCCATCGCCGAAACGGTCTACATCGGACGGCTTGGCACCACGCCACTGGCTGCCATGGCGCTGGTGTTCCCGTTCCTGATGCTGGCGCAGCAGCTGTCGGCGGGGGCGATGGGCGGCGGGGTTTCGTCGGCGGTCAGCCGGGCCCTGGGGGCGGATGATCTGCCGCGGGCCACGGCATTGGCATTGCATGCGCTGGCCCTGGGCACGCTGCTGGGCCTGGTGTTCACCGCCGCGATGCTCGTGCTGGGCCCCAGCTTCTACCGCTGGCTCGGCGGCGAGGGCGAGGTGCTGACCACCGCCATCGGCTACTCGGAGGTGCTGTTCTGCGGCGCCTTGCTGATCTGGCTCAGCAACACGCTGGCGTCCATCTTGCGCGGCACGGGCAACATGCGCGTGCCGTCCCTCGGCATCCTGGCCGCGTCGGTGCTGCAGATCGCGCTGGGCGGGCTGCTGGCCCTGGGCGCCGGGCCTGTGCCTTCGCTGGGCATGAAGGGCGTGGCCATCGCCAGCATCGTGGCCCATGGTCTGAGCGTGGCTGTCTTCGCCGTCTACCTGTTTGCTGGCCACGCTCGGCTGCAGGTGCGCCTGCGCGGCGCGCGGCTGCAGCGCGAGATGTTCAACGACATCCTGCGCGTGGGTGCGGTGTCGATGATCTCGCCCCTGCAGTCGGTGCTGACGATCTTGCTCGTCACCGGTTTTGTGGCGCGCCTGGGGCCGTTGCCGTTGGCCGGTTATGCCATCGGTCAGCGGCTGGAGTTTTTGCTCATCCCCATCGCCTTCGGCATCGGTGTGGCGGCCTTGCCCATGGTCGGCATGGCCGTGGGTGCGGGCAACATCGCCCGGGCGCGCCGCGTGGCCTGGACGGCCGGCGCGACCTCGGCCTTCAACCTGGCGCTCATGGGCGTGGCCGTCGCACTGTTCCCCGACCTCTGGGCGCGGCTTTTCACCGCAGACGAAGCCGTGCTCGTTCACGCCCGTCAGTTTCTGCAGCTTGCGGGGCCTGCCTTCCCGCTGTTCGGGCTCGGCCTGACGCTGTACTTTGCCTCGCAGGGCGCGGGCAAGATGCTGGGCCCGGTGCTGGCTGGCACGGCACGCCTGCTGCTGGTGGCGTTGGCGGGCAGCTGGCTGACGACGCTGCCGGCGACACCGCCGCAGCTGTTTGCGCTGGTGGCCCTGGCGATGTCGGTTTACGGCCTGGCCACCGTGGCAGCGATGAAGTGCACGCCCTGGGGCCCGGAGCCCCGCGCGTCGTGACACGCTGCGGGGGGCTGGCGGAAGCTCAGGGATTCGAACCCTGGAACCCTTGCGGGTTGCCGGTTTTCAAGACCGGTGCAATCGACCACTCTGCCAAGCTTCCGAGGGTCCGAACAAGCCGGCGATTCTAGGCGCTGCGCCGGTGGCGCCCGCCTCAGCCAGGCCGCTGCGCCGGTTCGCAGGGCACCTGCATCACCTCGCGCCGGCCGCCATCCACACGCACGGCGGTCAGCGCACCGCCCCAGACGCAGCCAGTGTCCAGGCCCAGCAAGTCGGGCCGGTTCACCAGGCCCAGCGTGCTCCAGTGCCCGAAGGCGATGGCCTGCCCCGCGCTGCGCCGGCCCGGCACCTCGAACCAGGGCAGCAGGCCTTCGGGGGCGGCGCCTGCGCCTTCCTTCGTCTTGAAGTCCAAGGTGCCGTCGGCGCTGCAAAAGCGCATGCGGGTCAGCGTGTTGATGACAAATCGCGCCCGTTCGTCGCCGGCCAGTTCGTCGTGCCAGCGGCGCGGTTCATTGCCGTACATCACGGCCAGGAAGGCCGGCAGGTCGGGGCCACGCAGCAGGGTCTGCACTTCAGCGGCCAGGCTCAAGGTCTGCTCGGCAGTCCACTGCGGCGCAAGGCCGGCGTGCACACACAGCCAGCCGGCTTCGGCATGCGCCATCGGCTGCTGGCGCAGCCAGTGCAGCCAGGCCTCGCGTTCGGGGGCGTCCAGCACGTCGGCGAAGGTGTCGCCCTGGTGCAGCTTGCGCACGCCGTGGGCCACCGCCAGCAGGTGCAGGTCATGGTTGCCCAGCAGGCAGGTGGCCGCGCCATCGAGGCCGGCCAGCAGCTGCAGCGTGCCCAGCGAGTCGGGGCCGCGGTTGACGAGATCACCCAGCAGCACGATGCGGTCGCGGCTGGGCGAGAAGGCGATCTCCGCCAGCAGCCGCTGCAAGGCCTGCGCGCAGCCCTGCACGTCGCCGATGAGATGGAGCATGGGGTGATTCTGCTACGCTCCCGCCCTCTTCAATGGCCACCGCAGCACGCGCTGCGGCGCGCATGGACCTCACACTCCTCGTTTTCCTGATCCTGCTCAACGGCGTTTTCGCCATGTCCGAGATGGCCCTCACGGCGGCGCGCAAGGCACGCCTGCAGGTGATGGTGGAAAGCCAGGAGCCCGGTGCGCAGGCCGCGATGGACCTGCACGAGAACCCGACCAAGTTCCTCTCCACGGTGCAGATCGGCATCACCTCCATCGGCGTGCTCAACGGCATCGTCGGTGAGGCCGCCTTCGCCGCGCCCCTGGCCGCATGGCTGGTGGAAGGTTTCCACGTCGCTGCACGCACCGCCAGCCTCGGCGCCACCGCGTTGGTGGTGGTGATCATCACCATCCTGACCATCATCTTCGGTGAACTCGTGCCCAAACGCCTGGGCCAGATGTTCCCCGAGACCATCGCGCGGCTGGTGGCCCGGCCGATGAACTGGCTGAGCACCGCCACGCGCCCGCTGGTGGCGCTGCTGAGCGTGTGCACGAACGCGGTGCTGCGTCTGATGGGCATCAGCGGCGGGCCCACACGCAGCGTGACGGAAGAGGAGATCGCTGCCAGCCTGGAAGAGGGCGTGGAGTCGGGCGTGATCGAGGCGCAAGAGCACCAGATGGTGCGCAACGTGTTCCGCCTGGACGAGCGCCAGATCGGCTCGATGATGATCCCGCGCGCCGAAATCGTCTGGCTCGACGCGGCCGATTCCGTCGAGCAGCTGCTGGCCACCATCGCCGCCAGCGGCCACACGCGGTTTCCGGTGTGCCGCGGTTCTCTGGACGATGTTCAGGGCGTGCTGAACGCCGCCAAGCTGCTGCAACCGCTGGCCGGTGGCCAGCCGCTGGACATTGCCCAGCACATGGCGCCGCCGGTGTTCGTGCCCGAGACGCTCTCGGGCATGGAGCTGCTGGAACACTTCCGCGTCTCGCGCACCGACCTCGTGTTTGTCGTCGACGAGTACGGCGCGGTGCAGGGCGTGATCACCGAACGCGACCTGCTGGAGGCCATCACCGGCGAGTTCGGTGCCCCCAGCGACGAAGACGCCTGGGCGGTGCGGCGCGACGATGGCAGCTGGCTGCTGGACGGCCTGATCCCCGTGCCGGAGTTCAAGGACCGCCTGGGCCTCAAGGAACTCCCTGAGGAGGACCGTGGCCGCTACAACACGCTGGCTGGCATGATCATGCTCCTGCTGGGCCGCCTGCCCCTCACTGCCGACACGGTGGAGTGGGAAGGCTGGCGCTTCGAGGTCGTTGATCTCGACGGCAAACGTGTCGACAAGGTGCTCGTCAGCCGCACCGAAACCCCCGGAGAAGAAACTTGATCAATCCCAACCTGCATCGCCAGCCCACCGCGCTGGACAGCGTCGCCCATCGCCAGCTGAAGCTGCAGATGCCGGTGACCGACTGGCGTGTGGCCGACAAGCTGAACGCGATGTTCGTCGCCGCAGCGGAGTTCGGCGATGTCTGCCGCGAATTCCCCATCGTCTTCGTGAAGGCGGGCAAGGAAGAAGACGGCAGCGATGCCATCGCCCCCATCGCCGTGTTCGGCCTCGTGCAGAACCAGAACCTCTACCTCACGGGTGAGCGCTGGCGTGCACAGTACATGCCCGCAGTGCTGCGGGCCTATCCCTTCTGCATCGCACGCATCGACGCCGACCGCTTTGCCATCTGCGTGGACATGGCCTGGACCGGGGCACACGGCGCCGATGGCCAGCCGCTGTTCACCGAGACGGGCGAGCAGGCCCAGGTGCTCAAGGAAATGACGCCCTACCTCGAACAGCTGGAAGCCGAGATCCAGCGCACGCGCCTGGTGGGCAAGAAGCTGCTGGAGCTGGGCGTGCTGCAGGAGATGCGCTTCGACGCCACCCTGGCCGACGGCCGCCAGCACACGGTGGACGGCTTCCTGACGGTGGACGACAAGAAGATGACCGAACTGCCCGACGCCGTGGTGGGTGAACTGCACCGCACCGGCGTGCTCGGCCTGGTGCACCTGCACTGGGTGTCGATGGGCAACATGCGCCGCCTGGTGGACTGGCACGTGGAGCGCTCGGCCGCCAGCGAAACGCCGGCGGTCGCCGCGCCCGCGGCCTGAGAACGGCGGCTCGGGCCGCCGCTCATGCCGCCGCTCAGGCGGCCGGCCCGGTGGCTGGCCCGGCTGCCGCCCCGGCAGACGGCGGCGCCGGCGCGCGCAAGGCCTGCAGCACCTGGGCCGTCTTCGGCTGGGTGCGGGCCACCCAGTCGTCAAAACGCTGGCGGGCCTGCGCGCCGTAGCGCTGGTAGATCTTCCAGCCGACAAAAGACACCACGGCCAGCAGCAGCAGCGTCTTCGCGGCGCGCGCCCAGGCCACCAGCACGGCAATGCCCATGCCGAGAGCCACCCACTTGAACCACCACTGGCCGCTGTAGGTGAAGTAGTTGATGAAGCCCGTGAGGCCGACGACGAAGATCGCGCGGAAGGGCATCACGATGGCATCGGTGATGTCCTTCACGGGGCGGGTGATGAAGCTGAAGGGGTGCATGGCGTGTCCTCCTGGGGGTGTGTGCGTCGCGTGCAGCGCGCATGAGTGAATGCTGAGGCTGTGCCCGCCGGCCGGCCACGCCGTTGCGACCAACGGCAGCCGGGGGGTGCGAACCGACGCCGTTGGCCGCCAGGCCGCAGCGCCGCAGCGGCGAGCCCGGCACGCCGCGCAAGACCAGCGAGACAATGCGGGCTTCCGTCAGCCCAAGAAGACCATGACCGTCCACCTCGCCCAAACCGCCGCCAAGCCCTTCAAGCCCGCCAAGGGCAGCGTGCCCGTGCACGCCGTCGACCGCGCGCAGTTCGCCGCCGTCACGCAGCAGCTAGACCCCGCCACGCGCCGCTGGCTGCAGACCCTGGGCTTCAGCGGCGCGCCCGACACCCACGCCTTGCTGCCCGCTGCCGATGGCAGCCTGCAGGCCGTGTGGGCCGGGGTGCGCGGCGCCAACCACCCCTGGGCGCTGGCAGCACTGCCCAAGGCCCTGCCGGCCGGGCACTACCACCTGGCGGATGCCGCCAGTGAACCCGGCCTGGCGATGGACCCTGCGGCGGCTGCGTTTTCCTGGGAGATGGGCAGCTACACCTTCGACACCTACAAGGTGCCCAAGCGTGAAGCGGCGCAGCTGACGCTGCCGTCGTCCGAAGCGACGCAGCGCGCCTTGATCGTGGCCAGCGCTGCCATCAGCACGCGCGACCTCGTCAACACGCCCGCCGAGCACATGGGCCCGGCCCACCTGGCCGAGGCCGTGCGCCTGGTGGCCAAACAGCACGGCGCCAAGTTCAGGCAGGTGGTGGGGCCCAAGCTGCTGGCGGCCAACTTCCCGGCCATCCACGCCGTGGGCCGCGCTGCCGCCGAAGACCGCGCACCGCGCCTCATCGAGCTGAACTGGGGCTCGGCCAAGCACCCCAGGCTGTGCATCGTCGGCAAGGGTGTTTGCTTCGACAGCGGCGGCCTGAACATCAAGGGCGCCGAAGGCATGCGCCAGATGAAGAAAGACATGGGCGGTGCCGCCAACGCGCTGGGCCTGGCACAGCTGGTGATGGCGCTGAAGCTGCCGGTGCAACTGCAGTTGCTGATCCCGGCGGTGGAGAACGCCATCTCGGGCAACGCCTTCCGCCCCGGCGACGTGTTCAAGACGCGCGCGGGCCTGCACATCGAGATCGGCAACACCGACGCCGAAGGCCGCGTGATCCTGTGCGACGCGCTGGCCTACGGCGCTGAAGGCAAGCCCGCGCTGATGATCGACCTGGCCACGCTGACCGGCGCGGCGCGTGTGGCACTGGGGCCGCAGCTGCCGGCGCTGTTCACGCGCCGCATGGACCTGGGCCGTGAGCTGGTGGACCGCGGCCTGGCGCTGCACGACCCGCTGTGGCACATGCCTCTGTGGCGCGACTATCACGGCGGCATCGAGAGCGACATCGCCGACATCGTGAACACCGGCAAGGGCCCGATGGCGGGGGCCGTGACGGCCGCACTGTTCCTCGACGACTTCGTGCCCGAGAGCATCGACTGGCTGCACATCGACCTCTTTGCCTGGAACAGCGAAAGCCGCCCGGGCCGGCCGGTGGGCGGCGAAGCGCAGACGCTGCGCACGCTGCTGGCCCACCTGGAGGCGCGTTTCGGCACGGCCTGACGCCGCCCGGGCTGGCCCCCCATGAATTGGCGGTGTTTCGAGGCGCTGTTCGTCACGACAAGGTCATGAAGGCGTGAGACAGTACAGGCACTGCAGGCGAGAACCGACCGCACCACTGGGCGGAACCAAGGAACCCGTGACCGTCGCCTGAAGTACCCATTCCAAAAGCCCTCGGCACCTGCCGAGGGCTTTTTTCATGCCGTCTCCAGGGTCTCCAACGCCTCCAGGGCGGCCAGGTGCTTGTCGATGGCGTCGGCGTCGTTCAGCTCACGCACCTTGTCATAGGCCGCCTGGGCGCCGGCGTGTTGGCGGCGCAGCATGTTCAGCCACTGCTTGATGCGCCCGCCGCGGTGGCGCGGCGCCACGCGGGGCGTGATCAGCCGGCCGTACAGGCGCAGCAGCGGCAGCAGTTGGGCCCAGGTCGGGGTGGCATGGCCGCGCAGCGCCAGCGCCAGGCCCGGGTCGCCCACCAGGCCGCGGCCCAGCATCAGGCTGTCGCAGCCACTCTCCTGCAGGCAGCGGTGGGCATCGTCCACCGTCCAGACCTCGCCATTGGCTACCACCGGCATGGCCACCGCAGCGCGGATGTGCGCGATGCGCTCCCAATAGGCCGGCGGCTTGTAGCCCTGCAGCTTGGTGCGCGCATGCACCACCACCTCGCTGGCGCCGGCCGCCTCGATGGCGCGCGCGTTGTCCAGCATCAGCGCGTCGTCCAGGTGGCCCAGTCGCATCTTGGCCGAGACCGGAATGTGCGCCGGCACCGCGCGCCGCACGGCGGCGACGATCTGGTGCACCAGCTCGGGTTCGTCCAGCAGCACCGCGCCGCCGCGGTGGCGGTTGACGATCTTGGCCGGGCAGCCGAAGTTCAGGTCGATGCCTTCGGGGGCCAGTTCCGCCAGGCGCGCGGCGTTTTCGGCCAGGCACTGCGGGTCGCTGCCCAGCAACTGGGCGCGCACCGGCGTGCCGGCGGGCGTGCGGCTGCCGTGGTGCAGCTCGGGCATCAGCCGCGTGAACACCCGTCGGGGCAGCAGCTGGTCGGTGATGCGGATGAACTCCGAGACGCAGCGGTCGATGCCGCCCACGCGCGTCAGCACGTCGCGCAGGTCGTGGTCGAGCACGCCTTCCATGGGGGCGAGCAGGATCAGGCGTGGCGGCGACGGCAGGGGGCTCATGCTCGGTGATTGTCCCAGGTGGGCCTGGCCGGGCCTGCCGCACTAGAATTATTCGACCAAGCGGTCGGTTAATTCAACGGCCAGCCGACCCCAGCCCCGCCGGAGCCGCGCATGTCTGAGCCCACCGTCCTTGTCGCCCGCGAAGGCGCGGTCTGCGTGATCACCCTGAATCGCCCGGCGGCGCTGAACAGTTTCACCGCCGACATGCACGGCCTGCTGCTGGCGGCGCTGAACGCCGCGGCCGACGACGCCAGCGTGCGTGCCGTGCTCGTCACCGGCAGCGGCCGCGGCTTCTGCGCCGGCCAGGACCTCAACGACCCGGCGATGCTGGGCGGCGATGTCGACGTCGGCGCCGTCATCGAGCGCTTCTATCGCCCCCTGGCCACACGGGTGCGCAGCTTGCCCGTGCCGGTGGTGGCGGCCGTCAACGGTGTGGCCGCCGGTGCCGGCGCGAACTTTGCGCTGTGCTGTGACCTGGTGGTGGCCGCGCGCAGTGCCAGCTTCATCCAGGCCTTCAGCAAGATCGGCCTGGTGCCCGATTGCGGCGGCACCTGGCTGCTGCCGCGCCTGGTGGGCCGCGCGCGCGCGCTGGGCCTGGCGATGCTGGGCGACAAGCTGCCGGCGGAAGAAGCCGTGCGCATCGGTCTCATCTGGCAGGCCGTGGACGACGCGGCGTTGAAGGACAGCGCGCTGGCCCTGGCCCAGCGCCTGGCCGCGATGCCGGCCAAGGCGCTGGCCGAGACCCGCCGCGCGCTGGACGCGGCCCTGCCCATGGACTTCGGCGACGCGCTGGCGCTGGAAGCCACGGTGCAGCGTGAACTGGGCCGTGGCCATGACTTCGCCGAGGGCGTGGCGGCGTTTCTGGCCAAGCGCCCGCCAGTCTTCAAGGACCGCTGAGATGACGGCCACGCCGCAGCAGGTGGCCGAGGCCTCGCGCGACGCGATGTGGAAGGACGACCGCGCGTCGCGCGCGCTCGGCATCACGGTGCTGGCTGTCGGCCCCGGCAGCGCCACGCTCACGATGACGGTGCGCGAAGACATGCTCAACGGCCATCACATCTGCCATGGCGGGCTGATCACCACGCTGGCCGACAGCGCCTTTGCCTTTGCCTGCAATGCCTACAACGAAGTCACGGTGGCCTCGGGCTTCGACGTCAACCTGCTGAGCGCGGCGCGCCTGGGTGATGTGCTCACGGCCACCGCGCGCGAGGTCAACAAGGCTGGCCGCACCGGCGTCTACGACATCGGCGTGAACAACCAGCATGGCCAGGCGGTGGCGGCGTTTCGCGGGCGCTCTTACACGATGAAGGGCCGCGCCCTGGTGGCCGGCCTGCCCGTGGGGCCGCAGCCGCCCCCGGCCCGCTGAGCGCGCACGAGGAGACCCCGACCATGCCCGTCTTCATGCCCGCCGCCGGCGACCTGGAACCGATAGAGCGCGCCGGCCGCGACGAACTGCAGGCGCTGCAGCTGCAGCGCCTGCAGGCGACGCTGAAGCTGGCTTATGACAATGTGCCGCACTACCGCCGGGCTTTTGATACGGCCGGTGTGCACCCTTCCGATTGCCGCACGCTGGCCGACCTGGCGAAGTTTCCGTACACCACCAAGGCCGACCTGCGCGCGAACTACCCCTTCGGCATGTTCGCCGTGCCGCGCGAACAGGTGGTGCGCGTGCATGCCAGCAGCGGCACCACCGGCAAGCCCACCGTGGTGGGCTACACCCAGGCCGACATCGACCACTGGGCCCAGCTGGTGGCGCGCAGCATCCGCGCCGCGGGCGGCCGGCGCGGCGACATCGTGCACATCGCCTACGGCTACGGCCTCTTCACCGGGGGCCTGGGCGCGCATTACGGCGCCGAACGACTGGGCTGCACCGTGGTGCCGGTGAGCGGTGGCCAGACCGAGAAGCAGGTGCAGCTCATCGAGGACTTCAAGCCCGACATCATCATGGTGACGCCGAGCTACATGCAGGTCATCTGCGAAGAGTTCCGCCGCCAGGGCAAGGACCCGCGAGCGATGAGCCTGAGCGTGGGCATCTTCGGCGCCGAGCCCTGGACCGAGGCGATGCGCCGCGACATCGAAGCCAGCGCCGGCCTGAAGGCCGTGGACATCTACGGCCTGAGCGAAGTGATGGGCCCCGGCGTGGCCAGCGAGTGCGTGGAAACGCAGGACGGTCCGGTGGTGTGGGAAGACCACTTCCTGCCCGAGATCATCGACCCGCAGACGGGTGCGGTCCGGCCCGATGGCGAAGAAGGTGAACTCGTCTTCACCACCTTGACCAAGCAGGCGCTGCCCGTCATCCGCTACCGCACGCGCGACCTCACGCGGCTGCTGCCGCCCACCGCGCGCAGCATGCGGCGCATGGGCAAGATCGTCGGCCGCAGCGACGACATGCTGATCATCCGCGGCGTGAACCTCTTTCCCACGCAGATCGAAGAGCTGGTGCTGAAACACGGCCGGCTTTCGGGCCAGTACCAGTTGGTGGTGACGCGCGAAAACCTGCTCGACGAAGTGCGCGTGCGCTGCGAGGTGCAGCCGGAACACCTGCATGCCGACCGCGACCTGATCGCACGCGAGCTGCAGCAGCAGATCAAGGGCCTGATCGGCGTCAGCACCACGGTCGACGTGGGCCTGCCCGACAGCATCGAGCGCACGCTGGTGGGCAAGGCCCGCCGTGTCGTCGACCAGAGACCGAGGTAAGGAGAGACGCCATGTACACACAGGCGATGGACACCGCGCCCCGCGAAGAGCGCCCGGCCCTGCGCAGCGCTGAAGAAGCGCAGCAGCAGGCGCAACTGGAGGCGCGTTTCGAGGCGCGCATCGAAGAAGGCGGCTTCATCGAGGCCAAGGACTGGATGCCCGAGCACTACCGCAAGACGCTGGTGCGGCAGATCAGCCAGCACGCGCATTCGGAGATCGTCGGCATGCTGCCCGAGGGCAACTGGGTGACACGGGCGCCCACGCTGAAGCGCAAGGCCATCCTGCTGGCCAAGATCCAGGACGAAGCCGGCCACGGCCTCTACCTCTATGCCGCAGCCGAGACCCTGGGCACCAGCCGCGACCAGCTCCTGCACGCGCTGCACACGGGCCAGGCCAAGTACAGCAGCATCTTCAACTACCCCACGCTGAGCTGGGCCGACATCGGCGTCATCGGCTGGCTGGTGGACGGCGCGGCCATCATGAACCAGGTGCCGCTGACACGCTGCAGCTACGCGCCCTACGCCCGCGCCATGGTGCGCATCTGCCGTGAAGAGAGCTTCCACCAGCGCCAGGGCTTCGACAGCCTGCTGGTGATGATGGAGCAGGGCACCGAGGCCCAGCGCCAGATGGTGCAGGACGCGGTGAACCGCTGGTGGTGGCCCAGCCTGATGATGTTCGGCCCGCCCGATGGGCAAAGCACGCACAGCGCGCAAAGTGCACGCTGGGGCATCAAGCGCATCAGCAACGACGACCTGCGGCAGAAGTTCGTCGATGCCACGGTCGACCAGGCCCGCGTGCTGGGCGTGAGCCTGCCCGACCCTCTGCTGAAGTGGAATGCCGAGCGGGGCCACCACGATTTCGGGCCCATGGCGTGGGACGAGTTCTGGCGCGTGGTGAACGGCCACGGCCCCTGCAACCGCGAGCGGCTGGCCGCGCGCGTGCGGGCTTGGGAAGAGGGCGCCTGGGTGCGTGAGGCGGCCACGGCGCACGCCAGGAAGCAGGCACGGAAGCTGGCCGCGCAGGCGCAGGCGGCATGAACACCACCGCCCCCACCGAATGGCCGCTGTTCGAGGTGTTCGTGCGCGCCAAGTCCGGGCTGGACCACAAACACTGCGGCAGCCTGCACGCGGCCGACGCGAAGATGGCGGTGCAACTGGCGCGCGAGGTCTACACGCGCCGGCAGGAAGGCTGCAGCGTCTGGGTCGTTCGCAGCAGCGACATCACGGCCAGCGACCCGGCCGACAAGGCGATGTACTTCGACCCGATGGAAGACAAGGTCTACCGCCACCCCAGCTTCTACACGCTGCCCGCCGACGTGGACCACCTGTGAGCGCCACCGCCTCGCTGCCACTGCAGCTGCCACTGCAACTGACGCCGCCGCTGCGCTACGTGCTGCGCGTGGCCGACACCTGCCTGGTGCATGCCCAGCGCCTGGCCGAGTGGTGCGGCCACGGGCCGGTGCTGGAAGAAGACATCGCGCTGACCAACATGGCGCTGGACCTGCTGGGCCAGGCGCGGGCCTTGCTGACGCATGCCGCCACGCTGCACGGTGGCGGGCTGGATGAAGACCAGCTGGCGTTCTGGCGTGAGCACGGCCAGTTCCTGAACCTCACGATGGTGGAGCAGCCGCTGCGCAAGCCCGGGGCGCACGCGCCCGGCGGCGACTTCGCCGACACCGTGCTGCGCAACTTCCTGCTGGCCAGCTGGCTGAAGCTGCTGTGGCAGGGGCTGTGCGGGTCCGGCGACACCACGCTGGCCGGCATCGCGGCGAAGGCGCTGAAGGAAGCGCGCTACCACCAGCAGCACAACGCCGACTGGGTGGTGCGGCTGGGGGATGGCACGCAAGAGTCGGCGCGGCGCCTGCATGCCGCCGCCGAACGCATCTGGCCCTACACCGCCGAGATGTTCGCCGGCGATGAAGTCGACGCGCAGGCCTTGGCCAGCGGCCTGGGCCCGCCGCGCCAGAGCCTGCACGCGCCCTGGCTCGCCGAGGTGCAGGCCGTGTGCGCCGAGGCGGGGCTCAAAGCGCCGGCGGCCACACCGTTCCTCAGCACCGGCACCCAGGGCCTGCACAGTGAACACCTGGGCTTGCTGCTGGCCGAGATGCAGGTGCTGCAGCGCCAGTTCCCGGGCGGGCGCTGGTGATGTGCGGCGCCGAACTGCAAAGCCGGGTGGCCGCGGCCCGCGCCGTGCTGGCCACCGTGCCCGACCCCGAACTGCCGGCGCTGAGCCTGCAAGACCTGGGCATCGTGCGCGAGGTGCACTGCGATGAAGCCGGCACCGTGCACGTGGTGCTGACCCCCACCTACAGCGGGTGCCCGGCCACCGAGGTGATCACCCAGAGCGTGCGCGACGCGCTGGACGCCGCCGGCCTGGGCCCGGCAACCGTGAGCCAGCGGCTGGCGCCCGCCTGGACCACCGACTGGATCAGCGACGACGGCAATGCCAAGCTGCTGGCCTACGGCATCGTGCCGCCGGGGCCTGCACTTGAGCCCGGCACCGCCGTGCTGCGCTTGCGGCCGCGCGAGCTGGCCTGCCCGCGTTGCGGCAGCCTCAACACCGAACGCCTCGCGGCCTTCGGCAGCACCGCCTGCAAGGCGCTGCACCGCTGCCTGGCCTGTCGCGAGCCCTTCGAACACTTCAAGCCGATATGAGCGCCGAGACGCATTTCCACGCACTTCGTGTGCACCAGGTGCAAGCCGAGGCCGACGACGCGCTGGTGCTGGGCTTCGAGGTGCCCGATGCGCTGCGCGGCGTGTTCAGCTTCGCAGCCGGCCAGCACCTGGCGCTGCGCGCCGTGGTGGACGGGCAGGAGCTGCGCCGCTCGTATTCGATCTGCGCCGCGCCCGGCGAGCCCCTGCGTGTGGGGGTGCGCCGGGTGGCGGGGGGCGCCTTCACGACCTGGTTGCACGCGCAGGCGCGGCCTGGCCTGGTGCTGGACGTGATGCCACCCCAGGGCCGCTTCGGCGCCACCTTGGCGGCGCGGCCCCGCCATGTGCTGGCGGTGGCCGGCGGCAGTGGCATCACGCCCTTGTTGTCGATCTTGAAGGCCGTGCTGGCCAGCGATGGCGATGCACGGCAACCGACGCGCTGCACGCTGCTGTACGGCAACCGCAGCGCCGCCAGCACGATGTTCAGGGAAGAGCTGGAAGACCTGAAGAACCGCTACCTCTCGCGGCTGGCCCTGCACCTGGTGTTTTCGCGCGAGCAGGTCGATTCACCCCTGCACAGCGGACGCCTGGATGCCGAGAAGATGCAGGCGCTGCTGCGCATCGCCGGGCCCCTAGACCAGGCCTTCGTCTGCGGCCCGCATGCGATGAACGACGAGGTCGAGGCCGCGCTGCTGGCCAGCGGCCTGCCGTCAGCGCAGATCCATGTCGAACGGTTTGGCGTGCCGCCGGCCCTGGCCGCGGCGCTGCCACCGGCGGCACAGGCGGCACAGGCGTCACAGGCGTCACAGGCAGCGCAGGCAGGCGCTGCGGCCACGGCACGCGTGCGCATCGTGCGCGATGGCGTGGCACGCGAGCTGGCCTGCACCGCAGACGATGCGAGCATCCTGGCCGCGGCCACCCGTGCCGGGCTGGACCTGCCTTTTTCCTGCGCCAGCGGCGTGTGCGCCACCTGCCGTGCGCGGGTGCTGGAAGGCGAGGTGCGGATGGACCGCAACTTCGCGCTGGAAGCGGCCGAGGTGGCGGCCGGTTTTGTGCTCACCTGCCAGGCCCACCCGCTCAGCGAGCGCGTGCTGCTGTCCTTCGACGAGCGCTGAGGCTGCTGGCATGGCCCGCCCGCGTTCGGCCGGCTTCGACGGGCAGCGCGAGCAGATCCTCGTGGCCGCGGCGCAGCTCTTCGCCACACGCGGCTACACCGCGGCCACGATGAGCGACGTGGCCGCTGCCTGCGGCATCAGCAAGGCCACGCTGTACCACTATGTGCGCGACAAGCACGGCCTGCTGGCGCTCATCACCAGCGGCCATGTCGCGCGGCTGGAAGCGCTGGTGCAGGCCGTGAATGAACTGGGTCTGCCGCCCCAGGCCCATCTGCAGGCCCTGATCCAGCGCTTCATGCGTGCGTATGCCAACGCCGAGCACGAGCACCGTGTGCTCACCGAGGACGTGAAGTTCCTCGAACCCGCCGACCGCGACGCGGTGCTGGCGGCGCAGCGCCGCGTGGTCGCCGCTTTTGCAAAGGGGGTGGCCGCCTGTCGGCCCGACATGCAGGCGTCTGGCCTGCACACACCGCTGGCGATGCTGCTGTTCGGCATGATCAACTGGACCTTCACCTGGCTGAAGGCGGACGGCGCGTTGAGCCACGAGACCCTGGCGCCCGTGGTGACGGCCCTGTTCTTCGGCGGGCTGCCCGCAGTCACACCCCCGGCAGTGCGCTGAGGCCCGTCGGCGCAGGCCGATTGCGGCGCAGGCGGCGTGGCGCCGTCCCGGGTGGCGGGGTCTGCCGCGGTGTCGGGCGCGCCACGGCCGGCCGCTCCGGTGCGGCCGTGCGCGTGGGCGCCGGCAAAGCCCAGCCTTCGGTGGCCGTCTCGGGCGCATGCAGCAGCGTGCGCACGCCTGCCCAGCCCTGCGCCGCAGCGGCCTCCAGCACGGCCTCGGCGGCGTTTTCGCCCAGGCTCAGCACGAAGTGCTGCCAGCGGCGTTGCACCCGTTCCTGCAGCCAGGCGTCTTCCAGCGCGCGGCGCAGTGCCAAGGCGCCGGAGCCGGCTTCCAGCACACGCGGGGCCAGCGCTCCGACGAAGAGGTTGAAGTCCTGGCGCAGCGTGTGCGCGGGCAGTAACTGGGCCAGGGCACGCGAGCGCGCAGCCCAGCCCGGCGTCATGAACAGGCGCGTCACCAGGGCCTGCAAGCCCTGCGCGGCATTGAGCAGGCGCACGCGGTTGGGTGGCAGCACGCTCAAGGGCAGGCGGGCCGCTTCGTGGAAGGGCAGGGGGGTGGCAAAAGCCCTCAAGGCGGCCAGCCGCGACCAGGCGGCGGCGTCCAGCCCGTCCAGGGCCTCACCAGCGAGCTGCGCGCGTGTCCCACGGCGCAGCGCCTCCAGCACGTCCACACCTTCGCGCGCCTGTGCGGCGGCCTGGCTCATCACGACCAGATTGCCGGCCGCATACCCGGCCTGCGGGTTCAGGCGCACGATCACGGCAGCGTCGGCATGACCTGCCGCGCCGCCCAGGGGCCGGCGCAGCACGGGGCAGTGCTCGGTGTGCAACTGCGCCAGGTAGTGGGCCGTGACCTGCTGCCCCTCGAAGCTGATGCCCTGGCGCCAGGCCAGGGTGCGCAGCGCCAGCCACTGGCGCGTGGCGCGGCCGGTGGCCAGCGTGCGGCGGCCGAACACGGCGCGGCCGGCGCGCCAGCCCTGGCCGATGGGGGTGCCGTCCAACAGCAATTCGGCCGGCGGCACCAGCCCGTGGTGGGCGTGGTCCCAGCCGATGTCGAAGCCGGTGTGGTCGGTGGCGGCGGCGGTGGCGGTGGTGTGCGCCTTGGGCCCCACGACAGGGGTGCTGATCAGTTCGAGCGTGGCCTGGTTCATCTGCATCTCCATCGGCCAACCAGGCCCCGTGCCCGGTTGATGGACGCAGTGTCGGGCGCGGGTGGCTCAAGGCGTGAGCCAGTGACTGGCTCACTCTGCAGATCAGAAGTGCGTTGCGCCTCGCCGATCCTGCAGCCTTGGCGTCAGCCCGGTGGCGCAGATCGGATCGGTAGTGACGTTGCGCAGCAACACCTTCGTGAGTTGAGGGTGATGCCGCTGCGCTGCGCCCCACTTTCGGTGAGCAACCGTTGTAAAAGCTCCAAGCAATCCCCGCGACGATGTGGGGGTGTTGTCCAGCATGGCGCGATAGACGACCTGCGGGCACCCATCCAGACTCAGGAGTTAGATCCATGAAGCGAAACCAAGCGCGCTCGGCTTACCGGCTGTCAGCGCTCGCAAGCGCCATCAGCGTTTGCCTGTTGGCAGGACACGTGCATGCCCAGACCAACGTCACCGGCAACGTGTTCGGTCAGGTGCAAACCGCACCCGGCGCCACCGTCATCGTCGAGAACATCGGCACCGGCGCCAAACGGACCATCGTGCTCGACTCGCAGGGCCGCTTCAATGCGACGGCACTGCCGGTCGGCACCTACAAGGCCACGCTGCTTCGTGATGGCAAGGTCGTCAGCACCACAGAGAACATCGAAGTGCGCATCGGCCAGGGCAGCGAAGTGCAGTTCGCCGGCTCGGGGGCCTCGCAGGTGGTGGTCATCAGCGGCAAGCTGGCGCAGCTCGACGTCTCGTCGACCAACAATGGCGCTTCGTTCACGGCCAAGACGCTGGACTCGCTGCCGGTCGCCCAGAACATCCAGGCCATCGTGCAACTGGCTCCCAACACCACCCGCGCAGACTCGCGCTACCCCGGTGGTGCCAGCTTCGGTGGCGGCGCGCCCTCGGAGAACTCGTACTACATCAACGGCTTCCCGGTCACCAACCCGCTGAACCAGCTCGGCTCCACGGACCTGCCGTTCGGCGCCATCGCCCAGGCCCAGGTCCTGACCGGCGGCTTCGGCGTCGAGTTCGGTCGTTCGATCGGTGGCGTTGTGAACATCACCACCAAGAGCGGCACCAACACCTGGCAGGGGGGTGTCAGCCTGAGCTTGGCGCCGAACAGCCTGCGTTCGAAGCCCAAGGACCTTTTCTACCCGGATACCGGCGCCTTCCCGCAGAACGACCCGAACCCTGCGCGCCGGACCGACGGCACGCTGTACCTCAAGCGCGCCGACAACACGCGCAGTGAGACGACCCTGGGCGCCTACATCGGTGGCCCGATCATCCAGGACAAGCTGTTCATCTTTGCCGCTGTCGACCAGATCAAGGACAACCGCGGCCAGGTCATCGGCATCCGCACCGCCGCCAACAACGCCACCGCGGGTTGGGCCGATCGTGACAACACCAACACGCGCTACTACACGAAGCTCGACTGGAACATCACGAACGACCACATCGTCGAGTTCTCGCTGATCGGCGACAAGCACGAGCAGGACGAAACGCGCCGCGGCTACGACTACGCCACGGGTGCCATCGGTGCCACGCCTTCGCTGCGCGCGAAGTACACGGATCTTTCGTCGAACAACCTGGGGGTCGGCGGCGCCGCGCAAGTGCTGCGCTACACCGGCTACCTGACCCAGGACCTGACCATCACGGCCCTGGCCGGACGCAGCAAGTCCAAGCACCTGAACGATTTTGAGGGTGGCCCGCCGGTCTCCAGCAACATCCGCCAGTCCAACGCCGCATTGGCGAACCGGTTCCCGGGCTTCACCTACAACAGCCCGTACGCACTGGGCGGTGGCACGACCGTGCTCAGCCCCGGGTCGCAGGACGTCGTCGACGCACTGCGATTCGACCTGGAGTACAAGCTCGGCAACCACACGCTGCGTGCCGGTGTGGACGATGTGAAGCTGAAATCCAAGGCTGCAGGCGAGGTGTACGCGGGCAACGGCTACTACCTCTACGCCAGTTCGACCAACGGCAACCTGCGGCCTAACGGTGCCACGCAGACCCTGATCCAGGGCAACGCGCTGTCAGCGCCTACCGGTGTCCCCGCCACGCCGACGCGTTATTACTACGGTCGCGAGGTCATCTTCAATACCGTCACCGACGCACAGTCGACCCAGTCGGCGCAGTACATCGAGGACAAGTGGCAGGTGACGAAGGACTTGATCGTCACGCCGGGTCTGCGCTTCGAGCAGTACAAGAACATCAACGGCGACGGTGAGACTTTCCTGAAGGTCAACAACTCGGTCAACCCGCGCCTGGCCGTTTCGTGGGACACCAACGGCGATGCATCGACGGTGGTCAAGTTCACCGCCGGCCGCTACGGCGTTCAGATCCCCACCCGTCTGGCAGTGCGCGGCGCCAGCCGCTCGACCTTCACTTCCGACTGGTTCACCTACCAGGGTGTGGACGCCAACGGTGCCCCCACCGGCGTGGTGAAGTTGGGCACGCCTTTCTCGAACAACAACGAATACGGTCAGGCCAAGGACCCCAACGTTGTGTCGGCGCAGGACATCAAGCCCAACAGCCAGGATGAGTTCACGCTGGCCATCGAAAAGGCGCTCAGCCCGGCACTGAACGTCGGTGCGCGTGTGACCTATCGCCAACTGGTCGCGACGATCGACGACCATTGCGACGCGCGTCCCTTCGAGAAATACGCCGCTGACAGGGGTATCGACACGACCAATTGGGCAGGTTACGGCTGTGCCTCGTTCAACCCCGGTCAGTCGAACACCTTCCTGGTGGACTACGCCGGCAACAAGCGATACACCCGTGTCAACCTCAGCGCGGCCGAACTCGGCTTTGAGAAGGCCAAGCGCTCGTACCTGGCCCTGGACTTCTCCGCCGAGCACCCGTTCCGCGACGGCTGGTACGGCAGGGTGACTTACACCTATGCGAAGAACAAGGGCAACACCGAAGGTCAGACGAACTCCGACCTCGGCCAGCTCGATGTGTCGCTGACGGTGAACTGGGACCACCCGGAACTGATGCAAGGCGGCTACGGCTACCTGCCTAACGACCGGCGTCACCAGATCAAGGCCTATGGCTACTACCGCGTGATGCCTGAACTGGACATCGGTGCGAACCTGCTGCTGGCTTCGGGTCGCCCCAAGGGCTGCCTGGGCAACTTCGCCGGAACGCCTGCCTTTGGTCAGAGCTTTGCCGATTTCGACGACAGCGGCAACAACTACGGCAACGACTACCGTTTCTGCCGCGTCAACGGCGCGACGACCTCCAGTTTCGTGCCGCGTGGCTCGCTGGGCAACCTGCCGTGGGACACCCGGCTGGACATGAACCTGGTCTACAAGGCCACGTTCGTGAAGGGTCTGACGGCGCGTGTGGACGTGTTCAACGTCTTCAACAAGCAGACCGTGCAGAACATCGACGAGCAGCAGCAACCGGCATACGACCCGACTGGCACCTCGCCGACCTATGGCCGTACCCTGTCGACGACAGCAGCTCGCTCGATCAAGTTGACCGTCGGCTACGAGTTCTGAACTCCGGCCCTCCACGGGGCCTTGCATGAAGAAACCGCCCTCGGGCGGTTTCTTTTTTGCGCGACCCTCAGTAGCGAGCTTGACGGAACCGCCATCGCAGGCAGCCCGCCAGCGCCAGGCCCAGACCCACACCGAGGGCATCGGCCAGCATGTCCTGCATGTCACCGTAGCGACCTGGAACTTGAGTCTGCAGCAACTCGATGAGCGCGCCGTAGGCCAACATCGAAGCGGCGGTGGCAGTTGCGTTGCGCCAGCCGGTTGCCATCGAGAAAAGCCCGGCAACCGACAGCGCGGTGAAACCGAGCAGGTGATCCAGCTTATCGCTGGGGGTCATCGCGGGGGCGTGGTCACCGGGTGTGAGTCCGGCCAGACCCGCCAGAACGATGAGGCCTGCCCACATCCACCTCCACGGCGTGCGGTACTTCGGTGCGTGCAGCAGATCGTGAGGGGTGGGCAGAAACATGAAGCGATTGTCCGGCCCTGCCGTTGGTATGAGGTATTATTCGAGGCTGTTCGGGACACGGTGCGCGCAAGCAGCCGGTGCCGATCTAGCCCGTGTAGCTCAGTTGGTAGAGCAGCGCATTCGTAATGCGAAGGTCACCAGTTCGAATCCGGTCTCGGGCACCAAACCGCAAAGCGGGGTCGATTTCTGATCGGCCCCGCTTTTTGCTTTTTCAGGAAGCTTCGGGGAGAGAAGATCCCGGTGGCGCAGCCCGCCGCTCCACCCAGGCTTCAAGGTCAACTGCCGGCATGGGTCGGCCGATGTAGTAACCCTGCGCCTGGTCGCAGCCCACCTCGCGCAGGTAGTCAAGCGCCGGCAAATCTTCAACGCCCTCGGCCGTCACGCGCAAGCCCAGGCTATGGCCCAGGCCGATGATCGAGCGGATCACCGCCCGCGACTCTTCGGAGCGCGCGGCGGTCATCACGAATGACCGGTCAACCTTGACCTCGGAAAACGGCAGCCGTACCAGTTGAACCATCGACGAGTAGCCGGTGCCGAAGTCATCGATGGATAGTTGGAAGCCCTGTACGCGCAGTCGTGTCAGGAGCTCCAGCGCAAGCACTGGGTTGTCCATGGCTGCCGTTTCGGTCAGTTCCAGCACCAGGCTGCTCGGTGCCAGGCCGGCCGCCTGGCAACGGTGCTGCAGCTCGGACACCAGCGACGAGTTGCCCAGGCTGCGCGCGGACAGGTTGACGGACATGGTCAACGACTCACGCGCCGGGCTGGCGTTGCGCCATGGCACGAACCATCCGAGTGCCATGTCCAGAACCTGCACGGTCAGCGCGTCGATCAAGCCGAGGTCTTCGGCCAACTCGATGAAGCGGTCAGGGCCGATCGTGCCGTGCAGCGGGTGTTGCCAACGTACCAGCGCTTCCAGGCCGGCAAGTTGACCGCTGGCGCAGTCCACCTTGGGCTGGTAGGCGACTGTGAATTCGTGCTCGGCCAGCGCCAGTTCCAGCGACTGCCGGTTGGGATGAAAGACCGGATTGGCGCGCAGAGGCGCGGGCGCCGTGACGTGAAAGACTTCGCTCTGCAGCAGTTGGCGCAAGTCTGCCGGCTTGAAGGGCTTGGGCAGGACACCTCGCATCTGCAGCCCCTGCTCGGCACCCGATCGTGCCGCGGCTTCGAGCACACGCTGGCCGACGCCGCTGCTGACGATGATCTGCGAGGTGCAGCCGCGCTTGGCCAGCTCGGCCAACACCTGCAGCCCGTCCATCGTGGGCATGTTCAGGTCGGTACAGACGTGCGTGGGCAGCCAGTCGGCCAAGGCGTTGAAGAAAGCCTCGGGTTCCGTCGTCAGACATGCCGCCGCCCCGGAAGCCTCGGCAATCACCTGAATGGTCGTCCCGATCATCGGGTCGTCGTCCAGGATCAACAGACGGCAAAGGTTTTGTTCCTGCATTCAGGCGGCGTCCGTGGGGGCTCGGCGACGAGCGACGGTAACAGCCCGGACGCTGCGGGGACCCGGCAGCGACGTGGTGGGCGAAGGGCAGGGCATGCGGAATTATCGACGTGTTGTCGCGGCCCTTGAAGACCGCGACACCCGCTCGCCGGCCGCGCCGGATGCGCGGCCTGGTCACTTATGGCTGAGTTTGATGGCGATTGTGGCGGGAGCGCAACGCGCGCCCGAGGAGCCCGCTGCTCGGCGTGGCGCGCGCTCCATGGGCGCAGTACAACCCAGGCCTGTTTGGTCGTGACACAGACTTGGGGTCTGGTGCGCGGCGGGTCACCTCAATCCTGCTGACAGCAGGGCCTGCCCAGGCCCTTGAGTGTCTGAGCGATGGAGGCCCACCCGGCTGCGCGCAGATGCCGGTCTGCCTTGCGCCAGCCCGGGTTTCTGTGGCCGCGTGCCTGTAGGGCCTGGGACGGCGACCGTTTTTGGAACCTTGTTTTAGGAGCGAGAGACATGTTCAGAAAAACCCGCGTTTGCAGCGGTGTCCTGGTTGCCTTGGGCAGCGCCATTTGGATGCCTGCTGGCGCCCAGGCACAAAGCACCGAGCGCATCGAAATCACCGGCTCGCGCATCAAGTCGCTGAACGCCACATCGAGCAGTCCGATCACCACCGTCGGCGAACAGCAGCTCAAGGAACAACAACCGGTTGCCATCGAAGAAGTCATCCGCACCCTGCCCGCCGCCGTGCCGGCCATCGGCCCGGGTACCAACAACGGCACAGGGGGCGGCGCCACCATCGACCTGCGCGGCTTGGGCAGCAACCGCACCCTGGTGCTGGTCAATGGCCGCCGACTCGTGCCCTTCGACTTGAACGCGGTGGTCGACACCAACTCGGTCCCCATCGCACTGCTGCGCAACGTCGACGTCTACACGGGCGGCGGCTCGGCCGTGTACGGCGCCGACGCGGTGTCGGGCGTGGTCAACTTCAACCTGAAGAGAAACTTCCAGGGGGTTGAAGCCAGCACCACTTACGGCCTGTCCGAAGAGGGCGATGCCAAGCGCATGCGCACCGACATTACCGTGGGCTCGACGCTGGCCGACGGCCGGGGCAACGTGGCGTTCTCGATCGGCAAGACGCGCACCGATCCCGTCACCCAGGGCAAGCGCAGTTTCGGCCTCATCTCCCGCAGCTCGACCACGGGCAATCCACAAGGTTCGTTCACCACCGTGCCGGCCTACCTGGACTCGGCCGAGATCAGTTACCAGCTGACCGACACCGGGGGTATCTCGAGCGGCGTCAGCACGTTCAACTTCAACCCGCTGAACTTCTACCAGACGCCGCTCGACCGCGTGCAGGCCACGGCCCTGGCGAACTACACGATCAACGACCACGCGACCGTGTACGCGGAGATGATGTACACGCGCAGCAACGTGACATCGAACCTGGCCCCGAGCGGCACCTTCTTCAACACCTACAGCGTGCCGATCGGTAACCCGTTCATCGGGACCGAATTGCGCAACGACATCTGCAGCGCCTACGGCATCGCCGCGGCCAACTGCCAGCCTGGCAGCACGACCGAGTTCTCGGTCGACATCGGCCGCCGCTTCGTCGAACTGGGCCCGCGGATCAACGACTTCCGCAACAAGACACTGCAGACCGTGGTCGGCGTCAGCGGACAACTGTTCGGCGACTGGAGCTACGACGCCTACATCTCGCGCGGCGAAGCCAGCCAGAACCAACTGCTGGTCAACTGGGGCTCCAGCTCCAAGGTCCAGCAGGCCCTGCGTGCGGTGAATTCCACCTCCTGCATAGACTCGTCCAACGGCTGCGTGCCGCTGAACGTGTTCGGCGCCGCCGGCACCATCACGCCGGCGATGTTGAGGTTCATCAACCTGAGTTCCATCAGCACCGTCGACATCACCCAGGATGTCGCCGCGCTGACCGTCACCGGTGAACTCGGCGCGGTCAAGAGCCCCATGGCCAGCCGTCCGATCGGCCTGGCCATCGGCGTCGAGAGCCGCAAGATGACGGCCAGCAACTTCGCGGATGCCGCCGGGCAGATCAACGGTGAAGTGCTCGGTACCGGTGCGCCGTCGCCCACCGTCAACGGCAGCTTCAAGCTCAGCGAGGCCTATGTCGAGGCCAAGATTCCGCTTGCCAACGACTTGCCCTTCGCGCGCAGCCTGTCGGTCGACATGGCCTACCGTGCCACCGAGTTCAAGACCACTTCGTCGACGAACTACGGCAGTTGGAAAATCGGCGCCGAATGGGAGCCGATGCGCGGCTTGCGCTTCCGGGCTGCCGGCCAGCGCGCGACACGCGCACCGAACGTCGGTGAACTGTTCCAGCCCGTGATCACGAGCCTGGACAACCTCGCGGTCGACCCCTGTGAAGGAACGCGGACCAATGCCGCGCAGGCCAACGTCGCAGGCACGCTGTCCAACCTGTGCCGCCTGACCGGCGTGCCAGTGGCGCGGCTGGGTTCGCTGCCGCCGCCGTCTGCCGGCCAGGCCAACGTCTTGACCGGTGGCAACAGCACGCTCAAGCCCGAAGAGGCCGATACGCTGACCGTCGGCGTTGTCTTCGAGCCCTCCTTCGCTCCCGGGCTGCTGCTGGGCCTGGAGTACTACAAGATCGACATCACCAAGGCGATCTCCAGCCCGTCGGTCTCCGACGTGATGGACCAGTGCTACTCGCCGACCTTCAATCCCGGCTTCGTGTTCAACGCCGCCTGCGCGGCTGTCGGTCGTGGCCCTGGCGGCACCTTCAACGGCTCGTCGGCCCCTGGCATCGCGCTCACCCAGACCAACCAGGGCGCGCAGTACACCTCGGGCCTGGACATCAAGGCCGAGTACCGGCTGAAGCTCGCCAATCTGGGTGCAGCGGGCTGGGGCACGGTCGACATCGGCCTGGACCTGAACAGTGTCGACAAGTACTGGTTCCAGGCGTCGCCGACCTCGGTGCAGCGCAACTGCCTGGGCTACTACAGCGTCGCCTGCGGCGCGCCCAACTACAAGCAGAAGGCTTCCCAGCGCACGACCTGGGCGATGGGTGACTTCGTGATTGGCTACAACTGGCGCTTCATGGGCAAGGTGATCGAAGAGCCGGGCGGCACGAACTTCCTGCCTGCCTACGCGTCGATCAAGTCCTACAGCTACGTCGACCTGTCGGCGTCCTGGAACGTGTCCAAGAACCTCAGGCTCAACCTGAGCGTGAACAACCTGGGCGACAAGAAGCCGCCGGAAGTGGGCAACACCATCTCCGGCACCAGCGTCAACAGCGGCAATACCTTCCCGCAGAACTACGACGCCATCGGACGCTTCTACACGATCGGTGCGACGCTGAAGTTCTGACGGAAGCCGGAAGGGGCAGGCTCGCAAGAACCTGCCTCACACCGCATACAACAACGGCGGCCCCAGGGCCGCCGTTTTTTTGCCCGAATACCGCTGGGCTTGCGCTCAGCGCGGCGCCAGCCTGATCGCCCCATCCAGCCGGATCACCTCGCCGTTGAGCATCTCGTTCTCGACGATGTGCTTCACCAGCTTGGCGAAGTCTGCCGGGGTGCCCAGGCGGCTGGGGAAGGGCACGCTGGCGGCCAGCGCGTCCTGCACGTCCTGCGGCATGCCGAACATCATCGGCGTGCCGAAGATGCCCGGTGCGATGGTCATGTTGCGGATGCCGTTGCGCGCCAGGTCGCGCGCGATGGGCAGCGTCATGCCGACGATGCCGCCCTTGCTGGCGCTGTACGCGGCCTGACCCATCTGGCCGTCGTAGGCGGCCACGCTGGCGGTGCTGATGAGCACGCCGCGTTCGCCGGTGGGCTCGGGCGTGTTCCTGGCCATGGCCTCGGCAGCCAGGCGGATCATGTTGAAACTGCCGACGAGGTTGACGGTGATGGTCTTGCTGAAGGTCGCCAGCGGGTGCGCTCCGTCCTTGCCGACGGTCTTCACCGCCGGTGCGATGCCGGCACAGTTCACCAGGCCCATCAGCTTGCCCAGGCCGACTGCGGTTGCCACCACGGCCTGCCCGTCGGCTTCCTGGCTGACGTCGCACTTCACGAAGGCGCCGCCGATCTCGGCCGCCACAGCCTGCCCACGTTCAACCTGCAGGTCGGCCACCACCACGGTGGCACCTGCCGTGGCCAGCATGCGCGCCGTGCCTTCACCCAGGCCCGACGCGCCGCCGGTGACGATGAAGACCTTGCCTGCGATGTCCATGACGCTCTTCCTTGAGTCCGTGTGGGGGCGGCAGCTGGCGCTCAGCCGTTCAGCGCGCTCATCACGCGCGAGGTGATCTCTTCGACGCTGCCGGTGCCGCTGATGCGCGCATAGCGCGGGGCACCCGGGCTGCCGCTGGCGGCCCACTGGCCGTAGTAGTCCACCAGCGGCCGGGTCTGGCTCTGGTAGACCTGCAGGCGCTTGCGCACCGTTTCTTCCTTGTCGTCGTCGCGCTGGATCAAGGGCTCGCCACTCACGTCGTCCACGCCTTCCACCTTGGGCGGGTTGAAGGTCACGTGGTAGCTGCGGCCCGAGGCCGGGTGCACGCGGCGGCCGCTCATGCGCAGGATGATGGCGTCTTCGGGCACGTCGATTTCCAGCACGACGTCGAGCGCGACGCCGGCCTCTTTCATCGCATCGGCCTGCGGGATGGTGCGGGGGAAACCGTCGAAGAGAAAGCCACCGGCGCAGTCGGGCTGGGTGATGCGTTCCTTCACCAGGCCGATGATGATGTCGTCACTGACGAGCCCGCCGCTGTCCATCACCTTCTTCGCAGCCACGCCCAGCGGGGTGCCCGCCTTGACGGCTGCGCGAAGCATGTCGCCGGTGCTGATCTGCGGAATGTTGAACTGCTTGCAGATGAAGCTGGCTTGGGTGCCCTTGCCGGCGCCAGGCGCGCCCAGGAGGATGAGTCTCATCAAGTGCCTCGGAAGTTTGTATTCTGGTGGCGCAGGGCGGCACGCGGGCGCCGTGGCTGCGATGTCGATGCACCGCGTCTGCGTGTTCTCTGCGTTGTCTCTTCGATCGAGAATATCACGCACATCCACGCATCAAACTGACGCCGGCGCCGCGGCGCGCAGGGTTCACGGCCAGCTGTGCTGGTCGGTGAACAGGGCCCGCACACGGGCCAGGTCTTCAGCGGTGTCGACCCCCGGCCCCGGGCTGCCCGGCGCCACGTGCACGGCAATGCGTTCACCGTGCCACAGCACGCGCAGTTGCTCCAGTGCCTCGGTGTGTTCCAGCGGCGAGGCGGGCAGGCAGGGAAAGCGCCGCAGGAAACCGGCGCGGTAGCCATACAGGCCGACATGGCGCAGCGGCGCGGGCGTGGGCAGCGCGGGCTGGCCGTCCACCAGACCATCGCGCCACCAGGCAATGGGCGCACGGCTGAAATACAGCGCCCGGCCGGCGGCGTCGAGCACCACCTTCACGACGTTGGGGTTCAGGTAGTCGGCGCGTTCGCTGATGGCGTGGGCAGCGGTGCTCATCACGCAGTCCTGGCGTTCGGACAGCAGTTCGGCGCAGCGCTGCACCAGCGCGGGGTCGATGAGCGGTTCGTCACCTTGCACATTGACGACGACGTCATCGCCATCCAGTCCCAGCAGCTCGCAGGCTTCGGCAAGGCGGTCGCTGCCGCTGGCGTGGTCGCTGCGCGTCAGCACGGCCTGAACGCCGTGCGCCGTGCAAGCGTGAACGATCTGCACATCGTCGGCGGCCACCACGACACGCAGCGCGCCGCTCAGGGCCGCGCGCTGCGCCACGCGCACCACCATCGGCAGGCCGGCAATGTCGGCCAGCGGCTTGTTGGGCAGGCGGGTGGAGGCCAGCCGCGCCGGCACCAGCACCGTGAAGGGCGGGCGGGCGCCTTCAGACTCCGGGGCCGACATTGCGCCGGCTCAGGCGGCGGCCGCTGCCGGGCCGTCCAGCGGGCGCGCTTCGCTTTCCAGCATCACCGGGATGCCGTCGCGCAGCGGAAAGGCCAGGCGGTCGGCGGGGCACACCAGGTCGGTGGGGCGCTGCTCCGCGTTGCGCCGCATTTCCAGCGGGCCTTTGCAGACCGGGCAAACCAGCAGGTCGATCAGGCGGTGGTCCAGGCTCATGGGGCGGCAGGGGGCACTTGGGTGTGAGGGAAGAGCAGGGCCGAGAGTTCGTCGATCAGCCCGGCAGGCAGCTGCAAGTCTAGCGGCAGCACCCACACGCGCGTGGCGCCCATCGCCGAGGGCTGCAGCTTCACGGCGTCTTTTTCGGTCACCAGCACATCCGTGGTCTGGGCCGGCCAGGGCAGGGTGGTGTAGGGGTGGTGGTCGGGCAAGGGCAGGCGTTCGATCTGCAGGCCGGCCGCTTCGAGCATGGCAAAGAACTTCTCCGGCGCCGCCATGCCGGCCGCGGCCAGCAGGGGCCGGCCGCGCAGGGCTTGCAAGGGCAGGGCCAGACGAGCGTCGCCGAGGCGCCAGGCCTGTAGTGGCCACGCCAGGCCCAGGCGCCGCGTGGCCGCTCGGCCGGGCAGCCATGTGCTGGCAGCGCCCGCGGTGTAGAGCACACGCCGGCCTTCGGGCAGCCGCGCCGGCAGCGGCTCACGCAGCGGGCCGGCCGGCAGCAGCAGGCCGTTGCCGGCGCCGCGCTCGTCGAAGACCACCAGTTCGGCCTGGCGGGTGAGCGCGAGGTGCTGCAGGCCGTCGTCGGCCACCAGCACGTCGACTTCGGGCTGCGCTTCACACAGTGCCTGCGCCACCGCGGCGCGCTGGCGGCCCACCCACACGGGCACGCCGGTGCGGCGGTGGATGAGCAGGGGCTCGTCGCCCACGGTCGCGGCGCTGGCGCCGTCGCTCACCGCCAAGGCGCCATCTCCCTCACGGCCATGGCCGCGCGAGACGACCCCGGGGTGGTGGCCCGCCGCCTGCAGGGCCTGGACGACGGCGATGACCGTGGGGGTCTTGCCCGCACCGCCCACCACGTGGTTTCCGACCACCAGTACCGGCACGGGCAGGGCCACAGCGCGCGGGCTGCGGCGCCGGTGCAGCAGCCGCAGGCCGCGGTACAGCAGGGACAAAGGCCACAGCAGCCGGGCCAGCGCGTTCGGCTGCGGGTGCCACCAGCAGGCCTGAAGCACGGCCTCCAGCCGCGCCATCACGGCCATGCCTGCCCCGGCGCGCGGCGCCCCATCAACGCGCGGCGGCGTTGCTCGACTGCGCCGCGAAGGTCAGCCGTGCCAGGCCGGCGCGGCGCGCGGCGTCGAGCACGTTCACCACGGCCTGGTGTGCGGCCAGCGCGTCGGCCGAGATGATGACCACGGTGTCGCTGCGCCCGCCCGCTGCGGCCACCAGTTCGGCGGTCAGCAGTTCGATGCTGCGGCCGTCCACGGCCTTCTTGTTGACGGCATAGCGGCCGTCGGCGGCCACCGCCACCAGCACCTCGCCCGGGCGCTGCTGCAGCTTCTCGGCGTCGGCCGCGGGCAGGTTGATCTGCAGTTCGGTGAAGCGCGAGTAGGTGGTGGACAGCATCAGGAAGATCAGCACCACCAG
>LNFM01002953.1_pt1 | contig 43840 bp, 39 predicted proteins | sample 596031 | NCBI WGS metagenome assembly LNFM01 (sample SAMN04254537, study PRJNA301005) | activated carbon metagenome | isolation source: dual media filters at the Ann Arbor, Michigan drinking water treatment plant | place: USA: Ann Arbor
CGGCTCGTCGTTTTCCAGCGCGTAGAAGCGGCGTTCCTCGAGGGTTTGGTACATCTCGATTTCTTCATCCGGCATAAAATGCAGGCAGTCGCCGCCGAAGAACCACAGCAGGTCGCGTGGGACCAGGTGGGCGATTTGCGGGTAGCGCTGGAAGATTTGGCTGATCAGATCCTGGCCCAGGTACAGGCTGCCTTCCTGGTCGTGCGGAAGGTCGGCGAGCAGTTCGTCGTAGCGTTCCAGGTACATGGCGTGGCTGTCATCGAGAATCTGTTCGGCTTCACCCAGGGCTACCAGAATCCCGCGCAGGTGGTTGAGCAGAGCGAGGTGGTGGTCGAGGTGCGCATTGGCCATGGGGCAAATCCTGTTAAGTAAAACGGGCGCGGGAGTATAGAGCTCCGCGCGCCCGCTGTCCTGCATGGTCGGTCAGCGCACCTTGCCAGGTGTGGCGAGCAGTTCCTCCTTGGCGAAGTCGTCGACATCAATCACCACGCGCCGGGCGCGTTCCGCCAGGTGCAGGCGCTGGCCTTCTTCTTCGCTGAGTACGCCCTGGGTGACGGCAGTGTCGATCAGGTTGTGCTCGGGTACTTCACTGAGTTCGCCGGCCTTCACTGCCTTGTGCAGCTTTTTGTGCAGTGGAGCGGCTGCCAGCAGTTGGTCGCGGGCGTGTTGCAATGCGCCGACCGCGTCGTCAGCGCTTTGGGGGCGGTAGCAGCCTTCGAGTAATTGCTCCAGTGCCGGATCGCCGGCATTACGTCCGATGATGGCCGCGACCTCGGAGTCCAGGCGGTCATCCGGGCCGTTGTGCCGGCGCCCGAAGGGGAAGACCACCCCGCGCAGCAGGGTACCGAGAACTCGGCTGGGGAAATTCTCCAGCAGGCCATTGAGGGCCTCTTCGGCTTTGCCCAGGCTTTCTTCCATGGCCCAGCGCAGCAGCACGCGGCTGTGTTCGGGGCTACCCAGATCGTGATAGCGCTTGAGCGCGGCCGAGGCCAGGTAGAGGTGGCTGAGTACATCGCCCAGGCGCGCGGATAGCCGCTCACGGCGTTTCAGCTCGCCACCAAGCAGCATCATGCTGGTGTCGGCAAGCAGGGCGAAGGCGGCCGCCAGGCGATTGAGCGCGCGAAAGTACGGGCGGCTCACGGCATCACCCGGCGCTGCGCCGAGCAGGCCGAAGCTGAGGCCCAGCACCAGGGTGCTGGCGGCGTTACCCACGGCGAAGCCGATGTGCTGCAGCAACAGTTCGTCGAACTCCAGCAGCGCCTGGTCGCGGTCTTCGCGGCCGGCCAGGGCCATTTCCTTGAGCACGTAGGGATGGCAGCGAATGGCACCCTGACCAAAGATCATCAGGTTGCGCGAGAGGATGTTTGCGCCCTCGACCGTAATGAAGATCGGCGCACCCTGCCAGTTGCGGCCCAGGTAATTGTTGGGCCCCATGATGATGCCCTTGCCGCCGTGGACATCCATGGCGTGGCTGATGCATTCGCGGCCACGCTCGGTGAGGTGGTACTTGAGAATGGCCGAGAGCACCGAGGGCTTTTGCCCCAGATCGACGGCATTGGCCGTAAGGATGCGCGCCGCGTCCATCAGCCAGGCGTTGCCGCCAATGCGCGCCAGTGCTTCCTGAATGCCCTCGAAAGCCGACAGCGGCACATTGAATTGCTCGCGGACTTCACTGTATTGGCCGGTGACCAGGCTGGTGAACTTGGCTGCGCCAGTACCCACAGCCGGCAGCGAAATGGAGCGGCCGACCGACAGGCAGTTCATCAGCATCATCCAGCCCTTGCCGAGCATGGGCTGTCCGCCGATCAGGTAGTCCAGGGGGATGAATACATCCTTGCCAGCATTGGGCCCGTTCATAAAGGCGGCGCCCAGTGGCAGGTGGCGACGGCCGATTTCCACGCCGGGGGTGTCGGTAGGGATCAGCGCGAGGCTGATGCCCAGGTCTTCTTCCGTGCCCAGCAGGTGCTCGGGGTCGTAGGCCTTGAACGCCACGCCGAGCAGGGTCGCGACGGGGCCGAGGGTGATGTAGCGTTTTTCCCAGTTCAGTCGCAGGCCGATGACTTCTTCACCGTTCCACTGGCCCTTGCAGACGATGCCGCTGTCCGGCATGGCGCCGGCATCCGAGCCGGCCAGTGGGCCGGTCAGGGCGAAGCAGGGGATGTCCTCGCCGCTGGCCAGGCGCGGCAGGTAATGATTGCGCTGTTCGTCGGTGCCGTAGTGCAGCAGCAACTCGGCCGGGCCGAGGGAGTTGGGCACCATCACGGTGGAGGCCAGGTCGCCGCTGCGGGTTGCCAGCTTCATCGCGACCTGGGAGTGGGCGTAGGCGGAGAAGCCTTTGCCGCCGTATTCCTTGGGGATGATCAGGGCGAAGAAACCGTGCTGCTTGATATGCGCCCAGGCTTCGGGCGGCAGGTCCATGCGCTGGCCGATTTCCCAGTCGCTGACCATGGCGCAGAGCGCTTCGGTCGGCCCGTCGATAAAGGCCTGCTCTTCTTCAGTCAGCGTGGCCTTGGGGTAAGCGAGTAGGGTGTTCCAGTTGGGGCGACCGCTGAACAGCTCACCGTCCCACCAGACCGTCCCGGCTTCTATGGCGTCTTTCTCGGTGGCTGACATGGGCGGCAGCACACGCTGGAACCAGGCGAACAGGGGCGCAGTGAAGTACTTGCGGCGCAGGTCCGGCAACGCCAGAGGCACGGCGACCGCCAGCCAGAGCAGCCAGAAGACAATCAGCAGCCAACCAGGCGCATGGCTGAACGCGCCCATGGCCAGCAGGTAAACGGCAACGGCCCCCAGGGCGGGAAGTGGAGCGACCCGCAGGTGCGCCAAATAGGCAGTGCCAAGCACTAGAACGATCAACCAGACAGCAAGCATGCACAATCCTCCGTGATGACGGGCGCGGCAGGCGCTCCGTCACGAGCTTAGTCGTCGATAACGACTCAGGCACTGCGTGGGCTCAGGAGCCTGTTAGCGTTGATGCGCGTCTGGGGAGGCAGCCGCTGCAGCTATCGCGTGCTGTCGCCTCCAGCGCCACTCAGGTCGCAGCGGCGTAGGCTCCCAACAGCATCGATGCAGTGCCGCTGTGATCTTCCCGTCAGTGTTCAACGCCAGCAGGTCCGCAGTTAACCGCTGCAGCACCTCTGCTTAGTGACCGCTGGTGGTCCTGCGAGTTCGCCCTATCGCGCAACCATGAGCGACGTCGATAACCACCATCAGCCTGGCGTCCTGTATTGGTGGTGGGCCTGTGCGCGGGCTGGCGGTAGACTGGCACGCTAAGCGTGTGTTGCTTGATGTAACCCTCACCGTTATCTATTCATCTACTAGGTGCGTGTATTTCCATGACTACTGCGCTGTCCATCCGGCAGTTGACCAAGACTTACGGCAACGGTTTTCAAGCGTTGCATGGCATTGATCTCGATGTGGCCGAGGGCGACTTCTTCGCACTGCTCGGCCCGAACGGAGCCGGTAAATCCACCACCATCGGCATCCTGTCCACCCTGGTGACCAAGAGCAGCGGCACGGTGTCGGTATTTGGCCATGACCTGGACACGCAACCGTCGGCACTCAAGCGTTGCCTCGGTGTGGTGCCGCAGGAGTTCAATTTCAACCAGTTCGAGAAGGTCTTCGACATCGTCGTGACCCAGGCCGGCTACTACGGCATCCCGGCGCGAATTGCCCGTGAGCGGGCCGAGCAGTACCTCACCCAGCTGGGGTTGTGGGACAAACGCGACACGCCCTCGCGGGAGCTGTCCGGCGGGATGAAGAGGCGCTTGATGATCGCGCGCGCGCTGGTGCATCAGCCGCGCCTGCTGATCCTTGATGAGCCGACGGCGGGGGTCGATATCGAGCTGCGTCGCTCGATGTGGAGCTTTCTCACCGAGCTTAACGAGCAAGGCATCACCATCATCCTCACCACCCACTACCTGGAGGAGGCTGAACAGTTGTGCCGCAACATTGGCATCATCGACCACGGCCGCATCGCGGAAAACACCAGCATGAAGGCGCTGCTCAAGAAGCTGCACGTGGAGACCTTCCTGCTCGACCTCAAGGGCTCGCTGGCCACTGTGCCGCAGCTTGTTGGCTACCCGGCCACGCTGCTCGATGACCACACGCTGGAAGTGCAGGTGGACAAGAACATGGGCGTGACCGAGCTGTTCCGTCAGTTGGCCCAGCAGCAAATTGAGGTGCTGAGCCTGCGTAATAAAACCAATCGCCTGGAAGAGCTGTTCGTCTCCCTGGTTGAAAAGAACCTGGCGAAGGTGGCGGTATGAGCACGGACTACCTGAACAGCGAACTGGCCGCCAACCTGGTCGCCCTGCGTACCATCGTCTACCGCGAAGTGCGGCGTTTTACCCGCATCTGGCCGCAAACGCTGCTGCCGCCAGCGATCACCATGGTGTTGTACTTCGTTATCTTCGGCAATCTGATCGGCCGGCAGATCGGCGACATGGGTGGCTTCACCTATATGGAGTACATCGTGCCGGGGCTGATCATGATGTCGGTGATCACCAACAGCTATGGCAACGTGGTGTCGAGCTTCTTCGGCAGCAAGTTCCAGCGCTCCATTGAAGAGTTGATGGTTTCTCCGGTGTCGCCGCACATCATTCTGGTGGGCTACGTCACCGGCGGCGTGCTGCGCGGGCTGGCAGTCGGCCTGATCGTCACGCTGTTGTCATTGTTCTTCACCCATTTGCAGGTGCATCACCTGGGTGTGACCGTGCTGGTGGTGTTGCTGACGGCGACCATCTTCTCCCTGGGCGGCTTTATCAATGCGGTGTTCGCGCGCAACTTCGACGACATCTCGATCATCCCGACGTTCGTGCTGACGCCGCTGACTTACCTGGGCGGGGTGTTCTACTCGATCACGCTGCTGCCGCCGTTCTGGCAATCGGTGTCGATGGCCAACCCGGTGCTGCACATGGTCAACGCCTTCCGCTACGGCATTCTGGGGGTGTCCGACATCCGCATTGGCGTCGCTATTGGCTTCATGCTGTTCGCCACTGCGGTGCTCTATACCGTGTGCATCCGCCTGTTAGTCAGCGGGCGTGGCATGCGCCAGTAGGCCTCTTGGTCTACGGCGAGGACCACCTAACATCGGGATACATCTTTGGGAGCTGAATCAGGCGGCGACATCGTTAGACTCGACCGCTACAAAACAAGAGGGGCTGTCTATGTTTTCCCGCATATGGGTGTTGGCCGCCGTCGCTGCGCTGGCGATTACTGCGCCGCTGCAGGCTGCTGAGGGGCCGCTGGTCGAGGTCGTACAGGCAAAAAAGTCGTTGGTGCGTGACGAGCTGGTGACGTTCGGCTCGCTGCGCTCTGATGAGTCTGTGATGATTCGCCCTGAAATCGACGGCCGCCTGGCCACCCTGCATTTTCGCGAAGGGCAGGCCGTTGAAGCCGGCGCTCTGCTGGTTAGCCTGGATGATGCCATCGCCCGTGCCGAGTTTGCCCAGGCGCGCGCCAACCTCAACCTTGCTGAGAAGAACTTCGAGCGCGCGCAGATGCTCTTCAAGCGCGGCGCCAGTAACGCCCAGGCCCTCGATGAGGCCAGCGCCCAGCAGCAGGCTGCGCGGGCCAGTTTGGCCCTGGCCCAGGCGCGCCTGGACAAGACCCAGATTCTTGCGCCCTATTCAGGCGTACTGGGCTTGCGTCAGGTCAGTGCAGGCGACTACCTCACCGCCGGGCAGGACATCATCAACCTGGAAGTGCTCGACCCGCTCAAGGTCGAGTTCCGTATCCCGCAAAAAGCCGTCAGCCAGGTGCGCCTCAACCAGCCGGTGGAAATCAGCCTCGATGCCTTCCCCGACGAGCGTTTTATCGGCGAAATCTACGCCATCAACCCGCGCCTGGATGTGGCCGGCCGCAGCCAGGATATCCGTGCCAACATCGATAACGACGACCGCCGCCTGCGCCCCGGGCAGTTCGTGCGGGTGTCGGTGATTCTCGCCGAACGTCCCGATGCGCTGATCATTCCTGAAGCTGCCGTTATGCCGATCGGCGACCAGCTGTTCGTCAACTTGGTGGTCGACGGCAAGGTCGAGCGCCGCGAGGTGACCCTGGGCAAGCGCAGCAACGGTGCGGTGGAAGTGCGTGAGGGCCTGCAAGGGGATGAAACCCTGATCAGCGCCGGCTGGCAGAAGGTCAACCCCGGTATGAGCGTGCGTACCAAGGCGGTGGAGCAGGGCGCATGACGCTTTCGGATATCTGCATCCGCCGTCCGGTTTTCGCCACTGTTCTCTCGCTGGTCGTCGTGTTGCTGGGCTTGATGGCCTACGACCGCCTGGCGGTGCGCGAATACCCGAACATCGATGTGCCGATCGTCACGGTCAATATCACTTACCCGGGCGCCAGCCCGGAGATCATGGAGTCGCAGGTCGCCCAGCCGATCGAGGACGTGTTGTCCGGGATCGACGGGCTGGATTTCGTCAGCTCGATCAGCCGTTCGGAAAACACCCAGATCACCGCGCAGTTCCGCTTGGGCAGCAATGCCGATGAGGCGGCCAACGATGTGCGCGACCGCCTCGGCCGGGTGCGTGGCCTGCTGCCGGATGAGATCGACGAGCCGATCGTGCAGAAGGTTGAGGCCGATGCTCAGCCGGTGATCTGGATGGCGTTCTTCAGCGAGCGCTTCAGCGCCATGGAAATCACCGATGTGCTGGAGCGGGTGATCAAGGACCGCCTGCAGACTATTCCTGGCGTGTCCGAGGTGCAGGTGCGCGGTGCGCGAACCTTCTCCATGCGTATCTGGCTGGACCCGGAAAAACTCGCCGCGCATAACCTCACCGTGCAGGACGTGGAAGCGGCCATTCGCCGGCAGAACGTGGAGATTCCCGCAGGGCGCATCGAGTCCACTGACCGCGAATTCACCGTGCTGTCGGAAACCGACCTGAACACCCCTGAGCAGTTCAACAACCTGATTGTCGACGACTCGCGCGGCTACCTGTTGCGCCTGTCGGATATCGGCCACGCCGAGATCGCAGCGCGGGATGAGCGCAGCCTGGTGCGTTATCGCGGTAAGCCAGCGGTGTCGATGGGCATGATCAAGCAGGCCACGGCCAACCCACTGGACATCTCCGACGGCCTTAACGCCGCGTTGCCGGACATTCGTGCGCTGCTGCCCGACGGCATGGACATGGCGATTGCCAACGACAACTCGCAGTTTATCCGCGAGTCGATCGACAACGTGTTCATCACCATCTGGGAAGCGGTGGTGCTGGTTATCCTGATCATCTTCCTGTTTCTGCGTTCCCTGCGCGCGACCATCATTCCGCTGGTGACCATCCCGGTGTCGCTTATCGGCGCCTTCGCCCTGATGTCGCTGATGGGCTTCACCATCAACACCCTGACGCTGCTGGCCATGGTGTTGGCCATCGGCCTGGTGGTGGACGATGCCATCGTTATGCTGGAGAACATCCACCGGCACATCGAGGAGGGCATGGCCCCCCGCGCCGCTGCACTCAAGGGCAGCCGCGAGATCGCCTTCGCGGTGATCGCCATGACCCTGACCCTGGCCGCGGTGTTCGCGCCCATCGGCTTTATGCAGGGCATCACCGGCAAGCTGTTCACCGAGTTCGCCTGGACGTTGGCCGGCGCCGTGCTGGTGTCCGGTTTCGTCGCCCTGACCCTGACGCCGATGATGTGCGCGGTGTTGCTCAAGGCCCACGTGAAAGACGAGCAGCACGGACGCATTTACAACCTGATTGAAGGCTTTCTCAACGGTGTGACTTACCGTTATCGGCACCTGCTCGAACAGGCCCTGCGTGCCTGGGTGCTGATGCTGGCGGTCTTGCTGGCGACCATCATCGCCTGCGTCTGGCTGTTTTCCGGCTTGCGCTCGGAGCTGGCACCGACCGAAGACACCGGCACCATCGTCGGCGTGTTCAATGGCCCGGATGGCGCCACCATCGACTACACCGCGCGCTATGCCCGCGAAGTCGAGGCCGCTTACGAGAGCATTGCCGAGACCAACCGCTACATGGTGATCGCCGGTTTCCCGACCGTGGCCCAGGGCATTTCCTTTATGAAGCTAGAAGACTGGGCTGACCGTAGCCGCACTCAGTTCGAGATTCGTAACGAGCTGCTGCCCAAGCTGCAGGACATTGCTGGGATGCGCGTGTTCCCGGTCAACCGCCCGCCCCTGGGGCAGAGCGCGCGCAACCAGCCGATCAACTTCGTTATCCGCTCCTCCATGGAGTACGCCGAGCTGCAAACCTACGTCGCCCAGTTGGTCGAGCGGGTACGCGGCTACCCTGGTCTGGAAAGCCTGGACAGCGACCTCAAGCTGAACACCCCCCAGTTGAAGATCGAGGTCAACCGCGAGCAGGCGGTCAGCGTCGGCACCGACGTGGCAACCATCGGCCGCAGCCTGGAAAGCCTGTTCGGCAGCCGCCAGGTTACCCGTTTCAAGCAGAACGGCGAGCAGTACGACGTGCTGGTGCAGTTGCAGGACATTGACCGGCGCAACCCCCAGGACCTTGACCGCGTCTATGTGCGGGCCGGTGATGGCAGCATGGTGCAGCTGTCCAACCTGATCTCGGTGCGTGAGACAGTGGCGCCGCGTGAGCTCAACCACTTCAACCAGCTGCGTGCGGTGACCATCAGTGCCAACGTCGGCTCCGGCTACACCCTGGGCGAGGCACTGGACTACCTGGAGGACGCGGCGCGCGAGGTGTTCCCGGCTGATACCCAGTATGACTACACCGGCACCTCGCGGGACTACAAGGAGTCGAGTTCGGGCATTCTGTTGATCTTCGTCCTGGCCCTGGCGTTTATCTTCCTGGTGCTGGCGGCGCAGTTTGAGAGCTTTACCGACCCGTTGATTATCCTGCTCAGCGTGCCCTTGTCGATGGCCGGGGCATTGCTGGCGCTGACGCTGTTTGGCGGTACGCTGAACATCTACTCGCAGATCGGTCTGGTGACGTTGATCGGCTTGATCACCAAGCACGGCATCCTGATCGTCGAGTTTGCCAATCACCTTCAGCGCGAAGGCGTGGCCTTGGGGCAGGCGATTGTCGAGGCATCGGTACAGCGTTTGCGGCCGATTCTGATGACCACGGGCGCCATGGTCCTTGGCTCGCTGCCCTTGGCGATTGCCAGCGGCGCGGGCGCGGAAAGCCGTCAGCAGATTGGCTTGGTGATTGTCGGTGGTCTGTTGGTCGGCACCTTCTTCACCCTGTTCGTGATCCCGACGCTGTACATGCTGTTGCGTCGCTGGCAGCCGATCAAGCCTCACGCCGAGGACGACCTAGCGCAGGCCTAGTGGCGTGCTGGCCGCGCTGATGCTGCTTGCCGAAGTTACCGCCGTTGAACAGTTTGAGCAGGGTGTCCGGGAAGGTGGTCAGGCCGCTGACGATATCTTCCTTGGACTTCAGCTGGCCGCTGGCCAACCAGCCTGCCATTTCCTGTGCGGCCTCGGCGAAGCGCGGCGCGTAGGTCATTACCACCATGCCTTCCATCCGCGCGCTGTTGACCAGCAGCTGCAGGTAGTTCGCCGGGCCCTTTATCGGTTGGGTGGCGTTGTACTGGCTGATGGCGCCGCAGATCACTACGCGGGCCTTGAAGTTGATGCGGTTGAGCACCGCCTCGAGGATCTCACCGCCGACGTTATCGAAGTACACATCCACGCCTTTGGGGCACTCGCGTTTGAGGGCGGCCTGCAGGTCCTCGCTCTTGTAGTCGATGGCGGCATCAAAGCCCAGCTCATCGCGCAGAAATGCGCACTTGTCAGCGCCACCGGCGATCCCGACCACGCGACAGCCTTTGAGCTTGGCGATCTGCCCGGCCACGCTGCCCACGGCACCGGCGGCGCCGGAAATCACCACGGTTTCCCCGGCTTTGGGCGCGCCGACATCCAGCAGGGCGAAGTAAGCGGTCATGCCGGTCATGCCCAATGCGGACAGGTACAGCGGCAGCGGCGCGCGCTTGGGATCGACTTTGTAGAAGCCGCGCGGCTCGCCGAGAAAGTAATCCTGCACGCCGAGGGCGCCATTTACTGTGTCACCGACGGCGAAGTCCGGGTGCTCTGAGGCGATGACTTCGCCAACCCCGAGGGCGCGCATCACCTCGTTGAGCCCTACTGGCGGGATATAGGAGCGGGCATCGTTCATCCAGCCGCGCATGGCCGGGTCGAGTGACAGGTAGGCGTTCTTCACCAGGATCTGCCCACTGGCGGGCTGGCCCACCGGGCTCTCGACGTAGCTAAAGGTATCGCGGTCAGGCAGGCCGACCGGGCGTTTGGCGAGCAGAAACTGGCGGTTCACAGGGGCTGACATGGCAGGTGCTCCATTGATGGAAACCTCGGTGATAGCCCTTGTCGCCCAGCAGAGCAAGGATTGCCCGATGCCTGGAATGCTGTCTGATCGACATGAGTGATGATTGGTGGGCAGCTTAATCAGCTTTTTGCATGGAGCTTCAACCGCGCAACCTATAGTGCTGCGCGCCGCTTCGTCGCCTGGCTAGACTCGCGCCACTGCCCCGAAAACATTCCATTGCGAGGATGCACCGATGAGTTTCACCTTCTCCGGCCAGGTTGCCCTGGTCACTGGCGGCGCTGCCGGTATTGGTCGCGCCACCGCGTTGGCGTTCGCTCAGGCTGGCCTGAGTGTCGTGGTGTCGGATGTCGATACTGCAGGCGGTGAAGGCACTGTCGAGCTGATCCGCACCGCTGGTGGGCAGGCGACCTTTGTTCGCTGCGACGTGACCCGTGATGCTGAGGTGCAGGCGCTGATGGCCGCGACGCAGGAGGCTTATGGGCGTCTGGACTACGCCTTCAACAACGCCGGTATCGAGATCGAGAAGGGCAAGCTGGCCGATGGCAGCGAGGCCGAGTACGACGCCATCATGGGCGTCAACGTCAAGGGCGTGTGGTTGTGCATGAAGCACCAGATCCCGTTGCTGCTGGCCCAGGGCGGTGGCGCCATCGTCAACACCGCGTCGGTCGCAGGTCTCGGTGCGGCGCCGAAGATGAGCATCTACAGCGCCTCCAAGCATGCGGTGATTGGCTTGACCAAGTCGGCCGCAGTTGAGTACGCGAAGAAGAAAATCCGCGTCAACGCCGTGTGCCCGGCGGTGATCGACACCGACATGTTCCGCCGCGCCTACGAGGCCGATCCGAAGAAGGGCGAGTTTGCCGCCGCCATGCACCCGGTCGGGCGCATCGGCAAGGTGGAAGAGATCGCCACGGCGGTGCTCTACCTGTGCTGCGACAACGCAGCGTTCACGACCGGCCACGCGCTGGCGGTTGATGGCGGGGCCACCGCCATCTGAGTCTGTTTGCGGATTGACGGAAGGCGCCTACGGGCGCCTTCTTGCGTTAGGCGCGGCGTTTGCCAGCGTTAAGAATCGCCAGGGTCAGCAGGCCGGCGACAATCCCCCAGAACGCGGAACCGACCGAAAACAGGGTCATTCCTGACGCGGTGACCAGGAAGGTGATCAGCGCGGCTTCACGCTCGTCCGGCTCGCTCATGGCCTGGGTCAGGCCACCGATGATCGAGGCGAACAGCGCCAGGGCAGCGATAGACAGAATCAGGGCTTTCGGCAGGGCGGCGAACAGCGCCGCCAGGGTGGCGCCGAAGATGCCGGCAATGCCGTAGAACACCCCGCACCAGATTGCGGCGGTGTAGCGCTTTTTTGGGTCCTCATGGGCTTCCGGGCCGGCGCAGATCGCCGCGCTAATGGCCGCCATATGAATACCGTGGCTGCCGAACGGCGCCATCAGTATCGACGTAAGTCCGGTCGTGGTCAGCAGTGGGCTGGCGGGGACGTCATAACCGTTGGCGCGCAGCACGGCCATGCCGGGCAGGTTCTGCGAGGCCATGGCGACGATAAACAGCGGAATACCGATGCTGATGACCGCCGCCAGGGAGAAGCTTGGCGTGGTCCATTCCGGCGTGGCCAGCTGTAACTCGAACTGCTGAAAATTCAGCAGGCCAAATACCGCCGCCAGCACCGTGCCGACAATCAGTGCTGCCAGTACCGCATAGCGCGGCAGTAGGCGTTTACCGACCAGGTAAGCCAGCAGCATGGCCACCACCAGCAGCGGTTGTTGCTCGGCGGCGACGCAGATTTCCAGGCCAATCTTGAACAGCACACCGGCCAGCAGGGCCGCGGCAATCGACCCTGGGATACGGCGCATCAGACGATCGAAGGTGCCAGTCAGGCCGATCAACACAATCAGTCCAGAGGCGACGATATAGGCGCCAATCGCCTCGCTGTAGGGCACGCCGGGCAGGCTGGTGATCAGCAGGGCCGCACCGGGCGTGGACCAGGCAATCATCACCGGCGCACGGTAGCGCAGCGACAGGCCAATGCAGCAGACCGCCATGCCAATCGACAATGCCCAGATCCACGAGGAAATCTGCCCGGCGCTCAGGCCAGCGGCCTGGCCGGCCTGGAACATCAGCACCAAGGAGCTGGTGTAGCCGGTGAGCATGGCGATAAAGCCGGCCACCACCGCCGAGGTCGAGGTATCGGCGAGGGGACGTAGGCGGGCAGGGTGGGCGTCGGGCATCAGAGCACTCCTTTCATGTCGACGAGTATCGGGTACAGCGAGAGCACCAGCAGTACAGCCATGCCCAGGTTGAAGGCGCGCAGTATGCGCGGATCACGCAGCCAGGTGCGCAGCAGGCTGCCTGCGACGGTCCAGAGGCCGACGCTGGGGCAGTTGACCAGGGCGAAGAGCGCGGCGATCAGCAGCACATTGACGGTGAAGTGTTCATGGGGTGTGTAGGTGGTGATCGCACCAATCGCCATCACCCAGGCCTTGGGGTTGACCCACTGGAAGGCTGCGGCCTGCAGAAAGCTGAACGGCTTGGGCGGGGCGACGTCCGGGGTTTGCGGCGCGCCGGAACGGGCGATCTTCCAGGCCAGGTACAGCAGGTAAGCCGCGCCCAGGTAGCGCAACACGCTGTACAGCAGCGGCTGTTGCTCGAACAACTGACCGAGGCCCAGGCCCACCGCCATGACCAGCACCATAAAGCCCAGGCTGATGCCGAGCATGTGCGGCACGCTGCGACGCAGGCCGAAATTGACCCCGCTGGCCAGGAGCATCATGTTGTTCGGGCCAGGCGTCACCGAGGTGACGAAGGCAAAGGCGATAAAGGCGATCAATAAGTCGGCGGTCATGGCAGGCGCTCGCTGTGGACGGCTGCCAGCCTAAAGCCTGGCTGCTCAGGCATTGCGATACAGCCAGCGGTGGATTGGCCGTTACAGTCAGGCACTGTTTGTCGGCATACTCGGGGGACGCTGGAATGGATCGAGGAGCCTGTAGACATGGACGATAACCCCTACGCCGCGCCCCAGGTCAGCCTGGTCGAGCCGCTTGCGGTGAACCTGGACGGCTGGCGCGCCGGCCAGTTACGCGTGCTCGCCTACCTAAGCCTGAGCAGTGCCCTGGGCACCTGCCTGTTGCTGGGCCTGTCGATTGCCGAGCAATGGCTGGGCGAGCCGCAAGCGGCACTGTTGGCGAGTTGGCTGGGGCCGTTGTTCGGCATGCTGGGCTGTTACCTGTTGATCCGCCTTAAGCAGTTTGCCGAGCAGCGTTTCGCGGCCCGCCACCTCGCTCGGCCGACTTGGGCGCTGGTGCTGTGCAGCCTGTTGTTGCTGGCCCTTGACCCCTGGATGGGTGAGGTCGACAGCGTGCCGGTCGGGGTGTTGTTGGCCTACATTGCCATGCTCATCGCCTATGGGCTGTGCCTCAGTTGGCTGGGGCTACGCCTGTTGCAGGCGCCCGGCGCCTACCCGGCATTGCGTCTGTTGGGCTGGCTGGACACGGTCAGCGGACTGATGTGCGCGAGTATCTTGCTGCTGGTGCCCAGCCTGATTCCTGCCATTGCGGCGTACATTGCCCTGGCGGCGGTGTTTTTCACCGCCGCGCGTGAATGCGAGCAGAGGTAGATACGATCAGTCGGGGTCAGCGCTGCCCTGGCGCGCGCTGCCGAGTGTCTGATTGACCGTCAACCAGCCGTTCACGGCCGCTTCCCCGGCCTCAGCGAAGGCGCGCTGCAGCAGCTTGGCCTGCTCGCGGCGCAGGGCGCGCTCAAGCTTGGCGCCCTCGGCGGTGAAGCCCAGCAGACGCTTGCGTTTGTCCTCGTCGGCCGTGACGCTGACCACCAGGTTCATCTCCTGTAACTGGCGCAGCGGAATGCTCAGGGCTTGCTTGCTCACGCCTAAGTAGCCGAGCAGCTGTTTCATGCTCAGGCCGGGGTATTTGGCGATAAAGAACAGAATGCGATGGTGCACCCGCGACAGCCCACGGCGCGCGAGCATTTCGTCGGCTTTGGCGGTGAACGCCTGGTAGCCAAAGAAGAAGGCTTCCATCGCCGCTTGCTGAGTGACGGAATTTTTAAGGTCAAGCATATTGACGTATCTGCCTGTGCCGTCGTAGTTTCGGTCAATCAGTTTGACTTATTTTTCTCTGCCTTTGCTACCGGTGATCACCATGGCCTTCTCCGAACGCGTCGCCCGCCTGAAAAGCTCCCTGATCCGTGAAATTCTGGCTGCCGCGCAGCGCCCTGAGGTGATGTCCTTCGCCGGTGGCCTGCCCGCCGAGCCGATGCTGCCACGGGTGGAGTGGGCCGACATGCCGACCAGCATGGGCCAGTACGGCACCAGCGAGGGCGAGCCTGAGCTGCGCGAAGCCATCGCCGAAGAAGCCCGCGCCCTGGGCGTGCCCTGCGATGCCAGCCAGGTGCTGATCGTCAGCGGCTCGCAGCAGACCCTCGACCTGGCCAGCAAGCTGTTTATCGATCCGGGCACCGAAGTACTGCTCGAAGCGCCGACTTATCTGGCTGCACTGCAGGCGTTTCAGCTGTTCGGCGCCGACTGCATCGCCGTGCCGCAGGAGGCCGATGGCCCGCAGCTAGATGCCCTGCGCGAGCGCCTGGAGAATCACAAGCCGGCCTTCGCCTACCTGATTCCGACCTTCCAGAACCCCTCAGCCGTGCGCTACAGCGAAGCCAAGCGCGATGCCGTGGCGGCGCTGCTCGACGAGTTCGGCGTGACCCTGATCGAAGACGAGCCCTACCGTGAGCTGGTGTTCGATGAGGGCAGCGCCACGCCCATCGTCAGCCGCCTGCAGAAGGCCAGCTGGATCTACACCGGCACCGTCTCCAAGACCCTGCTGCCAGGCCTGCGCGTCGGCTACCTGATCGCCACGCCGGACCTGTACCCCTACCTGCTGCGCCTCAAACAGTCTGCCGACCTGCACACCAACCGCGTCGGTCAATGGCAGGCGCTGCAATGGCTGGGCACGCGCCACTACCGCGAGCACCTGGCTGAGCTGCGGGATTTCTATCGCGTTCGCCGCGACGCCATGCAGGATGTACTGGCTGAGCATTTCAGTGACCTGGCCGAGTGGCAGGTGCCCCAGGGCGGACTGTTCTTCTGGTTGACCCTCAAGCAGCCGCTGGATACGCGCACCTTGCTGGCGCCGGCATTGGCACAGAACGTCGCCTTTATGCCGGGTGAGCCGTTCTTTATCGACCCGGACGCCAACCCGGGGCATTTGCGGCTTAACTTCAGCCACGTTGCGCCCGAGCGTTTGAGCGAAGGTTTGAAGCGTCTGGCTGCGGTGATTCGCGAGGCGCAGGCTGGCAACATCGCCTGAGTGCGCAGGGCGCTGGCACAGGGCGTATAAAACAGATAAGCAGCACATAGGGGACGCAGCATGTACAAGGTCTACGGCGACTACCGCTCCGGCAACTGCTACAAGGTCAAGCTGATGCTGCACCTGCTCGATCAGCCCTATGAGTGGGTCGCGGTCGACATTCTCCAGGGCGAGACCCAGAGTGAAGCGTTTCTGGCTAAGAACCCCAACGGCAAGATTCCGGTGCTGGAGCTTGAGGACGGCACCTGCCTGTGGGAGTCCAATGCGATTCTGAACTTCCTCGCCGACTCCAGCGCCTTTCTACCGACCGAGCCGCGCCTGCGCACCCAGGTGCTGCAGTGGCAGTTTTTCGAGCAATACAGCCACGAGCCCTATGTCGCGGTGGCGCGTTTTATCCAGCTGTACCAAGGCATGCCGGCCGAGCGGCTTGATGAGTATCAGGTCTGCCAGGCGCGTGGGCACAAGGCGTTGCGGGTGATGGAGAAACAACTGGAAAGCACCCCGTACCTGGTCGGTGATGCTTATTCGATTGCCGATATCGCGCTCTACGCCTACACCCATGTGGCCGACGAAGGCGGCTTCGACCTTAGCCCTTATCCGGCGATTCAGGCCTGGCTGGCGCGGGTTGCCAGCCATCCACGGCATGTCACGATGCTTGGCTAAGCCAGCGCACGCATGCCACTCAGGTTGGGCATGCTGGCGCGCATCCGGGCGATAAACAGGCGTAACCGCGCCGGGTAGTGACGGGCGTAGGGGTAGACCAGGTAGACCGGCAAGGGCGCGGCTTGCCACTCGGGCGCCAGCTGCACCAGCCGGCCGCTGCGCAGGTCATCGGCGACAATCCACGACGAAACGATGCAGGCACCCATGCCGGTCAGCGCGGCGTTGCGCAGCGCATATAGGCTGTCAGTGCTCAGCCGTGGGCGAATAGCAAAACGCTGCACGCGGCCGCTGTGCTGCTGGGTCAGCGTCACTTCGTCCCGGTAGTAGGTTTTCAGCGCCAGCCAGGGCAGGACGCTCAGCCCATCACTGTCGAGCGGGGCAGGGCCGCTGCCCCATATGCCAGGCGCCGCTACCACGATGCGCGGCACCTCCGCCAGGTGCAGGGCGACCACATTGGGGTCGTCCACGCTGCCGACTTGAATCGCGCAGTCGATGCCTTCGGCGATAAAGTCCGGGCGCCGGTCATGCAGCAGCCATTCCACCTGCACCTCGGGGTGCTCGTCGAGATAGGCCAGTAATGGGGCGATCAACTGATCCTGTCCGAACGCATGGGGTGCCAGCACGCGCAGGGTGCCGCGGGCCTGTTCGCTGCTGCCCTTGAGGCTGCTTTCCAGGTTGTCCCAGCTGTCCAGCAGCTCGCGCGCCTGGGCGAAGCAGCGTTCGCCGTCATCGCTGAGTTTCATGCCGTGTGTCGAGCGCTGCAGCAGCCGTAGGCCCAGGTTGCGTTCGAGCACCTGCAGGCGCCGGCTCACGGTGGGCTGGCTGACGCCCAGTTGTAGAGCGGCCGCTGAAAGGCTACCGGTTTCGACGATGCGCACGAAGGTGTGCAGCAGTTCGAGGCGGTCGGTGGTCGGAGTCGAGTGTTCTTTCATACGTTTAGCGTATAGCAGATCTACGTGCTATGCGCCTACCCGTGGCGCGCGGTGCCTGGAAAACTGCGCGCACTGTGATTATCCCGAGTGACTGCCATGTCTGATATCCATCCCCCGCATAATGCAGGCCTGTCCTCCTGGCTGGTTCTGTTGTTGGCTGCTGCTGCCGGCTTTGCCGTGGCCTCGCTGTATTACAGCCAGCCGATTCTCGCCGTACTGGTGGCTGATATTCACGCCAGCGAGCGGGCCGTGGGCCTGGTGCCGACACTGACGCAACTGGGCTATGCGCTGGGCATCCTGCTCCTGGCGCCGTTGGGCGACCGCTATGACCGGCGCCAGATCATTCTGCTCAAGGCCGGCCTGCTGCTCGGTGCGCTGCTGCTCAGCAGCCTGGCGCCAAGCATTGGCTGGTTGCTGCTGGCCAGCCTGCTGGTGGGGCTGACGGCCACCGTGGCCCAAGACATCGTACCGGCGGCGGCGACCCTGGCGCCTGAGGCGCAGCGCGGCAAAGTGGTGGGCACGGTGATGACCGGCCTGCTGCTGGGCATTCTGCTGTCGCGGGTGGTCAGTGGGGTGGTTGCCGAGCAACTGGGCTGGCGTGCGGTTTACGCCCTGGCTGCAGTGTCGGTGGCGCTGATCGGGTTGGCCTTGTGGCGCGGGCTGCCGCGTTTCGCGCCAACCACGCAGCTGGGGTATCGCGCACTGCTTGGCTCGATGCTGCAGCTCTGGCGGCAACATGCTGCGCTGCGCCGCGCGGCTTGGGCACAAGGCTTGTTGTCGGTGTCGTTCAGCGCCTTCTGGTCGACCCTGGCAGTGATGCTGCACGACAATTTCCAGCTGGGCAGTTCGGTCGCCGGGGCGTTTGGCCTGGCGGGTGCAGCGGGTGCCCTGGCCGCGCCGCTGGCCGGTCGGATGGCCGATCGCCGTGGCCCAGAGCCAGTGACGCGCATCGGCGCGGGGCTGGTGCTGCTGTCGTTCGCTGCCATGGGGCTGGCGGCGTTTCTGCCCAGCCAAGGCCAGTTGTTGCTGCTGATCGTCTGCGCGGTCGGCTTTGACTTCGGTATCCAGGCCTCGCTGGTGGCGCACCAGACCATTGTTTACGGCCTGCAGCCCGAGGCGCGCAGCCGGCTTAATGCGTTGCTGTTTACCGGAGTCTTCATCGGCATGGCCAGCGGCGCCGCGTTAGGCAGTATGGTGCTGGCGCAGTGGGGCTGGTTTGCTGTGGTCGCCTTGGCAGTCGTTGCGGCACTCGGGGCACTGGGTGTGCGCTTGTTGCCGAGTCGCTCAGCGCAATCTGTGACCGTTTGAGCGCTGGACAGGCCATCCATTCGGCGGATAATCGTGCCATTGTCCTGCACTGAAAGCCTGCCTTATGCGCAAAGCCCTGCGTACCGCCCTGATCTGGATCCTGATGCTGGCCTTGCCGGCACAGACCATGGCGGCGCTTGGCATGCAGATGTGCGGCGCTGCCCGCCAGGCTGGCGGGTTGCCTGAAACGGCTATGCCACACGGCGGGCATCATGGCGCGAGGTCGATGACCGAGGCGCCTGCCCAAGCGGCTGCGCATGCGGGGCATCAGCCGGCCACGGTCGATACGGCGCGGCAACCTGATGTCGACAGCCGCCTGTGCAGCCTCTGCGCATTTTGTGTGGGGGCTGTGGCGCTTAACTCGCTGAGGGGTTGCCAGGCCCCGCAGCACAGCGACGAGCCATCGTTGGCGCGTCTGGAGCAATTTGTTGGCTTCATCAGCGAACCCCTCGAACGTCCGCCGCGGTTAATTCTCGTCTGAATAGCGTTTTGCCGGGTGCAGGTCGCGCATACCTGCACCCTTTGTTCAGTGTGTAAGTCGAGAACCTAACCATGAGTGCATCTTCAAATTCTGTTGTGTTGCTGTTGAGCCTGGGGCTTTTTCTGGGCAGCGCTGCTGCGCTGGGCGCGGGCGAGCACCATGGCGGGCATCACGCCGCCGCGCCGAGCCAGCAGCAGAAAGCCTGGGGGATTGCCGGTGAGCCGGAGCAGGTCAGCCGCACCATCGAGATCAGCATGAACGACCAGATGCGTTTCAGCCCCGATCAGCTTGAGGTCAAGCAGGGCGAAACCATCCGCTTTGTGCACCGCAACGAGGGGCAGGTCATGCACGAGTTTGTGCTGGGTACTCAGGCCGAGTTGCAGGCACATGCGGCAATGATGGCGACATCTCCGGGCATGCAGCACGACTCAGCGGACATGGCCCATGTCGCGCCAGGGCAGCGCGAGGAGCTTATCTGGACCTTCAACCGCGTCGGTGAATTCGACTTTGCCTGCTTGATTCCCGGCCATTACCAGGCCGGTATGGTGGGCAAGGTGCGGGTGGTGGCGAACTGAGGCGGGGGCTGAGTAATCGGCAGCACCGTTAACACAACCGGGGCCGTATGTTGCGGCCCCGGTCATTTATTCAGGCTGCTGCGAAGCGCTCGTCGAGATAGGCGATGATCGCCTTGGACTCATACAGCCAGGTGCTCTGGCCATTTTCTTCGATGCGCAGGCACGGCACCTTGATCTTGCCGCCTTGTTGCTCCAGCTCACTCCGTGCCTGGGCGTCGTTCTTCGCATCACGCAGCGTCACGGGCACATTCAGCTTGTGCAGGGTGCGGCGGGTTTTGACGCAGAACGGGCAGGCGTGAAACTGGTACAGCGCAAGGTTGCTGGCGCTTTGCTCGACCGCAGCCTGGGCTTCAGGTGTGCGTTTGCGCTTGGCCGGACGGCTGATCCAGTCGAGGAAGATGATCAACTGGCCGAGGCCGATGCGCAGTGCCTTGATAATCATGCGGAGAAAAACCTTGGTCGTTTAACAGAGGCGCGCAGCTTACCCGAGTTTTCCCGCCTTGGCGTTACGCGGGCCCCGGCGGCATAATTCGCGCTCAATCTGCGCCGCCGAGCCCTCGATGAAGCCTGAAGACCTGTTGCTGCTGGTAACCCGCGAGATGCCCTACGGCAAGTACAAAGGGCGGTTACTGGCCGACCTGCCGGGGCATTACCTCAACTGGTTTGCCCGCGAAGGTTTTCCGTCTGGCGAGATCGGTCGACTCTTGGCGCTGATGCAGGAGATCGACCACAACGGCCTGTCGGGCCTGCTCGATCCGCTGCGTAGCCAACCGCGCCGCAGCTTTAAATCAAACTGAGAAATTCGCTGCGGGTGGCGGCGTTGTCACGGAATTCGCCGAGCATCACTGAGGTGACCATCGAGGAATTCTGCTTCTCCACGCCGCGCATCATCATGCACATGTGCTGGGCTTCGACCACCACGGCGACGCCAAATGCGCCAGTGACTTGCTGCACCGCCTCGGCGATCTGCCGGCTGAGGTTTTCCTGAATCTGCAGGCGACGTGCGTACATATCGACGATGCGCGCGACCTTGGACAGACCCAGAACCTTGCCATTGGGCAGGTAGGCCACATGCACCTTGCCAATGAACGGCAGCAGGTGGTGCTCGCACAGCGAATACAGCTCGATATCGCGTACCAGCACCATTTCGCTGGCATCGGAGCTGAACAGTGCGCCGTTGGTGACTTCATCCAGCGTCTGCTGGTAGCCCTTGCAGAGGTACTGCATGGCCTTGGCGGCGCGCTTGGGCGTGTCACGCAGGCCCTCGCGGGTGACGTCCTCACCGAGCTGACTGAGGATGGCGGTGTACTGCTGTTCCAGTGACATGGGGTTTCCTGTGGCGGGTGCAGCGCCAAAAAGGCGCGGGGTCGAAGGCGATGCGGTGGCTTGGCAGCCGCCGTGTTACTCGTCGCGGCCATCCATCATGGTGCGCCGCAGTACCACGTACACGGCACCAGTGCCGCCATGTTTGGCCAGGCACGAGGTAAAGCCGAGCACTTGTGGGTGCTGACGCAGCCAGGTGTTGACGTGGCTTTTGATCATCGGTTTGCGGCCGTCCATGCGCGCGGCCTTGCCGTGGGTGACCCGCACGCAGCGCACTTCGAGCTTGGTCGCTTCAGCGATAAACGCCCACAGGGTGTCGCGCGCTTTCTCCACCGACATGCCGTGCAGGTCGAGGCTGCCCTCGAAGGCGATCTGGCCCAGTTTGAGCTTGCGCATCTGGCCGTCCTGCATGCCATTGGCGGCCCAGTACAGCGGGTCTTCGGCGCCCACGTCGATGACGAACTGGTCGGACAGACCATCGACCTTGATTGACTCCACGCGCGCGGTGGCCGCCTGACGCAGGGTGGCCAGCTGGGCACGGTTGGGCTTGGGTTTGCCGGTGTCGGCGCGGTCATGCTTGATCGGCTTGACGCCACGCAGCTCGGCTTGGAACAGGGAAAAGTCGTCGTCTTGCATTTAGGCCTCCGCGAAGGCCACTAGTGTACCCAAGGCGTGCATCGTCGTGCTGTGCCTGGACATACGCTCAGTCGCGTTTTTTCATCAGCCCAGGTGACAGGCTCAGGTCGCTGGGTTGGCGCAGACGCCGGCGGCATAAGCGCCAGACACGAACACCGGCCCACAGCAGCAGCAATCCAATGCCCAGTACGACGGCACCGGCGCCGGGCGATTCATTAAAGGTGCCCACCGCTGGTGGGCGCCCGAGTAGGGTGGCTGCACCGGCCATGGCCAGCAGCACGCCGAGGGTCGCAAACACCGCGGCGAGCCCCGCGCCCAGCCGCAGCCGCCAATGGCGGGGGCCGCGTGGGCGCAGGCGACGGGCGTCGAAACCGTCTGATAATTTCATTCCGATTTCCTTTTGGGCTATCGGCGGTATGACCGAAGGCGCGGGATGTGGTTCAACCGTATGGTCTCAGGCTGAACCAATGAAAGCCTAGAGCAGGTCGCTGGCGCTGCGCACGACTGCGGCGAAGTTGTCGCCCAGGGCGATGACTTCGGCACGGTGCATTTGCGCTGCGCTGATGACGGTGCCGTCTGGAGTTGGCAGATCGCGGGTGGCGCAGGCCGCATCCACCAGGGTGCAGCGGTAGCCGTAGTCCTTGGTGGCGCGCACGGTGGTGCTGATGCTTGAGTGGGTCATAAAGCCGCAGATAATCAGGTCGAGACGGCCAAAAGCCTGCAGTCGGTCGTGCAATTCAGTGCCGGAAAAGGCGTTGGGCATGCGCTTTTCCACCACCAGTTCGCCAGGCATGGGCCGCACTTCGGGCAGGTGATCGCCACGCGGCCCACGGGGGTCGAGTACGCCACCGGGGATACCCAGGTGCTTGATGTGCACCACAGGCGTGCCTTGGGCGCGAGCTGCAGCCAGCAGGGCGGCGATCTCGGCCAGCGCTTCGTCCAGGCCGGGAAGCTGCAGTACACCGCTGCGGTACTCTTCCTGCGCATCGATGACCACCAGCGTGGCACTCTTCAGGCTGGCCGGGGCGTGGCTACGGCCCGTGAGTTGAAACATCGTTTGCGGATGGGTGGACATGGGAAGGGCTCCTCACTTCGATGGCCTATTGTCCGCCTGTCGACGGCTGCTGTGAACCTCTTGATCGCGCTATTGCAGGCGACAGAAGGTCCAGGCAGCATCGAACTGCCACACAGGCCGTGTGGTCCGAGGGTCTGTTCTCGTTTCGCTCGCGGGTGCGCCGGAGCCAGTTTTAGCGCGAGGCAAGGCACGAGATGCGAAGTTTAGCCAGCTAAATGAGCCATCGAGAAACGTTGCATCGCGCTAAAACTGGCCCGGCCCTTCGGGTTACGCGAAAAATCTCGCCATGCGGTGTTGGAGGACTTGGCAAGGGAACAACCATTCCCTGCGTCCTCCGCCTAGCCTGGCGAGATTTTTCGCGGTAACGCGCTCGCGACGAAACGAGAACAGACCCTGCCGCAAAAGGAGTTGCTGTATGAGCCTGTTTTCCCAGTTTGCAGCGCATTTCTGGCTGCTCTTTGCCCTGGCCGTCGCCATTGCCGTGGCGCGCGAACTGCGCCGTGAACGGCTAGGAGAGCGTCAGCGTAAATCGCCGGATTGAGCCGTCCTTTTTCCGTCGCAGGTCACCTGCATGGGCTAAAATGCCGCGGTTTTTAACCCGCCGGAGACTGCCTGTGACCGCTGCCGCCCCTGTCCACACCCGCCTGCGCACCCTGCGTGATTACATCCGTTGGGCCGTCAGCCGCTTTCAGCGTGAAGAACTGTTCTTCGGCCACGGGACGGATAATGCCTGGGATGAGGCGCGGCAACTGGTGCTAGGTGCCCTGCATCTGCCCTATGAAATTGCTGACAGCTACCTCGACTGCCGCCTTGAAGACGACGAGCACGCGCACCTGCAGGCCTTGCTGCAGCGGCGTATCGTTGAGCGCGTGCCGGCGGCCTACCTGATCGGCGAGGCCTGGTTCTGTGGGTTGCCGTTTATCGTCGACGAGCGTGTGCTGATCCCTCGCTCGCCGATTGGCGAGCTGATCGAGCAGCGCTTTGCGCCCTGGCTGGCCAATGAGCCGGCACGCATTCTTGACCTGTGCACCGGCTCGGGCTGCATCGGCATTGCCTGCGCTTACGAATTTCTCGACGCCGAGGTGGTGCTGGGCGATTTGTCTTACGAGGCGCTGGAAATCGCCAACCGCAATATCGAGCGCCATGGCCTCGATGAGCGGGTTTACACCGTGCAGGGCGATGGCTTCGCCGGCCTGCCAGGGCAACGTTTCGACCTGATCGTGTCGAACCCGCCCTACGTTGATGCCGAAGATTTCGCCGACATGCCGGCCGAGTACCAGCACGAGCCTGAACTGGGCCTGGCTTGCGGTGATGATGGGCTCGACCTGGTGCGGCGCATGCTCGCTGAGGCGGCGGATCACCTGACCGAGCGTGGCCTGCTGATTGTCGAGGTGGGCAACAGCCAGGTGCATGTCGAGGCGCTGTACCCCGAGGTCGAGTTCACCTGGCTGGAGTTTCAGCGTGGTGGCCACGGGGTGTTCATGCTCGCGGCGCAGCAGTGCCGCGAGCACCAGGCGTTGTTTCGCGCGCGGGTTGCGGGCTAGGGGCTGTTGACGTTTCGTCGCAAGCCGCGTTGCCGCGAAAAATCTCGCCAGGCCGGGCGGCGTTCCGCTAGGCGGAGGACGCCGGTAATGGTTGTTCCCTTACCAAGCCCTCCATCACCGCATGGCGAGATTTTGCGCGCAACCCGCAGGGCTGGGCCAGCTTTAGCGCGATGCTGCGTTTCTCGATGGCTCATTTAGCTCACTAAACTTCGCATCTCGTGCCTTGCCTCGCGCTAAAACAGGCCCCGGCGCGGCCGCGAACGAGACGTCAACAGACCCTAGCTGCTAGCGCGTCGCGATCCAGATCAGCAGCGCCGCCTGGAACAGGCTGAATGCCACCAGGCAGGCGATGGTGAAGCGTAAGCTGCTGTCTTCCTGCTTGAGCGCAGCGATGCGCTCGTCCTGTTTGCGCAGCTTCGCTTCCTGTTCGCGCAGGTTCTGTTCGGCTTGTTCGAGCATGGCTGCTGCGTCCAGCAACTCGACAAACTGCACCTTCTCGGTGTGCCAGTCCGGGTGCAGGCTGCTGACCCGTGGCGCGCTGTACTGAGCCTTCAGTTGCAACGGGTCGAGGTATTCGACCACGAAGCCCTGCGCTTGCAGGCAGTGGTCACGGCGGGCGCGGGCCTCGTCGTTGAGGGCATCCTTGGCGGGCAGGGCGGCGCCTTCGACCAGGTAATGCGCGCAGTGCTGGCGCGCCCAGGCAATGCCCTGGGCCAGTAAGAACCGCCCCAGGCCGCGATTGGCCGGCTCGATGGACAAGCCTTTGTCGGGTCCAAAGCGCACTTCCTTGGCGCGATGATCGATCCACACCTCCAGCAGGTTCTGTTCCTTGCGCAGGCGTACGCCCGGCACCTGGATGCTCAGGCGTAACAGGCTCTGGCCCTTGGCATGCCGCTCCACACGGCCCAGTTGTACGAAACGCAGCGGACGGGCGCCGGTCTGCCGGTCTGTGGGCAGCGAGGCCAGGCGCAACAGACGAAACTGCTCGGCCGGCAGCTCAGCCCAGGCGTGAGCCGGCGGCGTCTCGGTGGCGGGCTCCTCGACAGCAGGAGGGGTGGCGTCGGTATCGGTCATCGGCAGCGGTCTTGTGCAGCTGGCTAGTCACCCCTTATCGGCCGGCGGGCAGCAGACTGAAGGCGGGTCAGCGATCGGTCTGCTTGATAAAGGCAACCAGCGCCTGGCTGAGGGCGTTGGCCAAGGGTAACCCTGGCTCATCATAGGAGGCCAGTTGTGCCTTGAGCTCCATGGGCACGATGCGCAGCACGTGGTTCATGCCATCGATCAGCGCCAGTTGTGCATCCGGCTTGGCGGCCTGCAGGGCCTGGGCATCGGCAACGCCGACCTGAATATCGTGGGTACCCTGGACGATCAGGGCCGGCATGCGCAGGCTGGCGAAAGCGGCGCTGGGGTCCTGACGAAACAGCGAGATCAGGTACGGCTGCACACTGGGGCGGAACAGCACCTGCAGTTCGTCAGGGACCTCGCTGACGGTTTGCCCGGTAAGCAGGGTGTCGAGTAGCTGTGTGCTCTGCGCCAGCAACTGCGGCGGCAGGCGGTACTGCAGCTGCTCGCGCAGCACCTGGTCGATGGGCCGCGAGCTGCCGGCCAGGGACACCACTGCATCGGCGTTGGCTGCATCGGCGGCCAGGCTGGCGATCAGCGCGCCTTCGCTATGGCCGAGCACTATCAAGTGGTCGAAGGCCGGGTCGGCTTTGAGCTGGTGCCCCCAGGCAGCGGCGTCGGCAACGTACTGCTCGACGCTCAGGTCGCGCTCATTTGGTGTGGCGGCGCGGCTGGCGGCCACCCCGCGCTTGTCGTAACGCAGGCTGGCGATGCCTTGGCGAGCCAGGGCCATGGCCAGGCGCTTGAGGCTGTCGTTGTGCCCGGCCGGGTTATTGCCGTCGCGGTCAGTGGGGCCGGAACCGGCGATCAGCAGCACCACCGGCAGTGGCTCGGCGCTGCGCGGTTGCAACAGGGTGCCACGCAGGGTGCCACGCTCGGTCTCCAGGCTCAGCGGACGTTGGTCGAAGGTGGTACTGGCCTGGGCCAGGCCGGTCAGCAGGGAGAGGGTCAACAGCAAGACTCGCAGCATGGATGGGTACTGTGGCAAGGGAACCCCTTGGATAGCATTGGCGGGTAAAGGTTCGTGGGTGAACTGCACGGGCGCCGCGGGTATACTCGCCGGCTCATCGAGTTGGCCCGAGCCTGTGTGGCGGGCCGGCCTGGATACGAATTTCGCGGAGCGTTGTGCCCATGTCCGGCAATACCTACGGCAAGTTGTTCACCGTCACCACCGCAGGCGAGAGCCACGGCCCGGCGCTGGTCGCCATCGTAGACGGCTGCCCGCCGGGCGTCGAATTGTCGCTTGAGGACATGCAGCGCGACCTGGACCGGCGCAAGCCTGGCACCAGCCGCCACACCACCCAGCGCAAGGAAGACGACGAGGTGGAAATCCTCGCCGGGGTGTTCGAGGGTAAAACCACCGGCTGCGCGATTGGCCTGCTGATCCGCAACACCGACCAGAAGTCCAAGGACTACTCGGCGATCAAGGACCTGTTCCGCCCGGCCCACGCTGATTACAGCTACCACCACAAATATGGCATCCGCGATTACCGCGGCGGCGGTCGCAGCTCGGCGCGCGAGACCGCCATGCGTGTCGCGGCGGGCGCCATCGCCAAGAAGTACCTCGCCACCCAGGGCATCGTGGTGCGCGGCTACATGAGCCAGCTGGGCCCCATCGAGATTCCGTTCAAGACCTGGGATTCGGTGGAAGACAACGCCTTCTTCAGCCCCGACCCGGACAAGGTGCCGGAGCTGGAGGCTTATATGGACCAGCTGCGCCGCGACCAGGATTCAGTCGGCGCGAAGATCACCGTGGTCGCCGAAGGCGTGATGCCGGGCCTCGGCGAGCCGATCTTCGACCGCCTGGATGCCGAACTGGCCCACGCGCTGATGAGCATCAACGCAGTCAAGGGCGTGGAGATCGGCGCCGGTTTTGCCAGTGTCGCCCAGCGCGGCACCGAGCACCGTGACGAACTGACGCCCGAGGGTTTCCTGTCGAACAATGCCGGCGGCATTCTTGGCGGTATTTCCAGCGGCCAGCCAATCGTCGCCCACCTGGCGCTCAAGCCTACGTCCAGCATCACCACGCCGGGGCGCTCCATTGATGTCGACGGCAACCCGGTGGACATCATCACCAAGGGCCGCCACGACCCCTGTGTGGGCATCCGCGCCACGCCGATTGCCGAGGCGATGATGGCCATCGTGCTGATGGACCACCTGTTGCGTCACCGCGCGCAGAACGCCGATGTGCGGGTGACCACGCCGGTATTGCCGCAGCTGTGATGGCGCCTGTGGCTTGGGTTGAGCCGCGCACGAGTCGGGTAAAAAGCGCCCGGGTATCGCCGCGCTCAACCAGGGCTACGGTTTTTGCGCCTGCTGCAGGTTCGCTATGAGCGCACCTCTGCCTTATTGGCGGTTGTCCGGGTTTTACTTTTTTTATTTCTCCCTGCTCGGCGCCACGGCGCCGTTTCTGGCGTTGTATTTCGATCACCTGGGGTTTTCACCGGCGCGCATTGGCGAACTGGTGGCCATCCCCATGCTGATGCGTTGTGTGGCGCCCAACCTGTGGGGTTGGCTGGGTGACCATACCGGGCAACGCCTGCTGATCGTGCGGGTCGGTGCGCTCTGCACCCTGGTCTGTTTCGCCGGCATCTTCGTCAGTCACAGCTACGCCTGGCTGGCACTGATCATGGCGACCCATGCGTTCTTCTGGCATGCGGTGCTGCCGCAGTTTGAGGTCATCACCCTGGCGCATTTGCGCGAGCAGGCGGCGCGTTACAGTCAGATCCGTCTGTGGGGCTCGATTGGTTTTATCGTGGCCGTGGTCGGGTTGGGCGAACTCTTTGACCGCCTGAGCCTGGATGCCTACCCCTGGGCGCTGGTCCTGACCATGGCCGGTATTGTCGTCGCCAGCGCCTGGGTGCCCAACGCCCAGCCGCAGTTTCGTGAGAGCAGCGCGGGCGAGGGCGGCTTTCTGCGCCAACTGGGGCGGCCGGGCATTCTGGCGTTCTATGCCAGCGTCGGCCTGATGCAACTGAGCAACGGCCCGTACTACACCTTTCTCAGTCTGCACCTGGAAACACTGGGCTACTCGCGCGGGCTGATCGGCCAGCTCTGGGCCTTGGGTGTGCTCGCCGAGATTCTGCTGTTTATGCTGATGGCGCGGATACTGGCGCGCTACTCGCTGCGCCGCGTGCTGCTGGCCAGCTTTTTGATTACCGCGGTGCGCTGGCTGCTGCTGGGCAACCTGGCCGACCACCTGCCTGTTTTGTTGTTCGCCCAAGTGATGCATGCGGCGACCTTTGGCGCCTTCCACGCGGCGGCCATTCATTTCGTCCAGCGCAGTTTTGGCGACCGCCAGCAAGGCCAGGGCCAAGCCCTGTATGCGGCCTTGGCCGGTGTCGGCGGCGCCCTCGGTGCGCTCTATTCGGGCTACAGTTGGAGCAGCCTGGGGCCGGCCTGGACCTTTGCGATTGCCAGCCTGGTGGCCCTGGCTGCTGCGGCGATCACCTTTAGCCGAGTGCCGGAGGAGCGGCCGTGAGCGGTCTGCCCCACACTCTCTTCTTATCGAAACGGAGTGCCTGCGCGCTCCGCGCAACCAGCGAGTCCTGACCATGAGCAGTTTGAGCGTTTATCACCTGAGCACGGCTGACCTGCCGAACAAGCTCCTCACCCATGCCGAGGACATCACTCGGACCCTGGCCGAGCAGGGCGTGACCTTTACCAGCGATGCCCCGCGTATCGACCTGCGCCCCGGTGCGACAGACGCCGAGGTACGGGCGTTGCCGGATAGTCCATTGCAGGCGAGCGACGTGCTGCTCAGCGTTGCTGAAACCAGCCCTGAGCGCGAGGAGCGGCGCGCGCACTGGCGCCAGGCATGGGTTGGTGGTGCGGCCGAGCAGTTCATCGTATTGGGCGGCCGCATCCTGCTGTACCTGCACGTCGGCGAGTATGTACACGGGCTGCTGTGCGAGAAGGGCGATCAGGTCAGCGTACCGGCCGGTACGCCTTACTGGCTGGACATCGGCGAGCACCCGCGCTGCCTGCTGCTGCACCGCACCACGCAACCCGCCATGCCGGGCGACACCGCCCTGGCCGCGCGCTTCCCCGAATTGGACGACTGAGACAGCGGGAACCCTATAGCGTTTGACGGTTTCCTAGAGCTACTGCCTTTGAGAGATTGCCATGGATCCGCTCTACCTCGTACCCGGTGCGCTGCTCCTGCTGTTGCACCTGTGGGCGATTGCCCAGGTGCTGCGCAGCGGCGTCAGCCGCGGCATGAAACTCTTGTGGCTGAGCCTGCTGGTGCTATTTCCGCTACTGGGCGTGTTCAACTGGTGGATCATGGGGCCACGCGCCCGCGCGGTGCCGCCGAGTTGATAGTTGCGGCCTTAACCACGGCTTCGGCACGGCGCACCCTACGGTTAGGGAGTGGGCTATCGCGTGAATAATGGCTATGGTGATGGCTCTTTGACGAAGTTCAGGAGTCGCCATGGCATTGTTCGTTACTTCAGTTTCGGCTGTGTGTCTGATCGTGGGCTTGCTCTCGGCAGGGCTTGTGCAGGCTGACGAGGCCCAAGCCTGGAGTGCTCTGCGCGAGGGCCGCGCACTGCTGCTGATGCGCCACGCCACTGCGCCAGGCGTTGGCGATCCCGCCGGCTTCACCCTGGGCGATTGCCGCACCCAGCGTAACCTCAATGAACAGGGCCGTGCCGAAGGCCGGCGCTGGGGTGAGCGACTGCGCAGCTTGGGCATCGAACGCCCGCAGTTGCTTAGCAGCCGCTGGTGCCGCGCTCAAGACACAGCGCAGGCCATGGGCTTGGGGCCGGTCGAGCCCCTGCCACCGTTGGATTCGTTTTTTGAAAACCGCACCACGGCCAACCAGCAGATGGATACGCTGCTGGTACAAATCAACGCCATGCCGGCCGGTGTCGCGCGGGTGCTGGTCTCCCATCAGGTCAATATCACTGCATTGACCGGCATTTACCCGGCCTCCGGTGAGGGCCTGATTATTGCGCTGCCACTGACCCGGCCGGCCAAGGTGCTGGCGCGCATCGACCCGCCCTGAAGGTAACTGTCAGTCCATCACCTGCCAGATCTCGCGGGCGTATTCACTGATGGTGCGGTCCGAGGAGAACCAGCCGGCGCGGGCAGTGTTGAGCACTGCCGAGCGCCACCACTGGTCTGGCGTTTGCCAGTAGTCGCTGACCCGCTGCTGGGCCGCCCAGTAGGCCTCGAAGTCGGCGCAGACGAAGAAGTTGTCGTAGGCGATTAGGTTGTCCACCAGTGCGGTGTAGCGGCTCGGCTCGTCGGGTGAGAACACGCCATTGCGGATCGCCTGTAGCACTTCGTGCAGGCGCGGTGAGTCGGCCACGCTCTGTTGTGCGCTGAAAGCATCAGCCCGCTTGCGCGCCTGCACCTGGTCGGCGGTCATGCCGAAGATAAACATGTGTTCCTGGCCGATGCGTTCGGCCATCTCGACGTTGGCGCCATCCAGGGTGCCGATGGTCAGCGCGCCGTTGAGGGCGAACTTCATATTGCTGGTGCCCGAGGCTTCCAGCCCGGCAGTGGAAATCTGCTCGGAGAGGTCTGCCGCCGGGATGATCGCCTCGGCCAAGCTGACGTTGTAGTTGGGCAAAAATACGAGCTTGAGCTGACCGCGTAGGGTTGGGTCGGCATTGATAGTTCGGGCTATGTCGTTGGCCAGTTTGATGATCAACTTGGCCTGGTGGTAGCTGGCGGCAGCTTTGCCGGCAAAAATCTTCACCCGTGGCACCCAGGTGGTCGCCGGCTCGGCGCGCATCGCCTGATACAGCGCCACGGTGTGCAGCAGGTTGAGCAACTGGCGCTTGTACTCGTGGATGCGTTTGATGTGCACGTCGAACAGCGCATCCGGATCAATGCTGATGGCCAGGCGTTCTTCAATCAGCTGCGCCAGTTCGAGTTTTTTCTGCCGGCGCTGGGCGGCAAAACGTTTGCGAAAGCTGGCCTTGTTGGCAAAGGCCTCAAGCGCTGGCAGGTACTGTTGCGGGTCATCGAGCAATTTTGGGCCGGCCGCTTCGACCAGCAATGCGGTAAGCGCCGGGTTGGTCTGGTACAGCCAGCGGCGGAAGGTGATGCCGTTGGTTTTGTTGTTGATGCGCTCCGGGTAGAGCGCGTGCAGCTGGCTGAATACGGTGCTGCGCATCAGCTCGGTGTGCAGGCCGGACACGCCATTGACGCTGTGCGAACCGAGGAACGCCAGGTTGCCCATGCGCACGCGCCGGCCGTTGTCTTCCTCAATCAGGGAGACCGCGCGCAGCAGGTCGAAGTCGTGTAGGTCACGGGCGCGCAGGGCGTCGATGTGGTACGCGTTGATCAGGTAAATGATCTGCATGTGCCGCGGCAGTAGCCGCTCCATCAGGCCCACCGGCCAGGTCTCCAGGGCTTCGGGCAGCAGCGTGTGGTTGGTGTAGGCGAGGGTCGCTACCGTGGTGCTCCAGGCGCGCTCCCAGGGCAACTCGTGGATGTCGACCAGCAGGCGCATCAGTTCGGCCACGGCAATCGCCGGGTGGGTGTCGTTGAGCTGAATTGCGGCGTACTGGGGCAGCGATTCCACCTCGCCATGCTGCTTGAGGTGGCGGCGCAGCAGGTCCTGCAGCGAGGCGCTGACGAAGAAGTATTCCTGGCGCAGGCGCAGTTCCTGGCCGGCTTCCGTGCTGTCGGCCGGGTAGAGCACCCGTGAGATGCTTTCGGCGCGCGCCTCTTCGGCGACCGCGCCGATATGGTCACCGGCGTTGAAACGCTCCAGGTGGAAGTCGCTCTCGGCCCGGGCGCGCCACAGGCGCAAGGTGTTTACTGCCTTGCCGCGCCAGCCCGCCACAGGGGTGTCATAAGCGATCGCGCGGATGCCTTCGGCCCAGTGCCAGAACTGCTTGGGCTCACCGCTGCTGCCGGAGGTAGTCGACACGCTGCCGCCAAAGCCGATCAGGTAGCTGGTTTCCGGGCGCTCGAACTCCCAGGGGTTGCCGAAGTCCAGCCAGGTTTCGGTCTGCTCCATTTGCCGGCCGTCGACGATGGTTTGGCGAAACAGCCCGTGCTCGTAGCGAATGCCGTAACCGTGGGCGGCCAGGCCCAGGGTGGCCATGCTCTCCATAAAGCACGCCGCCAGGCGACCCAGCCCGCCGTTGCCCAGGGCGGCGTCCGCCTCCAGGGTGCGGATGCGTTCTAAGTCGACATCCAGGTCGCGCAACGCGGTGCGGGCGATGTCCAGCAGGCCGAGGTTGCTCAGGCTGTCGAGCAGCAGGCGGCCGATCAGAAATTCCAGGGACAGGTAGTACACGCGCTTGCGCTGCTGGGCGTAGATCGCGCGGGTGTGGGCCATCCAGCGGTCTACCAGGTGGTCACGGGTGGCCAGGGCGATGGCCTCGAACCAGTCGTGATCGACCGCGTGTTCGGGGTCTTTGCCCACCGAATAGGTCAGCTTGGCCAGGACCTTGTCGCGAAAGGCGGCGACCTCGGCGGCGTCTGGTGGCGTGGCAGGCGCGTCGCTCATGGTGGGCTCCTCGAAATGGACAAACAGGCGGGTGGCCGCAGGCGACCTCATCGCCTATGACCCTGCTGGGTCGAGGGGGTTCGACCTTTCGCCCAGGGTATCGATTAGGCGCCGTACCACAGCTGCACGGCCGCGTAGCCACGCCACGGCCGCCAGGCCTCCGCACGCCGGGCCAGTTCACGGGGTGTTGGGTGGTCGCCTTGCCACACGGGCGACTTGAGCAGACCGAGGTCGGCTGCAGGAAACGCATCCGTTTCGCCAAACGCACGCAGGGCAATGTAGTCGGCGGTCCAGGGGCCGATGCCAGGTAGGCTGCGTAACCGCTCGGCCAGCGCCTGGCTGCCGGCGTTCAGGGTCAGCTGTAAATCACCGGCAGCCACTTCGGCAGCGAAATGCTGCAGCGTCTGCACCCGCCGCCCCGGCATACCGATGCCGCTGAGATCCGCCGTGGCGATGCTTGCGGCATCGGGAAACAGCCACTGGGGGTTGCCAGGGGAGGCGTCCGCGAGGGACCTGCCGAGGCGCTGGACCAGGCGCGTGGCCAGGGTCACCGCGGCTTTGACCGACACTTGCTGCCCGACGATGGCGCGGATCGCCTGCTCGAACGGGTCGAAGGCGCTGGGCATACGCAGACCTGGCCGCCGGGCGAACACATCAGCCAGGTAGGGGTCGTCACGAAAGTGAGCGGCGATTAGCAGCGGCTCGGCATCCAGGTCGAACATGCGCCGCACGCGTGTCGCCAAGGCTTCCAGGCAAGGCGCCAGGAGGGACGGACTGACCGCCAGGTGCAGCGCCGCTTCATCCGCCAACGGCGTGATCCGCCACCAGCCACTGCACCCATTCAGCTCGGCGCTGCGGGCGTAGCTGTGGGCGTCCAGCTGTTCGACGCCGGGTAGGGCGCGCAGGGCGTAATGGGTGTGGAATTGCGACCAGGACCAAGGCGGCTGGTAGCGCAACAAGCAGTCGAGGACGGGTCGATTCATGGGTTCACCATAGCGCGTCAGGTGGCGGCTGTCTGTGTGGCCGGCTTTTCCATGGGGCGTCGTTGCAATCGGTCGTGGGTGCCCCGATTTCGCGTAGGTGAGCGGGCCGTGCTTGCTCAGCGAGTCCGTCGCAGGTCCTGCTAAAGTCGCCGAGGTATCGGCACAAGCCTGTGCGGGCTGTCTGTTACGCAATGCTGCGCGGGGCTTGATCTCAGCGGGCGGCTGGCTTCTGATAGACCGATTGAGTCAACTTCTCACGCCGTTCTGCTCTCCAACCAATGCGTCGCTCGCCTGACACGAACTGCCAGGCTGAGTGCAACCTATCGCGTGTATCCGGGACTTCTCTGCATGGATTTGGTCATTGCCCGCCCCGAAGGCCTGTATTGCCCGCCTGGCGACTTTTACATCGACCCCTGGCGCCCGGTCGAGCGTGCGGTCATCACCCATGGTCATGGTGATCATGCGCGCTGGGGCAGCCAGCATTACCTGGCGGCTGCGCCGGGTGAGGGCATCCTGCGCTCACGTCTGGGCGCTGGCATCAATTTGCAGACGCTAGCCTATGGCGAGCGCATCAACCATCACGGCGTCACCCTGAGCTTGCACCCGGCCGGTCATGTGCTGGGGTCGGCCCAGGTTCGCCTGGAATACCGGGGCGAGGTCTGGGTCGCCTCGGGGGATTACAAGGTCGAGCCGGATGCCACCTGCGCGCCCTTCGAGTCGGTGCGTTGTCACACCTTTATCACTGAGTCGACCTTCGGCCTGCCGATCTACCGCTGGCAGCCCCAGGCGCAGATTTTTGCCGGGGTCGATGACTGGTGGCGGCAGAACCAGGCCGCCGGCCGCGCCAGCGTGCTGTTCTGTTACGCCTTCGGCAAGGCGCAGCGGCTGCTGCAGGGCATCGACGCGAGCATCGGGCCGATTCTGGTCCACGGCGCCATGGAGCCGCTCAACCAGGTCTACCGCGACGCCGGGGTTGCCCTGCCCGACACGTTGCGCGTCAGTGAGGTGCCCAAGGGTGATCCGCGCCTGCGCCAGGGCCTGATCATGGCGCCACCCTCGGCCGGCGGCAGCACCTGGATGCGCCGCTTTGGCGACTACAGCGACGCCTTCGCCAGCGGCTGGATGCTGCTGCGTGGCGCGCGTCGGCGGCGCGGCGTGGACCGTGGCTTCGTATTGTCTGACCACGCCGATTGGCCGGGGCTGAACTGGGCGATTGCCGAGTGCGGCGCGGAGCGGGTGTTCGTCACCCACGGTTCAGTCAATATTCTGGTGCGTCACCTGCGTGAGCAGGGCCTGGATGCCCAGGCCTTCGACACCGAATACGGCGATGAGGACGACAGCGCCGAGACGCCGGCCGACGCTGCCCAGGAGCCGGCATGAGGGCCTTTGCCGCGCTCTATGCGCGCCTGGATGCGACCACTTCAAGCAATGCCAAGCTGGCGGCGTTGCAGGACTATTTTGCCGAGGCCGCGCCTGAGGACGCCGCCTGGGCGGTGTTCTTCCTGGCCGGCGGGCGGCCGCGCCAACTGGTGCCCTCACGCACCCTGCGCGAACTGGCGATGCAGGCGGCGCAGCTGCCGGCGTGGCTGTTCGAGGAAAGTTATTCGGCAGTGGGCGACCTGGCCGAAACCATCGCGTTGTTGTTGCCGGCCGCCGAGCAATCGTCCGAGCTGGGCCTGGCCCAGTGGCTCGAAGAGCGCCTGCTGCCGCTGCGCGGTTTGCCGCCCGAGGAGCTGGCCGAGCGCTTGCCGAGCTTCTGGCGTGAGCTGGACTCGCTGGCGCTGATGGTCTGCATCAAGCTGATCACCGGGGCCTTTCGCGTCGGCGTGTCGCGCCTGCTGGTGACCCGCGCGCTGGCCAATCTGGCGGGGCTGGACCCCAAGCGCGTGGCGCAGCGGCTGGTCGGCTACACCGAGCTGTCGCACCGCCCGACGGCCGAGCGCTACCTGCAGCTGATCGCCCCGGAGTCGGCGGGTGAGCATGCGCAACGTGGCGGCCAGCCGTACCCGTTTTTCCTCGCCCATGCCCTGCAACTGCCGCCCGAGCAGTTCGACAGCGCCCTGGGGCCAGTCCAGGACTGGCAAGCGGAGTGGAAGTGGGACGGCATACGCGTGCAACTGGTCAAGCGTGACGGGCAGTTGTGGATCTGGTCGCGTGGCGAGGAGTTGATCACCGAGCGCTTCCCCGACTTGCATGGTCTGGCCGACGTCCTGGGCGATGGCACGGTGATCGACGGCGAGCTGGTGGTCTGGCGCCATGGGCCGGCGGACGAGGACGTGCAGGGTGCCTTGCTCGATGCACCGCCAGTGGCCGACGCCTCTGCCGTACAGGGTATTCAGCCGTTTGCCTTGTTGCAGCAGCGCATCGGCCGCAAGACCCTGAGCCGCAAGCTGCTCGACGAGGTGCCGGTGGCCGTGATGGCCTACGACCTGCTGGAGTGGCAGGGGGAAGATTATCGCAGCCAGCCCCAGCACCATCGGCGCGCGGGTCTGGAGGGGCTTGTGGCAGCCTGCGCTAGCCCGCGTCTGCTGCTCTCGCCACTACTGATAGCTGATAGCTGGGCGGCATTGGCGGCGCAGCGTGAGGCCTCCCGCGCCCTGGGCGTGGAGGGCATGATGCTCAAGGCGCGCGAGGCCCAGTACGGCGTGGGCCGGACCAAGGATGTTGGCGTGTGGTGGAAGTGGAAGGTCGAGCCGTTCAGCGTCGACGCCGTGCTGCTCTACGCCCAGCGCGGCCACGGTCGGCGCGCCAGCCTCTACACCGATTTCACTTTTGCCGTATGGGATGGGCCACCGGGTACGCCAGGGCGCAGCCTGGTGCCGTTCGCCAAGGCTTATTCCGGGTTGACCGACGCCGAGATGCGCCAGGTCGATGCCATCGTGCGTAAAACCACGGTGGAGAAGTTCGGCCCGGTACGCAGCCTCACACCGAGCCTGGTGTTTGAGCTGGGCTTCGAGGGCATTGCCCTGTCCAAACGGCACAAGAGCGGCATCGCCGTGCGCTTCCCACGCATGCTGCGCTGGCGTCAGGACAAGACCGTGGAGGAGGCCGACACCCTGGCCATGCTCCAGGCGATGTTGGTATGAGCGCCCTGGGCGAGCGCTGGTTCGCCAGCCAGGGCTGGCAACCCTTTGCCTTTCAGCGCGAGGTCTGGTCGGCCGTGGCCCAGGGCCAATCTGGGCTGCTGCATGCCACCACCGGCTCCGGTAAAACCTATGCGGTGTGGCTGGCGGCCATGGCGCGCCTGGCGAGCGAACAGGCCAGCCGCACACAAGCAGGTCGCCGGGTGGCGCCGCCGCTCGGCGTGCTGTGGATCACCCCGATGCGCGCCCTGGCCGCTGATACCCAGCGCGCGTTGCAGGCACCCCTGGACGGCTTGGGGTTGGACTGGACCCTGGGCTTGCGTACCGGCGATACCGCCAGCAGTGAGCGTGCGCGTCAGACCCGGCGCCTGCCCACGGGGCTGATCACCACGCCGGAAAGCCTGACCCTGTTGCTGACCCAGGCCAACGCTGCGGTCCAGTTCGCCGGGCTGCGCATGGTGGTGGTCGATGAGTGGCACGAGCTGCTCGGCAACAAGCGCGGTGTGCAATTGCAACTGGCCCTGGCGCGCCTGCGTCAGTGGCACCCCGAGCTGATTGTCTGGGGGCTGTCGGCGACCCTGGGCAACCAGGCCCATGCGCTTGAGGTGTTGGTGCCCCAGGGTGGCGGGCGCCTGGTGCAGGGTATGCAGCCCAAGGAGCTGCAGATCGATACCCTGTTGCCACCGAGCCTGGAGCGTTTTCCCTGGGCGGGGCACCTGGGCCTGCGCCTGCGTGATCAGGTGGTGGCCGCGCTCGACGCCAGTGCGTCCAGCCTGGTGTTCACCAACACCCGCGCGCAGGCGGAAATCTGGTACCAGGCGCTGCTCGAAGCCCGTCCTGATTGGGCCGGATTGATTGCCTTGCACCACGGCTCGCTGGCGCGCGAGGTGCGTGACTGGGTCGAGCTGGGCCTCAAGGACGGACGGTTGAAGGCGGTGGTCTGCACCTCCAGTCTGGACCTGGGTGTGGACTTTTTGCCGGTCGAGCGGGTGCTGCAGATCGGTTCGGCCAAGGGCATCGCCCGCTTACTGCAGCGCGCCGGGCGTTCCGGCCATGCGCCGGGGCGCACCTCGCGCATCACCCTGGTGCCGACCCATGCCCTGGAGTTGATCGAGGCTGCCGCCGTGCAGGACGCCGTACGCGCCGGTCAGATAGAAGGGCGGCAATCGCCAGAAAACCCGCTGGATGTGCTGGTGCAGCACCTGGTCAGCATGGCCCTGGGTGGCGGCTTCCGTGCCGAGGCACTGCTGGCCGAGGTACGCAGCGCCTGGGCTTACCGCACGCTCAGTGATGACGCCTGGGCCTGGGCCCTGGCCTTCGTGCGCCACGGTGGCCATTCGTTGACCGCCTACCCGGACTATCGCCGCGCCGAACCGGACGAGGCAGGCATCTGGCGGGTGCCCAGTGCGGCCCTGGCGCGGCGTCACCGTATGGGCGTCGGCACCATCGTCAGCGATGCCAGCATCAGCGTGAAGTTCTGGAGCAAGGGCGGCGGCGGGCGGGCCTTGGGCAGTGTCGAAGAGGCCTTTATCGCCCGCCTGCGCCCCGGCGATTGCTTTATGTTTGCTGGCGGCCTGCTGGAGCTGGTGCGGGTGGAGAACATGACCGCCTACGTGCGCCGCGGCAAGGGCCGCAAGGCGGCCGTGCCGCGCTGGAGTGGCGGGCGCATGCCGTTGTCCAGCGAGTTGGCTGACGCTGTGGTGGCGCGTTTTGCGGCGGCCGCTGCTGGGCAACTCGAAGGCCCGGAAATGCAACGCCTGCAACCGCTGCTGACGGTGCAGCAGGCCTGGTCAGCGCTGCCCACGCCTGAGCGCCTGTTGGCGGAAACCCTGCGCTCGCGCGAGGGCTGGCACCTGTTCGTTTACCCCTTTGCCGGACGCAACGTGCACTTGGGCCTGGCCAGCCTGTTGGCCTGGCGCCTGAGCCGCCGCCAGCCGGTGACCTTCTCCATCGCGGTGAATGACTATGGCTTCGAGCTGCTGTCGGCCACTAAGGTCGACTGGTCGCGCGATCTGGCCAGCGAGCTGCTGCGCGAAGATGACCTGCTTGCCGACGTGCTGGGCAGCCTCAACGCCGGCGAGCTGGCGCGCCGGCGTTTTCGCGAAATCGCGCGGATCGCTGGGCTGGTGTTTGCCGGCTATCCGGGCGCGGCTAAGAGCGCGCGCCAGGTGCAGGCCTCTAGCGGATTATTCTACGACGTGTTTCGCCAGTACGACCCCGCCAACCTGCTGCTCGGCCAGGCCGAGCAGGAGGTGCTGAGCCAGGAGCTGGATGTCGAGCAGCTGCGTCAGACCCTTCAGCAGCTGCGCCAGCGGCCGATTCAACTGCAGGTCTTGGAGCGGGCAACGCCGCTGGCGTTCCCGTTACTGGTCGAGCGGCTGCGTGAAAGCCTGAGTTCGGAGAAACTGGCCGACCGCATCGCGCGCATGGTCGCCGATCTGGAATCAGCCGCCGATACGCCACCTGCTGCGCAGCAGATCGACGTCGAGCGTGAGCTGCCACGGGCGCGGCGCGTGCGCGAGGGTAAAACGGGCAAACCGCGTAAGTCCGCTGCTGCCAAAGCCTTAGAGTCCTAGAGTTCTAGATGAACGCACCCACACCCATTGAATGCCCGGTAAGCATTGCCGGTACGCCGCTGCTGTTGCTGGCCGACAAGGCCCTCTACTGGCCGGGCGCCAAGGCCCTGTTGATCGCCGACTTGCACCTGGGCAAGGCGGCGGCTTACCGCGCCCTTGGCCAGCCAGTGCCGAGTGGCACCACGGCCACCAACCTGGCCCGGCTGGACGCTTTACTGGCGCGCTATGCCTGCGACTGGCTGATCGTGCTGGGTGATTTTCTGCATGCCCGCCAATCCCGCGCCCCTGGGACCCTGGCTGCGCTTGCCAGCTGGCGCGCGGCGCACCCTGAACTACGGATCACGCTGATCCGTGGCAACCACGACCTGAGCGCAGGCGATCCGCCGGCAGAACTGGGCATCGAGGTGGTCGCCGAGCCTTACCTGGTCGGCCCCTTCGCGCTGCAGCACAGTCCCGAGCCACACCCCAGTCATCATGTATTGGCCGGCCACGTGCACCCGGTGTTTCACCTGCGTGGCCGTGGCCGCGAGCGTGTGCGTCTGGCCTGTTTTTGCCTGGATGAGCAGGTGTGCCTGCTGCCTGCATTCGGCAGCTTTACCGGCGGTATGGCGATTGATGCGATGCCTGGGCGGCAGTTGTATGGGGTTACGGGCGAGGGCATCTGGCGGTTAGCCGTTTCGAGCTGATTTGGATGTTGAACGCATTCTTCTTGGCGCTGCTGTACGCTTCGGTGTGGCTGTACAGGAGATTTATATAAATTACTGTTTTTTATAGCTATTTTTTGATTGTCAGGTGTGTTTGAACAGGGCGTTTCTTGTACGTGAACACGCTGTGATCACATATCAGGAAACGCTTTGTTCGAAAAATCGAACGTATTTGCTGGGCCGTTCGCCATCAGTTGGCTAGCATTTGCGCTCATTTCTTTTGAGATTGTTGGCGCATGACTGTTTTTTCTCTGCAACGCATGGTGTTGCTCATCCTATGCGCAAGCCTGGCAGCGGTGGTGGCTGCGTCGGTATTGGGTATCTCCACCGCGAAAGTGCAGCGTGAGCGCTTGCAAAGCATCATGGTTTTGCAGAAAGCCAGCGATGACCTGGCGCAGAGTTTCAGCGACATGGCGTTCGAGTGGAAGAACGTCTTGCTGCGTGGGTCAGACGAGGCGGATCGCGCACGTTACTGGGGGTTGTTTGAGGCGCACGCCAAGCAAACCCGCTTGGTTGTCGACGACTTGCAGGCACAAGCCGCACAGTCCGGCCTGGATGACGTCAATGCGCTGGTCAACAACATCCACAGCGCATACCCCGGCGTTGAGCGGTCCTACCGGGAGGGCTATGACTTTTACCTGCGCTCCGGCGCGGATGCCTTCGCCACCGATGACCAGGTTGCAGGCGTTGATCGCCCGATACGGACTCAGCTTGAGCGCCTGGAGACGCTGCTGGTCGGCGATATCGAGCGCATTACCACGCGCGCTTCGCGAACGGCTTATGGTCTGATTGGTGCACAAATCCTGCTCGGGTTAGTCACGGCAGGCCTGGCGATCTGGCTGCTGCAGCGGGTGCTGGTGCAGCCCACGCGGCAAGTATTGGCACACACCGAACGCCTGCGTACGGGCGACTTCAGCCAGGGACTGCGCCTGCAACGTCAGGACGAGTTGGGGCAGATTGCTCAAGGCGTTGATGCTGCCCGCCAGTTTGTTGGCGAGCTGACCCGTGCCATGCACGAAACCGGCAACCAGCTTGGTCGGCAAGGTGATGCGCTGGGTGCAGCAGGTCAGCAACTGGCGGCCAATGCCGAGGACATCGACGGGCGCATTCAGCAGCTTGCCACCGCCATTGAGGAGATGGCGGCCACCGTGCATGAAGTGGCCAGCCATACCCAGCAAACGGCAGCAGCGTCCGCGCAGATCCGCACGGCGGTGCAAGATGCCTACGTCAAGGTCGACTGTTCGAGCCAGGGCAGCCGGGTGGTGGCTGAGCAGGTGGCCAGCGCCGCCGAAGTCGTCGACTCGCTGCAGGCCCAGACCGAGCGGGTGGAAACCGTACTCGACGTGATTCGCGCAATCGCTGAGCAGACCAATTTGCTAGCGCTCAACGCGGCCATCGAGGCGGCGCGTGCCGGTGAGCAGGGCCGCGGCTTTGCTGTCGTGGCAGAAGAAGTGCGCAACCTGGCCCGGCGTACGCAGGCTTCGACCGTGGAGATCGGCGAAATCATCGATGCGGTCCAGGCCGGTGCCAGCGACGCGGTCAGCGCCATGCAGGCCAGCCGCCGGGGAACCGATACCAGCGTTGCCGATGCCGAGTCCGCACGTCAGGCACTGGGTGAAATCACCGAGGCGATGAACCAGATCGGCGACATGAATATCCAGATCGCCACGGCCACCGAGCAGCAGAGCCAAGTGGTCGAGGAGGTCAATCGCAATATCAGTGGCATTGCCGTGCAGTCGCGCAGCACCAGTGAGGGTGCCCAGGACAGCATGCGTATTTCCGTGTCGGTACGTGATCTGGCGGGCGTGCTGCTTGAGCAGGTCGGACGGGTTAAAGCGTGAGGGCGGGGCGGCGGGAGCTGTTGGCGCCACGCGGCTCGTTCAAGCACGTCATGCTGATGGCGATGATGCTGACCGCCGTCAGCGCCATGCTGATTACCTTTGTCAGTGCCGAGCTGGGGCTGAAGAAGAGCGTCAACGATTACGTCGAGCAGGAATTTGACCGGTGGCAGCTGTACCTGCAGGAGCAATTTAGTCGCCTGCCCGCACGCTACGAAGACGAATGGGTGGACAGCGCCGAGCTGGCGGCGACACCGCAGCGCGCGCTGTGGAAGGTGCTGCGCTCCAGTCGCGCGGAGTGGCTGAGCCTGTGGTGGTCGGACGGCCGGCGGGCCGAAGCCATCGGCTCGCAGGGGTTTTCCCGGCAGTTTTCCGAGGCCGTGGCGCAGCGCGGGCAGGCACCGGGCACCTGGCTGTTCGTCCGTCAGGGTAGGCTGTACCAGGGCGTGCTGCTGGCAGTGCAACACAACCAGCAAACGGGCTGGCTGGCGGCGGTGCATGACCTTGGTGCGTCGCTGACCGACACCTTTCCGGCCATGAGTGGCATGGATGCCAGCGTGCTGCAGCGCCGCGGTGAACACTGGCATGTGCTGTTCAGCAGCCAGACCTTGGCTGAGCCGGCGTCCGCCGAGCGCTCTGATACAGCGAAACGTCTTCTGCCGTGGGTGAGTGCGCTCAACCCGGATATCCAGTTGCTGCTGCACCAGCGTACCCGTGCTGCCGAGGACGCCTTGGCCGCTGTTCGTGAGCGCATCCTGTTTGCCGGCCTGGGCGCCTTGCTGGTGACTCTGTTTGCTTCAATCGCGCTGGCACGGCGTATCGCGCGGCCGGTCGAGGCGTTGTCCGCTGCCGCCGCGCGTATCTCGGCAGGCGACTACCGCCAGCCGATTGTGGTCAACAACCGTGATGAGCTTGGCGTGCTGGCGTCATTGATCAACGGCATGCAGAGCAGTATCGCGCTGCGCGAGCAGACCATCCGCCAGCAGTTGTTTCACGATCCGCTGACCGGCTTGACCAATCGGCGTGGTCTGCAGGATCTCGCGGCGCAGCCGGGGTTTTTGCAGCGCATCAGCCGCGGCTGCACCTTCATTCTCGTCGACCTGCAGCAGTTTTCGCGGATCAACGACCTGTTCGGTTATGACCAGGGCGACCGTACGCTGATCAGCTGTGTCGACCGACTGCGCGCGGCTTTGCCGGGCGGCATCGAGCAGAGCGATGAGCGGGCAGGTGATTGCGGGCCCATCCTGGCGCGCCTGGACGGTGCGCGCTTTTTGCTGATGTGTGAAACCCCCGAAAAACCTGAATTGAAAGCGCTGCTTGCGCGTATCCGAAGCAGCCTGCAGCAGCCGCACCTGGGCTTGCCGGAGGGGTTCGTGATCAATTGCCGGATCGGTTCGGCCAACTCCCCGGCGGATGGGCTGGAGCCCGACGAGCTGGTGCGCCGCGCGAACCTGGCGCTGCACAAGGCTAAGCGCAGCCAGCAGGCCGTGGCCTATTACCAGCCTGGCCAGGAGGATGCCAACCACCGCCGCCTGCAGATTACCGGCGACATTCCGCGGGCCATTCGGGAAGGGGAGTTGCGCCTGTGTTTTCAGCCGATTGTCGACCTGCACGATGACCGCCTGGACCATGTCGAAGCGCTGATTCGCTGGCATCACCCGACCCTGGGGCTGGTATCGCCCGTCGAGTTTATTGGCCTGGCTGAACAGTCGGCGCAGATCAACCTGATCAGTCGCTGGGTGATTCGTGAGGCCTTCCGCCACCTGCGCATCTGGCAGCGCCAGGGTGTGGAGCTGCGGGTGTCGATCAACCTCTCAAGCTTCGATGTGGCCGATCCGCTGACCCTTGCCGAGCTGGAGGTGGAGCTGGCGCAAGGCGATATCCGTGGTGAGCAATTGGTGATTGAAATCACCGAGGGC
>LNFM01002026.1_pt1 | contig 43824 bp, 21 predicted proteins | sample 596031 | NCBI WGS metagenome assembly LNFM01 (sample SAMN04254537, study PRJNA301005) | activated carbon metagenome | isolation source: dual media filters at the Ann Arbor, Michigan drinking water treatment plant | place: USA: Ann Arbor
CCACCTGCGCGAAGCTTGCGGTCACGCGCCGATGGCACGAACATCCCGCTCGTGAAAGAGACGCTAACCGCGGAGCAGACCGCGAGTTTTCTGGGGACCCTGGACATCGATCGCCTTCGCAAGCTGGCGAAGAAGCTGAAGCTCACCGTCGCCGATCAGCGCTCGCGCGCGTCGTTGACCGAAGCGCTCATCGAAGCACCTCGGCGCACGCTGGTCGAAGCGCTGGTGTTGGACGAGCTGCGCGACTTCAGCGCGGCCGTCGGCGGCGCACGCGAGGGATCCAAGCCCAAGCTCGTCCAGCGCGTGCTGCACGCGGCGCAGCGGCCTGCCGCCAATCCGCGCGCGTCGGACGGCGCTCCCGCGGCTGGCAACGACGTGAAGGCCGCTCTCCAGCGGTTCTCGCTCGAAGGGCCGGGGATCACGGGCCGCGACGCGCAGGGGCGCTTCGTCCGCGCGTTTCTCTCGTGCTTCGGCTGGCGCGACGGTGAGCCCCCCGGAACCGAGATCCCCGCGCCCCTCGCCACCCGTGAGCATGGCAAGCGCGTGACGCGCACGATCGCCGCGCGCTGGGCAGACCGTCGCGTGCTCATCGAAGTGGCCCCGCCCGGGACCGCGCTCGATTCTGTGTGGACCGAGCTGCTCGCGCTCTGCCTCGAGCAGCACCCTGTCCCGCACTACGCGATCGTGTCCAACCAGCACGACGTTCGCCTCTACGACCTGCAGAGCGACAACAAAGCGCCGCGGCTCGCGACGACGATCGACCAGATCGCGAAGTACAGCGAGGCCTTCGTTCCGCTCCTCGGCCCCGACTGGACGCCTGGAACAACGCTCAAGATCGTCAACGTCGGCAAGGTCTCGCGCGCGGTGGCCGACCTCGTCGCGCAGTTGTATCGCAGGCTCTCGTCGCGCTTCGAAACGCGCCGGCGCGACGTCATTCAGTTCACGCTTCAGTGCATCATCACGATGTTCGCCGAGGACATCGGGCTGCTCCCGTCGGGGCACTTCACGCGGCTGCTGTACGAGGGCGCGAAGCACCGAGACGTCGAGCGACGGCTGCGCGAGCTCTTCGCGCAGATGGCGACGCGCGACCTGCCCGAGCCGCGCACCGTGGCGTTCTTCAACGGAGGGCTCTTCACCAAGCCCGTCACGTTGCCGCTCGACGGCGAAGAGCTCACGGCGCTCACCCAAGCCGCCGAGCAAGACTGGCGCTACGTCGACCCGCACATCTTCGGCAGCGTGTTTCAGGGCATCATGGACGACGCCCAGCGGCACGCGAGCGGCGCGCACTACACCGCGCACGAAGACATCATGCGCATCGTCGGCCCGACCATCATCGAGCCCTGGCGCAAGCGCATCGCGGGCGCCAAGACGCTCGCGGAGCTGCTCGACGTACGGAGCGCGCTCTCGAAGTTTCGTGTGCTCGACCCCGCGTGCGGCAGCGGCAACTTTCTGTATGTCTCGTTCACGGAGCTCTACAGTCTCGAGACGCAGCTGCTCACCCGGATCCACGAGTTTCCCGGGCAGACCGTCGGGTGGAGCAGCGGGCTCAGCACGTTGAATTTCTACGGGCTGGACACCAACGAGTTCGCGATCGAGCTGGCGAAGGTCACGCTCAACATCGCGAAGAAGATCGCGTTCGAAGCGCGGCGGCAGAAGGTCGGGACCCACGCGACGCTGCTCGAAGTGGACCCGTCGCTGCCGCTCGACAACCTCGACCGCAACATCGTGTGCGCCGACGCGCTCTTCACCGAGTGGCCCGAGGTCGACGCCATCGTGGGTAATCCACCGTTCTTGGGCGATCGCAAGATTCGCAGCGAGCTCGGCGCCGAATACCTCGAGAAGCTGCAAACGAAATCAGGCGTCGACGGAGTCGTCGAGCTCGCGTGTCACTGGTTTCGCAAGGCGCACGATCGACTTCCGCCACAGGGACGCGCGGGGTTGGTGGGCACGAGCGGCATCCGCATTGGCAAGGCGCGCGAAGCCGCGCTCGACTACATCGTCGCGAACGGAGGGACGATCACCAACGCCGTCTCGTCGATCATCTGGCCCGGCGAAGCGGCGCTCAACGTGTCGATGGTCAATTGGATCAAAGGGCCGCTGGCGGGACCGCACACGCTCCAGATCGAAGGAGTCGCGCACCAGATCGACCGGATCGCGACGCACCTCCAATTGCATGCCGACGTCAGCAGCGCTGGCGAGATTCGGGCGAATCGCCACGGCACCAGCATGGGGGTGATCTTCGGACATGAAGCATTTCGCTCGTCGAGCGGCGGGTCGTTCCCGAGACCGGACATCGGTGCGTCAGAGTGTGTTCGTCCGGTGGCGACGGGCGATGACATGCTTCGCGGGAAGCTCGTGTTGGATCCAGACTACGGGATCTATCTTGTCGGCAAAGCAACAGACGCCGAGGCGCGCGCCGCCGGCGGCCGATCGTTCGATCATCTGAAACTCCAAGTACTTCCATTCATCAAGCAGCGCGCCGAGAATGAGGAAGGCACTCATCACTTCGCGAGGTGGCTCAAGACTTGGTGGCAACCGAGAGAGCCAGGATACGCATTTTTCTCCGCGCTCCCACCCACGCGCTACATCGCCTGCTCGAACCCCCAAGCGCGGCCGATCTTCGTGTTCTTGTCATCGCGCTTCGTCCCCACGAACACGCTCCAAGTCTTCGCCTTCGACGACGACTACAGCTTCGGCATCATCCAGTCGCAGGCGCACTGGCTCTGGGTGATCGCGAAGGGTGGCAAGGTCACAGAGCGTATTCGCTACACCAATGACGTGTGGACCACGTTTCCCTGGCCGCAGGAGGTGTCGGAGGAGGCGGTGGTCCGCGTCGCCGCGGCGGGCCGCGAGCTGCGCGCGACACGCGATCGGCTGATGACGGCGAACCGATGGACGCTCCGCGCGCTCTACCAGGCCGCAGAGGTCGAGGGATCGCACCCGCTCAAGGACGCGCAGCGCGCGCTCGACGAGGCGGTCGCAGAGGCGTACGGCATCCCGTCGGACCAGGAGCTCACGGAGTTCTTGCTGGAGCTCAATCATTGCCTCGTCGAGGACGAGGCCGCGGGGCGAGCGATCGCGGGGCCGGGCCTGCCTCCGGGCTTCGATCGCAAAGACCCTCGCTGGAACAGCGACGATTGCATTCAACCTCCCTCTGTCTCGGAGTCCTGATCGATGTCGCAGACCATTGCTCGACACCCCGCGCTCGCGGCGCTGTGGGACGCTTCGAAGAACGCAGACGACCCGACGAAGCTGCTCGTCACCAGCTACAAGACCGTGTGGTGGGCGTGTCCGAAGGGGCACTCGTTCGAGCGCAAGCCGCACCTGTTCGTGCGCGACCCGGTGTGCCCGCAGTGCAAGGTCGCGGGCGGGGGCGGGTCGCTCGCCGACAAGAAGCCTCACCTCAGCGCGATCTGGCATCGCGAGAAGAACGGCGCGCTCACGCTCGCGACGGTGGACGCGATGTCCGCCGCCCCGTGCTGGTGGCGCTGCACAGAGGGGCACGAGTTTCAGCGGGCGCCGTTGCAGATGCTCCGCGACTCATCGTGCCCGACGTGCGCGCTCGCGAAGACCTCGCTCGCCGTCACGCACCCCACGATCGCTGCCGAGTGGAACGCCAAGCGCAACGACGGCGTCACGCCCTCGACGGTCGACGCGGACCACATCATGACCGCGTGGTGGACGTGCTCGAAGGGGCACGACTTTCAAGCGACGGTGCGCTCGCGCACCAAGAGCAACGCCCGTTGCCCCACGTGTTACGCGGGCTGGTCGGTCGAGCACATCCGCGAGTTCGTGAAGTCGCTCATCGAGCACATCAACGCCTTCGACCCGAGCGAGATGTTCGCGCTCGCCATGCAGGGCGGACTGCTGAAGGACAACGAGTCGAGGCCGTTCGTCCGCGCGCTCACGGGAGGCAAGTTTCCCGTCGGCGAGCTCGAGAAGTTCATGCGCGACGAGCCCTCGATGGTCGACGGCTACCTCGGTACGAAGAGCGCCGACCCGCACGCCGTCGGTCCCTTGGAGCTGAAGCCCGACGAAGCCACCGGCGCGAAACCCGAGAAGCCCCTCGACCCGTACGCGCTTCCTGCGGCGCGTGCGCCCGAAGACGCCAACAAGATCGACGTCGACGTCAGCACCGAGGTCGACGTGCATGGCGCGCCCGCAGCAAACAACGACACGACGCTCCCCGTGGTCACCACGAAAGAAGCGCTCGACGCGCTCGAGAGCGACCTCGTCGCGAGCGCCGACGCCGAGACCGTGAAGTTCTTGCTCGACAGCGCGAAGGCCAAGCTCTGGCGCCACGCGTACAAGAACCCCAAGGAAGCGCGCGAACACGCCGCGAACTTTCAGGGTGACGTGTACTCGACGCTGGTCCGCGACCGGTTCATCGCGGAGTTCGACGGGGCGCAGGCGCTCGAACTGCCGAAGGGCTACTCGTTTCGCTTCGAGCCCGGCGGCCCGATCGTCGCGCCCAACCTGATGCAGCGCCGCGTGGCGGTCAGCCTCAAAGACACGCGTCGCTTCGGAAACTGGTCGGGCATGGGCGCGGGCAAGACGCTGAGCGCCATCCTCTCGACGCGCGTCACCAACGCGAACCTGTCCGTGATTTGCTGCCCCAACGCGGTGGTCGAAAACTGGGCGCGCGAGATCAAGAAGGCGTTTCCCGCGAGCGAGGTCGAGAGCAAAACATGGACGCCGAAGTGGACCGATCAAGCGGCGCCGCACTACCTCGTGCTCAACTACGAGCAGTTTCAGCAGCCCGACTCCGAGTCGCGGCTCGTGGCGTTTTTGGATTCGAGCACCGTGGACTTCATCGTCATCGACGAGATCCACTTCACGAAGCAGCGCGAGGCGGGCGACCTCATGAGCAAGCGCAAGCGCCTCGTGCAAGGGCTCGTCCTCGAATCGGGCAAGAAGAACGCTGACCTCTGCGTGCTGGGCATGTCCGGGACGCCCGTGATCAACACCCTCCAAGAGGGCAAGAGCCTCGTCGAAATGGTCACCGGGCACAGGCACGACGACCTCGACGTGTCTCCCACGGTGCAGAACTGCATGCGGCTCTACCAGCGGCTGGTCACGCTCGGAACCCGCTGGCGCCCCGACTACGAGATCCAGCTCGACGTGAAGCGCGTCGAGATCGACTGCGCCGCGGACCTGCACGAGATCCGCGCGGTCTCGCAGGGCACGACGCTCGAGCTCGAAAAGGTCCTCACGCGCCTTCGACTGCCCACGATCCTCGAGAACATCGCGCGCGGCGAGAAGGTCCTGATCTACACGCACTTCGTCGACGAAATCGCAAAGGAGCTCTTCGACGCCGTCCGCGACGCGGGCCACGCCGCGGGCATGCTGACCGGCGACACAGGCGACGACGACCTGAAGGAGTTCTTGAAGAAGAACGGCCGCGTCGACGTGCTCGTCGCGTCGAGCCGCATCGGAACCGGCGTCGACGGCCTGCAGCGCGTGTGTCGCAAGCTGATCATCAACTGCCTGCCGTGGACCAACGCCGAGTACGAGCAGCTCATCGGGAGGCTCTACCGGCAAGGGAGCAGCTTCGATCACGTCGAGGTCATCATTCCCGTGACGTACGCCAACGTGAACGGCGAGCGCTGGTCGTACTGCGAGTCGAAGCTCAACCGCATCGAGTACAAGAAGTCCATCGCGGACGCGGCGGTGGACGGCGTCGTTCCCGACGGCAACTTGCGGACGCCCGCGCAGGCGCATCAAGACATCTTGCGCTGGCTCGGACGGCTCGAAGACGGCCAGGTCGTGAACCTCGCGCGCAAGAAGATCGTGATCCCGCTCTCGGGCGAGCCCACGGAGGTGAAGCGTCGCGTCGCGATGTACGGCGACTTCACGAAGATCAACAACCGTTGGTACATGTCGTCGAGCGACAAGACCCACGCTCGACTCGAGGTCAACGCCGAGGAGTGGGCGCACTACCACACGCTCTACCGCGAGGCCCGGCAGAGCTGGACGGTGATCCCGTTCGAAGAAGAGATCCGATGGCTCGAACAGCGTGACCCGCTCATCGTGGGAGACTTCGGCTGCGGCGAGGCCATCATCGCCGAGCGTATGGGATCGAAGCACGAGGTGCGCAGCTTCGATCACGTCGCAGTGAACCCCACCGTCACCGCGTGCGACCTCGCTGCGGTGCCGATGGGCGACGGGGAGTTGGACGTCGCGATCTTCTGCCTGTCGCTCATGGGCTCGAACTTCACCGACTACCTACGAGAGGCGCACCGCTGCCTGCGGCTCGACGGTCGGCTGCACATCTGGGAGTCCGCGAACTACTTCGACGACGTCGACGCGTTTCGCGCTGGCCTCGCGAAGCTCGGCTTCGACGTGACCGAACCCCAGCGGCACGGCGCGTTTATCTGCATTCGCGCGCTGAAATCGACGAAGACCGCGATGCCCGGCGTGGTGATCCCGTTTCGGGGCAAATCTTAGAGCGCGACGTCGCGTGCGAACCGCGTCGACCGACGAGCTTCGTCGACTGAAATAGTCTGAGCCTTTCCGTCCTGGAGCGCGCTAACGTCAAACGCTGTGAAGGCACCGCCGAGCGGCGGTGAGTGCTCTGTGCGGGAAGGTCGACACCACCAACGGTCGTGACCGAAGCTAAGGGGTACCGATTGACAGCGGTATTGGAGGTTGCGGCAGGATGAGAGAGGCTTTGATGGAAGTGGTACATGCGAGGCAAGCGTAGAACTGCTCGCCACGCGACGCGCTTGCAAACGAGGCCCTCTCGAGCTCCGCGGAGATGAGGTCAACCCAGAGAACTGAAGCTGGGGGCAGGAGCGTGTTGTCCGTGCGCCGCGAAGAGCGCAGCGCTGCGCTCGTCGCACCGCTCTCCCTCGCCCATACTCTCTCCCGGAAGAGCCCATTTCGCCGTGTCTCCCTGCGCGCTCAGCGCGCGAGACTCCAGAAACACTCCAGACCTATCTCTCGTCCGTCGATCTTCGCGTACTCACACCCGAAGCGCCGCTGGGGAGTCGGTCCACATTGCCTCGTCGCTTGAGCGCCGCGCGCCTCGGTGGGACGCGGATGTCTCCGCTGCGCGCAATCCGCGGTCCGCCGCGGTGTTGCTGGTGGTGCGCCTCGTTCGCCGCGACGCTCCGCGCGCTCGTGCGCGAGCACGTTCTTCTGTGACTGCTCGCCGAACATCGCTTGCACCCCGCACCCGTGTCGGTCAGCTCATCGGACACACACGAAATCGAAGCGCGCGGCTCGCCCGCGCAGCGCGTTCGACACATCACCGACCCTCCCTTTGACACCGTCGGCGCGATGGCCCTCGATGACTTTCTCTCGATCAACGAGCGCTACTAGCTCGCCGCCTCCATCGACGTCGTGTTGGCTTCTCCCACGTTTTCGAGTCGGAGCCCCGCTGCCCCGGCTACCGCTGCGGCGGAGCGGCTTCGAGCACCGTCGCACCGGCCTCGTCCGACTGCACGAGGATCGCGAACCGCGTGGTCGAATCCAGATCGCTCGTCGACACCGAGGCGTAGTCGAAGCGCCCTCGCAGGTCCGTGTACCCGTCTTTGAAGAAGCTCACTGTGCCGTCGCTCGACCGCGCGAAGACCTTCACGTACGTCGCAGGCAACGCGCGCTGCGTCGAGGCGCGCAGGACGCGAAGCTGCCCGAACGCCGCGGTCACCTCGACGCTCAGGTCGTGCGCGTACCACGCGATCGCCTTGCGCGCCGCCCGCGCGCGCACCTCGATCACCAGGTTGCCCCGCGCGAACTCCGCGGGCAGCGACACGCTCGTGCGCCCGTCCCCGTCGAGCGCGACTCGCTGCGAGTACCCAGGAGAAATCCAGCTGAATCGCTCGATGTCGCCCTGCACGAACGGCTGTCGCGAGAAGAGCAGCTCGACGTCCATGCGGTAGAGCCGCAGCTCGCACTCGCGCACGTTGCGGTGCTGAATGTGCGCCGTCCCCGCTTCGATCGTCAGGTCGAGCGACGGCTCTGCAGCGGCGCTGGCCGCGAGGCGGGGCTCGCGCTTCTCTCCGTCCGAGACGGTCGCCGCGGGGCCTCGCTCGGCCTCGTCGAGCGCCGCGACGAGCTCTGCGAAGCGCTGGCGCCAGCGGTCGACGGGGTAGGCGACCCACGGCGTCGCGAGCGCGCGGGCCCCGGCGAGGTCGCCGAGCGAGCAGCGAGCGTACGCGCGCAGGTAGTCGTAGGCGACGCGGGCGGTCACGCGCTCGTCTCGAACGCGATCGAGCGCGGCGATCGCCTCGTCGAAGCGGTCTTGCGCGAACAGATAGTGCGCGAGCGAGAGCAGGTCGTCGTCGGACACCTCGGCCCGGTGCGCGAGCGTCTCGATGAAGCGAGTGTACTGCGCGGCGAGCCCGGCGTTGAGCACGCGCGTGCGCGCTCCGACGCGGTGAGCGCGGGCGTTGATGAGCGGAGCGTACTCGAGGTGTTCGTGCCAGCCTCGCTCGACGGGGTCGAGCTCGATCATCGCGCGGTCGAGCGCAGGGCGCGCGGGGGCGATGTAGCTGCTCTGGTGGCGTAGCCAGGCGCGGGCGCGGTCTGCGTCGCGGTGGACGAGCGCGTACGCCCACAGGCGCTCGTCGAAATGCAGCCGCGATTCGAGCAGCGAAATCACAGCGTCGAAGGCCTCTCGCTCGCGCATCCGCCACGCGATGCGGCCGAGGTCGATCCGGCCGAGGTTGTGCTCGCGCAGGTGCAAGAGCAGCGCGTCGAGCGAGCCGTGCTGCGAGAGGTGATCCCAGCTCGTGACGTCGCTGCGGTCGATCGAGCGCACGACGTCGAGCTGCGCGCCCTCTGCGCACGCGACGAGCTGCGCGCCCGCTGAGACGTGCGCGCCGAAGTGCGAGAAGCGCCCCTCGCGCGGGAAGTAGAACGCATACTCGACGGACTCGGTCGCGTACGCCGCGAGCCACAGGCGCGTCGAGCGCGTGAAGAACCCTCGCGAGACGGGGAGGGCTCCGCGCGGGATCTGCCGCAGCAAATCCAGCGCTCGCTCGCTGCTGGTGGGGTTGCTCACGACCACGCGGCAGACGTACGCGACGCCGACGAGCATCGGGCCGGTGACGTATTTGTCTCGTCGGACGTTGCCGACGTACTCGTCCCGGTCGTTGTCGCGCAGGTAGCGTTGGCCGATGAGGATCGGGTCGGCGCTTGTCGCGCCATCGAGCGAGGCGTGCACGATGCGCGTGCTCGCGGCGAGGGCGTGGCTGCGCACGGTGACTGTGTAGCGGACGTCGTCGAGCTGCGTCTCGTGCGCGGCGGCCACGAAGGGAACGTCGAGCACGGCGATCGCGCACAGGGCCTCGGTGAAGCTCGTCGCGCACTCGGCGAAGTGCGGCGAGAGAAAGGGGCCGTCGTCGTGGCGAACCCAGTCGAGCCAGAGGCGATTGGGCTGCGCTTTCGCAGGGCCTGCGTGCTCTTCGCGCGTGCGCCACCAGTTGCTCTCGGCCCACTCTTGGGTCTTGTCCGGGGCGCGAAACAGCGGCGTGGCGCGGCGACGATCGTCGAGGTCGAGCCGCGAGCGCGGCCCGCCGCCGCCGGAGCCAACGCCAGCGCCGAAGCGATCGCCGTCGTCTGCCTCTTTTGCCATCTTCTCTTCGGCTTCTTCGGGCGCTGCGGCCTCGTCGTCCAGGTCCATCGAGGCCTCGGCGCGCGCCTGGTAGGGACCCTCGCCGCCGAACTGTCCGCCGCGTCCGCGGGGAGCGGCGTCTTCGAGGACCTCGGTGAGCTGATCGGCGGCGTCCGAGAAGGCGCCTCCTTCGAGACCGCTCGCGCCGAGGATGGTGTCGAGCAGTCGTCGTTCGTGGTCGGGGTCGGGCGGCGTGAGCTCGACGGCGTCTGCCATCCATCGGGTGAGCGCCGCGCGGGCGGGCGGGTGCGCTCGGGCCAGCAGGGCGCGCTCGATCGCGTTGAGCCGCCCGAGCGCCCAGGGCTCGAGAAAGCGCGAGAGGTCTTCGCCGAGCAGGGCGCGGTCGACGAAGGTCTTGTGGCGCTTGTTGGCGAGGTGCGGACGCACGACGGCGGCGAAGAAGTCTGGGTCTCTTCGCCACAAGAACACGTGCAGCTCGTGGCACGCGTGCTCGCTGTAGAGCGCGCGCTTGCGGGCCTCGTCGAAGGCGGGCCACTGGGTGACAAAGGCCCACTCTGCGGGGGCCGAGCTCGGCGCGAGCGCGGCGAAGGTGCGCCACAGTCCCGCGACCGAGTCGAGCAGCTCGAGCCTGGCGGTGCGCACGTCGTCGACGACGATCTCTCGCTGCGCGGGGGCGGGCTCGACCGCGCGCAGCTCGATCGCGTGCGCGTCGGCGGCGAGCGCGTGGGCGAGGCGCAGGTCGCGCGTCGCGCAGGGGCGCTCGGGCAGGGCGAACTCGAATTCGTGTGCGCCTTCGGTGTCCGCCGTGACGATGCGCGCGGTCCGCGCAGGGCCGAGGGCTTCGAGGGGAAGGCGCGCGACGCCGTCGGGCCCCACGGTCAGGTTGGCGATCAGCGCCGCGGGCTGCGCGAGAAAGTCGTACGTGCGCAGGGCGGCCTCGGCGCTCGAGTGGTCTGCGCGCGACTGCACGACGGGCTTGGCGCACGGCGGCGGCGGCGCAGACGGGGCCATCTGCGCGCGGGCGAAGGCTGCTCCTTCAGAGAGCAGCTCGCGCGCGGTGTCGGTGCTCGCGCGGGCCCACGGGTTGGACAGCAGGCTGGGCTTGTCCAGCAGGACGCCGGCGCGACGCTTGGCGTGTCTGCGCTCGATCACGTAGCGGTACTCGTCGCTGAGCTGACGATCCGAGAGAAAGGCGTTGCTCGCGGGGACGTGAGGGCGCGCGACGCTGCGCCGCAACACCGCGGCGGAGGCCGAGCGCAGCGCGGGCGTGGCGATGAAGCGGGTGCCGATCACGTGGACCCGCGTCGTGTGCGTGGCGTTCTCGACGCGGATCACCAGGGAGTCGCCGTCGATCGCCGCGCTGCGCGCGAAGGCCGGCGGGGCTCGCAGCTCGATGGTCGAGCCCGGCTGCGTCGCGAAGCCACGGGCGACGCGCGCGGAGCGCTCGGCGACGATGATCGAGGTCTGCGCGCCGCGCGGGCTGGTGCGAAGGACGTACGCGCCGGGCGCGAGGCCCTCGATGATCAAGGCGTTGTCTTCGACGCGGCACTTGCCGCTGTGGTCTTCGCGGTGCGCGCCGCCGGCGAGCGAGAAGAGCGAGAGCCCTGCGCGCTCGAAGCCGCGCGGGTTGTCGACGGCGAGCGCGACGCGCTGCCCTTCGATGCTGTGGATTTGCGCAGGGGCGATCGCCATCGGCGCGAAGGTCCACAGGCGTGTGGAGCCGCCCGCGGGCGCGACAGAGAGCCATTCGATGGCGTCGAGGGGGCCGAGCGCGACGCGGCCGTGCTCGTTGGATTGCAGCGCGACGGTGCGGCTCTCGTTGAGCCCGCGGTAGCGGAGGTAGCAGGTGAGGGGGAGGTGGGGGCGGGGTTCGCCGGACTTTCCGAGGCACTCGAGGGTGTAGCCGCTGGCTGAGCGAGAGAGGTAGAGCTCGCCGCAGTCGCTCGTGCCGTTCACGCCGTTGACGTCGAGCGAGACCGTGGCTTCGAGCGGGACGCGCTGCCCCGTGGTGAGCCGCACGGTTCCGCGCAGGGTCACGGACAAGCGCGCGAGCTCTTCGGCCACGCGCAGCTCGAGCACGGACTCGCGCTCGTCCGAGAGCGTCGGCCGCTCGTCCTTCGACGACGAGACGCCGTCGAGACGCGTGGCGGCGAGGGTGACCTGCGCGTCCTCGAGCAGCGCGATCGGCGCGAGCGCCCCTGCGTTGGTGAGCACCGCGCGCAGCAGGATTTTTGCTCGCTTCTGCGCCACGAGGGACTCTCGCTCGACGCGCGCGACCGCCGCGAGCTCGAAGCGCTCTCGCGCGAGCTCGACCTGCGCGACCTGCGCGATCGCGCCGCGCTGCAAGAGCACCGCGACCGGTCCGCTCGCGTCGCTGAAGGGCAGCGTGACGCCGCCGTCCTCGCGCGCGCTGTAGCTGCGGCCGCCCATGATGACCTGCGCGTCCGTCAGCAGCGCGCCGTCCTCGTCGAACACGTAGAGCAACGTCCCGGCGATGGTGGGCGTGGCCGTGCAGCGCAGCTGCCCCTTCACGATAAACGCCCTCGCCGCGCGGCCCGCGCCGATGAACTCGACCGCGTACACCCCTGGCGCGTCGCACTCGGGCAGCGCGATCGACGCGCGGTGCGCGAGGATGGGCGCGTGCTCGAAGCGCAGGCTGCGCTCGTGCTGGGCGATCATTCCGTCGAGGTCGATCGTCGGGTCGATGCTGCGGCCGCGGGCGAGAAAGTACGCCACGGGGTCGAGCGCGAAGACCTTGATGGTGAGCGACGAAACGTTCTTCAGCGCGAGCTCGACGGTGACGGCGGCGTCAGCGCGCGTGTGGAGCGAGTTCTGTGCGGCAATTTTCAGGCGAACCTCGTCGCGTAGGGCCGCCACCCACGCGGCGCCGAAAGGCTGCGCCCACTGCTCGGCGTCTCCGCGCCCCGCGCACAACGCCACCCGCGCGCGCAGCTCGCCGAACCACTGCGGGTCGAGCAGCGCCGCGAGCTCGTCGCCCGCGGAGTCGTCTTCGAGCAGCAGCCGCTCGCACGCCTCTCGAACGATCTCTTCCTCCCCCGCGCTCAGCGCCGGAATCGCCTGGGCCGAGAGCATCCCGTGCTCTCGCACGATCGCGTCGCTGGCGTGTCGCCCCGCGCGCTCGCGGTCCGCGTACGACGCGAGCAGCGGCAGCGACAGATAGTCGCTCAGCAACGAGCGGTCGAACCGTCCTCGCGCGCGCTCGAAGTCGATCTTCGCCAACAGCGCCCGCGCCCGATATCGATTGAACGACGGCGGCAGCGTCCGCGTGAACTCGACGACCGCGTCGATCCACGGCCCGAGCACCCCTGGCGCGTTGTTGTCCACGTGCGCTGGCGGCGCGAGCCGCGCGAGCACCGCGAGCACGTACTGCTCGTTGCCCTCGACCTTGGGCGTGCCCCGCAGGGACAAGAGCTGATCGAGCGTCAACGATTGGTGGACGCTCGCGTAGCCAAAGGACGTAGCCCGGTTCTCGACGAGCTCGATCTGCACGAGGTGCGCGAGCTCGGGCTGCCCGCTCACGGTCAGCCGCGCCACCAGCGCTTGCCGCTGCGCCGGCGACAGCTCCATGTGCCGCGCGACCAGCGCGTCGTCCGCCCACTCGTTGAAGGCGCTGAGGTCGCTCGTCCGTTGCTTGATTCGCTTGGCGATCTCTGCGGCGACGTCGAAGTCCTGGCCGAGCTCGGACGGATCGCTGTTGGCGCTCGCGGCTCGCTCTCTCTGCGCGTGCAGCGACGCGTCGCTCGTTCGTGCGATCTCGCTGGCGCACGCCGCGAAGTCCACGCCCGCCCGCAAGAGCAGCTGCCGTCGCTCGAGCCGCTGGCGCATCGCCTCCGAGTCTGATCCCGTGTGCGGCCAGCGCGAGAGCAGCGCGTCGACCGCGGGCAGATCGCCCGCGTGCTGCAAGTGGATCGCGGTCCAGTACGAGTGCTCGACGCTCCCAGCGACGAGCTTCGCCAGCGCGCGAGAACGGTCTTCGCCGAAGGCCAGCGCCTCGAGTTGCTCGATGTCCATGCGCGCGAGCACAGCACTTCGCGCGCGGTCGCGCTACGCTTGCCGACGAGCTACACGAGCGCCCCGCGCTCGCCCCGTCGAGCCGACCTGAAACCTCCGCACCCGATCGGCTTCTGCGGTCGCTCAACACTCTTTCAAGAGTCGCGCGGTAGCATCCCTCTTGCGCTCGGGCCTTCGCTGAGCGCGAAAGCAGCGCCGTCATGACCACCAACAACGCAGTCGCGTCGAAGATCCTCGTGGTCGAAGACGACGCCCCGATCGCAGCAACGCTCGTGCGCGGCCTTCGCGCGGCGGGCTTCGAGGTCGAGCTCTCGGTGCGCGGGGACCAGGCGCAAGAGCTCCCCCTCCGCAGCCGCTTCGACCTCGTCGTCCTCGACTGGAACCTCCCTGGCCTCTCGGGCGACGCGCTGCTCGCGCACTGGCGGCACCGCGTCGCGTGTCCGGTCATCGTTCTCACCGCGCGCGTCACGCTCGAAGACCGCCTGCGCGCCTTCGAGCTCGGCGCGGCGGACTACGTGTCGAAGCCATTCTTTCTCGAAGAGCTCGTCGCGCGCATCAAGGCTCGCCTCGGGCGTCGCAGCGAGGGCAGCGAAGGACGAAAGCTCTGCTTCGCCAACGTCGTGGTCGACTGCGACGCAAGGCAGACGCTCGTCGACGGCGCGGACGTTCATCTCACGCAGCACGAGCAGAACGTGCTGACCGTCCTCGTCGAGCGCGCGGATCGAGCGCTCACCCGAGCGCAGATCGCCTCCGCCGCGCTCACCGACGGCGAGGTTGACGAGCGCACCGTGGATAGCCACGTCGCGAGGCTGCGCCGAAAGCTCGGGTCCGACGCGGCGAAACACCTGCAAACCGTCTGGGGAATCGGCTATCGCTTCGTGTCCGCCCTCGAGCCCAAGCCGAGCGCCAGGTCGTGATTCGCGCGCTGCAGACCCTCCGTCGCCGCTTCGGCTTCGCGACGGCGGCCCTCGTCCTGCTCGTCGGGCTCGCGTTGATCTTCGTCGCCCTGTACTCCGTCGCGAGGCTGCGCGCCTCGCGCGTGAGCGATTTTGTTCGCGCGGTCGCCGCGGACCCGTCGAGGCTCGATTGCAGCGCGGATCCGCCGCGATTCGGCCAGCAATTGAGCGACGGATCGAGCATCTACGCCTACGATCGTCGAACGGGCGCGAGCGCCAACCGCCAGGCGCCGCCGATCGACACTGGGCTGCTCGCCGAGGTCCAGGGGGGCTCCGAGTACGCCATCAAGACCAACGTCATCCTCGGGTATGGATCGGTCGTGATCGCCGTCGATCGCCCGGCGCCGTGCGACGTGTTTCAGCTCAAGTGGCGGGCGACGAGCGAGCTTCGCGCGCGCACGACGCTCACCTTCGCGATGATCCTCGCCGTCGCGATCGCGATCGCCGTCGCAGGAGGAGGCCTGTGGGTTGTGCGTCCGCTGCTCGATCGGCTCTCGCACGCCTCGCGCCTGGCCGCGCGCGTCGGCCGCGCAGACGCGGTGATCGAGCCGGCCTCGACCGGCTCTCGCGCGGTGCACGAAGACGAGCTGACAGAGGTCGAGTCCGCGCTGCGCGACGCCCACGTTCGCATCCTCGATGATCGCGAGGAGATCGAGAGCAAGAACCGCGCGCTCGCCGAGCACCTCGCGGACGTCGCCCATGATTTGAAGACGCCCCTGTCGTCCTTGCAGCTCGAGCTCGAAGAGCTCAGCGCGAAGCTCGTCGACGCGGACCTGTCGGCGGTCGCCGCGCGCGCCCTGTCGGACGTGGTCTACATCGATTCGCTGGTGGGCAACCTGCGCGTCGCGTCGGAGATCGAAGAGGGTGATGCGGATGGCAGGGTCGCGCAGAGAATCGAGCTCGGCGCGCTCATCGAGCGCTGCGTCTCTCGGGTTCATCCGCTGGCGCGGCGCAAGTCCATCGAGCTCGCGTGCGCGCGGCCCGACGAGGCGGTGCACGCGCTCGGAGACGTGTTGCACATCGAGCGCGCGCTCATGAACCTCCTGCAAAACGCGGTCGCCCACCACGATGTGCAAGAGGGCGAGGGGCACGTGGCGGCGGTGCTCGAGCGCGACGGGGCGCGGTGGGAGCTGCGCATCGTGGATGACGGACCGGGCGTTCCGCCGACGGAGTTGCCGACGGTGGCCGAGCGGAGAAAGCGCAGCCGCAGCGGAGACGGCGAGGGCCTGGGGCTCGCGATCGTCGTCGCGGTCTGCAAGCGCGAGCGGATCGAGCTCGAGTTCTCTCGCGAACAGCCCCGCGGACTGCGGGTCACCCTGCGCGGAACGATCGACGCCCCCGCGCCCTCGCTGCCGTAGCCAACCTACGGTACACAACGGCTCGCACGATGGCCTCCCCACCAACCACGAGCGACCCCACGTCTTCGCCGATGACCTCGATCGCACAAGGAGACGCCACGAGCTTTGTGGCCGGCGCGTCGACCGATACAAGAGCGATGGACGCTCGAGCCGCCGCGGCCGCCACCGCCACCGCGATTTCGCGCTGGCTGTTGGTGTGCGCGCTGTTCGTCGCGGCGATGGTCGCCGTCGGCGGCTACACGCGCCTGTCGCACGCCGGCCTCTCGATCACCGAGTGGAAGCCGGTCACCGGCGCGCTGCCGCCCCTGTCGCACGAAGCCTGGCTCGGCGAGTACGCGAAGTACCGCGCCTCGCCGGAGTTTCAGCTGCTGCATCACTGGATGTCCCTCGAGGACTTCAAGGGGATCTACTGGATCGAGTGGAGCCATCGGCTGCTCGGGCGCGTGACGGGGTTCGTCGTTCTCCTTCCGCTCTTGTACTGGGTGGTGAAGGGAGCGTTGCGCGGACGGCGACTGGCGGCGGTGCTCGGCGTGTTCGCGCTCGGCGGATTGCAGGGTTTTCTCGGGTGGTTCATGGTCGCCAGCGGGCTCGTTCGCAACCCGTCGGTCAGTCACTTTCGCCTGACCGCGCACCTTCTGCTCGCGCTCGCGATCTTCGTCGCGCTCGTCACCATGGGCCTGCGCATCGGGGACGAGGCTCGTCCGAGCGAGCGCGTCGCGCTGCCCAGGGTGCGCTCGTTTGCGCTCGCGTCGCTCGCGAGCACGTTCGTCACGGTCACGTGGGGAGGGCTCGTGGCGGGGCTGAAAGCCGGGCTCGTGTGCGACACGTTTCCGCTCATGCACGGCTCGGTGATCCCCGCGAACCTGTTCGTCCTCTCGCCCGCTGCGTCCAACCTGGTCAACAACGGGCTCGCTGTGCAGTTCGTGCATCGCACTCTTGCGTACACGACGGCTGGCATCGTGATCGCGACGGTGGTCACCACCATGCGAACCGCTGCCGCCAGCGCATCGGTGCGCCGCGCCGCGTGGTTCTTGCTCGCGGCGGTCGTTCTGCAAGTGACGCTCGGCGCGCTGACCGTGCTCACGCACGTTCACTTGCACACCGCCCTGACGCACCAGTGCAACGCCCTGCTGGTGATCGCCGCTGCGCTGGTGCTGGCGCACCGCGCGAGCGCGCCGGCTGTCAGGTCCGCTTAAAACGCAGGCGCTGGCGATACGCGCCGCAACGTCTGACCGTTGCCGAGCTGCCCGTACCCAACCCAGCCCACGCACTGGACAGTGCCAGCGACGGTGATCACGCACGTCGCAGAGTTGCCCGCGAGGATCGAGCGAACGTTGCTCGGCGCGCTCATCGTGACGGGGCTCGTCTCGTTGACGATCGTCCCGTTTCCGAGGTTGCCCTCTTCGTTGTAGCCCCAGCAGCGAACGGATCCGTCCATCCGCCGAGCGCACACGTAATTGTTTCCGCTCGCGATGTCGACGACGTTCGCCAGCCCTGGGACCGCGGTCGGAACATGGGTATCCACCGTCGTGCCGACGCCGAGCTGCCCAAAGGCGTTGTCGCCCCAGCAGCGAACGGTCCCGTCGGTCAGGCGAGCGCAGGTCCCGTTGGCGCTCGCCACGATCTGCGCGACGTTGGTGAGGCTCGCGATGGGCGCGCCGGGCGTCGTGCTGTCCGTCGTCGGCATCGTCCCGAGCTGCCCGTTGTCGTTGTCGCCCCAGCAACGAACGGTCCCGTCCATGATCCTCGCGCAGAAGTGATCGGCGCCCGCTGCGAGCTCGACCACGTTCGTGAGACCCGTGATCGCCGCGGCAGCGACGAGGCTGTCTGTGGTCGACCCGATGCCGAGCTGGCCGTTGTCGTTGTCACCCCAGCAGCGAACTTGATTTCCTGTGACGATCGCGCAGGCGCTGTCGCCGCCCACGGCGATGCCGGTCGCGCCGCTCAGGCCCATGACCGCGACGGGCGCGCTCGAGTCCGTCGTGCCTCCGTTGCCGAGCGCCCCGTCGAGCCCGTCACCCCAGCACTGCGCGGTCCCGTCGTCGCGCAGCGCGCACGTGTGATTGATCCCGAGCCCGATCGATCGAACCGTCGCGAGCCCGCTGATCACCGTCGGGGTCGCGCGCGGCGCGAGCGCGCCGTCGCCGAGTTGGCCGTTGTCGTTGTTGCCCCAGCACGCGACGTTGCCGCTCTCGAGCACGACGCACATGTGCCCGCGAAAGATCGATCCTGCAGCGCCCGAAATCGCTCGTGACGGCAGCGCTGCGGTGCTGACGAACATGCTCTGTCTCCGCGGATCGGTCGCGAGCTGCCCTTCTTCGCCGCGGCCCCAGCAAGAGAGCGTTCCGTCATCGAGCAGCGCGCACGTGTGCGATCCGCCGCCGGTCACGCGGGTCGTCGCGCGCGGGAGCGTGACGGCGCGAGGAACGGTCTCGTCGAGCGTCGCGCCGAGCCCGAGCTGCCCGTCGAACCCGTTGCCCCAGCAGCGGAGCGCCCCACCGACAACGATCGCGCACGTGTGGGTGGCGCCGAGCCCGACGCGCGTCGCCATCGAGACCGCCGCGATTCGAAGCGGCGCACGTTGGGTGACGGTCGTGCCGTCGCCGAGCTGACCCTGCGTGTTCGACCCCCAACAAAAGAGCTCGCCGCTCGAGAGCGTCGCGCACGTGTGATTCTGTCCGGCGCCGAGGCTGCTCACCATGGTGAGGCCCGGCACGGGGCCCGGCGTGCTCACGTCGATCGTAGAGGTCCCTCCGATGCCGAGCTGCCCGTTGTCGTTGTCCCCCCAGCACTGAACGCTGTTGTCCATCAAGCGCGCGCACACGTGGTCGGCGCCAGCCGCGATCGACAGGACGTTGGTCAGCCCCGTGACCGTTGTGGGCACCTCGCTGTCTGTCGTGCCTGTCCCTCCTCGGCCGAGCTGACGGTTGAGGTTGTCGCCCCAGCAGGACACCGTGCGATCCGCGCGCAGCGCGCACACAAATAGCGAGCCGGCCTCGATTTGCGTGACGTTGGTCAAGCCCGCGATGGCGACAGGCGTCGTCGAGTCCATCGTCGTCGGAGTGCGCGCGAGCTGTAGGTTGCTGTTGTCACCCCAGCACAACACTTCGCCCGTGCGCCGCAGCGCGCAGGAGAAGTCTGTCCCCGCGACGACTTGCACAGCGTCCGTGATTCCTGCGATGCGGGCCGGAGCGTACGCGCGCTCCGCCGAGCCGATTCCGAGCTGACCCTGATCGTTCTCACCCCAGCACTCGACGGTCCCGTCCATGCGCGCCGCGCAGCTGTGAGTATTGCCCGTCGCGTGGTGCACGATCGGCGATCGCATCGGTCCGGCGTCGGGCATGGAGTCGGGCATCGAGTCGGGCATGGAGTCGGGCATCGAGTCGGGCATCGAGTCGGGCATCGAGTCGGGTGTTGCGTCGCCTCCGCTCGCGTCGACGTCCATTGGCTCGATGACATCTCCTGCGGCGCTGTCTCCCTCGTGCACTGCGCTGTCGCTCGCGTCGTCGACGACGCCGCTGTCCGAGACATCGAGGGTCGCGTCGGAGGTCACGCTCGTGTCGCGCGCATCCGCGGCAATTTCCTGAGTGTTCGCATCGCTGCCGTCGAGCGGAGTTGGGGCTGGCGAGCAATGCGCGAGCGCGAGAAGCGCCCCGGCGCCCAGCGCGAAGCGAGAGAAGGGAGCGAAGTGAGAGGTGTTCGAACGCAAGGTGATCTCCGAGCTGTGACCTGTAGGATTTCGTGTCGGTAGCCGAGGTGCGTCATCAAGCGCTTCGCGCTCCCATCGGTCCTAGCAAGTCTCCCGAGAGCCCGCTCGTAGAGCCGCGATTCCTCGATTCTTCTGCTCGGGACGTCTGCGGAGTTCTAGATCGCATGATCGCGCTGCGTCAGCGGGTGGGCTTCGACGTGGGCGCAAATCATCCCACTCGCGCACGACTTGCGGCTTGCGTACGATCCTTTGTTCTGGAGGTCATTCGATGCGGTTGTCGGATCGAAGAACGCTCGGTGTCACAGCGGTCGCAGCAGCGCTCGCGTCGCTCGTAAGCGGCGGCGAGGCTCAGGCGCAGCGCACCATCGACGAGTATCGGTACTTTCGCTCGCTCTCGATCGACCTCGTCGGCAGGATCCCGACGCGCGCCGAGATCGCTGCCTTCGAGCAGCCCGCGTTCAACGTCGAGTCGTGGATCGACATGCAGCTCGCGACCCCCGAGGCCGCCGAGCGCTTGCGACGGATCTACATGGACCGGCTGCGGCTCGAGGTGAACACGGTCGTGCAGCTCAACCCGCGAGGAAGCCTCTTGCGACGCATCCCCGTGCAGCGCGCGAACGGCACGACGGTGTGGGTGTACTACCGAATGGGGCAGCGCCGCGCCAACGTCGACATCGACGGGACGATGTGCTTCTCGCCCCGCGAGCTCGGCGTGCAGTACCCGTCCACCGGTGAGCCGCGCACACCCATGTGCAACACGCCGCGCGCGGTGTCCGACGCCGTGTTCAACGCGCGCGTGACGCGGGTCCGACCGTGGTGGCTCTACCGCGACTATCGCGCGGCCAACCCCACGCAGCGCTACAACCCTGCGACGTGGGCGACGATCGCGCCTGGGTACAACCCGGTCGAGGGGCTGCTCGAAGACGCCGCAGGCAACCCCGTCAACGACGTGTTCGTCTGCAACGAAGAAGCGGGCACCGCCGCGACCGGCCGCCCGTTCGTCGCCGGGACGCGCACGCCCACGCCAGCCACCGGCTGCGACGCTCGCCTGACCGGCGTGCCCAACACCGACAGCCTCACGACGCCGATGATGGGGCGGGCGCTCTCGTGCGAGACGCAGACCGGCTTCAACCTGTCGACCGAGTGCGGCTGCGGTCCGGGGCTCGAGCGATGCTTGCCGGGCGCGGCGATCAACAACCTCAACGCAGGCGCGATGGTCAACGGCGCGATCCGCGCGCCGATCGGCAACGAAAACGCCTTCGAGAACCGCGCGCTCACGTCCGGTGACTGGATGCGCCTGTGGCTCTCGCAAGAGGCCGCGTACTTCATGGACGCGATCTTTCAGGCCAATCGCGACGTGCGCGACATCGTTCGCGCGCGAGACACGTACATCAACGGTCCGCTCGCGATGTTCTATCGCAGCGAGCAACAGCAGAGCTGCTGCAACACCAACCACCTGCGCTTCGACTACACCAACCCGACGAGCTTGTTCGTGCCGGCCAACGTTCCGCCGGCGCTGCTCACGCACGACGTCGATCGGTGGGCGCGCGTGCCGGACCGAGGACCGCTCGCCTCGGGCATCCTGACGATGCCCATCTTCCTCACCAAGTACGGAACGCGCCGCGCTCGCGCGCACGTGCTCTACCAGTCTTTTATGTGCCAGGAGTTCGTCGCCGGCAACGGGACCCTCACGCCCAGCGACGAGCCGAACCTCGCGATTCGCGAGGGCTGCAGGGACTGCCACCGGGCCCTCGAGCCGATGTCCGCGTTCTTCACGCGCGTCGCGGAGAACGACTGGACGTACTTGCCAGCCTTGCAGTTTCCGCTCGACTCGACGCGCTGTCGCCTCGCGGGCGGCGCGATGGCCGTCGGGTGCAACGCCTTCTACGACCCGTCCTTCACGACGGCGACTCAGTCCTGGATGCGCGGCATCTACAACCTCACCGAGGCGCGCGCCAACGCCGAGGCCGGACCGCAAGGCATGGGCAGCTTCATCGCTGCTCAGCCGCAGTTCGCAGGGTGCTTCGTCGAGAACGTCGCCGAGAGCTTCCTCGGCAGGGACCTCAACGTCGAGGACGCCGCGCTGCGCACGCAGCTGCAGACCACCCTCTCGGGCGCGGGCTTCAGGGCGCGCGCGATGGTCCGGCAGCTTCTGCTCTCGGACGCCTACCGCCGAGCCAACAACCTCTCTTCGACCGCGTGGCGCGCAGGAGCGTCCCGATGAAAATCGCATACGAATTCAAGAGGGCTCTCGGCCGCCGCTCGCTTCTCGGCGCGGCGCTCTCGGTCGCCGTCGCCAGCGCCGCGTGTCAGGACGGGACGCGCTCGGTCGCCGACACCGGCGTTGGCGGTGGCTCTGACAGCGCGACGCCGCTGGCGGACGTGCCCGACCCGCTTCCTCCCGACGCCAACCGCGCGACGCCCATCGAGTCGATCCCTGGCCACGAGAACGTCGCGCAGGACACCACGCCCAAGCGCGGGCCTCGCATGCTGCCGGTCGAGACGTACATCCGAAGCTATCTGCAGCTCTTCGCCGGGCCGATGGCGCGCCCGACGCAGACGCCCCTGCAGGTGCAGGGCGAGATCCGCGCCCGTGACGCGACGCTCTTCGACACCTGGAACGACTACCTCGCCTCCATGGGCCTTCCCGACCACCGCGTCGACATCAACCGCAACACCCAGACGAGCCCGCTCATGCTCGCGACGCTCGAGCGCACGGGCATCGCGCTCTGCGACGTCACGGTGGCGAACGAGCTCGACGCGATGACGCCGCCGCCGATGGCCAATCGCCGGGTGTTCGCCTTCGATCAACCCGCAGGCGCGCTGGACCTCGCGGGCTTTCGAACGCGCTTCGACCTCTTGCACAGGACCTTCCTCGGGTACCCCGCGAGCCTCGCGCCAGACAACCGCGCGCAGCGCTTCTTCACGCTCTATCAATCGACGGTGGCGCGCTTCTCCGCTGCGACGGGGGCGCCCGCGACGACGTTCAGACTCAAGTCGAGCACCGGATGGGCCGCGGTTTGTTACGCGCTCATCCGTCACCCCGAATTTCAGATGTACTGAGCCAACGGAGCCAACGGAGCCAACGGAGCCAATACCATGACCCCAACGGATTCAGGACGTCGTCGGTTCTTGAAGGTGCTCGGCGCCGGCGCGGCCGCGGGCGCGACCAGCCCGATGTTCGAAGCGCTCGGGCAGATGATGCCCGGCATGGCGTCGACCGAGTTCTTCATCTTCGTCCACGCCGCGGGCGCGTGGGACATCACGGTGGGCACCGACCCACGAAATCAATTCGTCAGCATCACAGAGCCCGCAACGAGGGACACGATCGAAACGGCGGGGCTCTTTCAGTGGCGCAACGGGCCTGTGCAGCCCGGAGGCACGAGCTTTCGCTTCGTTCAGCCGACGGGCTCGAACATTCGCTTCGGCCCCGGCATCGGATTGATGGCCGAAGCTCAACGCTTCGAGCGCATGCTCGTCATCAACGGCATCGCGATGAACACCGTCTCGCACCCGGATGGGACGACCTACTCGTCCACCGGCCGAAGGCTCGCCGGCGGCAAGCCCGTCGCGCCCAGCATCGACACGATGCTCGCGAGCGAGCTCGGGACCTCGCAGCTCTTCCCCACGCTGAGCGTGCGATATCCCAGCTACTACACGGGGCCCAACCTCAGCTCGCGCGCGCTGCCGTTGCGCGTGGACGCGATCGGGGCCGTCGCTCGCTCGCTCGCCCGATCCAACCGCGCCGTCGACCGACAGACGCGCACGGCCGTCAACGAGCTGCTCCGCGAAGAGACGCGAGAGCTGATCGATCGCTCGCACTTTCCGCAGGTGTATCAGGGCATCGAGCAGCAGCTCGAGTCGCTCGAGCGCATCCACGGCAACCCCGAACTGACCAACCTGTTCTCGACGGCCGCGCTGGCGGCGAAGCCCGAGCTCGCGCCGATCTACCGGCCCATGGAACCGGGCACGACGACGGTCATGCCCTACGTCTTCGAGAACAACGTGATCCACAACGCCGCGTTCGCCGTCGAGGCGTTTCGACTCAACCTGGCGCGCTGCGTGAGCTTCTCGACGACGAGCTTCGACACGCACTTCTCGAACTACGCAGACCACCCGCTACACATGCAGGAGCTCTTCAACATGCTGGCGGGGCTCATCGACGTGCTCGGCGCGACCAATCACCCGACGGTCGCGGGGCACAAGCTCCTCGAGCACACGCACATCCTGGTGACGAGCGACTTCTGTCGCACACCACAAATCAACGTGTCCGGCGGACGCGACCACTACCCCAGCAACTCCGCGGTGATCATCTCGCCCAGGTTCAGGGGCAACATGGTCTTCGGGGCCACCGACCCGAATCAGCTGCTCTCTACGCGTCGCATGATCGGCGGCGAGCTGCGCGCGATCACGCCGGCCGACGTGCTGGCGACGTTCTTGGACGCGTTCGGCGTAGACCCGCGGCGCTTCATGCGCGACGGCGCTGTGATGCGGGAGATTCGTCGGTGACGAGAGCGATCGGTCGCCTCGCGACGCTCGCGGCGCTCCTCGGCGCCTGCGGACCGATGGAGCCCCCTGTGGGCAACGACAGCGGCGTCGCGATGGACACGGGGACGACGCCCGTCGACTCCGGGCCACCGCCGGACGTCGTGCTGCCCCCTTCGGACGGAGGCGTGCTCCCCACCGTCGCAGCGCCGCTCTTCGTCCGCTCGATCACCTTCAACAACATGATGGTGATGCTCGGCACCGTGGCGGCGGTCACCGACAACGCGGGGACGTCGGCCTTCTTTGGCTCGATGGGCATGCGGCTGCTTCGCTCGGGCGCGCTGCTCGCGTCGAACGCAGAGATCACCACCTGGCGCGCGGCGGCGACGGTCCCCGCCGTGTTGGGCACGGGAACGTGGACGATCGCCGTCGACGCGATGGGCCGCGTGCACCGCGTGCGACCCGACAACCTCTTCGAGTTCGTCGGCGATCGCTACGGCGTGGCAGGGATGTCCGTTCGCTGGGTCGCGCACGGCGGCATGAACTACGTGGGCTTCGCCTCGGACACCCACCTCTCGATCGCCGACGGGATGAACACCCGGCGCGTGATGGAGGGGCCGTTCACCGCGTTTGGCGCGAGCAACAACTTCTTTGCTGGCGTCAGCACCGACCGCGTGAAGGTCCTCGACGCCGCCACCGGTCGCTTGCGCACGTGGAACCTTCCGGGCGCCACAGCGGTGGCCGTCGACGCCATGGGCAAGCTCGTCGTGTCCGCCGGGCCCGTGCTCTGGGTCGAGGGCGCGGAGGGCGTACTTCAGGGCGTGTTTCGCGCGAGCGCGCCGATTACGTCGATGATCCGCTCGGGTCCGCGCGTGTGGTTCGTCTCGGGCCGCGAGCTCGGGACCTACGCCATGGGCCGCGTCTCGATGACCAGCAACACCATGCTCGAGATGAACTCGACGCTCTCGCCCGCGAGCATGGACGAGGTCTGGGTGCTCAGCCGCGCCGCGCCGCGCCGCTACGCAGCGGACACAGGAACGCAGACCCCCGAGGCCATCTGGCGCGCCACGATGCAGCCCGTCTACGCGACGTACTGCGCGGACTGCCACTTTCCGGGGATGGGCGGGCAGCTGCCGGACCTCTCGACGTACATGGGCTGGGACGCCAATCGCATGCGGATCCGCAACAGCGTCGTGAACATGATGGCGCCGGTGATGCCGCCGCGCGGGATGTTTCCCATGGAGCAGCGCACCGCCGTCGATATGTGGCTCATGATGCGGTGAGCTGACGACTCACGAGGGCGGGTGTCGACGGGGGGCGTAGACCCGGGGCGCGTCGGTCGCGCGCTCGCTTGCGCAGCGAGCGCTGCTACGATCGACGCCATGGACCACGACGCTCCCAGCGATCGACGATGGATTCCGTGCGGCTCTTGTCAGCGGCACGTGCGGACCAGCGAATCGCGTTGCCCATTTTGCGGGCAAGAACCGCAGATGATCGAGGTGCGCCCCGTTCGCTCGCAGGCGAGCGTGCGCGTCGCGATCGCCGCTGCGCTCGCGGGCGTGTCCGCGGCGCTGTCGGCAGACGCCGCGACCGAGCACCAACGCGACGATCGAAGCGAGGGCTACTCTCGCTGGGCGATCGCGCAGGGCGCGGCGCGGTACGGGATCGCGCCTTCTCCCCGACCAGGGACCGTGATTCGCGTGCGTCTCATCGGACATACGAGCTCGAACGCCGCCGTCGATCCCGCGATCGCTCGCAGGGTGTTTCTTCGCTCCAGCGCGATGGCGCGGTCCTGCGCAGAGATGCTCGTACGCAGCGGCGGGGACGTCCGCGTCGTGCAGGGCGTCGAAGTCGCGGCCGGGCTCATCGTCGCCCCGAACGGAGCTCCGTCCGCCGCTCAGATTCGCGTCGACGAGCGCTCGTCGCTCAACGCCGCGCAGCGAACGACGCTCGGCGCGTGCTTGAACCGCGCGTTTCTCAGGTTGAGCTTTCCCTCGAGTCAAAGTCCGATCACGGTCGACTACCGCTTTCGTTACGTCGTCGACTGATCACAAACGCTGCGCGCTCGCGTGCTGCCGCTCGCGTTCAGAGGGTGGCCATCCTCGCGAGCACGAAGCGATCGAGCCCTTCGCCTTCGGCAGCCATTTCCCAGGCCCCAACGCGCTCGAGCTCGGTCGTCACGTCCCACACCGCCGGCTCGGGAACCACCGTGTAGAGCCGCACGCCCCCGTCGCCCTTTGCGTCGCGCGAGACGCCTTCGTCCACGCGAACGCGGACGCGCGCGATGCCCGAGCCCGCTTCGAATTCGTGTGTTCCCTCTTCGACGACGATCGCCGCCGCGATCGGGCCTTCGACCCGCAGCCGTCCAGAAGGCTCGATGGTGGCTGCGCTCTCGTGCGACTCGCACCACGACGCGTATCGCTCGATCAGCCATCGCGCGCGGGCGCCCGCGCCAGGGTCCACCGGCTCGATCGCCAACACGACGGACCGCGTCGCGAGGCGCTCGGCTCGCCGTTGGATCTCCGCGCGCACGTCCTCGGCGCTCATCGCGGACACCTCGGGCGTGCTCGTCGGCGCGACCGCGACGCCCGATCCGCGCACGACCAGCTCGACCTCGCGCGGCGTCGCCGATCCCCTCGCCGCGAGCACCCGCGCGATCGGGGCGATCACCCACTGCTCGATCGCGCGCTTGAGCGGCCGCGCTCCGTAGCGCGGATCGTAGCCGAGCTTGACCAGCGTCGTGAGCACCGCGCTGCTCCCGTCGTTGCTGTCGTAGCGGACCTTCACGCCGCGGCGAAAGAGCCCCTCTCGCGCGAGCGCGCTCTCGACCGCGCGTCGCGTGATCGTGAGCACCGTCTCTTCGCTGAGCGGCGAGAACGCCACGATGTGATCGACGCGGTTCAACAGCTCGGGCCTGAAGAACTGCGCCGCCGCCGACACGTAGTGCCCGGCCATGTCCTTCGGACCCGCCGCCGCGAAGCCCATCGAGCGGTTGACCGTGTCCGCTCCCAGGTTGGACGTGAGCACCACCACGGTGTTGCGAAAGCTCACCGTGCGCCCCGAGCCATCGGTGAGGCGACCCTCGCCGAGGATCTGCAGGAGAAGATCGTGCACGCCGACGTCGGCCTTCTCGATCTCGTCGAGGAGCACCACGCCAAACGGCTGCTCTCGCACGCGGCGCGTGAGCGACCCTTGTCCGCCCGGCGCGTCGCTCGTTAGCCGAGGAGCGCTCCCCGGCGCCGCGTACTCGCTCATGTCGAAGCGCGCCACGCGGCGCTCGTCGCCGAAGAGGTAGTGGGCGAGGGACAGGGCGCTCTCGGTCTTTCCCACGCCGGTCGGGCCGAGAAACAAAAATGACCCGAGCGGTCGCGACGGGTCGGACATCCCCGTCTTCAGCGTCACGACCAGGTCGCGCAAGAGCATCAGCGCGCTGTCTTGACCGACGACCCTCGCGCGCAGTCGCGCGAGCACGTCATCTGGATCGAGCCTCACGGTTGGATCGACGAGCGCCCGCGGATAGCCCGTGCGCTCGCTGAACGCCCGCGTGACGTCGTCCGCCGTGAGCGCGCGCGGCGCGCCGCTGTCGCTCACCGACGACTGCGCGTTGGCCACCGTGGCCCGCAACAGCGGAACGCTCGCGCCCGGCAGCGCCGTTCCGTCGCCGAAACGCTCGCAAAGATCCTCGGCGCGCAAGAGCGCCTCTTCGCTGAAGCGCACGCGCTTGCCTCGCGCGATGCGCGCGGCGACCGACTCGAGCGCGCTCTTTCGCGCGCGACCCTCGAGCGGCGCGACATGAATCGCCCGAAGCGCGCGGACAAATGCAGGGTGCGTGCGCTCTGCGCGCAGCAGGTCCTCTGCGGTCGCTTCGCAGAGCACCACGAGCTCGCCCGCCTCGATCGAGGGCAGGAGGTAGCCGGGGATGTCCATGCCGCGATCGCTCTGCGCGCTGGCAAAGAGCTCGCTCAAGTCCTCGATGTGCAGGACAGCGCGTCGCGTCGCGAGCACGTCGAGCATGCGTTGAACGCGCGCTTGCCACTCGCCGAGGTAGCGCATCCCTGCCACGAGCCGCGCGCCCGAAGTGGCCCACAGCTCCATGCCGTGGAGCGGAGAGCTCTCGTCCGCTTCGATCATGCGATGCGCGAGCTCGTTGACGATGGCGCTCTTTCCGACGCCCGCGGGGCCGACGAGGACTGCGCTGGCCTTGCGTTGCGCGGTGAGCACCGAGGCGAGCGTCGAGAGCGATTCGTCTCGCGCGAAGGCCCGGTCGAGGGTCTGCGAGCGAGCCTCTCGCGTGACGTCTCGGCACGCCTCGGCGAGGGGCCCGCGCGCCCTCGGTTGTCCTCGGGCTTCGTCCTCTTCCACCGTGGGAAAATTCGGTCGAAACGTGACCGTGAGCGGCTCGACGGTCTCGTCGCCGTCGTACGCGAGCGAGAGCAGCTTGTCAGCGTCGGCCATGAAGAGCCGCTGTCGAACGATCTCTTCGACCATCGCGTCGACGTCCGCCTCGTTGGCGAGCGTGTGCCTCACGTTGAGCCGCGGGACGCGCACGACCACGCTGCCCGCTGGCGCGTCGCCCTCCGCAGGAGCGTGCACAACCGCGGTCACGCGCAGCGGAACCGGCAACAGCCGCTCTCCCTGCACCGCGCGCAGGTTCACTTCGACGCGACGAACGCGCACCTCGCGCAACGGCGGAACCGCGCGATCGAACTCCGGGTCCCGCGAGAGCAGCCGCGAGAGCACCTTCGAGAGGTCCGCGCGCGCCTCGTCCACGTCCTCGGCGAACGTCGCGAGCTCGCTGCGCCCGAGCACCTCGACGTGATACCCGAGCCCCGAGCACCTGCGCACGAAGACGTGAAAGCGCCGCTCCATCCGTGGATCGCCGAGAGAATCTCGCAATCTGTCGCCGGGCGCTACGACAACCGCGCTGTCGTCGTCCCACCTCGAGCGCCCGCGCTTCGCGCGCTCGTCAGCTATGCTCGATCGGTTCGGATGACAACGTTTCGATCGCTGATCGGCGAGACACGGTACGTCTTCGATCTGCCCGAGTTCGCGGCGATCGCTCCGTCCGCTGCGGTCGTTGCGCTCGTCGGCGCTGCGACGCTCGTGAGGACGCGCGGGCTCGCGCGCGGGCTATCGATTCCGCCTGCGTTGTCCTTCGCGGCGGTGAGCTACCTGCTGACGCGCGGATCCATCACGCTCTTCGTACGCGGATCGACATACACCGCGCTTGGGCTGTTTCCGCGGGTGTTCGACGCGCTCGCGATGCTCGCCGCAGCGACGGCACTGGCGTTTGTCTTGGGGCTCGGCGCGGCGATCGACGGGGTCGCGCGCCGCGCGCGTCTCTGGGAGTACATCGTCGTTGCGCTCGCGTTGGCGCTCTCGATTGTGTCGGGCTGCTACCTGTGGCGGACGCGATCCGCGCTCGGGTCGCCGAACGCACCGCTGCCACAGTTGCTCGGCGCGTACGCCCTTCGCGTGCAGGCGGGCGCCTCGATTCGAGCGAGCGTCGCGCTCTCGTGGCCGGCGAACACGACCTGGATCTTTCGATCCCCTGCGCGCGCCATCGACCCGGCGGAAACCGCGCGGCTACGCGCAGAGTGCTTCGAGTGCTCGCGGGAGATTTCAGGCGTCACTGTCGGGCGCGACATCGTGATGTTTCGCGCCCGCGTCGGCGCGTTCTCTGTCGAACGGATGGTGGCGTACGACGTCGAGGACGGCCGCGGAGACCCGCAATTTCCGCTGCGGGTGGGGGCTCGGTGGACCTTTCGCGAGCGGCTCGAGAGCACAACGCGCGCTGGCGGCTGGGGCATCGCGATGGCTGAGGGACTCTCGCACCTCACTCCACAGACCATGCCGAGCCAACGCTTCGGCGAGGGGCGTCGCGAGCTGCGCGTCGAGCGGAGCTTCGTCGAAGACGGCATTCGCTATTGGGAGCTGCACTCCAACGACTCTGGCGTCGAAAGGACGCTCTTGGTCTATGGTCACGACGGCACCACCTGGCGCGTCGAGCACCGACGCAACCCGTGGCAAGAGCGACATCGCTTCGTCGACCTGTACCCAAACCCGAGCGAGCCGGGCGTTGGAGCCGGTGTGATCCCGTGTCGAATTCATGGGCTCGATTTCACGCACTGCTCGAACGGAACGAACCCGCGGATTCCACGCGGTCCTGTGCGCGCGGTGCGCCGCGAGGGATCGGGGCAGGGGGCGTTCATCGCGGCCGTTACGCTCGGCGCGGTCGTCCCCGGCGCGGGACGGACGTGGGCGTTTTGTCTCGACCAGTACACGGAGGGGACCGGGGTCGAGATGCCCGTGCGGAACTTCGTCGCAGATCCTCCTCCCACAGCAGATCCGTCCGCTGAGCGAACGGTGCTCTGCGAGCCCCCCGCGCCAGTCACCGCGCCATCGTCAGGGGAGTCGACGAGAGCTCGCCCTGGCGCTCGCGTACGACGCGGGCGCACGACGGCCCCGCAGTCGCGGCGTGATCCCCTGAACGACTACGATTGAGCTGCGAAGTCACAGCTCGCTTTGCGCTGCCACCCTTCTGCGCCGTTGTCCTGCCCCCTCGTTCGCTCAGCGTGTGGTCACGCCTGGGCGCGCTTGGTGTTCGTGTTGAGCGCGGCGTCGGTGCCGAGGTCGCCCTTGTCGCCGGGGCGACGGATGCCCTTCTTGAGCAGCGTCTCGGCGACGATCTTCGCGAAGATCTCGGGGTGCTCGTCCAAGAACACGCGCGCTCCGTCGCGGCCCTGGCCCAGGCGCTCGCCCTTGTAGCTGAACCACGAGCCGGCCTTCTCGACGCATCCCGCCTCGACGGCGATGTCGAGAACGTCGCTCGACCTGGAGATTCCCTGTCCGTAGAGGATGTCGAACTCGACCTCGGTGAAGGGCGGGGCGAGCTTGTTCTTCACGACCTTCACGCGGGTGCGGTTGCCGAGGACCTTCTCGCCGTCCTTGATCTGTCCCGTGCGGCGGATGTCCATGCGCATCGACGCGTAGAACTTGAGCGCGTTGCCGCCGGTGGTGGTCTCGGGGTTGCCGTACATCACGCCGATCTTCATGCGGATCTGGTTGATGAAGATCATCATCGTGTTGGACTTGTGGACGGCGGCCGCGAGCTTGCGCAGCGCCTGGCTCATCAAGCGCGCGTGGAGGCCGGGCAGCTGATCGCCCATTTCTCCCTCGATCTCGGCCTTGGGAACGAGCGCCGCCACCGAGTCGATCACCACGAGGTCGACGGCGTTGGAGCGAACGAGGTGCTCGGCGATCTCGAGCGCCTGCTCGCCGTTGTCCGGCTGCGACACCAGGAGCTCTTCCATGTTGACGCCGAGCTTCTTGGCGTAGCTCACGTCGAGCGCGTGCTCTGCGTCGATGAAGGCCGCGACGCCGCCGAGCTTCTGCACTTCGGCGATGGCGTGCAGGGTGAGCGTGGTCTTACCCGACGACTCTGGGCCGTAGATCTCGACGATGCGTCCGCGGGGATAGCCGCCGATGCCCATCGCGATGTCGAGCGAGAGCGAGCCCGAGGGGATCACGCCGATCTCGTTCTTCGAGTTCTTTTCGCCTTCGAGGCGCATGACCGCGCCCTTGCCGAACTGCTTCTCGATCTCTGCCAGTGCTCCCTTGAGCGCCTTCGCCTTGTTCTCGTCGACCATGATCTGCTCCTTTGTCCTCTTCTCTGGACCGACCTGTCGTTCGCGCGAGCCTCGGTGCCCGCTGTGCCGTGCGACCTCGTGTCGAACCGAGAGATGCGTGATCTCGGGCGACGACGCCAGAGGGCCATATCCGTCGTTGGGGTTTCGTGAACTCGCTCGAAGTGCTGCAAAATCGCAGACGTAGTGCGTGTGACAGAGTATGTCTCTGCGTGGCAAGCTCAGGATCGCGCATGCGGATGTGACAGGGAATGTCACGGTTGCACAGAAGTTGTCCTTCTTGGCGGCGCGCTGCTACCCGGGGGATCACTCATGGGACTCGTGCGGTCACTCCGCGCGACCCGACGCTTCGCGCGGGTCGCGCTCGCCCCTGCGTGCGCGCTCGGGCTCGCGTCGCTCGCTGCTCGCGGCGCTTTTGCTAGCGCTCCGGGGACGCATCCTTCGCGCTCGGCGCTGGCGCTTCTGGCGCTGTCGATCCTGCTCGCCGGGACGCGCGCGTTTCGTCGAGCTCGCGCTCGCAAAGACGATCGCACGATCGCTCCTCTCGACGGGGGAACGGCGATGATCCTCGTCGCCACGAGCTACGTCGCCATCGGCGCGACGACGGACGGCGCGCGCGCTGCGCTGTCTGCGCTGCCCGTGGTGGCGCTGGCCGTCGCCGGAGCGCTCACCGCGCCTGCGTCCGCCGTGCTCGCGGCGCTCTTTGCGTTCTGCGCAGAGGCGATGTTCTTCTTTCGCGCGCCGGGCGCGCCGCTGTCGGTGCTGTTGCTCAAGGTGGTCGTGCTGGCGCTCGCCGCGGTGGCGCACGGCGCGATCACTCGGTCGGAGGTCGAGCGCGTCCGTCGCGCGGCGGCCAAGACCCTCGAGGCCGAGCGCGAGAGACAGAAGGAAGCGGCACGGTCGTTTCGCCTCGTCGCCGCGCCCTCGCACGCGCCGCACCCTCCCTCGGAGGACGGGCGTCGCGTGCGCTCGGGGCTCGAAGAGATCCGAGAGTCCACCGCAGGGCTGCTCGAGCTCGCGAGCAAGACCCTCGACCTGCAGACCTGCGCGATCTATTGGCTCGACCCCAAGGGAGCGACGCTGCGCCTCGTCGAGGCTGTCACCGACGCGGGCGAGATCTTCTCGAAGGAGCCGATCGCCGTGGGCGCGGGCGCCGTGGGCGGCGTCGCGGCGATGTCGCGCCCTGTGTTGCTCTCGAAGCTCCGGCCCGAGTACGGCGGGCTGACCTACTACCGCTCTGCCCACGAAGCGAAGGCGTTCGCGGGGATTCCGATTCGAGACGACAAAGAAGAGCTCCGCGGCGTGGTCGTCGCGGATCGCTCCGAGGATCGTCCGTTCGAAGAGCACGAGCAGCACGCGCTCGAGTCGCTGGCGCAGCAAGCGCTGCGGCTCGTGCGCACCGAGCGGCTCTTCGCGGCGATGGAGAAGAGCAAGGACGAGCTCGCGAAGATGCACAAGGCGTCGCGCGCCCTCGGAGACGCGCTCACAGAAGACCAGGTGCTCGACGCGGTCGCCGAGAGCTCGCGGGCCTTCGTCGACCATGATCTGTGCGTGATCACCGCGTTCGACGAGCGCGCCAGAGAGCACCGCGTTCGCTTCGCCGAGGGCGACGGCGCCGAGTCGCTCGCGGGCAAGACGTTCGCGTCGAACAAGGGCATCGCGTCCGCGGTGGTCGAGTCGCGTCACGCCGCGCCGTACCGCGGGCAGTACGACCCCAAGACCCAGGTCTTGTTCACCCGCGAGCAGCCCCTCGAGGGAATGGAGTCCGCCCTCTGCCTCCCCCTGGTCGTCCGCGATCACGCGATCGGAACGCTCACGCTCGCAGCCCGTCGTCGCGGCGCCTTTCCCGACGCCACGCGCCAGCTCCTCAGCGTGCTCGCGGGCAACGCCGCCGTCGCGCTCTCGAACGCCGCCGCCGTGCGCAGGCTCGAAGAGATGGCGACGACCGACCCGATGACGGGCCTGCTCAACAAGCGCTCGCTCGAGGCGGAGTTCGAAAAGCGCATCAAGAGCGCGGGGCGCTTCGGCCGCAAGCTCTCGGTCCTCGTCACCGACATCGACAAGTTCAAGAGCGTCAACGACACCTACGGTCACTCGACGGGCGACGTCGTGATCAAGGGCCTCGGCGCGATCCTGTCGAAGTGCAAGCGCGACACCGACGCGGTCGCGCGCTTCGGCGGCGAAGAGTTCGTGCTCGTCTGCGAAGAGACCGACACCGAGGGCGCCTACGCGCTCGCCGAGCGCATCCGCACCGAGCTCGAGAAGGCTGTCTTCGCGACGGAGATGGGGCCCCTGAAGGTCACGTGCTCGCTCGGCGTCGCAGAGTTTCCTCGGGACGGCGCGAACAAAGAAGACCTGTTTCACCGCGCCGACGAGGCGCTCTACGAGGCCAAGCGCGGCGGACGCAACCGCACGTGCATCGCGGGAAAGCGCTCGAGCAGCAGCACCCCTCCTGCCGAACCAGTCAAGCCGCAACCCGCCAAGAACGCCACGCGCTCTGCGCCCGTCGCCACGACGCGCCCGACGCAACGCCCCGAGAAGAAGCGCATCGCCGGCTGATCGATCGGCAAACTCGTCCACGCGGTCACCGTGATGTACCGTGGGACGTCTGGCATGCCTCCGCTCCTTCGTCGGTGTGTGTTCGTCTTTGCGCTCGCCTGCTCAGCGAGCGCTTCGTCCGCCGCGCAAACAGCGCCGAACGGAGATCCTCCGAGCGCCACCGCTCCGCGTCGCAGGGCCGAAGCGCAAGAGTTCTTTCGGCGCGCCACGACCGAGTACGACGCTGGGCGATTCGCCGTGGCCGCAGCGCTGTTTCGCGCCGCATTCGAGGCCGATCGCAGCAACACCGCCTATCTGTTCAACGCCGCGCGCGCCGCCGAGCGCGCCGATGACCGTCCGCAAGCGGTCTCGCACTACGAGTGGCTCTTGCGCGAGCTGCCCGAGAGCGCGGCGGACGCGAGGCGCTCGGTGCAAGAGTCGCTCGATCGTCTTCGCGCGCCGACGCCTCCGCCGGTCCGTGAGCCGCCGAGGGTCGATCCGCCGCCCACGGATCGACCTCCGGTGTCCGTGCGTCCGGTCGATCCAGCGCCTCCGCGCTTCTCCGCGGGGCCGTTCGTGCTGCTCGGAGGGAGCGCGCTCGCTTTCGGTGGAGCTGCCCTCTTCTTCGCGCTTCAACAGGGCGCCCTCGCTCGCTGCCGCCCCGGCATGATGGGCGCGATCGAGTGCAGGGAGGCCGACGAGAGCGCGGCGCGCAGCATGAATATTGGTGCCAATATTTCCCTCGGCCTCGGCGGCGGCCTCGCGGTCGCTGGCGGAGTGTGGCTGGTGATTCAGGCCACTCGACGGCTCGAGCGGCCGGCGGTGGCCGTCGTTCCGATGACCAACGGCGTCGCGGTGGGAGGTGTGTTGTGAACGCGTCGAAGCGATGGTTCGTCGTGGTTGCCGCTCTCGCGGCGAGCGGCTGCGTGCTCCCGAAGATCGATCGATGGGTCGAGGATGGGTCGCCGATGCCGGACGCTGTGATCGCAGATCGCAGCGTGGCGCCCGACGTTCCGCTCGACGCGCCCGGCGCGATCGATGTCGTCGAGCCGGACTCCACGGTGGCCTCCGACGTCCTCGACACCGGCGTTTCGACGGACGACGTCGCGCCTGTCGATGTCATGGTCGTGGACACAGGCGTTTGCGCGCCCGGTCAAGTGCGCTGCGGCGGGAGCTGCGTCTCGACGCAGTCCGACCCGACCAACTGCGGGACGTGCGGAATGCGCTGTCCGATGGCGATGCCGATGTGCTCTGCGGGAACGTGTCGATCGAACTGCGGCGCCGGCGAGACCAGCTGCGGCGCCGGCGTGTGCGCCAATCTTCAAACGAACGTCAATCACTGCGGCATGTGCGCTCGAGCGTGCACTGCTCCGTCCGGTGGGATCGTGTGCTCGATGGGAAGCTGTGGCATTTCTGGGTGCCCCGGAGGCATCGCCGACTGCGACGGGATGTTCGCCAACGGCTGCGAGGTCAACACCAACACCGACGCGAACAACTGCGGCATGTGCGGGGTTCGTTGCCCCGCTCCCATCGGAGGAACCGCCGTCTGCACGAGCGGTCGTTGCATGCCGCAGTGCCCGCCGGGGGTCGGCCTCGTGGGCTCGACCTGCGTTTCGGCCTGCGGAGCGGTGACTCGATGCTCGGGCGGAGAGTGCCCGCCCGCTTTGTGCGGTACCGCGCTCTTCGCGGTGCCTTGGTCGTCGTTGGGGTCCTGCGGGATGCCGAGCTACGGCATGGCGAGCCCAGATATGATCCGAGATTGCACGAACGCAGCGCGCGCGGCCTGCATGGCTCGCGGCTATACGCGTGGCGGTTGGGGGCCGATCGAAGCGAACTCGGTCACAGCGACGGTCGTGTGCGAGAGCGCGGTGTACACGGCGGCGCCCACGACGGGCACGATGGTTTCTGCGCTCATGGACGGCGCCCGCCGGTGTGGGCCGACTTCACAGTGGAGCAATCAGTGCACCGCTGCGATCGTCGATGCTTGTATGGGGCAAGGCGGATTCGGCGCGATCGATCTCATCGGTTCGGGCACGGTGGCGGGCGTCTGTTACCCCCCCGCGCGCACCACCCAGCTCACGATCGCCAACGACATGCTCCCCGGCACCTGCTCGATGGGAATGACCTCCGACGTCGCTCGCCGCTCGAACGCGTGCCTCAACAGCCTCGCCATGGTCTGCAGGACGATGGTCCCTGGCTCCATCGCCGGGGCGGGCCCTGTTCACAGCGAGGACGATCCGGGCTTCTCGTTCGTGTGGTGCATTCGCCCCACGCTGTGATCGCGCCGCGCTGCGCGCGTCACTACAGCGCGATGTGGCGGAGCTTCATCTGCACGTCGCTCGACCAGTGGTTGGCGAACGCGCGGACGCAGGTCGAGAGGTAGCGGACGTAGTCCGTGAAGACCTGCTCGCCCCACGTCTCGCGGATGGTCTTCTCGTTGGCCTCGAGGCGGCGGAGCCACTCGGCCGTGGTCTTGCCGTAGTGCACGCGGCGGGTCTCGAGCTTCTCGATCTCCCAGTACGGATTGACCGCGGCGACCAGCTCTTCGAGCCTCGGGTTGAGCCCGCCCGGAAAGATGATATCCGCGGTAAACGCGAGGTCTTGGAGGTCCTTTCGCGTGCGCGGGACGCGGTTGCGCAAGATCGCTTGAAAGGCGAACACGCCGCCGGGCTTCACCCAGGTCGAGAGCTTGCGAAAGTACTCGCGGTAGATGTCGATCGCGAGGCCCTGCCGCGACTGCGCGGGGCTCACGAGGTGATCGATCATCTCGATGGACTGCAGGCCGTCGTACTTCTCGCCGTCGAGGCGCGGCTCCCAGTCTTTGTAGTCGATCATCCAGAACTTCGTGTTCGGGATCTTGCGCGCGAGGCACTCTTCGAACTGCGCGGTCGAGAGCGTGATCCCGTGCGCTTCCTTGATGCCGCGCTTGGCGACGTACTCGAGGTTGGCTCCCCAGCCGCAGCCGATGTCGAGGACGGTCTTGCCCGCGTCGAGCTCGGCCCAGTCATAGAGGATGCGCGCCTTGTTTTCTTGGGCGTGCTCGAGCGAATCCTCGGGCCGCTCGTAGACGGCGGACGTGTAGTGCATCCGATCGTCCAACCACAGGCGAAAAAAGTCGTTCGAGAGGCTGTACCCGACATCGACTTCGGCTTTGGTGCTCGTCACGTCGCAACGCTCCTGCGTGAGGGAGAAGTGTGCGTGCTGTTACCTTGCGAGCGTTTAGGCCGTCAACGTGTGTCCCGACTGCGATCACGGCTTCGCACCGGTGTGTCCCGCGGGTAGCGGCGGGCCTGCGCTGCTCGGGATGCCGTGGAGTTGACGGCCGGCGGTGATTCGTCGCAAGAGGCGCCCACCGGTGGCAAAGCGCGTAATTCGACGGAACCCGCTCGTGCTCTTTTCGTCGCCTCGGCTTCGCCCTACCGACGGTGCATTGCTTCGATGACCCTTCGGACGACGACGATGCGTTCGATGCTCGCGGCGGCGGTCTTGCCGGTCGCCGTGGCGGGGGTCGTGTTTTTCGTCGCCCGGTCGAGGCTCGATCGCGACCGCGAGCCCCTGGCTCCGTTTCGCGTTCGGCTTGGAATGACGCCAGCCGATGTGCGCGCAACGTTTGCGCCGCCGGCGGCAGGGACTTCGCAGTGGCGGCTCGATTCGAGCGGAGCCAATGCGATCGAATGGCGCGGTTCTGGACGGAGCTTTCGCTTCGAGTTTCACAACGCCCAGCTGATGGCTGTCCGCGCAATTCTCGAATCGAGAGATCCCTCTACGCACGGCGACGCACTTGAGGTATCAACCGCAACCGTCCTCCGGCGACGAGCTCGTGAGGACGGACGCGTGGAGCTCACCCTCCTCGCACGTGACTGTCCAACACACGCTGAAGAAGCCCGACGATTGATCAACAGTCGTTGAGCGACGAAGCGAAAGACAAGTGGCCGCGCACTCGCGCTCCGCGCTCACTAGTGAGCTCGGACCGAGGGCGCTCTCGAAGTGGTTCCTGAAGAACGAACCAGCCCCACCATGCAGATCTTCCCACGTTCACTCAACAAGCTCCCCGCGGTGGTGGCCGTGGGCGCAGCCCTCCTCGGAGGAGGCGTCGTCGGCGGCTTCTGGTACTACGGCACGCCGAAGCACCTCCAGGTTGGGTATGCGCCCCGGCAGCCGGTGCCCTATAGCCACCGGCTTCACGCCGGCATCATGGGGATGGACTGCAGGTACTGTCATGCCAACGTCGAACGCTCGGGCGAAGCGATGATTCCCCCGACGCAGACGTGCATGAACTGTCACTCGCTCGTGCGCACTGACAGCGCCCGCCTCGCGCCAGTGCGCGAGAGCTGGCGCACAGGTCAGTCGATTCCGTGGGTGCGAATTCATCGCCTCCCGGATCACGCGTACTTCGACCACAGCGTGCACATCTCCGCCGGCGTCGGGTGCGTGACCTGCCACGGGCGCGTCGATCAGATGGACATCGTCCGTCAGGATCAGCCGCTCAGCATGAGCTGGTGCCTCGACTGCCACAGAAATCCCGGGCCCAACCTCAGGCCTAGGGACCAGGTCACGAACATGGAATGGCGTCCCGATCCAGCGCAGCAGGTCCAGCCGCAGCGCAGGGTCGAGCCTCCTCAGAACTGCTCGGGGTGCCACCGATGAGCAAGCGACAGCCGTACAGTTTCGCGAAGAGCCCAGACGACGCGCCGGACGCGCCGCAGTATTGGACCAGCATCGAGGACCTCGAGGGCCAGCGCGCGAGCGCGCCCGACGCGAAGGCCGCCTACGAAAAGCGCGTCCGGGATGCGGTCGACAGCGAGTTCGGCGAGGGTGACTCCTTCGGTCCCTCCGACGATCACTCGCGCCGAAACTTCCTCGGCATCATGAGCGCCTCCGTCGCGCTCGCGACGCTCTCGGGCTGCCGTCGGCCGGTCGAGCCGATCCTGCCGTACGTGCGGATGCCCGGCGACGTGAACCTCGGCGTGGCCAATCACTACACGTCGGTGTACGTCGAGCGCGGCGACGCGATCGGCGTGCTCGTCGAGAGCCACACTGGCAGGCCCACCAAGGTCGAGGGCAACCCCGAGCACTCGGGCTCGCTCGGCGCGCTGACGATCCGCGGACAGGCGAGCGTGCTCGACCTGTACGACCCCGATCGCATGCGCTCTCCGATGGCCAAGGGCGAGGGCAGCGCCCCCGCAGCGGGTCACGGCGACCACGCCGCGCATGGCTCTGGGCACGCGGGATTCGTCAACAAGAGCTGGGACGACTTCGACCGCGCGCTCAGCGAGATGATCACGCCGCACAGGGCCGACGGAGGAGCAGGGCTGCGCTTTCTCGTGCAGCCGTCGATCTCGCCGTCGTTCATGCGGCTGCGCTCGAAGGTCAAAGAGAAGTTTCCCCGCGCGAAGTTCTACACGTGGGACGCTTGCTCGACGGGCAACATCCGCGAGGGCGCGAAGATCGCCACCGGACAAGCCGCCAACGTCGTGTACGCGCTCGAGAACGCCAGGGTCGTCCTCTCGGTCGACTCGGACTTCCTCGGCACCGAGCCCGGCATGGTGCGCCACGCCAAGGCGTGGTCGTCGCGCCGCAAGATGCAGAGCGCCGAAGACCGCGACATGTCGCGGCTCTACGTCGTCGAGCCCTCGATGACCGTCACCGGCGGAACGGCGGATCATCGCCTCCGCCTCCCGGCGCGCGACGGTTTGGCGTACCTGCAGGCGCTCGCTGGCCGGCTCGCGCGCGAGAGCGCGCTCGGGCTCTCCACGTCGCTCGGCGGCGATGCCCCGGCGGGCGTTCCTGCGTATTGGGTCGAGGCGGTCGCGGCGGATCTGCTCGCGGCGCGCGGCGAGAGCGTGGTGATCGTGGGCTCGCGGCAGCCTGCCGCGGTGCACGCGCTCGCACACACAATCAACGCGGCGCTCACCAACCTCGGCCGCACGGTCAAGCTCTACCCCATCACCGACGCGGACGAGGGCGACTCGCTCACGGACCTCGCGGCGCTCGCCAACGAGGCCGGGTCGGTGCAGACGCTGATCATCGTCGGCGGCAACCCCGCGTACGACGCCCCGGCGTCCCTCGGGATCGGCGAGAAGATCAACGGCATTCGCAACGTGCTTCACGCCACGATGTTTCACGACGAGACGTGCGCGGGCGCCAAGCTCTGCATGCCGCTCGCGCACTACCTCGAGACGTGGGGCGATCAGAAGGGCCTCGACGGCGCGGTCACGATCCAGCAGCCGCTGATCGAGCCGCTCTACGCGTCGCGCAGCGAGATCGAGCTGTTCGCGCAGATCCTCAATGAAGGGCCCCGCTCGGGGCACGACATCGTTCGTCAGACCTTCATCGGAGAGCGTCCGTGGACCGTGGCGAGCGAGACGGCGTGGCGCAGAGCGCTGACGTCCGGCGTGGTCGCGGACTCTGCGGCGCGTCCCCTCGAGGGCGTCGCCGCGCGCGCATCGGACGTCGCGACGGCGGTCACCGCCGCCCGCGGACGCGCAGGCGCCGCGCCTTCTGCGCAGCGAGTTGAAATCGTGTTCGCGATCGACTCCAAGATGAGCGACGGTCGCGGCGCGAACAACGCGTGGCTCCAAGAGCTGCCTGACCCCGTGACCAAGATCACTTGGGACAACGCCGCGCTCGTGTCGCCGAAGCTCGCTCGCGAGCAGAGCATCACCAGCGGCGACAAGATCGAGGTCACCGTCGACGGAAAGAAGCTCACGATCGTCGCCTGGGTCGCCCCCGGACAGGCGGACTACAGCGTGACGCTCCCGCTCGGCTGGGGCCGCACGGCCGCCGGTCGCGTGGGCGACGGCAAGGGCTTCAACGTCAACGTCGTGCGCTCGCACGAGAACTTCTGGTTCGCCGACGGCGCGATCCGAAAGACGGGCGAGCGCTACCCGCTCTCGCACACGCAAGAGCACCACCGCATGGTGGACCGCCCCCTCGCGGTCGAGACGACGCTCGCGAAGTACAAGGAAAACCCGCGGTTTCCTGCGATGCGCACGCCCACGCCGCGCACGCTGCCGCTCTGGCGCGAGGTCGAGTACAACGGGTACAAGTGGGGCCTCGTGGTGGACCTCACCGCGTGCACCGGGTGCAGCGCGTGCATCGTCGCGTGCCAGTCGGAGAACAACATCCCGTGCGTCGGCAAAGAGCAGGTCGCTCGCGGCCGCGAGATGCTCTGGCTGCGCCTCGATCGCTACTTCGTCAGCCCGCGCGTAGGAGCGGACGGCTTTCCCTCGGACGAAGACGGAGCGCTCGTCGACTCCGATCCGATGATGGCCGTGCAGCCCGTCGCGTGCGTGCAGTGCGAAGAGGCCCCTTGCGAGAATGTGTGTCCCGTCAACGCGACGGCGCACAGCCCCGAGGGCCTCAACGACATGGCCTACAACCGCTGCATCGGGACGAGGTACTGCTCGAACAACTGCCCCTACAAGGTGCGGCGGTTCAACTACCTCAACTTCCACAACGACAGCGTGTACCAGCCGAAGGATCCGGACGTTCCCGAGACGGTGCGCATGCAGCACAACCCCAACGTCACGGTGCGCTTCCGCGGCGTGATGGAGAAGTGCACCTACTGCGTGCAGCGCATCCAGAACGCGAAGATCCACGCGAAGAACGAGTACCGAACGGTGCGCGACGGAGAGATCCAGACCGCGTGCCAGCAGACGTGCCCGACCGGCGCGATCGTGTTCGGTGACATGAACGACCGCGAGAGCGCGGTTCACCGGCTCATGCGCACCGACCGCCGCTACCAGCTCCTCGCCGAGCTCGGCACGCAGCCGCGCACGACCTTCCTGGCCAAGATCCGCAATCCCAATCCGGAGATGCACGGATGAGCTCCGCCAACCCGAACGCTCCGATCAAGGAGATCAACGAGGTCGCCCTCGCGGCCCCTCAGTACGACTTTCATCGGATCACCGATGACGTCGCGAAGGTCACCGAGACCCCGGCCCCCCGCGGCTGGTGGGTGATGTTTCTCATCGCCGTCAGCTTGCTCGGCGCCCTCGGACTGACGCTCGCGTACCTGTTCTGGAAGGGCATCGGCGCCTGGGGCAACAACCAGCCGATCTCCTGGGCCTGGGACATCACCAACTTCGTGTGGTGGGTCGGTATCGGCCACGCCGGAACGCTCATCTCCGCGGTGCTCTTTCTCTTCCGTCAAAAGTGGAGGACGAGCATCAACCGCGCGGCGGAGGCCATGACCATCTTCGCGGTGATCTGCGCGTTGATGTTCCCCGGCATCCACGTCGGCCGCGTGTGGTTGATGTACTACCCCTTCCCGATCCCCAACTCGATGGGGCTCTGGCCGAACTTCAAGAGCCCGCTCTTGTGGGACGTGTTCGCGGTCAGCACGTACTTCACCGTCTCGCTCTTGTTCTGGTACGTCGGCCTCATCCCTGACCTCGCGACGCTCAGGGACCGCTCGAAGAACAAGATCCGCCGCATGGCGTACGGCGGCTTCGCCCTCGGCTGGCGCGGCTCGAACCGTCACTGGCAGAACTACGAGCGCGCGTACATGATCCTCGCGGCGATCTCGACGCCCCTCGTGCTCTCTGTGCACTCGGTGGTCTCGTTCGACTTCGCGACGTCGGTCATCCCCGGATGGCACACGACGATCTTTCCGCCGTACTTCGTCGCGGGCGCGATCTTCTCAGGCTTCGCGATGGTGCTGACGCTCATGCTCGTCGTGCGCTCGGTGTTCAAGCTGCATGGCTTGATCACGCTGAAGCACATCGAGTTCATGAACAAGATCATCCTCGCGACCGGCAGCATCGTTGGCTACGCGTACGCGATGGAGTTCTTCATCGCGTGGTACTCGGGCAACGACTACGAGCGCTACGTCTTTTTCGTCAGCCGCATGAAGGGCCCCTACGCGTGGGCCTACTGGTCGATGATCATCTGCAACGTGCTCTCGCCGCAGATCTTCTGGGCGAAGTCGATGCGGACCAACGTCCCGGTCTCCTACGCGGTGTCCATCTTCGTGAACATCGGCATGTGGTTCGAGCGCTTCGTGATCATCGCGACCTCGCTCCACAGGGACTTCCTCCCGTCGTCGTGGGGCTACTTTCACCCCACGCCGATCGACGTGATGACCTACCTGGGATCGTTCGGGTTGTTCTTCACGTTCTTCTTGCTCTTCATCCGATGGTTGCCCGCGATCGCGATCGCCGAGGTCAAGCTGGTGCTGCCCGAGGCGGACCCGCACTACGAAGCGCACGGCGAGCACGGCGGCGACGATCACGATCACGATGACAAGTCCGGCGACGAAGAGTCGCGCGCGGAGGCCTGAGAGAACGACCATGGCCAGCCACGATCACGACAAAGAGACCAAGAGCTCGGGCGAGAAGAAGCCCGTTCTTCTCCTCGCGGAGTTCGACTCCACGGCGAAGATCTTTCACGCGGCCGAGAAGGTCCGCGACGCGGGCTTCACGCGGTGGGATGTCCATACGCCGTTTCCCATCCACGGGATGGACGGCGCCATGGGCCTGCCCGACTCGAGGCTCGGGTGGATCGTCGCCGTGATGGC